>Ga0213820_1000136_pt1 | contig 72862 bp, 68 predicted proteins | sample MC6MC0910MG_FD_179889 | JGI IMG/M metagenome (GOLD analysis project Ga0213820, IMG submission 179889) | Enriched soil aggregate microbial communities from Iowa State University, Ames, United States - MC6-MC0910-MG | ecosystem: Environmental > Terrestrial > Soil > Unclassified | place: USA: Iowa...
CAGCGGGTTCGCGCTCAAGTCGAAATGGCCGTTGAACAGGTCTGCCGCCATGTGGGCCGGGCGCTGGGAGCGACGCCCTTCTGCCGTGATCCACAGTTCGCCCGCCTGGCTGTCGACCTGCCCGTATTCATTCGCCAAAGCCACGCCGAACGGGATCTTGCGGGGTTGGGCCAGTTGCTCGCGGGCCTTGAAGCTGAGGACTGGTCGCTATGACTGAACCACAACCCTTCGGCGTTCAAGGCACGCCATTAAGCGCCTGGCAAAACAGCGTCGCCTTGGGCGGTGTACAGCCCATCACCCTCGGTGCGTTGGTGCCGCCGGGCTCGCGCCTGGTGATCCTAGCGCCGCATCCGGACGATGAGGTACTGGCCTGCGGCGGGCTGCTCGCCGGGATGGTCGAGCGACAGCACGACCTGCAGCTGATTTCGGTGACCGATGGCGAAGGCAGTCATCCGGGTTCTACCGACTGGCCGCAATTGCGGCTTCGGGCCCAGCGCGTCAAGGAAAGCGAATGCGCCATCACAAGTTTGGGTCTGGACCTGTCGCGCATCAGCTGGCAGCGCCTGGGCATGGCGGACGGTGACATCGCTGCGGGTTCTGAATCACTGATCGCGTTGCTCAGTGAAGATTTACGCGCTACCGATATTCTGCTCAGCACCTGGCGTCATGACGGTCATTGCGATCACGAAGCGGTCGGTCACTGCGCCGCACAAGCGGCTGCCAACACCGGGGCCACGTTAGTGGAGATGCCAGTCTGGGCCTGGCATTGGGCAGAGCCCAACGACCCGCGCATTCCTTGGGACCGAGCGCGCAAGCTGTGGCTCAGTGATGAGCAACAGATGCGCAAACGGCGGGCGATCACCGCGCACATCAGCCAACTGCACCCCGACCACAGCACCGGCGCTGCGCCCGTGCTCGACGCCACGACCTTGCAGCGTCTGTTGCAGCCCTTTGAACTGGTATTTATATGAGCGTGACTGCCGATTATTTTGACGAACTGTTCGCCGACAGTGATGATCCCTGGGCCTTTCGCACCCGCTGGTACGAGCAGCGCAAACGTGACCTGACCCTCGCCGCCCTGCCCCGTCAGCGCTACGCGCGTGCGTTCGAACCCGGCTGCGCCAATGGCGAACTGAGCCTGCGTCTGGCCGAACGCAGCGATGAATTGGTGTGCATGGACATGAGCGCGCGGGCCGTAGAACTCGCGCGCGCGCGGTTGAATCACCTGCCTCGGGCGAAGGTGATCGAGGGGTGCTTGCCGGGGGACTGGCCTGAAGGATCGTTCGACCTGATCGTGATCAGCGAATGGGCGTATTACCTGGAGCCTGGGGTGTTCGTGCAGGTCATCGAGCGCATCGTCAGCAGCCTGAAAGCAGACGGCGCGGTGCTGGCCTGCCACTGGCTGCACCCCATCGAAGGCTGCCCGATGCAAGGCCGCGAAGCCCACGACCTGCTGGCCCGACACCTGCCGATGGCACGCACGTTACGCCATGAGGAAACGGATTTTCTGCTGGAGATGTGGAGCCTGCAGGCCGGTGGGATTGATCTCGATGAGCAGGTGCGCTGACCATTCAAAGGGTGCCGCGAACATCCTGTGGCAGCCGCACCGTCAACGTCCGGGGATCGACCCGCCGCCTCAGCCCGACCGTGCCTGCACAAACACCCGCGCCTGTCGCGTCAGCTGATCCATGTGCCGGTCGCGCTGTTTTTCGGCGTCGGTCATGGCGCGCTTGCCGTGTTGTTTGAGCAGGTAGGCGTGAATCTGCCGAACCTCCACCGAGCTGTAGATCGGCGCAATGTCCAGCACCGCCACCAAACCATCGGTCTGATGATCACGAGTGTTCATCAGCACCTGCGGGCCCCGCGCGTTGAGCACCTGAAAGCCCATGGCTTCGAAATACGGCACCTTGTTGACGAAACAGGCCAGCTCGGCATGGGGATAGCGTTCGAGCATTTTTTGCAGCATCGCCCGGGCAATGCCACGGCGTCGCTGATCGGCCTTGACCGCCATGTACGCCACCGAGCACGCCTCGGGGTCGCCCTGCACCGGCAGGTACAGCAGAAAGCCTGAAACGATCGATGGGTCTTCGTCGTCCAGCGCCACGATCAGCTCCACCGCAAAACCGCGCGAACCGTTCATGGCCTGCAAATACTGATGCACCTCATGACCAACGCCGTATTGATACAGCGGGTACAGCGGATTGCTCGGTACGATGCCGACCATGCTGATGTCGGTGACGTAATCGACCACCATCTGCATGATCTGGCTGTCGATGGATTCGGGCGGGGAGCTTTCGAGGCGGGTGATGGAGAACATGGCGATCCTGAGTCGGGGTGAAGGCTGCCCGGCGTGGCAATCCCGGACGCGTGCATCATACCCTGTTCGGCCCAACCCCCGATCCTGCAACTGACGCACGCGCTGCGTCACGGCACTCGGGTGACGTGATCGCCTGTGATAAAAGCCAATCGACATCACTCAGCGTTTGCGCAAAACAGCCAACAGTGCGATATTCGCAACCGCGAACCATTCTCATAAAGACTTTTCACCTAAGCATCCCCATGACCCCTACTCTGCTGCTGGTTGAAGATGACGCGCGCCTGCGCAACGATCTGGACCTGCATTTTCAAAAGCGCGGCTTTGCCGTGACCGCCTGCCAGTCCGGCAATCAGGGGCTCGCCGCCGTGCGCACATCGCGCTTCGATCTGGTCCTGCTGGACATCATGCTGCCGGGCATGGACGGCCTGTCGCTGCTTGAAGCGCTGCGTGATGTCGACGACACCCCGGTGATGCTGATGTCCGCGCTCGGCGCCGAGCAGGACCGCATCACCGGCTTCACCCGTGGCGCCGATGATTACCTGCCCAAACCCTTCAGCCTCGCCGAACTGGACGCCCGCGCCAACGCCCTGTTGCGCCGCACGGCCCGCCTGCACGCGCCTCAAACGCTGGGTGAAGATGCCGCCGTGCAGTTCGACGACGGGCTGCAGGACGTCGTTCACGCCAACCAGCAGGCCGGCCTGACCTGCTCGGAATACCGCCTGCTGATGACCCTGCGCGAGCGGCCTGGCGAGGCGCTGAGCAAGCCGTTTCTCTATCAACAGGTGCTGCACCGCATCTATACCCGGCTGGATCGCGGGCTCGACGTGCACGTCTGCAACCTGCGTCGCAAGCTCGCGGCCATCGGCGTGCAGCACCTACAGATTCAAGCGGTGCGCGGTCAGGGCTACATTCTGATCGACGTGAACAAAGCCTGATGCGCCGCCATCCTTTGCTGTGGAAGCTCGCGTTTCTGCAGATTTCCTTCTGCCTGCTGCTGACCTGGATCATCTGGACCTGGGGCGTGTCGGCCGAGCGCAGCACCTACTTTCTCGATCAGGCCGACCGCCTGTATCTGGCCCGCTATGCGCAACAGGCCGAAGACGCCTGGCGCAATGAGGGGCATGCCGGCGTCGAGGGTTTTCGTCGGCGACTGTCGAGCGAAGAAGACACCTGGGTCGCGGTGATCGGGCCGCATCTGGAAAGCCTTGGAATCACGCCGCTGTCGGCGCTGGAATCGAGCCACCTGACCTTCATGCGCAAGCTCGACTGGCCCATGAGTCGGCGTCTGCAGGACGAACTGCCCTTCGTCAGCATCGAGTTCCCTGACGCGCCGGAACAAGGTCGGCTGGTGATGCAACTGCCCGAGCGCTTGCTGCCCAGCGGCCTGACGCCCTGGACCCACGTGCTGAGCCACGGCGTGATGCCGACCTTGCTGGCTGCGCTGTTGGGGTTGCTGATCTACCGCCATCTGGTGGTGCCGCTCAATCACCTGCGCGACCGCGCCGACAGCCTGCGAGCGGACGATCTGGACAGCGATGGGCCTGGCCTGCCGCTGATGCATCGGCGCGATGAACTGGGCGAGCTGGCCAGCGCGTTCGAGCACATGGCCGACCGTCTGCGCCACAGCCTCAATCAGCAGCGCCTGTTGCTGCGCACGTTGTCCCACGAACTGCGCACGCCGCTGGCGCGTCTGCGCATCGCCCACGACAGCGAGTTGTCTCCCGAGCAATTACGTGAGCGGCTGGACCGGGAAATCGGCGACATGCAGCGCCTGCTGGAAGACACCCTGGACCTGGCCTGGCTCGACACCGAGCGCCCGCAACTGCCCACTGAGCCGGTGCTGATGCTGTCGATCTGGGAAGCGCTGTGCGAAGACGCCTGCTTTGAAAGTGGCTGGCCGACGCAGCGGCTGATCTGCCTGCTGGGCACCGACTGTTGCGTGCAGGTGCACCTGGACAGCATCGCCCAGGCGCTGGAAAACCTGCTGCGCAACGCCATCCGCTTCTCCCCCGAACACGGCAAAATTACCCTCACCGGCTGGCGTGAGGACGATCGCTGGCACCTGTGCCTGCAGGACGAAGGACCGGGTGTGGCCGAGGCGGATCTGGAACGCATCTTCGTGCCTTACCAGCGGCTGGACAACAGCACCGAAGGCTTCGGCCTGGGCCTGGCCATCGCCCGCCGCGCGGTGGAGTTGCAGGGCGGCAGGTTGTGGGCCAGCAACGGGCAGCCGGGGTTGATCATGCATATGACGTTGCCGGTATCGAGTTGACTCGGATCGAGCTTCTGCCCTGAGGGCGTAGGAGCAAGCTTGCTAGCGATCTGGCGCGAAGCGGCAGCAAGACCAGACGACTCCGTTGTGTCTGATGTACCGCATGCGCTGGATTTACTGCTGCTGCGCAGCAGATCGCCCGATCGCGGTCCGCAGCAAGCTGAACTCCTACGGCCTGCGGCCAGAATCAAAAGACATCGCGGGTGACCGCAAATGTTTAGAAAGTTAATGCGCTTTACTCGCAAACGTCAGTCATTATCATCCGTGATCTTCTCGCGTCACGTCGTTCCCTCGGAGATCATCGATGTCGTTTCGTCCGCTGCCCACCCTCACCCCGTTCGTGCTGCTGTCCAGCTGCCTGCTGGCAACCACCGTTCACGCTGCGACCCAGCCGGAGAACCCCGCCGCCCTGCAGCTGCCTGACCAGAACGTGGTCGCCACTGCCGAAGAAGAAATCAAGCAGGCACCCGGTGTGTCGGTGATCACCGCCGAGGACATCAAGAAGCGCCCACCGGCAAACGACCTGTCGCAGATCATCCGCACCATGCCGGGGGTCAACCTCACCGGTAACTCCAGCAGCGGCCAGCGCGGCAACAACCGGCAGATCGACATTCGCGGCATGGGCCCGGAAAACACCCTGATTCTGGTGGATGGCAAACCGGTCGGCAGCCGCAACTCGGTGCGTTATGGCTGGCGTGGCGAGCGCGACAGCCGTGGCGACACCAACTGGGTCCCGGCTGATCAGGTCGAGCGCATCGAAGTCATCCGTGGCCCGGCGGCTGCCCGTTACGGCAACGGCGCGGCGGGCGGCGTGATCAACATCATCACCAAGAAGGCTGGCGCCGAAACCCACGGCAGCGCCACGGTGTACAACTCCTTTCCCACCCACGGTGACGAAGGCGCGACCAAGCGCATGAGCTTCGGCCTCAACGGCCCGTTGACCGACACCCTCAGCTACCGCGTCTACGGCAACGTCGCCAAGACCGACGCGGACGACGCCGATATCAACGAAGGCCACGAGTCGCTGCGCACCGGCAACCAGGTCGGCACGCTGCCTTCCGGTCGCGAAGGCGTGCGCAACAAGGACGTCAACGCCCTGCTCAGCTGGCACCTCACGCCCGAGCAGACCCTGGAATTGGAAACCGGCTTCAGCCGGCAGGGCAACATCTACACAGGCGACACGCAGAACACCAACAGCAACGCCACGGTGAAAAGCCTGTTGGGCCACGAGACCAACCGCACGTACCGCGAGACGTATTCGGTCACTCATCGCGGCGACTGGGACTTCGGCAGCACCCTCGCCTACCTGCAATACGAAAAGACCCGCAACACCCGCATCAACGAGGGCCTCGCTGGCGGCACCGAGGGCATCTTCAGCAACAGCGATTTCTACACCGCCACCCTGCGCGACCTGACCGCTCACGGCGAGGTCAACCTGCCGCTGCACGCTGGGGTCGATCAAACCCTGACCCTGGGCAGCGAATGGGTCGAGCAGAAACTCGACGACCCGAGCGCCAACACCCAGACCACCAGCGAAGGCGGGGCCGTCAGCGGCCTGACCAGCACCGGGCGCGACACAAGTTCCGAGGCGCACATTTTCTCGTTGTTCGCCGAGGACAACATCGAGCTGTTCCCCGGCACCATGCTCACGCCGGGCCTGCGTTTTGATCACCACGACATCGTCGGTGACAACTGGAGCCCATCGCTGAACCTGTCGCACCAACTGACCGACACCCTGACCCTCAAGGCTGGCATCGCCCGGGCCTACAAGGCGCCGAACCTGTATCAACTCAACCCCAACTACCTGCTCTACAGCCGTGGCCAGGGTTGCTACGGCCAGACCACCAGCTGCTACCTGCAAGGCAACGACAGCCTCAAGGCGGAAAACAGCATCAACAAGGAACTGGGCATCGAGTACAGGTCCGATGGCTGGATCGCGGGCCTGACGTACTTCCGCAACGACTACAAGAACAAGATCGAGTCGGGCCTGAGCCCGATCAGCAGCGCCACCGGCGGCACTGGCACCTATGCCAATGCGGCGGTGTATCAGTGGGAAAACGTGCCCAAGGCGCTGGTCGAAGGCCTGGAGGGCAACCTGACCATCCCGCTGGCCGAGCAGCTGACCTGGACCCACAACTTCACCTACATGCTGCAATCGAAGAACAAGGAAACCGGCGACGTGCTCTCGGTGACGCCGAAGTACACCCTCAACTCGATGCTCGACTGGCAGGCCACCAACGACTTGTCTGTGCAGACCAGCGTGGCCTGGTACGGCAAGCAGACGCCGAAAAAATACGACTACCACGGCAACCGCGTGACCGGCAGCTCCAACAATCAGCTGTCGCCTTACGCCATCGTCGGCGTCAGCGGCACCTACGCCATCACTAAAAATCTGAGCCTGACCACCGGCGTCGACAACCTGTTCGACAAGCGCCTGTTTCGCGAGGGCAACGCTCAGGGCGTGACCAACATCGACGGTGCGGGCGCGGCGACCTACAACGAACCCGGCCGCACGCTGTACACCAGCCTGACCGCATCGTTCTGACCTGACGAGACCGCCCGATGAACCTTCTGATGAGACCTCTGGCGCTCTTCCTGCTGCTGGCGGCGCCCGGGTTGACCACCCTGGCGCGGCCCGCTCCGGACCAGCCGATGGACACGCAGATCCTGCAACGCCAGGACCTGCCCTACACCTTCAACACGCTGGATCTGGACTCGGCGGATGGCCAGCGCCATTACCGGATCTGGATCGGCAAGCCGACCCACCCCGCCCCGGCCAGCGGCTACCCGTCGCTGTGGATGCTCGACGGCAACGCCGCGGTCGGCGCCCTCGACCCGGACCTGCTCAAGGGCCTGGCCAACGGGCGCGCGCCGCTGCTGGTCGCCATCGGCTACCAGACGCCTCTGCGCATCGAACGCAACGGCCGCACCCTGGACTACACTCCAAAGCGCAGTGGTGTCAGCGAACAGAGAGACCCGCTGACCGACATACCCAGTGGTGGCGCCGATGCCTTCCTCGACCTGCTACGTGATCGCATCCGCCCGCAAGTCGCCGAGCAGGTAAAACTGGACGCCCACGACCAGACCCTGTGGGGCCACTCCTATGGCGGGTTGCTGGTGCTGCACACCCTGTTCATCCGGCCGCAGATGTTCAATCACTACGCCGCCGCCAGTCCCTCGCTGTGGTGGGACGAGGCGCTGATCTCCGCCGAAAGTCAGCGACTGAAAGCCCCTCACGCCAGCCTGCTGCTGATGCGCGGCAGCGCTGAACCGGCCACGCCGCGTGGGCCTGCAACTGCTGAACCGGATCGGTTGGCCAAGCAGATGATGGCGCGCTTGAAAAAAGTGTCGCAGCTGAAGCTCGAGTACCACAGCTTCGAGGGCATGAGCCACGGCGAGACGTTGCCCGCGTCGCTGCGCTACCTGATGCAAACGCAGTACCTGCGTTAGCGTTTTGCCATCGACGCCCATTGCCGCACCGCATCGGCAAACAACCGCAGTGCCAGTGGCGGGTGTCGGTTGGCGGGGTAATACAGGCACACGCCGGGGTAGACCGGGCCCCACTCCGGTAGCAGATGCAGCAACGCCCCCGACTGCAAATGCTCCTGCACTTGCGCCAGTGGCACCCAGGCGATGGCGATGCCGGCGAGTGCCGCGTCGATCATCACGTTGACGTTGTCCATGGTCAGCGGGCCGCCGACGTCGATGCTGGTGCTCTGGCCCAGGTACTCGAAATCCCAGCGAAACAGCGCGCCACTGGCGAACTTGAAGCGGATGCAGCGGTGCTCCTTGAGGTCGTGGGGCACTTGCGGCGCGGGGTGATGCGCCAGGTACTCGGGTGAGGCCACCGCCCCGAAGTGCATGTCGGCACCGAAGCGCACCGCAATCATGTCCTTGGGCACGTCCTCGAACACCCGAACGCCCGCGTCGAAACCCTCACCGACGACATCGACGAAACGACTGTCGGCGACGAACTCGATGTGGATCTGCGGGTAAGTCTTGAGAAAGTCCGGCACCACATGGCGCACCAGCAACTTGATCGAAGATTCCGAGGCACTGATACGGATCGACCCCGAAGGCGTGTTGCGCGCAGAGGTGACTTCGTTGACCACATTGGTCAAGCCATTGAGCAGCGGACGCACGCCGTGCAGCAGTTGCTCCCCCGCTTCGGTCAGGGCCACCGAACGCGTGGTGCGGTTGAACAGTCGCATCTCCAGCCGCGCTTCCAGGTTGCGCATCGAATGGCTCAACGCCGAGGGCGAAACCCCCAGCACGCGGGCGGCGCCGCTGAAGCTCTGATGCTCGGCAATGGCAATGAATGCCGTCAGTTCGGGCAAATCGGCACGGATCACTTGTGAATTCTCCTCACGTAGCCATGCAACGGCGGGCGGATTGTTGAGGATGGTACAGCAATATAAGGTGGCCTCAACATCACTTGAGGAGGCACCACATGCAACAGCGCACATTGGGCACCAGCGGCCTTCAGGTTTCGGCCATTGGCCTTGGCTGCATGGGCATCAGCTTCGCCTACGGCCCGGCCATGGAACAAACCGAGGCCATCCGCCTGATCCACGCCGCCATCGATCAGGGCGTGACCTTTTTCGACAGTGCCGAAGCCTACGGCCCGTTCACCAATGAAACCCTGCTCGGCGAAGCCTTGGCACCGTTTCGCGATCAGGTGGTGATCGCCACCAAATTCGGCTTCAAGAATGGCGACGTCCCCCAGGGTCTGGACAGCCGCCCGGAAAACATTCGCGCGGTGGCCGAAGCCGCGCTCAAGCGTCTGAAGACCGATCGTATCGACCTGTTCTACCAGCATCGCGTCGACCCCAACGTGCCGATTGAAGACGTCGCCGGCACCGTGAAAGCGCTGATCGCCGAAGGCAAGGTCAAGCACTTTGGCCTGTCCGAAGCGGGTGTCGACTCGATCCGCCGCGCCCATGCCGTCCAGCCCGTGGCGGCGTTGCAGAGCGAATATTCGCTGTGGTGGCGCGAGCCGGAACAGGAAATCCTGCCGCTGCTGGAAGAGCTGGGCATCGGTTTTGTGCCATTCGCCCCGCTGGGCAAGGGCTTTCTCACCGGCGCCATCGACGCCAGCACGACCTTCCCGGAAGGCGATTTTCGCAACATCGTGCCGCGCTTCAGCGGAGAAAACCGCAAAGCCAACGCGCAATTGGTAGACATCCTCGGCCAGCTGGCGCAAAGCAAAGGCGCCACCCGCGCACAGATCGCCATCGCCTGGCTGCTCGCACAAAAACCCTGGATCGTGCCTATCCCCGGCACCACCAAACTCCACCGTCTGGAAGAAAACAACGGCGCTGCGGCCATCGAACTGACGGTGTCGGATCTGCACGCCATCGACACCGCACTCAAGGCCATCGAAATCGTCGGCGCGCGTTATCCCGCGCAATTTCAGAAGAACGTCAATCGCTAAGCCGATTAATGAGCCGCGCTCACGACATCATCCTGCCTGCCCGCCTTAATCCTTCAGGCCTGCGTGCTTAGCATGGAGGCCTGTCCAAGGAGCCCGAACCGATGAAACTGATGACCACTGCCTTGGCCAGCGTGCTGTTTTCCGCGCTGGCCAGTGCCGAAGAAGGCAAACCCCGCCCTGACCCCAAACCCTCGCCGGATGTGCTGGAAGTCACGCCGCAACTCTATGCCTACACTACTGATCTGTTGTTCGGTGAAGTCTGGAAGCGCCCGCAACTGGTGCCGCGCGATCGTAGCCTGATCACCCTTGCGGCGCTGCTGGCCAGTGGTCAAACGGCGCAGATGACCGGGCACATCAAGCTGGCGCTGGACAATGGCGTCAAACCCGGCGAGATCACCGCGCTGATCACTCACCTGGCGTTCTACAGCGGCTGGCCCAACGCGATGTCGGCGGTGGGTGTGGCCAAACAGGCGTTCGCCGAGCGTGGGCTGGACCCCGAGCAGATCACTCCGCCACCCAGCGAACCGTTGCAACTGGATGCGGACAGCGAGGCCAAGCGGCGCGCGTCGGTGCAAGGCGCGATCGGCGCGACCGCGCCGGAACTGGCCCGCTACACCAATGATGTGCTGTTTGGCGACCTGTGGCGGCGTACCGATCTGACGCCAAGGGACCGCAGTCTGATCACCGTTGCCGCGTTGATCAGCCAGAACCAGTCGGCGCAACTGACCTTCCACCTCAACCGCGCCATGGACAGCGGCCTGACCCGCGAGCAGGCCGCCGAAGTGGTGACTCATCTGGCGTTCTACGTCGGCTGGCCGAAGGCGATGTCGGCGGTGCCGGTACTCAAGGACGTGTTCGCTTCGCGCAGCTGACCCTGGTTACAACTGACGACGCTCCACACCGCTGGACACCCGGATGATGTCGGCCATCACTGCGATGCCGATCTCGGCGGGTGTCTTGCTGCCCAGGTTCAGACCGATGGGCGCATGGATTCTGGCCATCGCCGCTTCATTCAACCCACCGATGCGCGCCAACCGTTCACGACGGCTGGCGCTGGTGCGTTGCGAGCCCATGGCGCCGATGTAGAACGCCTGGGTACGCACCGCTTCAAGCAGCGTCAGGTCGTCCAGGCGCGGATCATGGGTCAGCGCCACCACCGCCGTTGCGCCATGGCAGCCGCCTGCGGAAATGAACACCGCTGGCAACACGGGCACCCGTTCCACACCGGGCATCGAAAAGCCCTCGGTCACCTCCGTGCGCGGGTCACAGAGAATGACTTCGTAGCCCAGCGCCAGAGCGAAATTGGCGCAGTATTCGGCCACCGGCGACAGACCGGCCAGCAACAGGCCGAACGCCGCACCAACCCTCAACGACACCCGATCATCCAACACCCGTACCCGCGGCTCATCCATGGCGCCGGGACGGTGGGCCCGATCGGTGTCGCCCAGCACCACGTCCCGGCACACCAGCTCTCCTCCGCTCGACGCGCGCTCCACGACAGACAGATGCGCCTGCGCAGCCTCACCGGGCTCGATGAACTCGACCAACACATCCAGCATGCCGCCGCAGGGCAGCCTGAGCGTCGGCGCCAGCCCACCTTCGCCGTAGCGCACCACCTGGTTGCGACGGGGGAACTGGTCAAGGGCGACGCGCTCAAGAAAATCGTCTTCCACACACCCGCCGGACAACGAGCCACGGCGCTCGTTAACACACATCCGTCAGGGTCTCGGGCAGCACTTTGCTGAAACTGGCGAAACTCAAGTGGGCGCGCAGGCCGACCAGGGTGCTGACCAGTTCGCTCATGTGCTCGCCGCAAAAGTGCGCAGTCATGTGCAAGGGACTGCTCCAGTGGCCGGTCAACAGCCACAGATGCGCCTCCCGGGCGCTGCGGCTGACCACGAATCCCAGACAGCCTTGCTCGGCTCCGAACCGCTCGCGGTAGGCCCAGAGAGGCAAAAACGCCCGGTGGCAACCGGGCGAGATGGTTGAGTTATCGGACAGGAGGCGCGTACTGGATACCACCTTGGCTCCAGAGAGCATTCAGACCACGCTTGATCTTGAGGTCACTGCCGGATCCAAGGTTGCGATCAAAACTCTCACCGTAGTTACCGACCTGAGAGATGATCTGAACCGCCCAATCGCTCGGCAAATTCAAATCTTTGCCAAGTGCGCCCTCGCTTCCAAGCAACCGGGCAATATCCGGGTTGGCAGTACTCTTCTTCATCTCGGCGACATTCTTGGAGGTAACGCCTAGCTCTTCCGCGCTCAGCATGGCATTGAGCGTCCAACGCACTACGGCGAACCATTCCTCATCCCCTCGCCGCACGGCAGGGGTCAAAGGCTCTTTGGAAATCACCTCTGGCAGAACGGCGTAGTCGTCCGGCTTGGCGAGCTTCAGACGCTGGCCATAGAGCTGCGACTGGTCGGTGGTAAGAACATCACATCGTCCCGACTCCAAAGCCTTGAAGCTCTCGTCAGAAGTATCGAATGTGATAGGGGTGTATTTCATCTTGTTGGAGCGGAAATAGTCCGCCAGGTTGAGCTCCGTCACCGTGCCCGCCTGGATGCAGAATGTCGCACCATCCAGTTCCTTGGCACTTTTGACTCCGAGCTTGTTGTTGACCAAGAAGCCTTGGCCGTCGTAATAGGCCACGTTGGTGAAAAGGATGCCCATGGCTCCGTCACGGGAAGATGTCCAGGTCGTGCTTCGAGAGAGCAGATCTACTTCACCGGATTGGAGAGCGGTGAAACGCTCTTTTGCGGTGAGCTGCGAGTACTTCACTTTCTTGGCATCACCCAGAACTGCAGCTGCGACAGCACGGCAGACATCTACGTCGAACCCTACGAAGTTTCCCTTGGCATCAACGTACGAAAACCCCGGCAAGCCGTCGCTAACGCCGCATTGCACGTAGCCTTTCTTCTTTACGTTTTCCAGCGTTGCGCCAGCACTGGCGTTCAGTGACAGCATCGCAGCCAAGGTGGCGCCCAACAGCATCACACTACCTTTGAACAGCTTGTTTTCTCGTTTCATCTTATTGCTCTCGTGTGTTGGCAGAACGGTAAAACTCAGGCCGAACGAAGACATCGCTTCGAAAACGGACGGAATTGTGAACAGCGAGTAGGAGGGCAGAAAAACAAGAACGGATGCCGTCACGGCTCCCGATATGCGCAGTAAGCGCTCGTTGAAATTGGCATCTTTGGCCCTCTTTTTATTTTAAAAAGCCCCTGTGCAACGGGGCAAAGGTGTACCCGATTGGTGACCTCAACCAAGTTTTTGGGCTGGGCTGATCCAACGGTATTCCGTCTGCAAAATCAGAAAAAGCGAATATTTTTTTAATATTACGTAAGAGAAATTAATGATTTGAGGAGCGGCTTTAGGCTCGAAGCATGACGCCGTGACCCACGCTGCAACCTCGCTTTAGGAGGCGGCAGAAGGACAATGCTTGGGATGGGCAGCAGTCGAGGACTGCTAGAACGCTGAGGGCAGCGAATGGGTGAAGGAGGGGTTTCTTACTGAAAATCCTTAGCCTGGGTGGTTAGGCATAGCAGAAATGCTTGGAGTGCAGGGCTCTTTTTCTCCCCCTTGCGGAACGCGACGGAAATCTTGCGCCTGATCTCGGGGACCAGGCGGCAGAAACGGGCATCTTTGAGATCTACGCTGGCTCTTAGCTCCGGAAAGATCGCAATACCGCAACCTTCGCGAATCATCGCGTGCGCCACTTCAAATCCTTTGCAGCGTCCAATGATATCGGGGACATAGCCAGCCTTCCGGCAGGCCTGTGTAAGCACGTTTGTGTACGACACTGAGGCGGTATCGATGACCCATCGCTCGTGTTTGAGGTCACCCAGCCTAACCTCATCCCTATCGGCCAGTGGATGCTCTGAAGACATCATGACGTTGAATACGTCCTCCATAAGCGGCATCAACTCGATCCCTGGGTCAAGCAAAGCGGGCGGGACATTCAAGTCATCGACAAGGGCCACATCTGTCTGCCAACTGCGCAGAGCGTTGATGCCCTCCTCCGGCTCCATCTCATCAAACTGAACCGTCAATTGAGGATGAGTGCCCCCCAGAGCGCGCATCGTCTTAGGAAGGAGCGCCGCTGCCACTGAGGGAAATGCAGCGACTCGAATTTCTCCAGCGACCACTTCCTTCAGCTCAGCCATGTCCGCTCGGGCGGATTCGAGCTCCAGAAAAATACGGTTCGCTCGTTCGACCAGCATCTCTCCGGCAATAGTCAGGTTAACCCCTCGTCCCCGCCGCTCGACAAGGTCGATACCGACTTCCTGCTCCAGCAGCGAGATTTGCTGCGACACGGCGGAGGGTGACACGTGGAGCGCATCCGCTACAGCTGCCATGGTTTTCCGAATGGACAGCTCCCGTAGGGCTCTTAGCCTGCCGATATCCATGGGCGATTCCTCACTGCTGGCTACAAAACAAAATCGTAAGTTTTGCTAATGCGTTATTGAAATTTTATTCGCTTTTTCTGATTTCTCACAAGTAATAGGGTAGAAAAAAACCAACAAGGTACCCGGCAATGACTAAATCCTATTTCCACGATCATCTCGAAACTCGCGACCCTCTGATCTTCAAGGCCCTGGAAAATGAGAAGAAGCGCCAGCAAGGTCAGATCGAATTGATCGCCTCCGAGAACTCAGTAAGCCTCGCCAGCCTGGACGCTATTGGCTCGGTAATCACCAACAAAACTGTCGAAGGTTATCCAGGAAAGCGTTTTCACGGTGGCGCTGACTTCGCCGACATCGTCGAGCAGGCGGCAATTGATCGTGCAAAACAACTTTTCGGTTGTGAGTTCGTAAACGTCCAACCGCACTCTGGTACCCAGGCGAACCAAGCCGTATTTTTCGCGCTGCTGCAACCGGGTGATGTGGTGCTGAGCCTTGACCTGGCTGCTGGCGGCCATTTAAGCCATGGCGCCAAGCCGAACCAGTCGGGTCGCTGGTTCAGCATCGTGTCTTACGGTGTTGATCGTGAGACAGGCCGTATCGACTACGACAACGTTGAAAAGCTGGCTTTGGAACACAATCCCAAGCTGATCATCTCCGGCGGTTCGTCTTACCCCCGTGAAATCGACTTCGTTCGTATGCGCGAAATCGCCGACAAGGTGGGTGCCACTTACCTCGTAGACATGGCGCACTTCGCTGGTCTGGTTGCAGCTGGGGTGCATCCAACTCCTGTCCCGCATGCAGATATCGTGACCTGCACCACCACTAAAACACTGCGCGGTGCTCGGGGCGGCTTGATCCTGACAAATCGTGAAGATCTGTTCAAAAAACTCCAGCCGGCAGTATTCCCTGGGGTTCAGGGCAGCGCGCATCTGGCGACGATTGCGGGTAAAGCAGTCTGCTTGGGCGAAGCTCTGACCGACGAATTCAAAGCCTACGGTGCAAATGTCAAAGCGAACGCTCGCCTGATGGCTGAAGTTCTTCAAAAACGCGGTGTGCGCATTGTCAGCGGTGGTACTGACACTCACGTGGTGCTTGTGGACGTATCGTCCAAGGATCTGACTGGACAGCATGCCCAGGACGCTCTGTCGACCATCAACGTTACTTCCAACAAAAACCCGATCCCGTTCGACAGCGCCAAACCATCGGAGTGGAAGGGACTGCGCCTGGGCTCCTCAGCGGGCACGACTCGCGGGTTTGGCGCAGCTGAGTTCGAAATCATCGCGAACCTGATCGCGGACATCTTCGAAGCTCAGGCAGCCGACGAGGCAACCCGCTCCGGCGTGATTGAGCGCAGCAAGGCAGTTGTAGCTGACCTGTGTGCTGAATTCCCAATCTACGCCTGATGAGACGTTAGCGCAGAGCCCATCTGCGCCATCTCTTCAACACTTCGCAGGAAAATAAAAATGAGCGTAATTCTCCCGACTGACCCAGCTCGCGACGACATGCTGGCAGGTCGTCCAGCACTGTGGCTCAACCCAAACCTGATGCGCGACGGGATATCCAAAGCCTCTTTGCCAGTGACCGCAGCTCAGGTCGCAGAAGCTGAGACCAACTGGCAGGCACTCGCACCTGTGCTGCAAGTTTGCTTTGAGGAACTGAAGTCCTCGCAAGGCAGAATTGAGTCCAAGCTCATCGAAGCCACTGCGCTTCGCCAACCTCTGGGCTACGCCTCCAGCGACTACGGCAGGGTCTTCGTCAAAGCTGACAACGCTCTGCCAGTGGCAGGCTCGATCAAGGCACGGGGCGGTGTCTACGAAGTATTCATGCACGCTCTCCAGTTGGCACGGGCCGAAGGGCTGATGTCGGAGCAAGACGACATCACCCTGTTGGCGTCGGACAAACTGCGAACTTTCTTCTCGCAATACACCATTGCGGTCGGCAGCACTGGCAATCTAGGTTTGAGCGTTGGCATTGCCGCGCGCGCACTGGGCTTCCGTGCCGTTGTGCACATGTCTTCGGATGCCAAGCAGTGGAAAGTAGATCGACTGACTCGCCTGGGCGTTGAAGTCGTTCAGCACAAAGCTGACTACACAACAGCGGTGGAACATGCGCGGATCGACGCGCAAGCTGACGCCAGCATCTACTTCGTCGACGATGAGCGCTCGGAGATGTTGTTCTTCGGTTACAGCGCTGCCGCATCTGAATTGGCCAAGCAGCTGGCCAATACCGGCGTAACGGTCGACAAGGATCATCCTCTGTTCATCTACCTGCCTTGCGGTATTGGCGGTGCGCCAGGTGGCGCGGCATTCGGACTGAAAGCCATCTTTGGCGATGCCGCACATGCGTTCTTCGTCGAGCCCGTACAGTCCCCTTGCGCCATGGTTCACATGATGAGCGGCTCACAAGAGCTGGTATCGGTGTACGACGTTGGCCTAACCAATCGCACCGAGGCGGATGGTATGGCGGTGGCTCGTATGTCGGCATTCGTTGCAGACGTCATGAAGCCTCTTTTGTCCGGGATTTTCACAGTGGACGATGACGATCTGTTCCGCTGGCTCTGGCAAGCCCAGACGACCCAAGGCATTCGACTTGAACCCTCAGCAACAGCCGGATTTGCAGGCCCTGAGTTCCTCGTGAACAGCGAGCAAGGCCGTGCCTATGCAGATCGCCAAGGACTTGGCGACAAACTCTCCCAGGCCACGCACGTCGTGTGGACGACTGGAGGGGCATTTGTCCCAGAAGAACAGTTCCAGCAGTTCATGGAACGCGGCGCCTCGCTCGTTAAACAAGCTTAAGCGAAACCGCCATCCCGGCGGTTTGTACCTGACTGCATTTCGCTGGTCTGCGAACCGTATTTGCGCGCGCTTAAATCGCCGCAATTTCAGATGTTGAGGTGAATGATGACTAACTTATTCCAGGCCGAACGTATCGACGGTAAAGGCTTCGCTGCCGGCCTTGTCGAACGTCTCTCCGATGACGTAATGACCATCAAGGCAGCAACGGGTCTGACTCCAGGCCTGGCGGTAGTCTTGATTGGCGAAGATCCTGCGAGCGGTGTTTACGTAAGCGCGAAGCATCGTCAAACCCAAGCGGTCGGCATGCAGTCTTTCGTGCATAAGCTCCCAGCGGAAACTACGCAAACTGAGCTCATGGCGTTACTCGCACAGCTCAATAGCGATCCCAGCGTTAATGGCATTCTCGTCCAGCTTCCATTGCCAGCACATCTGGATACCAACGCGGTGATCAACGCCATTGACCCGGACAAGGACGTGGATGGATTCCACATCCTGAATGCTGGCCGCCTGGCCACCGGGCAGGATGCATTGGTGCCCTGCACCCCTCTGGGATGCTTGATGATGCTCAAGGATCGTCTGGGTGACCTCGCGGGATTGAATGCGGTGGTCGTCGGTAAATCCAACATCGTCGGCAAACCCATGGCACAGCTGTTGATGGCCGAAAACTGCACTGTTTCCGTTGCCCACTCGAAGACCCGCGACGTCGCAGCGTTGTGCCGGACTGCCGACATTCTGGTTGTCGCTGTTGGCCGCGCCGAACTGGTTCGCGGGGACTGGATCAAGCCAGGCGCAACAGTAATCGACGTAGGTATTAACCGTATCGAGCGCGACGGTCGCTCTCGCATTGTGGGTGATGTGGCATTTGCTGAGGCCGGTCACGCCTCCGCTATCACCCCAGTACCAGGTGGTGTAGGCCCAATGACCATCGCATGCCTTCTGGCCAATACCATCACGGCGTTCCGTCGCCAGCATAAATTCCAAACCACACAAGCCGTTGCAGGATAAGGGGCTTAATCATGACTACAAAAAAAACCAACAACTGTGTCCTCCGTGTGGCCTGCCCCTCGGTGCGCGGCGTCACTGCCGACATCACCGGCTATCTCTCGCGCAACGGTTGCAACATCCGGGATAGTGCCCAATTCGATGATGAGAGCACCGGGCACTATTTCATGCGGATCACATTCCGCTCGGATGAAGGCATGTCCCTGGCTGACCTGCGCGAAGGCTTCATGCCATTGGCAGAAAAGTATCAGATGGAGCACGAGTTCTTCGATGAGCGAGCGAAGAAGAAAGTTGTTCTCATGGTTTCCCGCTTTGGCCACTGTCTGAACGACCTCCTCTACCGTTGGGGAATCGGCGCGCTGCCCATCGACATCGTAGCAGTGATCTCAAACCACTTAGACTTTCAGAAAGTCGTCGAGAGCCACAACATCCCCTACTACTGCATCAAGGTGACGCCTGAGAACAAGGCTGAAGCTGAGGCTGAGCAGATGCGCATCGTTCGGGAAAAGGGTGCAGAACTGATCGTGCTGGCTCGGTACATGCAGATTCTGTCCGATGAAATGTGCCAGCAAATGTCCGGTCGCATCATCAACATTCACCACTCGTTCCTGCCATCGTTCAAAGGCGGAAGCCCATACAAGCAGGCGTTCGAACGGGGTGTGAAGCTGATCGGAGCGACGTCGCACTATGTGACGGCAGACCTGGACGAAGGCCCGATCATTGAGCAAGACATCGTGCGTATCACCCACTCGCAAAGTGCTGATGACTATGTGTCGCTGGGTCGTGATGTCGAAAGCCAAGTGCTCTCGCGTGCCATTCATGCACATGTACATGGCCGAGTTTTTCTTAATGGCAGCAAGACAATCATTTTCCCACCTTCGCCTGATTCCTACACCGCTGAGGTCGTGGGTTGAGTGCCCAGGATGAGTGCTTGAGTCATGTCAACCGACACGTCTGGCTTGCCATGACCTTGCTCATCAATTTGCGGTAACCACCGCCCCCTGAGCCGTGCTCAGGGGGGCATTTTTGCGCCTCCAGAAAACAGCTCCGCCGTGAGACTTCGTCAGTCCAGGATAAATCTGTAGGTACGACTGCATCATCACGCAGCTAACAAAAATAGAAAGTGCGAGGCTTCAGTAATGCAAGAAAGTACATGGTTGCTCGGGGTTCTTTTCTCATCCATAGCCCTGATTATTTTCCTCATCATGAAGGTGAAGCTCCACGCCTTTATTGCCCTGATTACTGCCTGCTTCGTCGTCGGCTTTGGCTCAGGGATGTCTGTACCAAAAATTGTGGATTCGCTTGAAAAAGGCATTGGCGGAACGCTTGGCTTTTTGATCGCCATCATCGGACTGGGCGGCATCCTTGGAAAGATGCTTGAGGAGTCCGGTGGCGCAGAAAGGCTTGCGAAAACATTGCTCGATAACCTGGGCTCCAGGCGTGCACATTGGGTTATGGCCATCGTAGGTGCGCTGGCCGGTATCCCCGTGTTTTTTGAGGTGGGGTTCGTCCTTTTGATTCCACTTGTCTATGTGGTTGCTCGAGAGACAAAGATCAGCACGTTGTATCTCGGAATTCCGCTTGCGATCTCACTAATGACCATTCACTGCATCCTTCCTCCGCATCCAGCAGCGATGGCGATCACCGGAATGATGGGCGCGGACGTGGGCACCGTGATCATTTACGGCTTGTTGGTCGGAATCCCCACCATCATCATCTCCGGGCCCATCTGGGTCAGCCTTGTGTGCGGTCGAGACGCCAGCGAAAAACAGCAGATCTTTCTACAGGCCCACGGCGAGAGCTGCGGAGCCGCACGAACCTTGCCGGGTGTTGGAATCACGCTCCTGACAATCGCCTTGCCTCTCATCCTGATGGTATTCAAGACAGCTACCGCAGGTTTGGCAGACGGAACTGTAGTGAAAACCGCTGGCCAGTTTGTGGGCAACCCACTCGTTGCACTGATGCTCTCGGTCGCATTTGCGTATTGGTCATTAGGCCTTCGCCAGCATCGCTCGATGACAGAATTGTTGGAGGTTACGCAGCGCAGCTTTCCGGCATTGGCGAATATCATTTTTGTGATAGGAGCAGGCGGGGCATTCAATGCGGTATTGATTGAAAGCGGCGTAGGAAGGGCGATCTCTGGACTCCTCTCTGGCAGCGACATCAATCTCATCATCCTCGCTTGGTTTATCGCGTGGCTGATGCATTTTGCAGTGGGATCCGCGACTGTCGCTATGGTTAGCGCGGCCAGTATGATTCATCCGATGTTGGCTGCCGATCCCAGCTTAAAACCCGAGATTTTAGTGATCGCGATTGGGGCCGGCTCTATTGGGTGGGCCCACGTAACCGATTCCGCATTTTGGGTGGTTAAGGAGTATCTGGGTGTGTCGCTGTCAGAGGCACTCAAGAAATTTACCGGTGGAACGGTCGTAGCATCGATTGTCGCGCTAGTCGCCACGCTTTCGCTGAGCCATATTATTTCCTGATCAAACCTGTCACAAAATAGAGCCGAGGTGGCCCTGGTATTTGCAACGCTTTGGAGAAGCAAGGCATACCACGGCCAACCCTCAAAATGCTCAATCCCGGCCAGTGCAACGACAATGTGCGGGCGCATTGCACTGAATATTCATTCTAGGTCAACGGTAGGACGGGTCGATAAACAAATGTCTTGCTCTCAAATTTTCCTTGGCTTGGGCAGCAACACGGAGCGGGAAAGCCATCTATCACTTGGACTGGCCATGCTCGCTGAGCATCTCCAGGGCATACGTTGCTCGCCTGTGTACGAGAGCGCTTCAGCCACAGGGCTCGGTTCGGCATTTCTGAACATGGTCGTGGCCGCTGAGACGAAGCTATCGCTGGATGAAATGCTGGAGTGGCTAAAGGAAATAGAAGCTATTCATGGGCGCCGGCTGAACAGTAAGGCAGGCCGAGTCACATTAGATATCGATCTGCTCGTTTACGACGATCTGGTGGGAACCTTCAACGGCGTCGAGCTGCCCCGTCCGGAGATACTCCATCGCTCTTACGTTCTTTATCCCCTCTCGTTACTGGCACCAGAAGGTCTACATCCAGGCTTGAACATCAGCTACCTCGCTCTCTGGGAAAACACGCCAATCGAACCTCAGCTGACACTCTCTGGGCCGACACCCGAGGTATGGCGAACCAAGAATCGCTAGAGAGTGAACCATCTCAGACCTCCAGCAATGCCCGTCGCACGTATCCCCATGATCCTCTGGCCCTAAACTTTGCGAAGCGAGTATGGTGGTGCTTTCACTCAAGGATGATCCATGGCCACGCATACCTCCTCCAATGCTCAGAAGCACCTCGCAGTCCTGATCGACGCTGACAACGCCCCTGCGGCAATCGTCGAAGGGCTCTTCGAGGAGATCGCCAAGTACGGTGTAGCCAGCGTCAAGCGCATCTACGGCGATTGGACTGGCCCGCAACTGGGCGGCTGGAAGAAAGTTCTGCTTGATCACTCCATCCAACCGATCCAGCAGTTCGCCTACACCAAAGGCAAGAACGCCACCGACAGCTCGTTGATCATCGATGCGATGGACTTGCTGTACACACGGCGTTTCGACGGGTTCTGCCTGGTTTCGAGCGACAGCGACTTCACGAGGTTGGCGTCTCGCCTGCGCGAGGAAGGGCTGACCGTCTACGGTTTCGGCGAGGAGAAAACTCCACGGCCGTTCGTAGCCGCCTGCGACAAGTTCGTCTACATCGAACTGCTGCGTGACGATGCCGTGACGCCGGCGAGCGATGAGCTTGGATCAGATGCAGCGACGAGCACCAACGCCGTAAAGCCTGCCGCAGAGGCGCCGAAAAAGCCAAAGGCTCCGGTGGGATTTATCGCCAAGATCCTGGACGACATCGCCGACGAAGAAGGCTGGGCGCATTTAGGCGCGCTGGGCACGAACATCACGAAGCTAAGGCCAGAGTTTGACCCTCGCACCCACGGCTACAAAAAACTGAGCGATCTCATCAAGGGCTACCCTCAAGCGTTTGAGTTACAGGCCAGGGGGGCGTCGGGTGGCACTGCCGTGATGTACGCAAGGCACAAGCAGCAAAACAAATGATTTATCCAGGCTATCAAGAAACACCGAGGGAAAGGAGTCTTCCAATTTTACGGGTCGCCTCCTGCATCAACTGGGTAAGCGTTGGGAGGTCGCGTTCGTCTTTACGATCTGGAGCCCGACCGTGTTTTTAACCCCTTGAGGGAAAGCACACGCGATAAGCAGAAGCCGCTCCAACCGCGATACCGTCGACTTGGTATCCTCCAGCGTAACTACCGGATCAGAGCTATCACGCTGATTTAAAGCCCCGCTAACTGCCGCACCGAGCTTGTCCGCAAAACTCACAACGAGATGTTCAGCTTGTTCTGTGGCTTGAACATGTTCGCCATCTGCGGAGTGAATGGACACGGCGACGATCAACCCGTTATGCAGCTTTTGAACGGCCACCGACAATGGCTCCGGGAACTCTGACTCCGACAATGCTCCTGGGAGACCCTTGAGCGGTAGGCCATCGCGAACGCGACTGGAGTCTGTCGGCGGAATGGACTGAGACAGTTCGCCAACATCCAACAAAGCAGCCAAGTGCTTACCCATCCCTCCGAACGACTGCGGATGCATGACACCTAGCTCGGGTCGAAACGTCAGCGAGGTTTGGGGCTCGCTGCAAGCTGCGACGAAATACCTACCATCAACGGGGTTGCAGATCGAAATCAGCGCCGTTGCACGTGTTGCGTTCGCCAATTCCGCAAGTCCGTCCTTGCCAAGTTGAGGACGCTTTGCTGTTGGCAGTCACACGCGCGAACGCTATCTGGCGGGTGCCACTGACAGACCATGGAGCAGCCAAGGTGGGAACGTTTATCCAGCTATCCGGTGGTATCGGGCCAGATGGTCTGGCACTGGATGCTCAGGGCGGGCTTTGGATTGCTCATGCAGGCATGGGGTCGGTCTGGGGGTTCAACGCCATTGGTGAGCCACAGACGCGGATCAAAGCCCAGAGCGGATTGCTGACTACCAACCTTGCTTTCGCCTGCGACACGATCAATGACCTCTACTTCATAGAATCCGCCTCTGCGACCATACAGCGAGTGGATAGTGCTGTGCCAGGGAAAGCGATGGCGTCACACGTCGATTATTCTGCTCCGCCAAGATAAGAAAAGAATCCGACGTTTTGTTCATGATGGGGCCGGTTTTCCAGGCACTGATCCCGGTGGTCACTCTGATCGTTTTAGGATTTCTGATCGTTCGGGTCGGATGGTTACGGGCCGAGGGGATGAGGGACATCTCGAACGTCTCTTTTCTGGTGCTGGCCCCTGCCCTGCTTTTTCGCAGCATGGCCAACGTACATCTCACAGAAATTGACTTCACGCCTGTTGCAATCTACTTCTGCGCAATCTGGGTGGTCTTTGCCATTGTCATGGTGATGCATGGGTTCAACAAGCGGGCAGCAGTCCTTGCTTTGTCTGCAACCTTTTCAAACACACTGATGATAGGTGTACCACTGGTGAGCATGGCCTACGGGCAAGAAGGCCTCGTCACCCTTTTTGCATTGATGTCGGTGCATTCCCTCATCATGCTGATCATGGTTACCAGCATCGTCGAATTCGCGGACGCGCGTGAGGCCAACGCCAACACCCATTCTGGTAGAAGGCATTCGCGAATTGCGAGATTTAGCATGACCTTGAGCAAAGCTGCGCGCGCAACGCTATTTCACCCCGTCCCTCTGCCGATACTGATTGGACTGCTCTACTCAACCACTGGACTGCCCCTCCCCTCTGTCCTTGATCAAACCCTGCAGCTGATTGGCAGCGCGTTCTCTCCAATCGCGCTCATGCTCGTAGGCGCGACACTTGCGATCAGCAGGAATCTCGGGCACATCAAAACGGGCCTGTTGATGGCACTTACCAAGAACTGCATTCACCCTCTGGTGATGTTCGCGCTTGGGATGCTGGTGAGCCTGAAAGGCGTGGGTTTCAAGGTGATGATTCTTTCCGCTGCATTGCCCATCGGCGCTAATGTCTATCTGTACGCAACGCGCTACAAGGTCGCAGAACAGGAGGTCACTGCCAGTATTGCAGCCTCCACCGTGCTGGCATTAGTCACACTGACTGTCGTGATGTTAGCGACTGGACAGGTGCAATGAGGACTGAAGCGCTTCAGAGCCACAGTGGCCCCTGTTTATCGACTTTCGTCCCGACAGAGATTAGAACACCGCCTTTCTGAACTCAGGCCAAGCCGAAGTCTGGGGCGCTGTCACCGTGACCCAGTGACCTTTCGGGTCGGCTCAGGGGCCAGCCGCCCGATCTCAGCGACCACCTCTCGGATCATCCCCATCAGTGCATGGGCAGCAGGGGATTGAAGTGCTGCAGCTCTGTACGTCAGACCTATCGGCCTAGTGGTGTAGTTAAGCACTAACGGCACCGGAATCAGCTCGCCACTGTCGATTTCATACTGAAGCTGGTGCGCCGAAACGGCGGCAAGCATGTCCGAGTTCAAGAGAATCCCTCGAAGTATCGCAAGGTCACCCGTCTCCACTACGGGCACGGGCGAGCTGATACCTAAATGTGCAAAAAATGCCGAAAGCAGCTCACGGGCTGGCGAACCTGATCTTGGTAGTAGCCATCTTGCCGAAGCGAGCAATTTCGGACTGACTGTCCGGCCTGCCCAGGGATGATCACGATGCATCAAAATCACCAGATTTTCTTGCATCAACTCTTCGCCATGGAGGTCGGATCCATAGGAAGATGAACGTAACGCACCGAAGACAAAATCCACATCCCCCGACCTCAGCTCGCTAGCCAAGAGATCAAACGGACTCTCGTTCGTGACAACTGACACTCCTGGGTGTTGGCTAATGAGGCGCACTATCGCCTGAGGAAGGATGTGTGTTCGTCCCAATGGCAACGCGCCGACGTGCACCACCCCTTGAATGGTGCCATCCAAAAAAGTGATATCTGCATCGAAGTGACGGAGCTCGTTCAACGCTCGCCGTGCGCGAAGCAGAACGCCAGATGCCACCCGGGTTGGCAGTAGGCCTTGTGGCGTACGCTCAAACAAACTGACCCCGCACCCCTGCTCCAGAATTTTTATCGCGGCGCTTATGGCTGGCTGAGAAATACCAAGGGTAATGGCAGCGGTTTGCATGTTCTGGGTTTCGCAGAGCCGAGCAAATATCTCAAGGCGCCGATTCTGAAACAAGAAAAGCGGCTCGACCGCTCCTTCTTTAGATTTTCCGAGAAGCTGCGGCACATCAAGCAACTCGGCCACTGCACGCCTCGCCCTAGGCAGAATTGAACTGCCCTGCCGTGTTAGCCGCATCCCGCTTGCATTGCGTTCAAACAGGGACACGCCCAAGCGCGACTCAAGAGCAATGATTGATCGAGTCACAGCGGACTGAGCACGAAACAAAGCTTCTGCTGCTTTCGAGACGCTTCCAGTGTCCACAACACAAAGGAACGCTCGAATTTGCATTAGATTAGGAGATTCAAGCCCTTTCACGTAATCAACTTCCCCCATTCGTTCCAGTTCAGCAGAATGACCTGGCCAACTCGATAAGTAAAATGCATATCTTGAGAGGAGGAAGGCATTATCTGGTCACGGCCCACGTATGCGACGGTATGTCCCATCGATCCACCACGATGAGATGAGCCTCAAATGAACACCTCACAACAAAAAACAGCCTTGATCGTCAGTGCACATTCCGCCGATTTTGTTTGGCGCGCAGGTGGCGCCATCGCTCTTCATGCCCAGCAGGGATATGCCGTACACATCGTTTGCCTGTCCTACGGGGAACGCGGTGAGTCTGCCAAATTGTGGCGCAAGGGTGAGATGACTGAAGAGAAGGTGAAAGCGGCTCGTCGTGAGGAAGCTCAAGATGCCGCTGACATCCTGGGCGCCAGCGTCGAGTTTTTCGATATTGGTGACTATCCGATGCGCGCAGACAAGGAAACCTTGTTTCGCCTCGCCGACGTCTTTCGACGAGTTCAGCCGGAGTTTGTACTGAGCCATTCAATCAAGGATCCGTACAACTACGACCACCCACTGGCGATGAACCTCACCCAGGAAGCCCGCATCATCGCTCAGGCTGAAGGCTACAAGCCTGGCGAGAAGATAGTCGGCGCTCCCCCTGTCTACAGCTTTGAGCCACACCAGCCTGAGCAGTGTGAGTGGAAACCTGACGTGCTGCTGGACATCACTGAGGTGTGGGACAAGAAGTACGCGGCGATTCAATGCATGGCAGGTCAGGAGCACCTCTGGGAGTACTACACCCTCGTAGCCCTTCAACGCGGCGTGCAAGCCAAGCGCAACGTCGGCATCGCCTCTTCGCGAAACATTGTCTACGCAGAGGGCTATGAAAGCCTCTTCCCTCGCGTTACGGAGAACCTGGGATGAGCAGCCTCATTGGAAAGACAGGCATTGTGATCCGCAATATTCCCCGAGCTGACGGCAACCTGATAGACGCGCTTAACGAATTCGGCGTCGCAACGATACACGAGGCCCAAGGCCGCAAAGGTCTGCTCGATAATGCGATCCGTCCCATCCAGCAAGATCAGGGCATCAGTGGTTCCGCCGTGACGGCACTGGTTGCACCCGGCGACAACTGGATGTTTCACGTCGCGGTAGAACAGTGTCAGCCAGGAGATGTCTTGGTCGTCGCGACTTCCTCCCCATGCACTGACGGCTACTTCGGTGACCTACTCGCAACTTCCCTACAAGCTCGGGGAGTAAGAGGACTGATCATCGATGCAGGCGTAAGGGACACACGAACGCTCAGGGAAATGGGTTTCAAGGTCTGGTCACGAGCCGTGCATGCCCAAGGCACAGTGAAAGAGACGATTGGCTCGGTGAACACTCCGGTAGTCTGCGCCGGCCAGTTGATTGAACCTGGAGACGTAGTGGTTGCAGATGATGACGGCGTTGTGATCGTCAGACGGCAGGAGGTTCGGGCAGTGGTCGATAGCAGTCGCAAACGTACTGACCTTGAGGAACAAAAGCGACTGCGTCTCGCCGCAGGTGAATTAGGCCTCGATATTTACACCATGCGCCAGAAGCTCGCTGATCGCGGGTTGGTCTACTACGACACTCTCAGCGATCTGGATGGATGACGCCATGAGCCAGACTCGAATTCCTTGTCTGTTGATTCGCGGCGGCACCTCTAAAGGCGCATTCTTCTTGGCGAGTGAGCTGCCTCCTGAAGGCGAGGCGCGAGACCAGGTATTACTTGCTGCCATGGGCTCCCCCGATCCACGCCAGATTGATGGCATTGGTGGCGCTAACTCGCTCACTAGCAAGGTTGCGATCATCAGCCCTTCAAATCGGCCCGACGCTGATGTGGACTACTTGTTCGCCCAGGTTTCAGTTGAAGAAGCCAAAGTAGATTACGGCCAAAACTGCGGAAATATCCTGGCAGGTGTAGGCCCGTTCGCCATCGAGCGGGGCTTGATAAAAGCACATGATTCGATCACACCCGTACGCATCTTCATGGCCAACACGGGCCAGACCGCAATCGCTCATGTCCAGACGGTTGACGGTCGAGTTGAGTATGACGGAGAGGCCAGAATCGATGGTGTTCCGGGTACCAGTGCCCCTCTGATTGTCGAATTCCAGGACATCGCTGGCTCCAGCTGCGGGTCTCTACTTCCGACAGGAAACGCAGTCGACCAAGTCGATGGTATTGAGGTGACATGCATTGATAACGGCATGCCCGTAGTCCTGATAAGAGCAGCCGATCTGGGCCGCACAGGATACGAAGGCCCTGAGGAGCTGGATGCCGATAGCGAGCTTAAATCGAAGCTTGAGTCCATCAGACTACAAGCCGGGAAGCTGATGAATCTGGGTGACGTTAGCAGCCGAACCGTACCCAAGATGTCTTTGATCGCGGCTGCGCGTAATGGCGGCGCGATCAGCAGCCGCACATTCATTCCCCACCGCTGCCACACATCCATCGGTGTATTTGGCGCGGTCAGTGTCGCAACAGCCTGTCGCCTTGAGGGCACGGTTGCTTCAGGTGTCGCTCGGGTCGAGCCCGGTGATCACCTACGAATCTCCGTGGAACATCCAACTGGAGAATTCTCCGTTGAGCTTCGCATGCGAGAAGACAAGATCGCAGGTTGTGGACTGGTGCGTACGGCCCGATTGCTCTTTGACGGACATGTGCTAATCCCTGCCTCAATCTGGCCATCGGTAACTACAAAATGATCAAAACCCTTACCTTGATCGGCTTCGGTGAAGCGGGTGGCATCCTAGGGCAAGACCTTGCTGCCGCTGGCGTAGAAGTTTTCACCTATGATCGATTGCACGACGACCCGAAAAAACGACCAGCCCTGCTCGAAAAAGCGCGACGTTGCGGCGTGACCGTCTGCGATAGTGCTGCTCTTGCCCTATCGCGCGGCGAGTGGGTGATTTCTGCCGTGACCGCCGACAGTGCCCTGAGGGTCGCACAGGATGCGGCTCCACTGATGCTGAAGGGGCAGTTGTTCATAGATATCAACTCCGTTGCACCTGCAACCAAGCGGGTGGCAGAAGCTGTCATGGCCCAAGACGGAATTGATTACATTGACGCCGCCGTCATGGCGCCCGTTCCTCCGCAACGACTGCTCACACCCATACTGCTTGGCGGCACGCGTTCCGATGAGGTCTGCTCTCAACTGAGCGCTCTTGGCATGAACACCCGCGTGGTCGCCAACACCATTGGCGTGGCTTCAGCGATCAAGATGTGTCGAAGCATCATGATCAAAGGCTTAGAGGCCCTCACGACGGAATGCTTGAGTGCTGCTCGGCAGTACGATGCGGAGGATGAAGTTCTCACGTCGCTGCACAAAAGCTTTCCAAGCATGGGATGGAACAGTGATCTCCCGCACTATCTGATCAGTCGCGTGGCAGAGCACGGGCTACGCCGATCAGAGGAGATGAAAGAGGTAGCAAAGACAGTTAGCGATGTGGGTGTTGCCGCTTACATGAGCCGGGCGATAGTGAGCTCACAACGAGGACTTATAGACTCAATGGCTGAAGCGGACATCGAATATTCGACGCTGGAACCCTTCAGTTGGAGTGTATTGGTCGACACCCTCTATGGCAGTTCAGCCGCCAAGCAAAGTGAAGCCCTGGAAAAAGGGTAAGATAAAGTCTTTGAGTTGAGCCCCATGGATCTCAAGCAACTGGAATGCTTTGTGCGGGTGGCGGAATTTGGCAGTTTCACCAAAGCCGCAGCTGTCCTAAACATCTCGCAGTCTGTCGTCAGTCGGCAGGTTCGCCAGCTTGAGGTTGAACTCCAGGAGCATCTACTGATGCGTAATGGACGCGGGGTATTACTAACCGGTTCCGGCCAGCGACTCTTCGAACACGGTAAGGGTATTCTCAGACAGGTTCAGGTAGCGCGGGAAGACCTACGGGAACAACGCGATACCCTGTCCGGCAAAGTCGTCATCGGCCTTCCTCCCAGCATTTCCCGGCGCCATACCGTGGCGTTGGTAACGGCATTTCGCAAGCGCTTCCCGAATTGCATCTTAGGCATCAAAGAAGGCCTTACTCACTCGGTGCGCGAGTGGCTGCTCTTGGGCCGACTTGATTTCGCGCTGCTTTTCAATCCTGGTCAAAATGCGCAGCTGCAATATGAGCACCTCCATTCTGAGCCATTGATGCTCATCGGGAGCCAGCATTCCGATCTCCCTGCCACAGTTCCGATGATGGATTTGGGCAAGTTTCCGCTCATCACTCCGAGTGAGCCTCATTCAATTCGGCGCTTGATCGAGACTGAAGCGACACGCCACGAGGTTCAGCTCGACATATCTCTGGAAGTAGACAGCATCCCGTCCCTTCTGGAGCTGATTGATCTCGACATGGGCTATGGAGTGCTGTTTCGTTCCGCGCTGGTCAACAGCAACGGCCAATTGGAAGGTCTCAAAGCCGCACAGATTGTCGATCCCACAATTCAGACCCATCTATTCGTGGCCACATTCGAGCAGAGACCTCTCTCTCGTCTCGCGGAACAAACGATGGCACTCATGCGTGAGATTTGCATACCTTAGCCTGACGCATGCAAAAACAGCATAACTGCTAGAACTCGGGCCGAGTTGTTGATAGGCCGGAAGACGCCCACCATCGGGCTATCGATTCCACTAACAACGACTAATAGGATACGAGATGAAATCCTGCCTTGCTCCAGATCCAAGCCCCACCATCCCTCTGCAAACGCTGCCAGAAGGCGCGTGGGACGCACATTGCCATGTGTTTGGGCCTGCCTCGGTTTTCCCCTATGCAGAAGACCGCAGCTATACGCCTCCAGATGCACCGTTCGAAGCTCTGCGGTCTTTGCACGATCACCTCGGTTTCAGCCGTGGCGTAATCGTCCAGGCCAGCTGTCACGGCACCGACAATCGCGCCATGCTCGACACCATCGCTCGCAGTGAGGGGCGCTATCGGGGGGTGGCCATCGTCAATGGCTCCGAATCAGATGAGCAACTGGCAGCCCTTGATGCCGGCGGTGTTCGTGGGGTTCGGTTCAACTTCGTTGCTCACTTGGGTGGAGCCCCCGATCTTGATGTTTTCGACAGTACTGTAGATCGTCTTGCAGATCTGGGATGGCACGTTGTGTTGCACCTCGACGCACAAGACATCCTTACCTACGCAGATCGGCTTGCGCGGATCCCGGTACCTTTCATCATCGATCACATGGGCCGAGTCAAAGCCCAGGATGGCATCGACCAGAAACCATTCCAAGCGCTGCAACAGCTGATGGAAAACCCATTGGCCTGGGTGAAGGTCTGCGGTGCGGAACGTGTATCCGCAGGTCGTCGACCATTCGAGGACGCGATACCTTTCGCAGAGCGGCTTATTGAGATCGCTCCGGACAGAGTTCTGTGGGGTACTGACTGGCCACATCCAAACATTTCTAAGGACATGCCAAACGACGGCGGATTGGTGGATCTGATGTTCAGATTCTGTACGGATCCAGACAAGCGCCAGAAGCTGTTGGTAGAGAATCCCCTGAAGCTGTACGGACGCTAAGCAACAACGCTCGACCATTCTTCCAACAATAAGATTTCAGTGAGAATAGCCATGAACTACAGCCCTGCGTCTGCTCAGGCCGAAGCTCTATCAGCCTCCGTGGTGAAAACCAAACCGCCCTTCTACAAAGCGATGTACTTCCAGGTTCTACTCGGAATCATCGCTGGCGTCGTGGTCGGTCACTTCTGGCCTACATTCGCCGCTGACCTAAAACCCTTGGGCGATGCCTTCATCAAGCTGATCAAGATGATCATCGGCCCAGTCGTTTTCTGCACAGTGGTAACCGGCATCGCAGGGATGCGCGATTTGAAGAAAGTAGGTCGTGTCGGTGGTAAAGCACTTCTCTATTTCGAGGTCATCTCCACAGTCTCTCTCCTCATCGGCCTGATTGGAGGCCATCTCTTCAATCCGGGAGGGGGGTTCAACGTGGATGTGAATTCGCTGGATGCATCAGCGGTCACGGGCTTCGCAGAAAAGGCCCAACACATGCACATGGTCGAGTTTCTGATGGGAATCATCCCCTCAACATTCGCCCAAGCTTTTGCTGAAGGCAATGTGCTCTGCATCCTCTTGGTCTCCATCCTCTTCGGATGCGCACTCTCGTCAATGGGCGACAAGGGCAAGCCGGTCTACGACATGATCGAAGGTCTCTCGGGGGTTTTCTTTCGGATCGTTCATATCATTGCCAAGCTGTCCGCAGTCGGCGCGTTTGGTGCGATTGCCTTCACGGTAGGCACCTATGGCGTCGCAGCTCTGCTGCCACTCATGAAACTGGTGGGCAGCTTCTACATCCTCTGCGCGCTATTCGTGATTGTTGTGCTTGGCGCTGTGGCTAAGCTTTGCGGCTTCAACATCCTCCGATTCGTGGCTTACATCAAAGAAGAACTGTTGGTGGTGCTGGGTACCAGTTCGTCTGAAGTTGTACTTCCGCAAATCATGGAAAAGATGGAGCGATTGGGCTGCTCGAAACCGGTAGTAGGCTTGGTGATTCCGACCGGATACTCGTTCAACCTGGACGGTACCAATATCTACCTGACCATGGCAGTCCTGTTCATCGCGCAAGCTCTGAACATCGAGCTGTCACTCACCCAACAGCTGACGCTCGTGGTGGTCGCAATGCTGACATCCAAAGGTGCCAGCGGCATCTCCGGCGCCGCCTTTGTAATGCTGACCAGTACGCTGATGGTGGTGCCTCTTGTTCCTGTGGCAGGCATGGTGCTAATCCTCGGGATTCACCGTTTCATGGGGACTGGATTGGCAATGACCAATCTTGTTGGTAATGGGGTCGCTGCCCTGGTCGTCTCAGCTTGGGAAAAAGAGCTGGATCGCGACAAGCTCGCTAAAGAACTCAGCGTCAAACACTAAAGCTTCAACCTAAATAATAAAAGTATGTCCTGTTCGGCCTAGCGCCGAGCAGCGACACGCTGCGTCAGGAAAATAATAAAAATGAATCGCTCCCTCTCAAATGTCATCATCGTCCCTCTTACGCTTATCGCTAACAGCGCGTTCTCGGAAGGCTTCATAGCGGACAGTAAAATCCGCCTTGAAGCCCGAAACTTTTATTACAACGGTGACTTTCGCCAAGGCACAGGCGTATCTAAACGCGAAGAGTGGGCCCAAGGCTTTTTGCTCAATTATGAGTCTGGTTACACATCAGGCCCAGTTGGCTTCGGGGCAGACGCGTTGATCTTTGCAGGGTACAAACTGGACTCTAGCCCCGATCGATCAGGTAGTGGACTGCTTCCAAAACGCGCTTCTGGCGAAGCAGTAGATGAGTATTCAAAGGCCGGGTACGGCGTCAAAGCCAAGGTATTCGATACCACTGTTCGGTACGGTATGTCACTACCGAAATACCCTGTTCTCCAGTACAACAATAGTAGATTGACGCCGCAGACATTCCAGGGGTTCCAAGTCACCTCGACAGATATTGATCGATTGACAATCAACCTCGCGCAGTTCGACCAGACCATTACCCCCGATTCTACGGACTTGAAGGACATCACCCTCGCTGTGAAAGATGGCCGCTATCGTGCGACGGGGATCGGTGACTTTTACCGACTCGGGGGAGCCACATATAAAATCACCCCTAAGTTGAGCGCCAGTTATTTCTATGGCGAGCTGGATGACGTATATCGTCAACAGTATGTGGGCTTGGTTCACAGCACGCCGCTAGGGAACGGCAACCTCACGACCGATCTGCGTGCTTTTGCCAGCAGCGACATCGGAGCCGCCAAGGCTGGTGATGTCGATAACCGAGCCTATGCGGCCTCGTTCAACTACTCAGTGAATAATGGCCACAGCGTGATGGCGACGTACCAGGTCATGCAGGGATCGACCGGCTTTGCCTACGTCAACAACCCTTACCTTCCCAACTATGTGCAGTATCACGACTTCGGGAGCGCAGGCGAGCGTAGCTGGCAGCTTCGTTACGGCTATGATTTTGCTGCGCTAGGAGTTCCCGGACTCAGCTTCTTCACCGCCTACATTCATGGAGACGGATTGAAAAAGGTCGGTGCCGACAAAGAATGGGAGCGTGACGTAGAAGTGAACTATGCGTTTCAAGGGAGGCTTAAAGGATTTTCTCTAAGGCTGCGCAATGCAACATTTCGCAGCGATGATCTGCGCGACATCGACGAGACCCGGTTGATCGCGAGCTACCTTTTCACCTCGTTCTAAGGCGAGGCCTTCGTCAATACTGAGCCTTAAGGCTCAGTATTGAGCCGGACTCCTCCGGGCGGACACCTTGCGCATCGTCGCTTCATCTGGGGTGCCGTTTGTCCAACGCCAACTACCCTCTACCCGTCACGGATGCAACGACAACCCCTTGATAGCTTTATCGACCGATTTCTTGGCGCCCCTCAACACCAAGCCTACCAACTGAAGGTTTTCAGGATCCTCCTGCAGGAACACCTCTCTGTTGGCTTCATCATGGCCGGTGGAGAACATTGCGTACACATAGGGCAACATCGTGAGCTCTCGCTCGAGCCCAGTCCGGTGGGCCTTCTGCAAGGCCTCAAGACTTGCTTCGAACACGAGCATGGGTTGGATCGACATATTGCCGTACTCGTGGCCGTGGGCATCTACATACGGCTTGCCGAGTATCTCGGGCGCTGCGCAAGCTATACCGGTCGCGAGAAACGCGACCACGTTCATCCTTTGCCAGGTGGCGAGGTCATTTCGGACGATGAAAGCGATTTTGGTGTCAAACATGGGGAACTCCTCAAGGCTGTAAGGCGATGATGGAGTTGGCAGCTGATGCAGTCTGTAACGTTCGTGCAAGCTCAGTTGGCCTCAAGCGCGAGGAGCTAGGGCGTGATACCGAATGGTAGGTCGAGATTTGAACGGACGCGACGCCCTTCCAGGAAATACCTATGTATTCGGATTGAAGTTTGGCTTCGTCATCGTCCTATCGAACCAGTCTTCACTGATGTAAGATCGTTTCTCCCATCAGATGAAAAACTCCAGGAGCTCACCACCGTATTTCACAGATACACGTTGCTGCGCAGATGGCGTCAGGTCAAAAGGCTCACACATCGCGCCTGTGGCAATGATGTCTCCTTCTTTGAGGGTATAGCCTCGCTCAGCAGCATGGGCATACAGAGCGGCCAACGACTGAAAAGGATCGGTTGCAGGATCCCCAAAGAGTCCCTTTGCCTTAGGCTCGCCATCCAGATGGACAACCATCGAATGAGGAAGGCTACGCACCAGATCCTCTTCAATCCCCTCACAGATAAAGTGCCCAACCACAAGCGCTTCAAAGCCGACATTGTCTGCGGCGAAGGTTGGCCAGCCGACACTCTTTCTGTCAGTGAACCGAGAGCGAACGACCTCGAACGTAATGGTGGTTGCGCGAAAGTCTTCTCCCTGAGGCTCCTGTCCAAGCCTTGGGGAAACATCGCGGCCCATCACGAGAGCGATCTCACACTCAATCGTTACAGGTGCATCTGATGGCATCTGCAACCTCACTCCACTGCCATGCAGACGAGTTTGTTCCAACTGCCCTATCAGAGGGCGACTCAGCTTCGCAGCTCGCATCCCTGCCGGACTACCCACTCCCAACTTCCAACCCGCACGTTTACCGCCCGCGAGGCTGAACAGCTGCTCTTGAACCTCGTAGCCTTGATCCAGGCTTTCAGGCCTGATGTGGGCAGGCAGAGACTCCATGAGTTGGCCATCGCGCCAGGCGTCGAGAATGTGCTGGGCTGGCGCAGATGGATCGAAGTGTTGGGTAGTCATCAGGCATCCTTGAGGTTGACGCGTGGGATTAGTAGAAAGCGCCGAGGACGCAGAGGGAAAGATAACGGTATGAAGACCCTTACGTACGTGCCCGAGGTAGGTGCCGAAAATCAGAAGTCCGCGCACGAACACCGTAGATCAGCCTTTCGAAAGTGCACCCAGGAATGAGTTTCCAACGCCCTAGCCTTGTACGGCCATCTCTTTCAACCCTCACCCAAAACCAAGGCAACCTGAGTGCGAATATCTCAAAACGACGGCCAGAGTCTGCGCCAGTTCACCAGGAACCATATTTCAAAACTTTCAGGTACTGAGGTCGTCACTAGGGGCAGCCTTTAGTTTCGCCACGTACCGCAAAAAGGTGAATGAAGTCTTCACCAAGCACAACGTGGGATGGCGTCTGAACAGCAAGAGCCAGCTGGAATCTGCCCTACCCAAGGATCTTGCCGATCGAATGGATGGCGTCGAGGCGGAACTCGATAAGTTCGATGCTGCACGGGAACACTTCGGCAAGGCCAAGCGGTATGCGTTGGGCACACACCGAGATTGCGAAAACTCGATCAAGGAATCGGTGAGCGCTTTCGAGAGCGTTGGCAAGGTTTTGCACGACCGAACGGCGAGCTTGGGGGACGTACTCGCCCGAATGAAAAAGGACGGTTCAGTTCCCCAATGCTGGTGACTGTCCTGGAGACGTTCTACGCGTATGCTAACTCAGAACCAGGCGTGAGGCATGGCGGAGTTCAGACGCCCAAATCGGGAGAAATGGACGCGGAATTAGCCCTGCATCTCAGCGGCGCTTTCATACGCTACATGATTGAAGTCAAAAACCAGGAAGCCTAGTGAAAACTGGGCTTATTGAGGACGTGCCGTCAGCACTCGGAATCTGTTGACGGCTTGATCACGGGATGATCCGGCACGACGGCACGCTGATGAGCGGTGCATCTTCCGACTGACCAGACGCCTTCGCCAGCAAGCCGGCTCCCACGGCCTTCGGCCAGAGCCTGGCCATTATGGCCTACGGCAATAGTCGCAATCGTCAAAATGAATTAACCAGTCAGTACATAAATATGTTTTCATCTCGCCCGCTTTCGAGCGCACCCACGCGTGCCCCTCTTCTGCCGTCCTCGCCTGTGAAGACGGTTTTTCGCACTTCAGGTTTTTTTGATGAGCAATCCTTCGCAACACCTCGCAGATTCCGGCTCGCGCCGTGGGTTCTCTACGGCGCTGGTCGTCGGTTCCGTGCTCGCGATGGCCGTGTCTGCGCCGACCCTGGCCGATGACTGGCTGCAACAGCCGACCATGACTGGCGACTGGGGTGGCAATCGTAGCCGCCTGGCTGCGCAAGGCGTGAAGATCACCGGCGACTACAGCGGCGAAACCGTCTACAACGCCCATGGCGGCAAGCAGCGTGGCACGCGTTACTCGCAGAACGTCAAGCTCGGCGCACAGTTCGATCTGGGCAAGTTGCTGGACCTGGAAAGCGGCGGCAAGGTGCAACTGACCATCAACGACCGACGCGGCAACGACGGCTCGGGCGACCTGGTGGGCAACCGCCTGCCGGTGCAGGAAAACTACGGCGGCCTCTACACTCGCCTCACGGAACTGAGCTACGAGAACACGCTGTTCACCCCCGCGCTGAACGTCAAGCTCGGCTACATGGCCATGGGCAACGACCTGGGCGGCCTTTCCAGCGGCATCCTGTGCAACTTCATGAACGCCGGTTTCTGCGGCCACCCGTTGGCGATGTCCGGCGGCAGCGGCTGGAGCAACTACCCCAACGCGCACCTGGGCGGCATGGCCAAGTACCGCTTCAACCGGAACTTCGCGGTGCAGGTCGCAGCGTTCAAGGTCGACGCCGCCAGCAACGGCGATTCCAGCCGCGCCTGGCACGTCACGCCCAAGGACAGCACCGGCAACATCCTGCCTATCGAGGCGATCTACAACGTGCTCGGCGACATGCCCGGCGAGTACCGCGTCGGCTATTACTACGACACCTCGGACGCGCCGCGCATCGGCACCCACAAGGAAGTCGCCGGTCGTGAAGGCTCGTATTTCCTGATGGACCAGACGATCTGGAACTCCAGCGACGTTAGCGGGCGCAACGTGCACCTGTTCGGCCAGTTCTCCAACGCCAGCGCTGCCGCTTCGCCGTTCCGTCGTTGGTACTCGACCGGTTTCGTACTGAAGAAGCCGTTCGTCTCGCGCCCCAATGACGCCGTCGCCATTGGCTATGGCCGCGCAGTGTTCAACTCGCGCAGCCGTGACGTCCAGGAAAATGCGGCGTTGGCCCGCGGTGAAGACTTCCCGGACCTGGCCAGCGGCGAAGGTCTGGTGGAGATGACCTACGGCGCACAACTGGCGCCGTGGCTGACGATTCGCCCGTCGGTGCAGTACATCATCGAACCGGGGGCGTTTTACGGTGAGGACATCGACAACACGCTGATTCTGGGGTTGCAGGTCAAGGCGACGCTCTGAGGCCTGCGCATAACAACCTTGTGGGAGCCGGCTTGCTGGCAAATGCGGGCTGTCAGTCAGCTCATCCGCAGCTGATCCAGCGCCTTTGCCAGCAAGCTGCCCCCCACAAAAACACCATCTGCCTCCCGAATGCCTGCTTTGCTAAACCGCTGGCAGATTCGCCAGAATCAGCAACGCCCCCATCACCGTGATCGCCCCGCCAATGCGCGTGGAGATCTGCGCGAACGGCAGCAGTTGCATGCGGTTGGCGGCGGTCAGGATGGCGATGTCACCGGTGCCGCCCAGGCCACTGTGGCAGCCGTTGACGATGGCGGTTTCGATCGGGTACATGCCCATCTTCCGGCCGATCACCAGGCCAGTCAGCACCAAGGTCAGCACCGTGGTGGCGATGGTCAGCACATTGCCGATGTGGAAGGCGGCGGTCAGCTCGCTCCAGTGGGTCACGGCGATGGAGTTGGCGAACAGCAGCGGATAGGTCACGCAGGTGGTGAAGAACTTGAACAGCACCTGCGCCCCCGCTTCCAGCCGCTGCGGCACGGCGTTGCACAGCTTGAGCAGCACTGCGAGAAACAGCATGCACACCGGTCCCGGCAGGCCGAACAGTGCGTGCAGCAGCACGCCCGCCAAGTACAGCGTGATCGCACACATCCCCGCAGCAATCACCTGATTGACGATCTGGCCGTCAAAGCTGACCTCTTTCTCCACACCAACCTTGGCGTCATCCTGCGGCAACTCCAGCATCTGCAGACGGCCATTGCCGGTCAGGTGAGGGAAGCGCTTGCCCAACAGATCCAGCGCGCCGCAGGCCATGATCGCGCAAAGGTTGCCCAGCAAAATGATCGGCAGCAGTTGCGCGAGGATCTTGCCCGAGTCCATCCCAAGGATTTCGCCGTAGCCCACTGACAGCGGAATCGCGCCCTCGCCCAGCCCGCCACCCATCACCGGCACGATGACGAAAAACAGCACTTGGCGCAGCTCCAGCCCGCAGAGCATGCCCACGGCGATCCCGGCGAACAGCGCCAGCACCGAACCCACCAGCAACGGCACGAATATCTTGGCGAAGCCCTTGATGATCAGGTTGCGGTCCATGGTGAAAATGCTGCCGACCACCACCGCCGAAACGAACAAGTAAATGAAGTTACTCGACTTGGTGAAGGTGGTCACCGGCGCAATGATGTCCTGGGGCACCCAGCCGAGGCTGACCAGATACGACGGCAGGAACGCCGAGACAATCGCCGCGCCGCCGATTTTGCCGAAGAACGGCAGGCGCTTGCCGATTTCGCCACAGGTGGCGCCGCCCAGGCCGATGATCGCGACCATGGTTGGCAGGTCAGGCTTGAGTGCTTTGGTGAACAACAGCCCGACCACTAGCGCCAACAGCAGCAGGTACACCGGCAAGGGAATAAAGCTGATGCGGATGTCCATCAGCCGCCAGAACAGCCCGTCGCGGCGTGCATCTGGCGCGGCCACGGCAGGCGTGGCCAACGATTCGGCATTGTGCATGGGAAACCTCGTCTTCTTTTATTGTTGTAGAGCGGTTTGTTGCCTGGGATCCGGCGCGGTGTCAGTGAGCCAGCAGCCCTGCCTGACGGGCCTGCTCCAGGACCATGCGCGCGCGAATCACGAACGGCGCATCGACCATCTGCCCGTCAACCTGATAAGCCCCTACCCCTGCGGCTTCGGCCTCATCGGCCGCTGCGACAAAGCGCTGGGCGCGGTCGATCTCCTCGGCCGAGGGCATGAACGCCTCGTTGGCCATGTCGATCTGGGTCGGGTGGATACAAGACTTGCCCGTGAAACCCAGGCTGCGGGCATAACGAGCTTCTTCGCGGTAGGCGTCAGGGTCCTTGATCGCAGCGAAAGCGGCATCAAAGGCGGCGATGCTCGCCTCACCTGCCGCCATGCGCACGCTAAGCTGAATCTGCCGGATCACGTCGGCTTCGCGACGGTTGATGCCCAGCGGCTCCAGCAGGTCGGCAAAACCCAGTTGCAGGCCCATGACCCGCCGATGGGCGCAGGCGATGTCAGCGGCCAGGCGCAGGCCGCGGGGTGATTCAATGTTGGCCAGAATCCGGATGTTGGCCGCCGATGGCTGCTGGCGCTCTAGACGTTCAAGGTCGGCCACCAGTTGCAGGATCTGCTCGGGGCCTTCGACCTTGGGCAAGTTGATGATGTCCAGCCGAGTGCCGACCAGCGCGTCGAGATCGGCCTGGTAGTGCACCGAATCCTGGCTGTTCACCCGCACCACAATGGTCTTGTCGGTGGCGGGCAGTTGCGCCAGAAAGCCTGCCAACTGACGACGGGCATCGGCTTTCGCGCTCTCGGCCACCGCGTCTTCCAGATCGAAGCTGACACCGTCGGCGCGCGAGGCCAGCGCCTTTTCGAAGAGCTCAGGGCGCGATCCTGGGACGAACAGTTTGCTACGCATGGGCGACTCACCTGATAACGACGCCCGCCAGAGAGACGTGGCAGCGTCGCGCCGGATGACAGGATCGCATCCCATACCCGGCATCGTTCTTGGAAGCCGGGTGGGTAGACCCGGGACTGTGCTTGAAAACCAGGCCCATATTGCAAAAGCACAAAAGCTAACTAAAGTGCGTATTTCTACGTTTAGAATCCAGAATTTTTAGACTATGGACACGCGCTATCTCGACAGTTTCCTGCAGGTCGCTGACCTGGGCTCCACCGCCGCCGCCGCGCGCAAGCTGAATCTGACGCCGACCGCCGTTGCCCAACGGATCAAGGCGCTGGAGCACGAAATCGGCCAGCCGCTGTTGAGCCGCACCGGCCGCAACATGCAGCTCACCGCCGCCGGCTCCGCACTGTTGGGCCCAGCCCGCGAGCTGTTAGTACGTGCTCGGGAGCTGCGTGCCATCGCGGCTCTGGATACCGTCGCCGGCGAACTGCGCATCGGCTGCATCACCACGGCGCTGGCCTATCTGGTGCCTGACGTGCTCGCCACACTGATCGCCAAATACGAGCACCTGCGCCCTCATGTGGAGCCTGCGTTTTCCACCGACCTGTACCGCAAGGTGCTGTCCGGCGAGACCGACATCGCCATGATGGTCGCGCCGCAGTTCGAGCTGCCCAAAGAGTTCGTCTGGCGCCCGGTGCGTGACGAGCCCTTCGTGGTTCTGGCACCGCCTCACCTGGCCGATCAACACCCTCATGAAGTGCTGCGCAGTCAGCCGTTCATTCGTTATCACCGCCGTTCCTGGGGTGGCGTGCTGGCGGACCGGTACCTGCTGCAGGCAGGGATTCAACCTCAGGAACGCTTCGAAATGGACGCGCTGGACGCCATCGCGGCGATGGTCAAAGGCCACCTGGGCGTGTCGCTGGTGCCGCAATGGCGGCCCATGCACGCGCAACTGGGTGAGCTGGCGCAGATCCCGCTGCCGGGGGCCGGGCTGTATAGGCCGATCGGTCTCTTATGGAAACGCAACTGCGCCAAGGAGCGTTTGATCGACGTGTTCTGCAAAGTGTTGTTCGAACAGCTCGGTCAACGGTAAGTCCATTTTTTATGGATTCTAAAGCTAGCTAAAATGCATTTTATTTCTCGATCACGCTGACCAGAATGGCTTCCATGTGCTGCATCGGAGCCCGCACCTCTTGCTCCGGACAGTGATAACAAGATCGGAGATACCCTCATGTCGCATCCCTCCCGACCGACCTCGGCCGCAGGCCCGCTGTCCGGCATCACCGTACTCGACCTCAGCGCCTATATCGCCGGCCCTTACGGCTGTTCGTTGCTGGCCGATCAGGGCGCGACCGTGATCAAAATCGAACCGCCGACCGGCGATAACCTGCGCAAATACCCCTCGACGCTGGCCTCGGAAAGCCGCGCGTTTCTGGGGGTCAATCGCAGTAAATCCGGTGTGGTCCTGGACCTCAAGGCTGCGGGCGGCCTGGACGCGCTACTGAGCCTGGTGCGTCAGGCCGACGTGCTGGTGCACAATTTCCGCCCTGGCGTGCCCCAGCGTCTAGGCATTGGTTATGAGCAGCTACAGGCGGTCAACCCGCAGCTGATCTACTGCGCAGTAACCGGCTACGGCGAACAGGGCCCGCTCAGGGCCAAGGCCGGTTACGACCAGGTGCTGCAAACCATGACCGGCATGTGCGCGGCGCAGAGCAAGCCCGACGGCCCCCCGGAAATTCTCTACGGCTCGGTGGTCGACTATTATGCCGCCTCGTTGGTGGCCGGCGGCGTCTCGTCGGCGTTGTTCGAACGTGAACGTACCGGCCTTGGCCAGGAAGTCGGCGTGTCGCTGTTGCGCAGTGCGCTGGCCATGCAGTCGGCGCGACTGGTCTGGGCTGACAGTGAACCGCGCTCGCTGGACCGCGACATGCGTTCGGGCGGCATCACCGGGATTCACCCGACGCGCGAAGGCCACCTGTACCTGTCGGCCAACACCCCTCACTTCTGGCAGGCGTTGTGCGACATGACCGGTCTGGGCCATCTGGCCAATGACGAGCGTTTCAACACGGTGCGTAACCGGGCGATCCATCACCGGATCATCGTCCCGCAACTGCACGAAGCCCTGCAGCAGCACAGCGCACTGGAGTGGGAAGCGATCTTCGGCGAGTCCGTGCCTTGCGCCGCTGCACGCCGGCTCGAGGACATGTTCGACCACCCGCAATGCGCGGCCGAATCGCTGATTGCCGCGTTCGATCACCCGGTGGTGGGCCGCTATCAGGGCTTCACCCGCGCCATCGCTTTCAGCCGCACCCCAGGCCCCGAGCCGTTTGCCGCGCCGGTATTTGGTGCCGATTCAGACCGCGTGATGGCCGCGCACGGGTTCACCGAGGAGCAGATTGCGCAGCTTCGGGCCAACGGAGCGCTGCACTGACATTATTCACGGCAGATGAATGACCTGTGAGAGTGAGCTTACTTACGAAGAAGACTTGTCAGGCACCGATGATGTGACAGGACAGCCGCTTTGGCGATCACGCTCACGCCTACCGGGTAGCGCGCCATCAGCACACAACGTTTTCCCACAAATACAATAAAAGGGATCACCCCATGACCAGCACCCCGCTCGCACTCCGTCCGCACGCAGGCCTCTGCGCATGAGCACCGCCATCACCGCGCCACGCACCTTGCGCACCCGTTTCACCGACAGCACCATCAGCCTGTTCGAACGAACCATTCCCGACCCGTTCGTGCTGGCGATTTTCATCACCGCGATCGTCGCTGCGGCCTCCTGGCTGGTGGCGCCAACTGCGTCCCTCGATGCGCTGCTGGGTGGCTGGTACAAAGGTTTCTGCAACATCTTCACCTTTGCCCTGCAGATCACCCTGGTGCTGGTGCTCGGCCATGCTCTGGCCCACGCGCCGATCGTGCAGCGCTTCTTCACCCGTCTGGTGTCACTGGCACGGACCCCGGCGCAAGCGGGCGCGATGATCTTTCTCTGCGTGGCAATCACCTCGTTCTTCAACTGGGGGTTTGGCCTGGTGTTGAGCGCCCTGCTTGCCCGGGAAATCGCCAAACGCATGCGCGTCGATTTCGCCTGGATTGTCGCAGCCGGTTTCTCCGGCTGGGTGGTCTGGGCCGGTGGGCTGTCCAGCTCCATCGTGCTGGCGCAGACCACACCCGGTAACCCGATGAACGTGGTGCAGAAGCTCACCGGCCATGTGCTCAGCCTGCGCGACATGGTGTTCGTACCCTACAACATGGTGCCGACGGTTGCCCTGCTGGTGATCATGCCGTTCGTGCTCGCCGCCCTGCGCCCGCGTGACGAAGACGCCGTGTGCCTGGACATCAGTCAGCACCCGGACCCCGAGCCTGCCAAGCGCCCGCAAGGCAAACGCAGCTTCGCCCAGTTCCTCGAATACTCATCGCTGGGCAGCGTGATCATGGGCGTGCTGGGCATCGCCGTGGTCGCTTATTCATTCACCGGTCAGTTGCAGTTGTCCGGGGTCAATGGCGTGATCGTGATCATGTTCACCCTGGGTATCCTCCTCCACGGCTACCCGCTGGCCTACGCCAACGCGGTCAAGGCAGCGGCGAAGCAAAGCGGTTCGATGATGCTGCAGTACCCGCTGTACGGCGGGATCATGGGCATCATGGAAGCCACCGGTCTGCCCGGGGTGATCGCCAAGGTGTTCGTGGCGATTTCCACCACCCATACCCTACCGTTCTGGAGTTATGTGTGTTCGCTGCTGGTAACCTTCCTGATCCCCAGCGGCGGTGGTCACTGGGCGGTGCAGGGGCCGTTCGCGATTCCGGCGGCGGTTGAATTGCATGCCTCGCTGTCGGCCACCACCATGGCCGTGGCGATGGGTGAGCAGGTGTCGAACATGATGCAACCGTTCTGGGCAGCGCCTGTCGTGGCCATGGCCGGCGTCGGTGTGCAGCGGGTGCTGGGCTTTACCTTCGTGACCTTTCTGGTGGCGGCGGTGGCGTACGGTGCAGCGTTGTTGCTGTTGGTGTAAGTCATTCACCCTGCAGCAGGGCTTGCTGGCGGCTTATCTGCAACCGCTACTGTCGGCAATCCGGACTGCGACAGGGCCATCCCCATCGGTGAGAACGATGAAAAAACCTGACCTGAACGCACCGGGCAACCGCTGCGACGCGCACATCCACGTCATTGACCCGCGTTTCGCGCCGGCCGATCCGGCGACGCCCGTTGCGCCCGGGCAATCCATGGCCGATTACCGCCAGGTTTGCCAGCGCCTGGGCCTGCGTCGTGCGGTCATCGTGCAGCCCAAGTATTACGCCACCGACAACCGCTGCACCCTCGACGCCATCGCGCAGATGAAAGGCCAGGCGCGGGGCATTGCGGTGGTGGATACCGGGGTCACCGAGCAGGAATTGATCCGCCTGCATGAGGGCGGCATTCGCGGTTTGCGCTTCAGCCTGTGGAACGCGGGCAATCAGGTGATCAGCGTCGAGATGATCAAGCCCCTCGCCGAACGCATCGCCGAATTCGGCTGGCACGTGCAAATTCACATGGGTGCCGCGCAGATCCTCGAACAGCAAACGCTGCTGGCCCGCCTGCCGGTGCAGGTGGTGTTCGATCATATGGGCCGCTTGCCTGCGGGGGCCAACGCCAGTCACCCGACGTTTCGTTTCATCGCCGGGCTGATCGAGGCCGACAAAGCGTGGGTCAAGCTCAGCGGCCCGTACCTGAATACCGCGCTGGGCGGCCCTCGTTATGCCGACGTCAGGACAATGGCGCGGGACTTCGCCACCCTCGCCCCGCAGCGCATGGTCTGGGGCAGCGACTGGCCACACGTCACCGAGGCGCACAAGCCTGAGGATGCAGGCCTTCTGGAGCTGTTGCTGGACTGGACCGACAGCGACGCAGCACGCCAGGCGATTCTGGTGGACAACCCGGCGCAGCTTTATGGGTTTGAGGATTGAGCGACACGTTTGCCGCCGCCGGCAAACCGGACGGGCACAGGCTGGTTTTCAACCATTGAGCAACGCCGCCACGTAATCGACAAACACCCGGGCCTTGGCGCTGGTCATGCGTCCCGCCGGGAACACTGCCCACAGGTCGATGGGCGGCAGCGTCCAGTCATCCAGGGCAGTGATCACTTCGCCGCTGGCCAGCTCCGGGGCGAACATCCATTCCGAGGCCATGACCAGACCCAGATTGGCCTTCACCGCGGCGCGCACGCCCTCCGCTGCCGACACCCGCAAACGCCCCGCCACCGATGTGCTGCACCGCTCATCGCCCTTGCGCATCAGCCAGGTGTCACCGCCACCGGCGCGGTTGTAAATAACCGCCTGATGGGACGCCAGATCGTCCGGGTGCCTGGGCATGCCGTGGCATTGGAAATACGCAGGCGTGGCGATGATGCGCCGACGGCCTTCGGCAATCTTCCTCGCGGTCATCGACGAATCTTCCAGCACGCCCATGCGCAGCGACACGTCGATGCCCTCTTCCATCAGATCCACGCTGCGGTCATCCAGCACCACCTCGATGTTCAGCTGTGGATGCTGCTTGAGCAGCGGCCCCAGATACGGCACCACATGCAAACTCGCAAAAGTCACCGCCGCACTGACCCGCAAACGGCCGGTGAACCCGGAACCTGCGCCGCGCACCGCAGCATCGGCTGCGTTGGCCTGATCGATGGCGCGTCGTGCGGCTTCGACGTAGGTCTGCCCGGCTTCGGTCGGCGTCAGGCCTCGAGTGGTGCGCAACAGCAGGCGCGTGCCCAAGGCCTCTTCCAGCGAGGCAATGGACTTCGACACCGCAGGCTGGCCGACCCCCAGACGCTTGGCCGCTGCAGAAAACGAGCCGGTTTCCACAGCGCAGATAAAGGTTTGCATTGCGGCCAGACGGTCCATCGGTGCTCCTTGTGAGTCTCGGGTTGAGCGCAGCATCGCCGATCATCGGCGTCACTGCAAAACGGCTGCACGCACAAAGCCGTCACCCAAGGTGACGGCTCGGTTCAGGCGTTGTGATCAGCCACGCAAGGCCGGCAGCAGTTCGCTGGGATCAGGACGCTGGGTGTAGTCCGGGTTGACCTCGGCGTAGAGGATCACGCCGTCCTGCCCGATGACGAAACGCGCAGGCATCGGCAGCACCCAGGCCGGGTCGTCGTTGAACGTCGGCAGGTCGTTGCCGAAGCCCTTGTACAGGTCGATGAGGTAGTCCGGCAGGCTGAAACGCAGGCCGAACGCGTCGGCGACCTGGCTCTTTTCATCGCTGAGGATCGGGAAGGTCAGGTGGTTCTGCCGCACCGACTTACGGCTGTTGGCCTTGACCTGAGGGGAGATCGCCACCAGGTTCGCCCCCAGTTCCCGGTACTGCGGCAGTGCGGCTTCAAGGGCCTGCAGCTCCATGTTGCAGTACGGGCACCAGACGCCCCGGTAAAAACTGATGACCAGCGGCCCCTTGGCCAACAGATCGGCGCAAGACACCGGGTTGCCGTCAGGATCGTTGAGGGTGAACATCGGCGCCTTGTCGCCGACCTTTAGCGTGCGCTGGGCCTGGCCGCTGGCAATCAGTTCGTCGGTTGCGCGCTTCATGATCGCGTGGACCTGAGGCGGTGCATTGTACGGCGGCTTGCCGGCAACGAAGTCAGCTTTGAAGGCGTCGAGGGTGGCTTGAAGGGTCATGGCGGTATTCCTTGTGAGTGATGAACGTTGGGTGAGTTCATCCTCTCAAGTCCCGCCAGCGCCCAGTAGACAGAGGCTGGCGATAACAGTCATGCCGTGCAGGAATGGCCCGTTGCGGCTAACCGGCGGGCGCATCAGCCCGGCGGAATGGTTGCCAGCAGGCCGATGGAAATGGTCAGCGCCAGGAAGCCCAGCAGAAACAGCGTCATCTTGCCCATGAAGATCACCTCTCAATGTTTGCGATACAGACGAAAACACTTCGTTTGAAGGCTCAGGCCAGCCTCGGTGGGAGGCTGGGATGGCGACCATTGTGGGCGCGACGACTGTTTCAATACAGCGCCAGATATTGGAGAAAAATACGGATCAGATGAGTTTTCGCCTTGGTTACAGTGGCGGCCGTTGCAGGTTAACCCACGCCTGCACGCTGGGCCGTTGCCACTGGCGTTGGGCGTACTGCACCAGCGCTGCGGGGATTTCGTCGCCGTTGAGAATCAGCCGGTTGAGCATCAGCGCCAGATCCACGTCGGCAATCGACCACTGACCCAACAGATACTCGCGACCATCGGCCAGCAACGCCTGAGCCGCACTGACCAGCTTGGCCACGGCAGCGGTGCCCACCGGCGTCAGCGGCCCGGCCTTCTGCCCGTAGAACACCACCAGCGTCGAACGCTCCTGCCGCACCGCCATCAGATCACTGCGCAGCCACGCCTGCACCTGCCGTGCGCGGGCTCGCTGCTGGAGGTCTTGGGGGTAGATTGGCGCCTGAGGAAAACGCTCCTCCAGGTATTCGGTAATCGCCGACGATTCCGACAGGGCAAAATCCCCAACCTCAAGCGTCGGCACTCGCTGGGTCAGGGACAGGTTGGCGTAGTCAGGCGTGGAGTGTTCCCGGGCATCCAGGTCCACCGCGATCAGCTCGAAGTCGACGCCCTTCTCGCGCAACGCGACGAAGACCGACATGGCGTAAGGGCTGGTGAATTGTGCGTCGACATACAGGCGCAAGCGGGCAGCGTTCACAGGGGCGATCTCCATATTCGTCGTGGGGAAACGCCACGCTACGAGAATGCCCGGCACAAAGGAAATTCAGCTTTTTTATGGGCCTATTCCCGGCGGGAATCCGACAGACACAACAACGCCTCCCTAAGGAGGCGTTGTTGTGTTGCGGGACGCTAAAACACCGATCAGACCAGATCGAAGCGGTCCAGATTCATTACCTTCGTCCAGGCCGCGACGAAGTCTTTGACGAACTTCCCATGGGCATCATCGCTGCCATACACCTCGGCAATGGCCCGAAGTTGCGCATGGGAGCCGAACACCAGATCCACCCGCGTGCCCGTCCACTTGACGTCGCCGGTCTTGCGGTCGCGGGCTTCGAAGGTGTCGTTGCTGCCTGAGGTGGGCTTCCACTCGACGCTCATGTCCAGCAGCGTCTTGAAGAAGTCGTTGGTCAACACCCCTGGCCGCGTGGTGAACACCCCATGCTTGCTCTGCCCGACGTTAGTGCCCAACACCCGCAAGCCGCCCAGCAGCACGCTCATTTCCGGTGCTGTGAGGGTGAGCAACTGCGCCTTGTCCACCAGCAGTTTTTCGGCGGACACCTTGTACTGGCCTTTGAGGTAATTGCGGAAGCCATCGGCGATGGGCTCAAGGAAACCGAACGACTCGACGTCGGTCTGCTCCTGCGAGGCATCCACCCGGCCCGGTGCGAACGGCACGGTGACGGTTTGCCCGGCGTCTTTGGCGGCCTTCTCGACGCCTGCGTTACCGGCGATGACGATCAGGTCGGCCAGCGACACCTTCTTGCCCTGCCCGCCATTGAACTGGCCTTGAATGCCTTCGAGGGTCTGCAGGACCTTCGCCAGTTCCTGCGGCTGGTTGGCGGCCCAATCCTTCTGCGGCGCCAGACGCAGACGCCCACCATTGGCACCGCCGCGCTTGTCGGAGCCGCGAAAGGTCGAGGCGGCGGCCCAGGCAGTAGAGACCAGTTGCGAGACGCTGAGCCCCGATTCGAGCACCTTGGTTTTCAGCGCGGCGACATCGCTGTCATCCAGCGCCGGGCCTTGGACGTCGGGCAGCGGGTCCTGCCAGAGCAGTTCTTCGCTGGGGGTTTCCGGGCCCAGATAGCGGGACAATGGCCCCATGTCGCGGTGGGTCAGTTTGAACCAGGCGCGGGCGAAGGCATCGGCGAGTTGATCGGGGTTGTCCTTGAAGCGGCGGGAGATTTGCTCGTACGCGGGGTCGAATCGCAGGGCCAGGTCCGAAGTGAGCATGCGCGGTTCCTGACGCTTGCTGGCGTCATGGGCGTGGGGAATGGTGTTCGCCCCTGCGCCGCCTTTGGGCTTCCACTGATGGGCCCCGGCCGGGCTTTTGGTCAGCTCCCACTCGAAGTTGAACAGGTTTTCCAGGTACTCGTTGCTCCACTTCGTCGGGGTCGAGGTCCAGGTCACCTCCAGGCCGCTGGTGATGGTGTCGCCGCCTTTGCCGGTGCCGAACTTGTTGCGCCAGCCCAGGCCCTGTTCCTCCAGCCCGGCCGCTTCCGGTTCCGGTCCGACGTTGTCCGCAGGGCCTGCGCCGTGGGTCTTGCCGAAGGCGTGGCCGCCGGCGATCAGGGCGACGGTTTCTTCATCGTTCATGGCCATGCGGCCGAAGGTTTCGCGAATATCGATGGCCGACGCCTTGGGATCGGGATGCCCGTCGGGCCCTTCAGGGTTCACGTAGATCAGGCCCATCTGTACGGCGGCCAGCGGGTTTTCAAGATTGCGCTCGCCATCGGTGCGGCTGTGCTCTTCGCCGTGCTTGGCAGGCTCTGCGACCAGATCCCCCTGGCCGGGCTGTTCCATGGCCTTGTGGGCGCCGTAGCGTTCTTCGCCACCCAGCCAGGTGGTTTCAGAACCCCAGTACACGTCTTCGTCAGGCTCCCAGACATCCGGGCGTCCGCCCGAGAAACCGAAGGTCTTGAAGCCCATGGATTCCAGCGCGACGTTGCCGGTGAGGACGATCAGGTCGGCCCAGGAAATCTTGCGGCCGTACTTCTGTTTGACCGGCCAGATCAGGCGCCGGGCCTTGTCGAGGCTGACGTTGTCGGGCCAGCTGTTGAGCGGCGCAAACCGCTGCTGGCCTGCCCCCGCACCGCCGCGCCCGTCGCCGGTGCGGTAGGTCCCGGCACTGTGCCAGGCCATGCGCACGAACAAAGGGCCGTAGTGACCGAAGTCCGCTGGCCACCAGTCCTGGGAGTGGGTCATGACGGCCAGCAGGTCTCTTTTGACCGCGTCAAAGTCCAGGCTCTTGAACTCTTTGGCGTAGTCAAAGCCTTCGCCCATGGGGTCGGACAGTGAGGAGTGTTGATGGAGGATTTTCAGGTTCAGCTGGTTGGGCCACCAGTCACGGTTGGTGGTGCCGCCGCCAGCGGCATGGTTGAACGGGCATTTCGATTCGGTTGCCATATTTAGATCTACCTTTAATCGGAATCATCCTCCCCGCGGGCCCTCTTTGGGTGTGCGGCTCAGATGAGTGAACTCGTAGCACAGGGTGCCTATTGTTATCGCCTAATCAGGTTTGAACCGGACGGCATGTGCCGACGCTAGATCTAGGGTAGCTCCGTTCGCCAAGAGGTCTAATAGCCAGAACATTAAAAGCTGATAGAGCGGCTCTGTCAGCCGGTGACATCCGCCTGTCATACCGCTGCAAAAAAAGCTCTGCTAACCTGCCCGATTCACATCCAGACAAGCCCTGCCATGATCAACATCCGCCTCATGACCCTGGACGACTTTGATGCCGTCCTCGCACTGATGAGCAACACCCCCGGTATCTCGATCCGCGACGCCGACTCGCGCGAATCCACCGCGCGTTATCTGGCTCGCAACCCCGGCATGAGCTTCGTCGCCGAGAGCGATTCCGGGCTGTGCGGGTGCGTGATGTGTGGCCACGACGGGCGCCGGGGTTACCTGCAACATTTGCTGGTGCTGCCTGATTTCAGGGGCCAAGGCATTGCCAATGAACTGGTGCAGCGTTGCTTGTCGAGCCTTGAAGCTCTGGGCATCGGCAAATGCCATCTGGACGTGCTCAAGACCAACGACGCCGCCGCCCGCTTCTGGCAGAGACAGGGCTGGCAACTGCGTCAAGACATCGACCGCTATTCGTTCACCCGACCGGGCAACGAAAACGCCTGAAGGGGCATGGCCTGCGGCGCTGGCGCAACTCTGGCTATTTCCCAAGCCCACCGAGTTCAACAACGCCTACCACGAGATTGCCGTGCATGTTCATGCGATCAACGAAATCGACGACGCCAGCCTCAACGACTTCGATCTGGGCGTGTTGTACGGTTCAGGCCAATGGGCGTCGTTGAACAGCGATTTCTTGCTGCCGGCAATCGTCTATCCCGCCTGCGCCGAGGTCTTGCGCCAGTGGCTGCTGGTCCCGGCGCGGGGGACGCTGCAAACGCCGGACACACAAGGTGTCAGTGAGACGACCGGGTCGGCCGCACGACGATTTCGTTCACGTCGACATCCTCTGGCTGCTCGATGGCGTAGCGCACGGCCCGGCCAATGGCGTCTGGTTTCAGAGCGATCGCGCGGTAAGTGGCCATGGCTGATTTGGCGCTGTCATCGGTGATGGTCGAGGCCAGTTCGCTTTCCACCACACCGGGATGAATGCAGGTGACGCGAATGTCCGGGCGCTCTTGGCGCAAGCCGTCGGAGATCGCCCGCACGGCAAACTTGGTCGCGCAATACACCGCTGCCGTGGGCGACACCGCCAGCGCACCGATGGAGGCGATGTTGATGACGTGGCCCGAACCGCGCTGGGTGAACTCCGGCAATACCGCCGCGATACCGTGCAGTACGCCCTTGATGTTGACGTCGACCATGCGGTTCCACTCCTCGGTTTTCATCGAAGCCAGCGGCGACAACGGCATGATCCCGGCGTTGTTGATGATCACGTCGACCCTGCCCCAACGCTGCCGCGCGTCCTCGGCGAAGGCTTGCACATCGGTCTTGTCGGTGACGTCGAGACGACGGTATTCGGCGTTGCCACCGGCGGCGTTGATCTCCTCGACCAGCGCCTGCAAACGGTCGGTGCGGCGCGCCCCCAGCAGCAAGGTCGCGCCGGCCGCGCCCAGTTCCCTGGCGATGCCTTCGCCGATGCCGCTGGATGCACCGGTGATCAGGATGATTTTGTCGATGCTCATATCTGCAACCTCGTGTCGGTGAATTTGACTGACACGTTAACCGCAGGGCATTGTCGCGATAACTCCCCTCCCGATTACCGAATGGGTTAACAAGGCTTACCAATGGACATCGATCTGAACCTGCTGAAGGTCTTCGCGGCCGTCGCGCAATTGCATAACTTTCGCGCTGCCGCCGACCGCCTCGATGTCAGTCGCTCGGCGGTAAGCCAGAGCATTCGCCGTCTGGAAGACAACCTTGGGGTGTCGCTGGTGCAGCGCTCCACCCGCAATGTACGCCTGACCGACGCCGGTGAGCAGCTGTATCAGCAAACGAGTGCGGCGCTGTCGACTCTGGGCCACGCGCTGGACAACGCGGCCCTCAAGGGGCCGCCTCGGGGATTGCTGAAGGTGGCCGTGACCTCGATTGCCGAGCGGTTTCTTGACGGGCCGTTGATCGCCAGTTTTGTTCAGGCCTATCCTGAGGTGACACTGGACGTGACTGTCACAGATGAGACGTTTGATATCGTCGAGCGCGGTTTCGATGCCGGCGTCAGGCTGGGCGAGGTAATCGAACAGGACATGATCGCCATCCCCGTCACCGGCGAGCAGCGCGAAGTCGCCGTCGCCACCCCCGCCTACCTTGAACGCCACGGTCGGCCCCTGCACCCCCGCGACCTGACCGGCCATCGCTGCATCGGCTGGCGCCCGGCACCGGACGTCGCGCCGTGGCGCTGGGAATTCAACGAGCAAGGCCGCGCCTTCGACGTGGCCGTCGCGCCACAGATCACCACCAACGACATGCTACTGATGGTGCGCACGGCACTGGCGGGCGGCGGCATCACCTTCGGCATCGAAGACACCTTCCGCCCGTATCTGCAACGCGGCGAACTGGTCAGCGTCCTGGATGAGTACCTGACACCGTTTGCTGGTTTCTTTCTTTATTACCCCAACCGCCACAACCTGGCGCCCAAGCTGCGGGCGCTGGTGGATCATGTCAGGCAGTTCAGGGAGTCGCATCCCACGTGAACGCCATTGCAGCCCCCGCGCATTTCTGCTGGGATGCGCCATCGGATTTGAAAGTGAGCCCCACCATGACTTCGTATCAGGACCTCTTCGCCATCGGCCAGACGTTCGACGCATTCGTCGAACACGGCCTGCCTGCAGAAATCAGTGCGGTGCGCGAGATCCAGCACAGGCTCGCCAAGGCAGATGCCCTGACCCCGGCGACCCGGCAGCGGCTCGGCGCCGTTCACCAACGCTTTCATCTGCTGGTCGCGGCCGAGATGTGGTGCCCGGATTGCCAGATCAATGTCACCGTCATGGATGACCTGCAGCGCACCCAGCCGAATATCGACCTGGCCGTGATCACCAAGGCTCGCGCTGAGGATGCGTTGAAGCAGCCTCTTGCGCTGGAGCGGATTTCCATTCCGTTCGTGCTGGTGCTCAATGACGCCTTCGAGCCGGTCGGGCGTTTCGTCGAGAGGCCGCAGGCAGTGATTGATGGAGGCGATGCGCTGAAACCGGCCTACCGTGCAGGCGATTATCTGGAAAGCACCGTGCAGGATCTGCTGGATATTTTCGAGGCTTCACGCCCACAGAAATGATTGGGGGGCGCCTTAAAGGATTCAGCCAAATATTTCCCCTTTCAGCCTTGTGTTTTACCGCCAGTGAGCCTAACTCCTTAGTGTGCGATGCCAATCTGCGACTCGCGTCTTGATCACCAGAATCTTCAGGAGATCTGGCCATGGCCACTCCCAGCTCACTGGCTCCGCTGTTCCGCCAATCGGTGGGATTCGATCGCTTTAACGATTTCTTCGAGTCGGCGCTGCACAGCGAAACAGCCACGGGCCTTCCCCCTCATAACGTCGAGCGCTACGGCGACGACCATTACCGCATCGTCATCGCCGCCGCAGGTTTGTCGGCAGACGATCTGGACCTGCTCGTCGAGAAAGACGTACTCACCGTCTGCGGCGGCGAGCGAGCCACCGACGGCGGCGCCACCTACCTGCATCAGGGCATCGCCCATGGCGCATTTCGCATGGTTTTTCACTTGGCCGACCACGTCGAGGTGCAAGGCGCGACCTTCGAAAACGGCCTGCTGATCATCTTCCTGCTGCGCGTGACACCCGACGAATCCCGCGCCCGGCACATCCGCATCAACAGCCCTGGCGATGGGCCGGATCGGCGGCTCAATCGACATTGAGCCGATCAATACACGAAACCGTGCCCCAACTCCCCCTCCATCCACTCCAGAAACCGCCGCACCCTGGGGAAGCCGGAGTGCGCCTTGGGGAACACCAGGTGATGCGCCGCCACTGGCGCCGTCAACGCATCCGGGGCCACCTCGACCAGCGCGCCCGTGGCCAGATATTTTTGCGCCAGCAGTGAGCTTTCCAGCGCGAAACCCAGACCGTGGCTGGCCGCTTCCAGCGTCATGTAGGAGCGGTCGAAGCTTAGCGCGTAAGGCTGCTGCGGTCGGGCCAGACCGTGCTGGGCAAACCAGGCGGGCCACTTGAGCAAGGTCGCCTCCGAGAGAATCAACTCGCGATCCAGCAGGTCCGCTGCAGCCCTGACCGGCCTGCGCGCCAGCAGGTTGGGCGACGCCAGCACGGCGAAGCTTTCGTTGCGCACGGTGCGCACTTCGTAGCTCGGCCAGTTGGGCACGCCGTGTCGGATGTCGACGTCGATCTTGTCGCGGCTGAAGTGCAGCGACTCGTAGGAGCACGACAGGTTGATCTGGATGTCCGGGTGGCTCAGGCGAAATGCCTCAAGGCGCGGCATCAGCCACAGCAGGCCGAAACTGGGTGCCGAATGCAGGCGCAGGCAATCGAGGCTGACGTCGCTGCCTGCGCGCTCGGTGGCCATCGCCAGGCTGTGCAGCAGGCCGGAGACGTCCTTGAGGTATTGCTCGCCCACCGGCGTCAGGCTCACACCCCGGGCCGCTCGCACGAACAGTTGACGACCGATCATGGCCTCCAGCTTGGCCAGTTGATGACTCACCGCCGAGGGCGTCAGGTCGAGCACTTCAGCGGCGCGAGCGACGTTGCCAAAGCGCGCCGTCTGCTCGAAGGCCTGAATCGCTCTCAGCGGTGGCAAGGCCGGGGCATCATCGTCAACAGATCGCATCGCACATCACTCCGCTTATAAAGGTTGTTTTCCGGGGCCTGTCCATTCAAGCACTTGCCGGTGCGCGTGACGAGTGCTGAATTTTTTTCAGCATCCAGTGACTTTTGCGTTATTGCTCAGCCCCTGCCCCGGGCACAAGCTGAGCCCATCGATTCGCCACGGATCGAACCCATAAAAACAATCAGAGGTAACGCTCATGCTGCTTCAAGGCAAAGTCGCCATCATCACCGGTGCCGCATCGGCGCGCGGCATTGGCCGCGCCACCGCCGCCACATTCGCCCAACAAGGCGCCCGCGTGGTGATTCTCGATCTGGACGAATCCGCCGCTCGCGATGCCGCCGCCTCCCTGGGTGAAGGTCATCTGGGCCTGGCCGCCAACGTCGCCGACCAGGACCAGGTCAACAAGGCCGTGGCGCAGGTCATCGCCCATTACGGCCGCATCGATGTGCTGGTCAACAACGCCGGCATTACCCAACCCCTCAAGACGCTCGACATCAGGCACAGCGACTACGACAAGGTGCTCGATGTCAGTCTGCGCGGGACCCTGCTGATGTCTCAGGCGGTCATACCGCTGATGCGCGAACAGGCCACGGGCAGCATCGTCTGTATGTCGTCGGTGTCGGCGCAACGTGGCGGCGGCATCTTCGGCGGCCCGCACTACAGCGCCGCAAAAGCTGGCGTGCTGGGGCTGGCCAAAGCCATGGCTCGCGAACTGGGACCTGACAACGTGCGGGTGAACTCAATCGCGCCCGGCCTCATCCACACCGACATCACCGGCGGCCTGATGCAGGACGAGCGGCGCCACGCGATCATCGACGGCATCCCCTTGGGGCGCCTGGGCGAAGCTCAGGATGTGGCCAATGCCGCGCTGTTTCTGGCCAGTGACCTGTCGTCCTACCTGACCGGCATCACCCTGGACGTGAACGGCGGCATGCTGATTCACTGATGCCTTCGCGCGGGTCGGCCCGGCCTGCGCTGTTCTGAATCGACGTTGCAGCCGTTAGCTGTCAATAAAAACAAGAGATCAGACCATCATGATAACCACCATGACTTTGGACGCGGTTTCGGCCGTCCGTTCCAACGCGTATCGCAAAACCGCCTGGCGGCTGATGCCTTTCCTGATGCTGTGCTATCTGTGCGCGTATCTGGACCGGGTGAATGTCGGCTTCGCCAAGCTGCAAATGATGAACGACCTGTCCCTGAGCGAGACCGTCTATGGCCTGGGCGCGGGCATGTTCTTCATCGGTTATTTTCTCTGTGAAGTGCCCAGCAACCTGATCCTGCACAAGGTCGGCGCACGCCGCTGGATCGCCCGGATCATGATTTCCTGGGGCATCATCTCTGCCCTCTTCGCCTTCGTTGAAACCGCCTGGCAGTTCTACGCACTGCGTTTTCTGCTAGGGATCGCCGAAGCGGGTCTGGCCCCCGGCTTGCTGCTGTACCTGACCTACTGGTTCCCGTCCTATCGCCGCGCCAAGATGACGGTTTTGTGGTTCGTCGCCATCCCGTTGTCGGGCATGATTGGCGGCCCGCTGTCGGGCTGGATCATGAACAGCTTCGCAGGCTTCCATGGCTGGGCGGGCTGGCAGTGGATGTTCGTGATCGAGGCTATCCCCACCGTCATCGTCGGCTTGCTGGTGCTGACGTATCTGAAGGACGGCGTGCATCAGGCGACCTGGCTCAGCGACGATGAAAAAGAGCTGGTCAACAAGGAACTGGCCGAGGACAACAGCCGTAAGGTCACCCACGCTTCGCCTCGCGAATTCATCCGGGATCGTCGTCTTTGGCTGCTCGCGTGCATCTACTTCTGCGTGGTCATGGGCCAGTACGCGATTACCTTCTGGCTGCCGACGCTGATCCGCAACGCAGGTGTTTCCGACCCGCTGCACATCGGCCTGCTGACCAGCCTGCCGTACATGTGCGCCATCGTCGCCATGCTGTTGATGGGCCGCAGCGGCGACAAGCACCGCGAACGTCGCTGGCACCTGGTCGCGCCAATGATCGCGGGCGCCATCGGCCTGACGCTGGCGGCCATTCTCGGCGGCAATCTGGTGCTGTCGGTGCTCAGCCTGTGCCTGGCCGCTGCCGGGGTGCTCTCGGCCTCGTCACTGTTCTGGATGCTGCCCACCACGCTGCTCGGCGGGGTCTCTGCCGCCGCAGGTATCGCCGGCATCAACAGCTTCGCCAACCTCGCCGGCTTCTGCTCGCCCTACCTGATCGGCTGGATCACCACCACGACCGGTTCGAGCGCCATCGGCATGTACCTGATCACCGGTGTGCTGTTCATCGGGGCCTCGCTGGTTCTGCGCATCCCCGCCGCTTCGGTCAATCGTTAAGTTCTCGGAGTTTTCACCATGACTGCTAATACACCCGATACCGCGCTTTCGGTCCTGGCAGAGCGCGCCCATAACATTCGCCGCCATGCCCTGCGCATGGGCCAGGTGCAAGGCCAGGGCTATGTCGGCCAAGCCTTGGGCGCGGCCGACCTGCTGGCGGTGTCGTATTTCCACGCGCTGCGCTATCAGCCGCAAAACCCAGAGTGGGAGGAGCGCGACCGCTTTTACCTGTCGATCGGTCACTACGCGATTGCGCTGTATGCAGCACTGATCGAGGCCGAAGTGATTCCCCTCGACGAACTGGAAACCTATGGCTCGGACGACAGCCGCCTGCCGATGTCAGGGATGGCGGCCTACACACCCGGCATGGAAATCACCGGTGGCTCCCTTGGCCATGGCCTGGGCATCGCCGTGGGTGCGTGCCTGGGGCTCAAGCGCAAGAAGTCCGATTCTTTTGTCTACAACCTGCTCTCCGATGGCGAGCTGAACGAGGGTTCGACCTGGGAAGCCGCGATGTCGGCCTCGCACTGGAAGCTCGACAACCTGATCGCGATCATCGACGTCAACAACCAGCAGGCCGACGGTCACTCCAGCGAGGTGCTGGCGTTCGAACCGATCGTTGACCGCTGGCAGGCCTTTGGCTGGTTCACCCAACGGGTGGACGGTAATGACATCGGCGCGCTGGTCACCGCTTTTGACGCCGCGCGCAATCATCAAGGCGCCCAGCCTCGCGTCATCATCTGCGACACCAAGATGGGCAAGGGCGTGGACTTCCTCGAAACCCGTGAAAAGACCCACTTCATCCGCGTCGATGAAAACGAATGGGATCTGGCACTGAAAAACCTGAAGGTCGGGAGAACCGTATGAGCACTGTGAACACCCCCGAGCCGGGCAAAAAACGCCTGACCACCTCCGCGATGATTGCCTCGATTGCCTCCGAAGGCCAGGCCACCCGCTCCGCACCGTTTGGCCATGCATTGGCTGCGCTGGCCGATCAGCGTTCCGACATTGTCGGGTTGTCGGCCGATCTGTCGAAATACACCGACCTGCACATCTTCGCCAAGGCTCATCCGGATCGCTTCTACCAGATGGGCATGGCCGAACAACTGCTCATGAGCGCCGCCGCCGGCATGGCCCGAGAAGGCTGCGTACCGTTCGCCACGACCTACGCCGTGTTCGCTTCGCGCCGGGCCTACGACTTCATCTGCATGGCGATTGCCGAAGAGAACCTCAACGTCAAAATCGTCTGCGGCCTGCCGGGACTGACCACCGGTTACGGCCCGAGCCACCAGGCCACGGATGATCTGGCGATCTTCCGCGCCATGCCCAATCTGATGATCGTCGACCCGTGCGACGCGCTGGAAATCGAACAGGCGGTGCCTGCCATCGCCGCACACCAGGGGCCGGTGTACATGCGCCTGCTGCGCGGCAACGTGCCGCTGGTGCTCGATGAGTACGGCTACAAATTCGAGATCGGCAAAGCCAAGACCCTGCGCACCGGCAAGGACGTGCTGATCATTTCCACTGGCCTGATGACCATGCGCTCGCTTGAGGCCGCCGCGCAATTGCAGAAGGACGGCGTCGACGTGGCGGTGCTGCACGTGCCGACCATCAAACCGCTGGACGAAGAGACCATTCTGGCCGAAGCACGCAAGTCAGGGCGGCTGGTGGTGACGGCTGAAAACCATTCGATCATCGGCGGGCTGGGCGAAGCCGTGGCAGGCCTGCTGCTGCGCAATGGCGTAACCCCGACTTTCCGCCAGATCGCCCTGCCCGACGCCTTCCTCGATGCCGGCGCTCTGCCAACGTTGCATGATCGGTATGGCATTTCAACCCATGCTGTGAGCGTGCAGATCAAGGCCTGGCTGTAACCTCTCCCAACGACTGGCCTGCCCTCCAGGGTGGGCCGTCCCCTCCCTTGGCGAATTCTCGCCGCGCATCGGTCATCCCCTCATCGCAATTCAATGGAACTCCCGCCAATGGCTCTGGCCTCATAGATGTACGTCTCCGCAACCGTGCCGAGACCGGGAGCAGGCCTGGACATGATGTCGGGCCATGGAATCCACACGCATACAGGTGACGCCGTGAATACATTCGTTCCGCTGGACAAACTGGAAAAAATGGACAGGGATGAGCTCAAGGATTTCTACGAGATCTGGCTCACCACCTCCGAAACCTGGCCGCAGGACCCTGAACGATCTGAACGTGAGTGCCTGTGGCGCGCCGACCGCGAGTTGACGCAAGATGTGGAAATCGACGAAGCGTATTTCCAGAACCTGCCGCGGCTGTGGCTGGTGGTCGACGACCTCAACGATCTTGATGCCGTTGGCGGTATCGAAAACAAGCTGGGCAAGCATTTTCAGGAGCTGGACGTGAAAGGTGAATTTCGCCCTCTTGAAAAACCTGACGTGCCAAGCGAAGACAAAAATACCGACCTGAGAAGCTGACACCTGTCCCCACGCAAAAGCGTCTGCAAGCGGCCCTGGCGGCCCATGCAGACGCAGCGCCGATCTCGTGTTTTACTTCCCCTCCAACATCCCTACCTACGCAGAGAAAGCATGGACGCGTTGCTCATTCGCGAGCTGACACCCGCCGATATTGAAGCCTTGCTGGCCTTCGAAACCCTGAATCGGGAATGGTTTGAATCCCACATCGACCCACGGCCGCCGTCGTTCTATTCGGCGCAAGGCGTGGCCGAGCACATCGAGGGGTATCTGGCGGACTTCGCTGCGGGAGCCTGGCACGGCTTTGTGATTGAAGACGCCGAAGGCCACATCATTGGTCGCGCCAACCTGAAGAGCATCGACGCTGCGTCGGGCACGGCGCAAGTGGGCTACCGGATCGCCGAAAAGGCCTGCGGCCAAGGATTGGCAACACAGGCCCTGAAGTTTCTGATCGATTACGCCAAGCGGCGTTTGGGGCTGGTGCAACTGGTGGCGTACGCCTACGACAGCAACGTCGGTTCGCAGAAAGTACTGACACGCTGCGGGTTCGTCGTGGATCAGGCGACTGACGATGAGGCCGAGAACGGCACCACACGCTTTGTGCTGGCGCTCGGCAGCGAACCCGCCTGAGTCACGCCGGATCAGGACTCAACAGGAACGGTCGGCGCTTCCCGAGCCTCAGCCTCAAGCTTCGCCCGGTCGGCCTTGCTGATGTATTTGGGTTTGTTGCTCTTGGGCGCCAGTTTGGCGTTGGCCTTCTTGGCGTGGGCCTTGAGTAGCTGGACGATTTTCTTGCGACGGTTCATGGTTTTTGCTCGGTGACGGTTTCTTCGGTTAGACGCGGTTCTGCTGGGAGCCGGCTCGCTGGCCCCCACAGGAGACGCAAAACCTGCAACAGCGTATCTACAGGTTTTCAGCGGCCTTGGCCCGCGCTGCGTGCAGCTTCTTGTAGCTGTCGATCAGACGCAGATGACGATCCAACCCCTCCAGTTTCATGCTGGTCGGCGTCAGGCCGTAGAAACGCACGCTGCCGTCCACCGAACCGATCGCCGCGTCCATGCGCTCGTTGCCAAACATGCGGCGGAAGTTGACCTCGTAATCGGCCAGTTCCAGGTCCTCGTCCAGCTGCATTTCCAGCACCACGTTCACTGCCTGATAGAACAGGCCGCGCTCGACGGTGTTGTCGTTGTATTGCAGAAAGGCTTCCACCAGATCCTTGGCCTTTTCGAACTTCTGCAAGGCCAGGTAGATGAGCAGCTTGAGTTCCAGAATGGTCAGTTGACCCCACGCGGTGTTGTCGTCGAACTCGATGCCGATCAGCGTGTTGATGTCGGTGTAGTCGTCCAGCTCGCTGGCTTCCAGGTTCTGAGCCAGGGTGCGCAGGCCGACCTTGCTCAGGCTGTGCAGGTTGAGGATGTCGGCGCGAAATTGCAGCGCCTTGTTGGTGTTGTCCCAGATCAGGTCTTCGATCGGGTAGATCTCCGAATAACCCGGCACCAGAATGCGGCAGGCGTTGGCGCCAAGGTCGTCGTAGACGGCCATGTACGCTTGCTTGCCCATGTCCTCGAGAATGCCGAACAGGGTCGCGGCTTCTTCGGCGTTGGCGTCGTCACCGTCGCTGGTGAAGTCCCACTCGACGAATTCGTAATCGGCGGCAGCGCTGAAGAAACGCCACGACACCACGCCGCTGGAATCGATGAAGTGCTCGACGAAGTTATTCGGCTCGATCACCGCCTGGCCTTCGAAGGTCGGCTGCGGCAGGTCGTTCAGGCCCTCGAAACTGCGGCCTTGCAGCAGTTCGGTGAGGCTGCGCTCAAGGGCGACTTCGAAACTTGGGTGGGCACCGAACGACGCGAACACGCCGCCGGTGCGCGGGTTCATCAGGGTCACGCACATGACCGGGAATTCCCCGCCCAGCGACGCGTCCTTGACCAGCACCGGAAAGCCCTGGGCTTCCAGGCCCTGAATCCCGGCGAGAATGCCGGGGTACTTGGCGATGACGTCGTGCGGCACGTCCGGCAGGGCCAGTTCACCTTCGAGGATTTCCCGCTTCACGGCGCGCTCGAAGATCTCCGACAAGCACTGCACCTGGGCTTCGGCCAGGGTGTTGCCGGCGCTCATGCCGTTGCTCAGGTAGAGGTTCTCGATCAGGTTGGACGGGAAATACACCGTCTGGCCATCGGACTGACGCACGAACGGTAACGAGACGATGCCGCGCTGAGTGTTGCCGGAGTTGGTGTCGTAGAGGTGCGAACCGCGCAGTTCGCCATCGCGGTTGTAAATTTTCAGGCAGTACTCGTCGAGAATCTCGCTCGGCAGCTCGTCTTTCGGGCCCGGTTTGAACCAGCGCTCGCTCGGGTAATGCACGAATTCGGCGTTGGCGATGTCCTCGCCCCAGAACTGGTCGTTATAGAAGAAGTTACAGTTCAGGCGCTCGATGAACTCGCCCAGCGCCGACGCCAGCGCGCTTTCCTTGGTCGAACCCTTGCCGTTGGTGAAGCACATCGGCGATTGGGCGTCGCGAATGTGCAGCGACCAGACGTTGGGTACGATGTTGCGCCACGAGGCGATTTCGATCTTCATGCCCAGATTCGAGAGAATCCCGGACATGTTGGCGATGGTCTGCTCCAGCGGCAGATCCTTGCCCAGAATGTAGGTGTTGGCGCCGTCCACAGAGTCAGGCATCAGCAGGGCCTGTGCGTCGGCATCGAGGTTTTCCACCTCTTCGATGACGAACTCGGGGCCGGCCTGCACGACTTTCTTCACGGTGCAGCGGTCGATGGAGCGCAGGATGCCCAGTCGGTCCTTCTCGGAGATGTCCGCAGGCAGCTCGACCTGGATCTTGAAGATCTGGTTGTAGCGGTTTTCCGGGTCGACGATGTTGTTCTGCGACAGGCGAATGTTGTCGGTGGGGATGTTGCGGGTCTGGCAGTACAGCTTGACGAAATAGGCCGCGCACAAGGCCGACGACGCCAGGAAGTAGTCGAACGGCCCCGGTGCCGAGCCATCGCCTTTGTAGCGGATGGGCTGGTCGGCAATCACCGTGAAGTCGTCGAACTTGGCTTCAAGTCGTAGGTTGTCGAGAAAGTTGACCTTGATTTCCATGGGGGTACCGGCAGCGTGAAAAACGAATGGCGGCCATTATCCGGTTTTTCAGCGGAAAGTCTCGCAAGGCCGACGCAGCTCTGGCCAATGGGGTGTTTCTGCTCATGGATCAGGCAATCTCTTTTCTATGCTTTTGATTCTGCCCGAAGGGCGTAGGAGCTTTGCTTGCAGGCGATCTGCACTCCTACGCCCTCCCGGCAGAAGCTTGGTTCAAGCCCCAGGATGTCAACGGGTCTGCAAGGCGTCAGCTGATATCCGCCGCCGAATGCCGCTCCGGCACCTGCTTGTCTTCGTCGCCCCAGGTGCGATTGACCCGCAGCCCGCGCACGACCGCAGGACGGTTGGCGATGGTCTCGGCCCAGCGCTGAACATGGGTGTAACTCTGGGCGTCGAGGAATTCGGCAGCGTTGTACACAGTGCCGCGCACCAGCTGGCCGTACCAGGACCACACTGCGATGTCGGCGATGCTGTACTCCTTGCCGCCCAGATAAGGGCTTTCGGCCAGGCGACGATCCAGCACGTCGAGCTGACGCTTGGCTTCCATGGTGAAGCGGTTGATCGCGTATTCGATCTTATCCGGCGCATACACGTAGAAGTGACCGAAACCGCCGCCCAGATACGGCGCAGCGCCCATTTGCCAGAACAGCCAGTTCAGGGTTTCCGTACGAGCTGCCGGATCGGTGGGCAGCAAGGCGCCGAACTTTTCGGCGAGGTACAGCAGGATCGAACCGGATTCGAACACACGCACTGGCGGCTCGACGCTGCGGTCCAGCAGCGCCGGAATCTTGGAGTTAGGGTTGATGTCGACGAAGCCGCTGGAGAACTGATCGCCCTCACCGATGCGGATCAGCCAGGCGTCGTATTCCGCGCCGGTCTTGCCCAGGGCCAGCAGCTCTTCGAGCATGATGGTGACTTTCACGCCGTTGGGGGTCGCCAGCGAATAGAGTTGCAGCGGTTGCTTGCCCACCGGCAGGACTTTTTCGTGGGTCGGCCCTGCGACCGGGCGGTTGATGCTGGCAAACTGGCCACCCGACGCTGCTTCGTTTTTCCAGACTTTGGGCGGAACGTATGCGTCTTTCGTCATGAAACAAAACCTCTAGAGTGGGTCACTGAGGGTGAACCCTGGGGCGCGGCAGCGTGTTGCTGTCGGTCATGGGAACCTGCGTGATATCAGAACGATTCAGGGTATGCGGTTACCTTGGGGCGGCTCAAGAACATTTCAATCGCAGGCGGCGTTGCTATTAAGCCCGTTTTTGCGGTTGTCCTTTCATCCTGTTATAAAGCCGCTTCCCGCTGACAGAACAGGTCCCGACCAAGCATCAGTCCACTAGGCGCGACGCATCCTGAGCAAACAGCGCCGGCAACTGATCGGCCGGCACCGCGCGACTGAAATGAAAGCCCTGCACCTCATCGCACGGATGGCGCTGCAGGCACTCCAGTTGCGCCAGGGTTTCGACCCCTTCGGCGGTGACCGTCATGCCCAGCGAACGCCCCAGATCGATCATCGCCTGGACAATGGCCTGATCGTTGCCGCGCTCGGTCATGTGGGAGATGAAGCTGCGGTCGATTTTGATGCCGTCCAGCGGGTATTTGCGCAGGTAGGCGAGCGAGGAAAACCCGGTGCCAAAATCGTCGAGGCTCAGGCGCACACCCAATGCCCGCAGGGCCGTGAGGGTCGCCAGCGCCGCGTGGGCATGGTCGAGCAACACCCGCTCAGTGATCTCCAGTTCCAGGCGCCGCGCTGGCAAACCGCTGTGGTGCAAGGCGTCAGCGACAACCGCGACGATGTCTTCATTTTCAGCCAGTTGACCTGGGGACAGGTTGACCGACAGGCCGATGTCGTCGGGCCAGGTCATGGCTTCCCGGCAGGCGTTGTTCAGCACCCACCGCCCCAGCGGCTGAATCAGCCCGGTTTCTTCGGCCAGAATGATGAAGGTGTCCGGCAGCAGCAGCCCGCGCTCCGGATGCTGCCAACGCACCAGCGCCTCGAAACTGCGCAGCGCGCCGCCCACGGTCGAATAGCGCGGCTGGTAATGCAGGCGCAGTTGGTCATTGAGCAAGGCGTGACGCAGCTCCTGCTCAAGCTGCCGACGGGCCACCAGTTGCGTCTTCATGCTGTCGGCGTAGAAACGCCAGGTATTGCGCCCGGCAGCCTTGGCCTGATACAGCGCGATGTCGCCCATGCGCAAGAGATCGTCTGCGGTCTGGCCGTGGATCGGCGCCTGGGCGATGCCGATGCTGGTGCCGATGAACACGGTCTGGCCGTCGACCTCGATGGGCCGACACAGATCCTCGACAATACGGTTGCACAGGCCGACGACCGCGCCCTCCTCGACCTTCCCCAGCAGCACCACGATGAACTCGTCGCCGCCCAACCGCGCCACCATGTCGCCGTCCTGCGCGTGAGCCTGCAACCGGCGGGCGACCTCTTGCAGCACGCGGTCGCCAATGGCGTGACCGAGGGCGTCGTTGATCGGTTTGAAGCGGTCCAGATCCAGACTCAGCACCGTCATCGGCCAGGTCACCGGGTGGCCGAGGTGCTCGGCCAGGTACTGATGCAGGCGCAGGCGATTGGACAGGCCGGTGAGCGAATCATGCAGCGACAGCTGGCGAAAGCGCTGCTCGCTGCTGCTCAAGTCGACCTTGCTGGCATGCAGGGCTTCGAACTGCGCGTCGATCTGCCGGGCCAGCGTCATGGCGTAACGCACCAGCATCGCAAGCACCACCGCCAACAGCAGCACGCCAGAGATGAACAGCGGCAGGGTCTGCTTGAGCAAGGCCATGCCGGGTTCCGGTGGCATCCAGTTCAGTTGAATTTTCGAGTCCAGCAGCGGCATTACGTCATACCCGGCTTTCGGGCCCTGGTAGACGGAAATGTTCGGCAAGCCGTAAGTGTCGCTTAGGTGGGTGAGCTTGGCGGGGTCAAGAAGGGTCACGAACATCATCACCGACGCAGGCCCCGGCACGAGTGTGATCAGCGGGTCTGATTCCGGGCTGATGGTGGCAGCCGCGACCAGCGCCGGTACGCCCGCTACCCTGAACGCCCGCACCAGGCCGTCGCTCTCCTGGGTGGAGTTGCGCGCATCGCTGATCAGCGCATCCAGATTGCCGTCCAGCCAGTCGCTGGCCTGAATCATCGAGGGTTTGCCGTCGATCACCGCATAACTGGTGTGATCCTGGGCGTCGATCACCAGCACGCCGTTGTAGCCGTACAGCTCGTAGGGCACGGCGCCAACGTTGCGCTGCTCGTCCGCCCAGACCTTGTCCACGGTCATGTGCAGGTGTTTGTACGCCTCGCCCCATTTGGCGTAGTTGATGATGTTGCGGCCCACCTCGTTGCGCACCTGTTCCAGGGTGCGCGAGATGAAAATCCGCGAGCGCTGCTGCACGTCGCGGTCCTGATTCAGGGCGTTTTGCACCAACAGGTAACCGCTCAACCCGATCAGCAGCAATAGCGAGCAGATCGCCGGAAAGAGCCGCAGGATCAACTGGCGGCTACGGCGAGTGACGACCCAGTCGGCGAGTGTGGGTTTGAACATGCAGACACCTGAATGCAACGGTAACGGCAGCGGCTTGCAGCTCGGTCATCGACGCAGGGCATGATCGACCAGTAGTTGCAAATTGCTATCGTAACCGGCTGTTTATTCAGGGGCTAGCGGTCATTGTGCGAAGCAATGGTCAGCTGAGCCTCTACGGCGGCCTTGTCGATGACCGAGTGCACGTTGCACACGCGACCGTCGCGCCATTCGTAGAACACGTTTTCCGTAAAACTGACGCGCTGGCCGTTGACCGGCAACCCGAACAGCTCGCCCACCGGCGTGCAGTCGAACACCAACCGCGCGGCGACATGGGGCGGGTCTGCCATCAGCAGATCGATGACAAAACGCAGATCGGGAATCGCCCGAAAGTCGTTCTCCAGCATCTGCCGATAGCCCGCCAGGCCGATGCGCTGCCCATTGTAGAAAACGTCCTTGTCGACAAACTGGCCGAGGGCCGACCAGTCCTGCCGATTCAAACAATCGATGTACCCGTGATAGCGCGCACGGATGTCCTGCCTGGCTTGCTCATTCATGAAAAAGCTCCGTTGCCGCTGCGGTCGCAGCCATTGGCAATTTAGGGCGTGGGCGCACAGGGATAGTTCAAACCGGCGGCCCCAGCAATTCCTGCGCATAAGCCTCCAGCGCGCTGCCCACCTCGCGCCGGAGCACCTCGATAAAGCGCTTGATCTTGGCGTCGACGAATTGCCGGGAGGTGTACACGGCATAGACGTTGCGCTCCTCGGTCCAGTAGTCCGGCAGCACGCGCACCAGATGGCCCTGGCGCAGGTCATCGATGGCAGCAAACCCCGCCAGCAGACCGATCCCGGCACCTTCACGCAGGGCGACGGCCATGGCTTGCATGTCGTTCACGCTCAGGTGCGGGCCGGTGGGTTTGAAGCTCGCCGACCCGCTTGTGCTGAACAGTTGCCACTCATCCGGGGTGTAGTCCACGGTGCCCAGGCGCACACACAGGTGATCGGCGAGGTCTTCCGGGGTTGCAGGCGCAGCGTGGCTGGCCAGGTACTCGGGCGACGCCGCCAGCACGCAATGGCTGATGCCGATTTTCTGGCTGACGTAGGCCGAATCCGGCAGCGTGCGGGCGATCAGCACCGACACATCGAGCTGGTCTTCGAGCAGATTGGGCATGCGCTGGGACAGCAACAGCTCGACCGTGACCTCGGGGTATTCGTTGCGAAACGCCAGCACCGCCTGGGTCACCAGATGCCGCGCCAGACCCGGCACACAATGCACCCGCAGCGTGCCACGGGGGGCGAGCAAGGTGTCTCGCGCCTCGGCCTCGGCGTTTTCCATTTCTGCCAGAATCGACGTGCAGCGCTCGTAAAAACGCCGCCCGGCATCGGTCACGCTCAGGCGACGGGTGCTGCGCTGCAGCAGCTTGGTGTTGAGCAGTTCTTCCAGCGCCGACACCGCCCGCGAGACGTTGCCCACGGTGGAGTCCAGATGGTTGGCTACAGCGGTGAAGCTGCCCATTTCCACGACCTTTGCAAACACCGACATGTTGCTGAGCTTGTCCATGCACCCTTCCTGATGGGCCTTCGTTCAGGGGCTCATGATCCATGGCCCCTGCGCGCCCAGCCATTACAAATGTGCTGATTTTACCGCTCTGCACAACATTGATTGCCGCGCAGACGGCTAAATCATCCGGGTGACCCTCCATAGACTTGATGGCAACCGGCGTCTCGCCTCACAACCCCGAGACACCTCACGCCCTGCAAGCCCACGAAGGTGACCCATGAACGCTTCCTACGATTCGCTCTACCTCTTCATCAACGGCCAGTGGCTTTCGGCCGAAGGTCGTGACACGGCAACCGTGATCAACCCGGCGACCCAACAGCCATTGGGCCAGGTGCCGCTGGCCACCACCGCGGATCTGGACCAGGCGCTGGAAGTGTCTCGTCACACGTTCGATGTCTGGCGTCTGACCGTTCCGGCCGAGCGTGCCCGCGTACTGAAACGGGCCGCCGAGCTGATCCGCGAACGCGCCGAACACATCGCTACGCAAATGACCTTGGAAGAAGGCAAGCCCTTGGCCGAGAGCCGCGACGAGGTGTTGCGCGCAGCCGAGTATTTCGAATGGTTCGCCGAAAGCGCCCGCCGGATCGATGGTCGTGTGGTGCCGTCCAATCGCCCTGGGGTGCTGCAACTGGTCAAGCGCCAGGCGATTGGCCCGGTCGCAGCCTTCACCCCGTGGAATTTCCCTGCCATCACCCCGGCGCGCAAGCTGTCCGCCGCCCTGGCCGCCGGGTGCAGCGTGATCGTCAAGCCCGGCGAAGAAAGCCCTTCCACCGCCCTGGCACTGGCGCGCGCACTGGACGACGCCGGTTTGCCCAAAGGCGTGCTGCAGGTGGTGTTCGGCGTGCCGGACCATGTGTCGAAACACCTGATTGCCTCGCCCATCATTCGCAAAGTGACCTTTACCGGCTCGGTGCCGATCGGCCGTCTGCTGTCGACCCGCGCCGCCGAGGGCGTCAAGCCGATCACCCTGGAGCTGGGCGGTCATGGCCCGGTGCTGGTGTTCAACGATGCCGACGTTGAAAAGGCTGCCGTTGAAGGTGCCGCCAACCGCTTCCGTGGCACGGGCCAGGTGTGCATCTCCTCAACCCGCTTTCTGATTCAACGCGGCGTTTACGAGGCCTTTGTTCAGCAGTTCGTACAGGCCACCCGCGCCCTGAAAATCGGCGACGGCCTGCAACCCGGTGTGCAGGTCGGCCCACTGGCCAACCCCCGCCAGTTGGCAAAGATGGAAGCACTGGTGGCCGATGCCATCGCCTGCGGCGCACGGGTGTTGACGGGTGGCAAGCGCATCGACGGTCAGGGCTTCTTCTTCGAACCCACGGTACTGGCCGATGTGCCAATGAACGCGCGGATCATGCACGAAGAACCCTTCGGGCCGATTGCCGTGGTCATGCCGTTCGACACCCTCGCCGGGGGCCTGGCCGAAGCCAATCGCCTGCCCTACGGCCTCAGCGCCTACGCCTTCACCACCAGCGCACGCACCGCCATCGACGTCGCCGACGGTCTTGAGGCCGGAATGATCGGCATCAACCAGTATCGCATCGTCGCCACCGAACTGCCCTTTGGCGGCATGAAGGAAAGCGGCCACGGCTCGGAAGGCGGCGTTGAAGGCATCGAGCATTACCTGACCCACAAATTCATCAGCCAGATCTGATTTCCCCCTCCCTGGAGCACTCTTTATGAAAGCCATTACCTTCACCGAATTCGGCGACGCCGACGTCATGAGCCTCAACGACGTGGCCACCCCCGAAGTCCGCGCCACCGACCTGCTGGTGCGGGTGTACGCCGCAGGCGTCAACCGCGCCGACCTCACCCACCGCACCGGCGGTTACGGCTGGCCGGACTTTGGCGACTCGGCAATCATCGGCCTGGAGATCGCTGGCGAAGTGATCGCCAAGGGCGACGACGTCAGCGGCTATCAGATTGGCGACCGGGTCATGGGCGTGGTCGGCGGCGGTGCTTACGCTGAAGTCGCGCGGGTCGACTACCGCATGGCCATGCCCATTCCCGCGCAACTGGATTACGTGCACGCGGCGGCGATTCCTGAGGTGTTCGTCACCGCCCACGAAGCCATGATGCATCTGGGCCGGCTGACCGAAGGCGATTCGGTGCTGATCCATGCGGCGGCGGGCGGCGTGGGTTCAGCGGCGGTGCAACTGGCTCGAGCCACCGGCGCGACGGTGTTTGCCACCACCGAAGCGAGCAAGCGGGAAAAGGTCGCGCAACTGGGCGCGGACGTGGTGATCGATTACAAATCCGAGGATTTTGCCGAGGTGATCGCCCGTAAGACCGAACGCCGTGGCGTCGATGTGGTCATCGATTTCATCGGCGAACCCTACTTTGCGCGCAACTTCGCCTCGCTGGCCAAGGGCGGGCGGCTGGTGCAGGTGGGCATTCTGGCGGGTGGCGGCAACGTGACCATGGCGCTGGAGCAGATTCTCTATCGCCATGTGCAGATCATGGGCACCGTGATGAAATCCCGCCCCCAGGCTGAAAAGCAGCGCATGATCCAGCGCTTTCGCGAGCACTGGCTGGAGCACTTCGGCGACAGCGCCAGCCTGCTGCCGGTGGTCGACAGCACCTTCCCGCTCAAGCGCGCGGCGGATGCCCATCGGCGCATGGAATCGTCGGCTAATGTCGGGAAGATCATTTTGACGATGGAGGATGGGGATTTGATTTGAGCCGAGTTCAGGAAGCCCCCCCTTCTGCGGACAATGCCCACAGTGCCCTCTCCGGATCTGGTGCTAGTGCTTTAACCCACCATTATTACCAATCCCACAACAGTGTTTATCCCGTCGCACACAGGACAATTTGCCGCAGCCGGGGGATTTTTTGGTATCTTTAGCAAATTAACTAACTGGTTAATTACGCACTCAATAGCTCCGCATTCCTTGGATTTCGGGGCTATCGTTTAGAAAACCGTTCCCCCTCACCACTGCCGAGCGTACGTGCAACGCCCGGCGTCAGCAGGATCACGCAACATGACAACGTCTCGACCTACGGTAACCGTCAGTCGCTGGCCCATCTGGGTCGTCGCCCTCGGCGTGCTGGTGTTTGGCTTACTTTTCGCAGCAGGTGGCGGCTACCTCGTCACCCTGGGCGGCAGCTGGTACTTCCTGCTCGCAGGCCTGGGCCTGATCGTCTCGTCCTTCCTGATGTTCAAACAACGCGTGGCCGGTGCCTGGCTATTCGCTATCACCATGGTGCTGACCCTGATCTGGGCCGTCGTCGACGCAGGCCTGGTGTTCTGGCCACTGGTGTCGCGCCTGTTCGCTCTGGGCGTGTTGAGCCTGCTGGTGGCGCTGGTCTATCCAACGCTGCGCAAGGCCAATGGCCTGGCTGCCGGTCGTGGTGGCTACGCCCTGAGCGCGGTGCTGGCCGTGGCCATGGCCGCCGGTTTCTGGGGCATGTTCCAGCCGCACGCTTCGGTTTCCCCGACTGGCAACGGCCCGGAGCTGACCAAGGTCGACCCGGCCAAGGCGCAGAAAGACTGGGCGCACTACGGTAACGACGAAGGTGGCGGCCGCTTTGCCGCGCTGGACCAGATCAACCGCAGCAACGTCTCCAAGCTGGTGCCGGTCTGGACCTATCACACCGGTGACGTGGCGATCAGCGACGGCAACGGCGCGGAAGATCAGATGACCCCGCTGCAGATCGGCGACAAGGTGTTCATCTGCACCCCGCACAACAACATCATCGCGCTCGACGCCGACAGCGGCAAAGAGCTGTGGAAGCACGAAACCAACGCCAAATCCGCCGTGTGGCAGCGCTGCCGTGGCCTGGCGTACTTCGACGCCACCGCCGCTGTCGCGCAACCCACCGATGGCAGCACCCCTGCCGCGCCGGTTGCCGTCGCTGCGGGCGCCAACTGCCAGCGTCGCCTGCTGACCAACACCATCGATGCGCGCCTGATCGCAGTCGACGCCGACACCGGCGAGCTGTGCAAAGGCTTTGGTGACAACGGCCAGATCGACCTGAAAGCCGGTCTGGGCAACGTGCCGGACTCGTACTACCAACTGTCGTCGGCGCCGCTGATGGCTGGCACAACTGTGGTCGTTGGCGGCCGTGTGGCAGACAACGTGCAGACCGACATGCCTGGAGGCGTGATCCGTGGTTTCGACGTGGTCACCGGTGAAATGCGCTGGGCGTTCGACCCGGGCAATCCTGAAGACAAGAAAGCCCCGGAAGCCGGCAGCACCTATGTGCGCAGCACGCCGAACAGCTGGGCGCCGATGTCCTACGATCCGGCGATGAACACCGTGTTCCTGCCGATGGGCAGCTCGTCCACCGACATCTATGGCGTTGAACGCACCAAGCTCGACCACACCTACGGCGCGTCCGTGCTGGCCCTGAACGCCACCACCGGCGAGCAGAAGTGGGTCTACCAGACCGTGCATAACGACCTGTGGGACTTCGACCTGCCGATGCAGCCGAGCCTGATCGACTTCACCAAGAAGGACGGCAGCAAGGTTCCTGCGGTCGTGATCGGCACCAAGGCCGGTCAGATCTACGTGCTGGATCGCCACACCGGTCAGCCGCTGACCGAAGTCAAGGAAGTCCCGGTCAAGCCGTCGAACATCCCGAACGA
>Ga0213820_1000139_pt1 | contig 72092 bp, 70 predicted proteins | sample MC6MC0910MG_FD_179889 | JGI IMG/M metagenome (GOLD analysis project Ga0213820, IMG submission 179889) | Enriched soil aggregate microbial communities from Iowa State University, Ames, United States - MC6-MC0910-MG | ecosystem: Environmental > Terrestrial > Soil > Unclassified | place: USA: Iowa...
ATATAAATTATTACAACACGAAACGTATGAAGGCAAAATTAAAAATGAGTCCGGTGCAATACCGAACTCATTTTATCCAAGCTGCCTAAATCGAAATAACCGTGTCTAACTTTTAGGGGTCACTTCAAACCCCTGCTCGTTTTTTTTATGTATAAGTGTTGGGTGGCATAAGGTTCTTCGGCTTTTCGTTGTACTTTTGGCATAAAATTGATACTATGAATGTAGTATGATAGAAAAGGGGTTGGCGTATCTTTGCTTCAAAAAAATAGTAAACTTGGTCTTACAATCAATGAAATTACTGTTGGCGAAAAGATCCATATAACTGAAAAGATTGAGGATAGGGATCTATTGCTGTATTTAGGGCTAACAAACGATAGTAATCCGCTTTATATTCAACATGATTATGCGGCGATGACACCTTTCCAAAAACCTATTGTCCCGACAATTATGTTAAATGGTATTATTACATCAGCTGTGTCAAAGTATATTCCTGGACCAGGTGCACGAATTATTGAGCAACATTTAAAGTATTTAGGGCCTCTCTATCATTATGAACTGTTTGATACACTTTTAGAGGTAACAGCAGTCAATAAATACGAAAATACGATTACTGTGTCTGTACACTCTTATAATGAGCAAAAGCAGCTTGTGATTGAAGGTATGTTGTTGGTGACACCACCACTTGCATTATAGACGTCTTGAGATTTGAAATGGGGGTTTCAAATCACTAACGGAGGCATTAAATATATGACAAAAACAATTTTAGTTATTGAAGATGAATTTTCAATTGCAACATTATTGAAATATAATTTAGAACAGGCTGGCTATTTAGTAGAAACGGCTGCAGATGGTCAAGAAGGACTTGAAAAAGCAATTGACATACAGCCCAATTTAATACTATTAGATTTGATGCTACCAAAGCTAGATGGTATGGAAGTATGTAAACAAATTCGTCAGCAGCGTATGAATACGCCAATTATTATGTTAACAGCAAAAGATGATGAATTTGATAAAGTACTTGGTCTGGAATTAGGGGCAGATGATTATATGACAAAACCATTTAGTCCACGGGAAGTATTGGCGCGTGTAAAGGCAGTTTTAAGACGCTTTACACAAAATGTTGTGTCAGATGAGAGAGATGAGCCTCAAGAGAAAATGTTTGAGTTTGGACAATTACGAGTGTTTCCAGAACGCTTTGAAGTATTTTTACAAGATGAGGCACTAGAGTTTACGCCAAAAGAATTTGAGTTACTCATTTATTTACTTGAAAATAAAAATCGTGTATTAACACGTGATCAGCTATTAAGTGCTGTATGGAAATATGATTTTGCTGGCGATACTCGAATTGTGGATGTTCATATTAGCCACCTTCGCGATAAAATTGAAGAAAATAGCCGTAAGCCGATGTTCATCAAAACAATTAGAGGCCTTGGCTATAAATTTGAGGAGCCGAAAACGTCATGAAATCAATGAGCAACCGCTTATTCTTGACATTCATGCTTTTACTTGGAACGATATTAGCTGTCCTAATGATTGTTATAGGTCAGCTTTTTCCTGTTTATATCAAGCAATACAATGAGCAAGCAAACACTCACATACAAGCATCTATGAGCCAAGTAATGGATGAGCGCAAGATCGAACTTTCCCAGGAAGATCAAGAAGCATTGTTTGCAGCACAGAGCATGGAGCAAGAGGATTCCTTGTTGACCTTTGTGCGGGCACGACTCTATATCATATTGGCAATTCTCTTTACCATCACACTGATATTAATTGGTATTATAAGTCGCTATATGATTCGGAATTTTACAGCACCAATCGATAATGTTACCGAAACGGCTCTTGAACTTGCAAAGGGTAATTACCGTGCACGTGCCCTGGAAAATGAATATGAACGCATGATACCACTAAGTCATTCTATTAATATTTTAGCCCGTAATTTGCAGGATATTACGACTATCCGTGAAGTAGAGGAAGAGAGACTAAAAACCTTAATCGAAAATATGGGTAGCTCTCTAATGATGATTGGCCGCGAAGGAAATATTTCGATAGTGAATCGCGTATTTTTAGAACGTTTTGGGATGCAGATTGATGAAGTTCAGGGCAAGGTATTTCGGACAATTGGCTTACCGAAATCATTAGAGCAGTTTATCGATCACGTATTTCTTACAGAGATGCCTTATCGACAACAAATTAAGATGGAAATAAAGCAGGAACTTTATAATAAAGAAGTATATGGAGCACCTGTTATAGGAGACCATGGACGATGGCTAGGCGTTGTCATTGTTATGCATGATATAACGGAGCTTGTCCGTTTAGAGCAAATTCGCAAAGACTTTGTTGCCAATGTATCCCATGAATTAAGAACACCTATTACCTCTATAAAAGGCTTTTCTGAAACTTTATTGGATGGAGCCTATAAAGACGAAAAAATGCTGATATCCTTCTTAGAAATTATTTATAAAGAAAGTAATCGTCTTCAAATGCTCATTCAAGACTTGTTAGAGCTATCTAAGATTGAACAGCATGGCTTCACTGTCAACATTATGCCAATGGGCTTACAAGATGTGCTGATTCGTGGAGCAGAGCTAACAGCTCCACGATTAGATGAAAAAAATATGAGCTTTCATGTGGATATTGAGCGTGACGTACAGGTAATGGGAGATGCCAATCGTATTATTCAGATTGTGACGAATTTAATTACCAATGCCATCACCTATTCGCCTGAAAATACAACTGTGTCTATTCGTTTAAAGGAAAATGAAACACATGGCATTATTGAAATAGAAGATCAGGGAATCGGTATTGAAAAGCATGAAATTGCCCGAGTTTTTGAGCGTTTTTATCGTGTTGATCGTGCACGAAGTCGAAATTCAGGTGGAACAGGCTTAGGCTTAGCCATTGTCAAGCATCTTGTAGATGCCCATCATGGACGCATTCAAGTAGAAAGTGAAGTGGGAGTAGGAACTAAAATGATTGTCACGATTCCGAAAAATTAACAAATCCTTTACATGAACAAAATGTTACTTTCATATTTGGGAACTATACTTGTAACTAGAAACCCCCTATATGATTGTTAAGACTATAACCATAAAAAATCTCTAACCATCTTTATGTTTGGAGATTTTTTAATAACTGCTTTATTTTTCGCCCCAGAAAGAATCTACTGTCTAATAATTAGGCACTAGATTCTTTTTCCGTTTTACAGAGAGGATAAATAGGTGTAAAGTATAGTAGCATAAAAGTTTAACATCAATCTTTAGTAGATTGTTCGTCAAATTAAAGCTTGAACAGTCAGTGAAATCATAACTTCTTTTCATTTGAAATGTGTTTTTCTGACTGTTAAGGCAGAGAAAAAAATGAAAGAAGGATGACCATGAAAATCGTCAAAAGTATCGTGCAAATCGGCTTTCTTTATATCCTATTATTTATCGGGAATAATATTGCACGCCTACTTCAATTGCCGATTCCAGGGAGCATAATAGGACTCGTCCTATTATTTTTACTTTTACAGTTTCATATTATCAAGCTTAAATGGATTGAGCTAGGGGCAGCAGTATTACTAAGTGAACTCTTACTTTTCTTCATTCCATCTGCCATCGGCGTCATCGATTATCATGCATTATTCGGTGTACAAGGCATGAAGGTTGTGCTTGTCATAGTTGGAAGCGCGATTATTGTGATGTTTGTAACGGGCTATACGGCACAATGGCTAGAGCAACGAAAGAAGGGTGATACGGTATGAGCTTATGGATAGCTGGTATTAGCTTATTAGGGACAATTGTTATTTTTTATAGTTGTAAAATGATCTATAAGAAATATAAAAAAGAATGGCTGACACCTATGTTGGTGACGCCGTTAGTAATTATCACCCTATTATTACTAACAGGTATACCCTATAAAACTTATAATGCTGGAGCTAGTGTTCTAACGAATTTACTCGGACCAGCAACGGTTGCTTTTGCGGTTCCTATCTATAAAAATGTCAATTTATTAAAAAAGCATGCCTTCGAAATTTTCGTAAGTATTGCGGTTGGTTCAACAGTTGCTATTATTTCATCCTTTATAATGGCCATAGTTGTAGGGTTAAACAATGAGCTTGTGCATAGTCTAGTGCCACGTTCGGTGACAACACCCATTGCAATGGACATTTCAAATATGATTGGAGGTTCTCCTACGCTTACAGCTGTTTTCGTTATGACAACAGGTATTTTAGGAAGCCTATTAGCACCGATCGTTATTAAAGTATGTCGATTCCATAATCCATCATCTAGAGGATTAATGTTAGGGATGGGTGCACATGGTGCAGGTACATCTAGAGCATTTGAATTTGGTGAACTAGAAGGTACCTTTGCAAGTTTAGCAATGATTGTTGCTGCTTTAATTAGTATTGTATTATCCACAACCATTTTCCCAGTTATTGAACATCTAGTTATTAATATCCTGTTACCATAAAAGGTAGCAGGGTTTTTTTATGCTAAATTAATTATATGAAAATATTTTGAAACTTTTTATAAAGATCTCCCGTAAACAATAGTAATCAATAAAAGGGAGGAACAGACATGAGTGTGAAAAGGACACTAGTGATGGTTGGACTTGGAATTTTTGGAGTTATTGCACTTATTACAGTATTTACATCATGGTACACAGTCGATGAATCAGAACAAGCAGTTGTCATTACATTTGGTCGTGCCGATGAAATGGTCACAAACCCAGGTCTTCATTTTAAATTACCTTGGCCAGTTCAATCAGTTGAAATTTTGTCGAAAGAAACTTTTAGTTTACAGTTTGGCTATAAGCAAAATAAATCAGGTGAATTAGAAGCGTATGATGCTGAAACAAAGATGATTACAGGGGATGAAAATATTGTGTTAACAGACCTTGTAGTGCAATGGAAAATTACTGAGCCTAATAAGTTTCTATTTAATTCACAAGACCCTGAAAGAATATTACATAGCGCGACATCGAGTGCCATTCGTTCTATTATCGGAAGTTCTTCGATCGATGCAGCGTTAACAGAAGGTAAAGCTGACATCGAAGCAAAAACGCGTGAATTATTAGTTTCTCTTATAGAAAATTACGATATTGGGATTAGTGTTTTAGGTGTAAAATTGCAAGATGTAGAATTGCCAAATAAGGAAGTGCGTGCAGCATTCACTGCTGTCACAGATGCACGTGAAATGAAAAATACGAAAATTAATGAAGCTGAAAAATATGAAAATCAACGCCTTAATGAAGCTCAAGGTGAACGTGATGCGATTATGTCAAAGGCAAAAGGTGCCAAAACAGCCCGTATTGAGCAAGCGCAAGGTGATGTAGCAGTCTTTAATAAAACGTATGAACAGTATAAAGGCAATCAACAAATTACGCGAGAGCGTTTAATTTTAGAGACGCTTGAAAACGTTTTACCAAAAGCACAAATTTACATTATGAATGATGATGGTAATACGATGAAGTACTTGCCACTACAGCCGCTACAACCTCAGCAGACACCAACAGAGAAAAAAGAAGGGAGTGGTAACTAATGGACCAAAAAAATAAGGATCTTGATAAATTCCTCCATTTTTTATCGGGCAAAAGTAAAAAAACTACTCCATCAGAAGGTGATTCAGGGGACAATGTAGTAAAAATATCGAAAAAAGGACCTAAAAATCCAAAGAAATATATAACATTAGGTGTAACGTTAACAGCTATCTTTGCACTAGTGATTATTTTATTAACAAATATTTATATAGTGAAGGAATCCGAATATGCTGTTGTTCGACAATTTGGAGAGGTTGTAAAGTTTGAACGCGAACCTGGATTAAATATGAAAATTCCATTTATCCAAAGTGTCACAAAATTACCGAAAAATCAAATGACATATGAAATTTCAGAAGAGGAAATTAATACAAAAGATAAGAAGCGAATTATTATCGATAATTATGCTGTGTGGCGTATTACAGATCCCAAATTATTAATTTCTAATGCGGGTACCATTGAAAAAGTGGAATCGCGAATGGAAGAGTTTATTTATTCTGTTATTCGATCTGAGCTTGGACGTATTGATTATAATCAGATTATTAATGATGAGGATTCTTCGAGAGGGAGCATTAATGATACGGTAACTGAACGTGTTAATGAACTACTTTCAAACGATAAATATGGCATAGAAGTAGTAGATGTACGTATTCGTCGCATTGATTTGCCAACTGAAAATGAGCAATCTGTTTTTACGAACATGATCTCAGATCGTGAATCCATTGCCCAAAAGTATCTTTCAGAAGGTGATGCTGAGAAACGTCGTATTGAAGCCAAAACCGATCAACAAGTACAAGAAATGTTAGCTACAGCGAATAAGGAAGCATCCATTATTCAAGCTGAAGGAGAAGCAGAAGCCGCAAAAATTTACAATAAATCATTCTCCCAAGATCCTGAATTTTACTCTTTATACCGCACGCTAGAATCTTATAAGAAAACGGTTGGAGAGGATACGGTTATTATTTTGCCAGCGTCTTCACCTTATGCAAAGGTTTTATCTGGTTATATAAAATAATTGATAGCAAAGTCGTCTCTCATATCAAAGAGACGACTTTTTTTGTTGATATAAAATTATAAAAATCCCTTAATTTGAATTTCTATATTGTGAAAATAATAGAAACTTATAAATTTCTATTCCCCAACCGCCTACAATTTGATAGAATGATAATGTTTAAAAAAGAATTGTTGGGGGTAATAGCTGTGAAATTACGAATTAGCACATGGCTCCAAAATTTAGGGATTGCTTGTAGTATAGCATCGTTATTAACTCTTTTCTTCCGCCTATCTGATTTTGAGTGGATGACAAAGAGTGTTTATCATATACCATTATTTTTTGTCAGTATCTTTTTAGTTAGTATTATTATTGCAAATGATGTAAGAAATCTTTTTAAAAAGTTGTTTTGGTATGAAAAACGAAAGGTCAAGCGTCCTATTTGGCAAATCGGTATTGGCTTTATTTTCTTTCTAGCACAAATTAGCGCTGTTATGGTATTTAGTAAAGAGTTAACACAGCCACAATTAGGTGGAATGCCCTTATTTTTAGTGTTTGCCTTTATGAATGCGTTTATCTTAACGGTTATATATGAAGAGATTTTTTATCGCACAGCCAATCAATAACATCAATTATAGAACTTTCATTCATAGGAGTTACCTCCCAGAATGAAAGTTTTTTTATGTTTCTTGTACCGAATGTGAAGAGTCAAATGCCATGTTAATACGAAAATTATTAACATTCATCAGTATCGCCTTTATTTTATCCATAGTACATTTAAGAAGTATGAGGGGAAAGTCAATGACTGAACGTCACAAGAAGGTACTTTACATACAAGAATGGAAAATTATTTTTATCCAAATTTTAATCTTCAGTATGTATAATTGGAAAAACTTCACTTTAATATGAGGAGGAATCAAGATGAAAAAAGTAGTCTTTGGAAGTGCATTAGCAGTAGGTTTATTATTTAGTGGGGCAGGGCATTCCTCTGCAAATAACCATTTGCAAGGGGAAAGTGGAATTCAGCCCTTGGATATTCAAGGTATGGATCTGGAAACCGCTTTAATGGCAGTTCAATCACAACGAACACAGTTATTAGAAAACCAATTAAAGGACCAACTAGGAGCTGTTCAACAAAAAAATCAGGAAATAGCTGATTTGAATTCACAGCTAACAGGATTAAATCAGGAAAAAACGGCTACACCTGTAGAAGATCAGGACAAACAAATAGCACTTGATCAGCAAATCCAAAGCCTAAAAGGTCAGATAGATAGTCTAGGTAATTCACAGCAAATGGATATGCTCCGCTTACAAAGCATGAATAATAAACGTAACGAGGCCTTTGATACCATGACGAACTTTATTAAAAAAATGCAGGATAGTCGTTCTTCGATAATCAATAATATGCGTTAATCAGAAATTAAGATGATTTATTAAAAAGTCAATCGCTGTGTGCGATTGGCTTTTTTGTAATGGTGGTAAGGACGGATAGCTCCTCCAAAGTGACGGATAAAATGCTGAAAGTGATGGATAGCTCCTCCAAAGTGACGGATAAAATGCTGAAAGTGATGGATAGAGCCTTCAAAGTGACGGATAAAATGCTGAAAGTGATGGATAGAGCCCCTAAGGTGACGGATAGGATTGCGTTGTCGCAGGCTTTTTTATTTGAAATACATCGTTATTGTTGGCAAAATGGCTGTTTTCTCGATAAAGTAGAGAGAAGAAGCATTTTCAAACATACGTTTTCGTTTTACAATTAAGTAGAAGACAACGCAGGAGGATAAAATCATGACAAAGGAAAAATTACTATTATTGGACGGTAATAGTTTAGCGTATCGCGCGTTTTTTGCGTTGCCATTGTTGACGAATGATAGTGGCATTCATACTAATGCTGTGTACGGCTTTACAACAATGCTACAAAGAATATTAGAGGAAGAACAACCAACGAAAATTTTAGTGGCTTTTGATGCTGGAAAAACAACATTCCGCCATGAAACTTTTACGGAATATAAAGGTGGGAGACAAAAGACTCCACCAGAATTATCTGAGCAATTCCCATATTTACGTAAGCTTATTGACGCTTATGGAATTAAGCAATACGAACAAGATTTATATGAAGCGGATGATATTATCGGGACGCTTGCTAAAGAGGCTTCATCACAGGATATGGATGTTATCATCGTATCAGGAGACCGAGATTTAACACAGCTTGCGACAGAGCAAGTAACTGTTTATATTACGAAAAAAGGGATTACGGAAATTGAGAGAAACACACCGGCCTTTATTGCAGAAAAGTACGGTTTAACGCCCCTACAGATTATTGATATGAAAGGCTTAATGGGCGATTCTTCAGATAACATTCCAGGTGTGCCAGGTGTTGGTGAAAAGACTGCTGTGAAACTATTAAAAGAGCATGGCTCCGTTGAGGCACTTTATGAGGCAATGGATACATTGAAAGCTTCTAAAATGAAAGAAAAGTTGGTAGCCAATGAAGAGCAGGCCATAATGAGTAAGAAGTTGGCAACGATTTTTACAGATGCCCCAATATCTATTTCACTAACTGATCTCGTTTACCATGGTCCAAATGAAGAAGAATTAATCAATGTGTGGCGTGAACTTGGCTTTAAATCACTGCTCGATAAAAGTGATTTTACTGTGCAAGAGCAAGAGCAAACACCTTTTGACTTTGAGCTAGTTCAAGAAGTACGACAAGAAGACTTACAAGATGTGATGGCTGTGCATGTTGAGCTTGAAAATGAGCATTATCACACCTGTGCGCAACTAGGAATCGCGTTGTCTGATGGAACAAAGACTCAATACATTCCTTTTGACATTGCAGCAAAATCAGATACACTTCGTTGCTGGTTAGAGGATTCCACAAAAATCAAATATATGTCTGACTCCAAGGCAGCTCAAGCGGCATTAAAACGAGCAGGTATTCAATTAGCAGGCGTAGATTTTGACTTAGTTCTTGCCTCTTACATTAATAATCCTGGGCTAAGTGGAGATGATGTTGCCACACTGGCGAAGGAACTTGGGTATTATGATGTACAAGCAGATGAAACGGTCTATGGAAAAGGAGCCAAACGTGCTATACCTGAAATTGAAAAGCTTGCACAGCATGTTAGCCGAAAAGTATTTGCTGTATGGTCATTACAACCGAAGCTAGAGGCCTTATTAAAGGAAAATGAACAATTTGATCTTTATAAAAACTTGGAATTGCCTCTGGCGGCCATTTTAGGTGAAATGGAAAGTGAAGGGATTACAGTAAATCGGGCCACGCTAGAGAAAATGGGGCAAGAGCTTAATGACAAGCTTGTCGTGATTGAGCAAGAAATTTATGCTGAGGCAGGAGAAACTTTTAATATTAATTCACCTAAACAATTAGGTGTAATTTTATTTGATAAGTTAGGGTTACCTGTTATTAAAAAAACAAAGACAGGGTATTCGACTGCGGCTGATGTATTGGAAAAGTTACAGTCAGAGCATGCGATTATTGAACATATCTTGTTATATCGCCAGCTTGGCAAGTTACAATCTACTTATATCGAAGGCTTGCTGAAGGAAATCCATGAAAAGGATAGCAAAGTGCATACTCGCTTCCAACAAGCTTTAACTGCTACAGGACGACTAAGCTCGACGGATCCGAATCTACAAAACATCCCTATCCGTTTAGAGGAGGGACGTAAAATCCGTCAAGCATTTGTCCCTGCGAAAGAAGATTGGATACTGTTTTCTGCGGACTATTCACAAATCGAATTACGCGTGCTTGCACATATGTCCGAAGATCAAAACCTTGTAGAGGCCTTCCGTGAAGGGATGGACGTCCATACGCGTACAGCTATGGATGTATTCCATGTATCGGAAGATGAAGTTGATAGTAATATGCGTCGTGCAGCGAAAGCTGTTAATTTTGGAATTGTTTATGGCATCAGTGATTATGGCTTATCACAAAATTTAGATATTACTCGTAAGGAAGCAGCAACTTTTATTGAGAAATATTTCGCAAGTTTCCCAGGGGTTAAACAGTATATGGATGATATTGTGCAAAATGCGAAATTCAATGGTTATGTCACAACTATTTTAAATAGACGTCGCTATTTACCGGATATTACAAGCTCAAACTTTAATTTAAGAAGTTTTGCTGAGCGCACGGCAATGAACACCCCTATTCAGGGAAGCGCTGCTGATATTATTAAAAAAGCAATGATTGATATGGACGCTCGTCTGAAAAAGGAAAATATGCAGGCAAAGCTTCTCTTACAAGTGCATGATGAATTAATCTTTGAAGCACCTAAGGAAGAGATTGCGCTGCTAGAAAAAATTGTACCTGAAGTAATGGAAAACGCCATTGAGCTGTCCGTACCACTTAAAGTAGATTTTAACTATGGTTCAACATGGTATGAAGCAAAATAAGGAGGGGTTCAAATGCCTGAATTACCAGAGGTGGAAGGTGTCGTCCAGGCATTGAAGCCAAAGATTGAAGGACGTACAATTCAACACGTTCAGCTATCTGAAAGGGTACATTTCTCTTTTAGTGAGGGGAAACAATGTATCGTTAAACAAGCAGAGCCTGATGCATTTGAATTGACGTTGTCCCAAATGACGATTACGAAGATTGAACGACGTGCGAAATATATTTTCTTTCATTTGCTGAAAGAAGATGTCCCATATGTTCTTGTCAGTCACTTGGGGATGACAGGTGCATGGTTTGTAGTGAATTCACCAGAAGAAATCAATGAAGCTAAATTCCAAAAGCATATTCATGCAACTTTTAAAATGGCTGATGGTGGTTACTTAATTTATTCAGATATTCGCCGCTTTGGTGAACTTCGTTTTCTGACAAAAATTGAAGATCATGCCCCTTTGACAAAAATGGCACCGGAGCCATTTGATGAGTTAGCGTGTGATTTTTTTATGACAAAATCCAAACTACCGAAATATGCGAATAAGGCTGTAAAAGAAGTGATTATGGATGGGCAAGTCATTTCGGGCTGTGGCAATATTTATGCAACGGAGGCACTGTTTGCTCAGAAAATTCATCCTGCTCGAAAATTGAATCGCATAAGCGAGAAACGAAAGTGGGCATTATTTGAAGAGATTGTTGCTGTTTTACGTCAAAGTATTGAAGCAGGTGGTTCAACGATTTCTGATTATCGAAACATCAATGGGGAAGCTGGAAGCATGCAGAATCGTTTGAAAATGTATGGGAAAAAGATATGTCCAGCATGTGGAACGGCAACAAGTCAAATGACAGTTGGTGGTCGTACATCGGTTTTTTGCCCAAATTGTCAACATTAAAGGGGATTTAACAATGATTATCGGACTTACAGGAAGTATTGCAAGCGGAAAAAGTACAGTAGCAAAAATGATGCTCGAACTGGGATTACCGATTGTCGATGCAGATATTGTAGCGCGAGATGTCGTCGAACCAGGAACAGAAACATTAGCACTCATTGCTGAAAGCTTCGGGCAAGATATATTGCTAGAGGACGGAAATTTAAATCGAACAATGCTTGGAGATATTATTTTTCATGAGCCTGCCAAGCGTAAAATTTTAAATGATATCATGCATCCTGCCATTAGAAAGGAAATGTTACGTCAACGTGATGCCTATTTAGAAGGAGGGTATGAGCACGTTGTCATGGATATTCCCTTGTTATTTGAAAGTAAGCTTCAGCATTTTGTAGAGCGTATCATTGTCGTTTCAGTAAGTGAAGAGGTTCAACTCCGACGTTTAATGGAACGCAATCATTTATCAAAAGAGGATGCCTTAGCACGTATGCACTCGCAGCTACCTATGACTGTCAAAGAAAAAGGAGCACATGCGGTCATTTATAATAATGAGAATATAGAAAATACAGAGGAACAATTAAAGAAAATCCTAACTTATTGGGATGTCGTTTAAGTTATTTCAGGCTAAATGCGTAGCAAATTAAACCTTGCTACGCATTTTTTTATGGGCGAAAAGCCATAATAAAAAATAATTTTTCAGAAAATAAGAACTTTAATATTATGAGTATATAATGTTCATCTTTTTTAAAATTGTGTTATACTAATCACCATAAAGTATATAATTAATCTGAGTATGTACTCACAGGAGGATTTTTAAATGACAGTATCAATTGCTATTAATGGTTTCGGACGTATCGGACGTATGGTTTTCCGCCAAGCGATCGTACAACAAGGTTTAAATATTGTTGCAATTAACGCTAGCTATCCAGCAGAAACGTTAGCACATTTGATTAAGTATGACACAAATCACGGAACATTTGAGGGTACGGTAGAACCAGCAGGCGATGCTTTAATTGTAAATGGTAAACGTGTTCAAATTATTAGTGAACGAGATCCATTAAAATTACCTTGGACTGCAATGGGTGTTGATATTGTTATTGAAGCTACTGGTAAATTTAACGAACGTGACAAAGCAGCAATGCACTTAGAAGCGGGCGCGAAAAAAGTTATCTTAACAGCACCAGGTAAAAACGAGGACGTAACAATTGTTTTAGGTGTTAATGATGACAAACTTGATATTGCTAAACATGATGTAATTTCGAATGCTTCTTGTACAACTAACTGCTTAGCACCAGTAGCAAAAGTATTAAATGATACATTTGGTATTGAAAATGGATTAATGACAACTGTTCATGCTTATACAAACGATCAAAAGAACTTAGACAATCCACATAAAGATTTACGTCGTGCACGTGGATGCGCACAATCAATTATTCCAACATCTACAGGAGCGGCAAAAGCATTAAAATTAGTTTTACCTGAATTAGAAGGTAAAATTCATGGTATGGCACTTCGTGTTCCAACACCAAATGTATCTTTAGTTGACCTCGTAGTAGATTTAAATAAAGATGTGACAGTTGATTCTGTCAATGCAGCATTCGTAAAAGCTGCAACAGAAGGTCCGATGAAAGGAATTTTAAACTTCTCAGTTGAACCACTAGTATCTTCTGATTACAATACAACGACATACTCATCAACGGTTGATGGACTTTCTACAATGGTATTAGGTAACCGTAAAGTGAAAGTGCTTGCTTGGTATGACAATGAGTGGGGTTACTCTGCACGTGTTGTTGATCTAGTGAAAAAAGTGGCTAATGCATTAGAAACAGTAAACGCATAATATTTTAATTTTGAGCACATTGAAATCTAACTGGTTTCAATGTGCTTTTTTAAAAAACTTTCCTTGTACTTTAGGTCCTTTAGGTTTATCATGAGCTCACTAACGTGAATGCACTTTTCTTACATGTAGGAAATTTGTTATAATAGAAATATTAAATTGTTGTAAACCAGGAGAGTAATTATATGAGATGTCCATCTTGCCAATTTAACGGAACGCGTGTTGTGGATTCGAGGCCAGTAGATGATAATAAAGAAATTCGTAGACGTCGTGAATGTGAGTCATGTGGCTTCCGATTTACAACGTTTGAAAAAATTGAAGAGACCCCATTAGTTGTAGTGAAAAAAGAAGGTTCACGAGAGGAATTTAGCCGTGAAAAGGTACTTCGTGGGCTTATTCGTGCCTGTGAGAAACGCCCAGTTGCGCTTGATATACTGGAGCAACTTGTCCTATCAATTGAAAAAGATCTTCGTCGTATTGGTAATTCAGAGGTACGCTCAGAAGATGTCGGTGAAATGGTAATGGACCGCTTAGCTAAAATTGATGAGGTGGCCTATGTGCGTTTTGCGTCGGTTTACCGTCAGTTTAAAGATATCAATGTCTTTATCGAGGAGATTAAAGATATTATTCAACGTCAAACGGAGCAAAAATCATAGAAAATAGAGAGGATGAATGACGTTGATTCATTTGTATAAGGAATTGCAGTCTGGCGATCCTTTTGACATTCGTCTACCTCATGCATTTTCTACACAGGAGCGTCAATTAGTAACGTTATTCTATCAACCTTTAACGGGCTCAGACCCCATTAGCCTTTATTTAACTTTATGGGCAGAAGCAGAGCAACTGCCAAGACAGCAAATGACTCATTATTATTTAATGAATGTGCTTGGTCTGCCTATTGGTAAAGTGTTTGAGGCACGTATAGCCCTTGAAGCAATTGGTTTACTACGTACATGGAAAAAAGAAAATGCTGATGAGCGAAGTTTTTTATATGAGCTACAGCGTCCTTTAGATGCAGAAAGCTTTATGAAAGACCCATTGTTGTCGATGTTTTTATTTAGCAAAATTGGAGAGCAGGCATATCGTAATTTACGTCAACGTTTTATGTCACCTGTGAGGGACGCAGATTTTAAGGACGTATCACGCGCTTTTATAGATGTCTATAAGCCTGTTCATTCAAATATTCCATCAGATTTACAAGTAGATACGAATCATAAGGATAAACAACAAAGGGTATATCCTTTTTATTTGGAGCAATTTGACTTTGACTTGTTACAAGCAGGTTTATCCGAGCAATTGGTACCGTCTAGTTTACTGACATTAGAAGTTCGTGAGTCGATTGCAAAACTGGCATTTTTATACCATTTAACAGCCCTCGATATGCAAAAAGTAGTGATACTAGCTTTAGATGATGATATAGGGATTTCACAAGAACGCTTACGCAAGGCAGCTGCCGATTTCTATAAGTTGACCGTATCTAAAGAGCCACCAAAAATAGCGAGAGTAAGCGAGCCCCTGCCATTAGAAGAAACAGGTCAAAAAACGAAGGATCAGGAGTTACAACACTATTTAGAGACTACGGCTCCTATTCAAGTGTTACGTGATATAAATAATGGTAAAGAACCTTTGCAAACCTCTGTACAACTAGCAGAAAGCTTGATTGTTCAGCATGGTATGCCGATTGGGGTGGTCAATGCTTTGCTTGAGTATGTTATGTTAACAACGGATATGAAGTTGCCTAAAAAATATGTGGAAACGATCGCGGATCATTGGGTTCGTAAAAATATTCAAACTGCTAAAGAAGCAATGGAGCTCGCACGCCAAGAGCATGATAAATATACAACTTGGAAAAATAAACCTCAAACGACAAATAAAACGAATCAACGTGTTAAGGGACGTTCAGGACATCAACGAGAAGAAAAAGTCCCTGAATGGTTTTATAAACGTGATGAGAAGCAAGAGGAAAGTACTTCTAGCACGATAGATTTTGAAAAAGAACGTCAAAAAATATTAGAAATGCTAGGAAAAAGTGAATAGTAAAGAAGGTGAGCAACAATCGAACCTATAAATGGACCATTAAAACGAGCTATTAATGTACCCTCGTTCCAGGAACGTTATGAGGCCATGCGCCGTGAAATTTTAGAAAATCCCCAAGTGCAAGAATTTCTAGCACGACATGCAGATGAATTAAACTATGACAATATCGAACGAAATTTACCTAAGCTCCATGAATTTATTAGTCAATCTACGGAGTGCTGCGGCTGTGATAACACGGAACATTGTACAAACTATTTAAAAGGCTTCCTACCTACTTTAAGGGTAGTTCGGAACACAGTTGAAATTGATTATGTACGTTGTGAGCAAAAAATCAGGGAAGAAGAGCGTCGGGATGTCGCGAATATGATTGCAAGTATGCATATGCCAAAAGATGTGCTTCAAGCAACTATTCAAGATTTAAGTATTGATGATGAATCACGAGTAATGATTGCCCAAAAAGCAGCACAATTTGTAAAAGCGACAAAAGAATCAGGTCATTTACCATCAAAAGGTTTTTACTTATACGGTAAATTTGGAGTAGGGAAGTCTTTTGTGCTTGGCGCACTCGCGAATGAATTAGCGTCTATAAAAATACGTTCTGTTGTTGTGTTTGTGCCAGAATTTTTACGGGAAATGAAAAATGCTATTGGCGATAATACATTGAATGAAAAAATAGACTATATAAAAAAGGCACCTGTCTTAATGCTCGATGATTTAGGAGCAGAAACAATGACTGCCTGGACACGAGATGAAATTTTAGGAACCATTTTCCATTATCGTATGGCTGAACAATTGCCAACGTTTATTACATCTAATTTTAATTATGGAGAATTAGAGCACCATTTAGCCCAATCGCAAAAAGGTGATATTGAGGTTGTCAAGGCGGGGCGTATTATGGAGCGTATCAAAGCCTTGACAGAGCCAATTGAAATGCGTGGCAATAACCGTAGGATGTAACATTGGTAGTTGCATTTTTCGACAATCGAGCGTATACTGACTCATATACTAAATATCAATATGCATTGATGAGGACATGAATTTTGTGTATCAGCTTCTAGAGAGGGAAGTCATCGGCTGAAAGCTTCCTAGTATGAACGCATCATTTACTACCTACTGAGCAGCGAAAGGGATAATCTTTCGCCGGTCCCTAGCCCGTTAGCTAGCCTTGAGCTTCGTCTGACTTTGTAAGTCGGAAGGAAGAAGGGTGGAACCACGAGCATACGCTTCGTCCCTTTCGTGAGGGACGGAGCTTTTTTTATTTTTTTTTAGATATGGAGATCTTGCTCAAATAAGAAGCCTAATCATTTAATTCATTAGTCAAACGCTCATCAATCATTATGTATTCAACAAAAACAAAGGAGTGCAAAGAATATGTCAGAAATGATTAAATTAACTTTCCCAGATGGCGCTGTAAAGGAATTTGTAAAAGGTACATCAACAGATGACGTAGCATTATCAATCAGCCCTGGCTTACGAAAAAAAGCCTATGCAGGTAAAATTAATGGTGAGTTAGTGGATTTAAAAACACCAATCGAAGAAGATGCAACAATTGCTATTATCACACAAGATGATGAAGAAGCACTTGAGATTTTACGCCACTCAACAGCACACTTAACAGCACAGGCAATTAAACGTTTATTTCCAGATGTGAAGCTTGGTATAGGTCCTGTCATTGAAGGTGGTTTCTACTACGATATTGACTCACCAACACCAATCACTGCTGAAGAGCTACCAGCAATTGAAAAAGAAATGAAAAAAATTATTGCTGAAAATTTAGAGGTGGAACGCAAAAATGTAAGTCGTGCAGAAGCACAAGCAATTTTTGAAGAAATTGGCGATGAATATAAATTAGAATTACTAGAAGCGATTCCTGCAGATGAGCAAGTTTCAATTTATTATCAAGGAGAGTTTTTCGACCTTTGCCGTGGTATTCACGTACCAACTACTGGTAAACTTCGTGAATTCAAGTTGTTATCATTAGCAGGCGCTTATTGGAGAGGCAACTCTGATAACAAAATGCTACAACGCATTTATGGTACAGCATTCTTCAAAAAAGAAGAATTAAAACATCACCTACAAATGTTAGAAGAAGCAAAAGAACGTGATCACCGTAAAATCGGGAAAGAATTAGAGTTATTTACAACTTCTCAAAAAGTCGGTCAAGGTTTACCACTTTGGTTACCAAATGGTGCAACAATTCGTCGTGTCATTGAGCGTTATATTGTAGATAAAGAATTATCGCTTGGTTATAAGCATGTTTATACACCAGTATTAGGTTCGAAAGAGCTTTATCAAACTTCAGGTCACTGGGATCATTACCAAGATTCTATTTTCCCACCAATGGAAATGGACAACGAGACATTAATTATGCGTCCAATGAACTGTCCTCACCATATGATGGTTTACAAAAATAGTATGCATTCTTATCGTAATCTGCCTTTACGTATTGCAGAGCTTGGTACAATGCACCGCTATGAAATGTCTGGAGCAGTTTCAGGCCTACAACGCGTACGTGGAATGACTTTAAACGATGCACATATTTTTGTTCGTCCAGACCAAATTAAAGCGGAATTCCAAAAAGTTGTTCAATTAATCTTAGAGGTTTATAAAGATTTCGATTTAAAAGATTATTCATTCCGTTTATCATATCGCGATCCAGCAGATACTGAAAAATACTTCGATGATGATGCAATGTGGGAAAAAGCACAAAGCATGTTAAAAGAGGCAATGGATGAGCTTGGTTTAGACTACTTCGAAGCAGAAGGTGAAGCTGCATTCTATGGTCCTAAACTTGACGTTCAAGTAAAAACAGCGATTGGTAAAGAAGAAACTTTATCAACAGTTCAACTAGACTTCTTATTACCAGAACGTTTTGACTTAACTTATGTGGGGGAAGATGGAAAACCACATCGTCCAGTCGTTATTCACCGTGGTGTTGTATCAACAATGGAACGTTTCGTTGCTTTCTTAATTGAAGAATATAAAGGTGCATTCCCAACTTGGTTAGCTCCGGTACAAGTAGAAGTCATCCCAGTATCGAATGAAGCACACTTCGACTATGCAAAACAAATTGAAGAGCAATTAATAGCGGCGGGCTTACGTGTGGAAATGGATGATCGTGAAGAAAAATTAGGCTATAAAATCCGTGAAGCACAAATGAAAAAGATTCCGTATATGCTTGTGATTGGTGATAAAGAAGTTGAAGCAAATGGCGTAAATGTTCGTCGTTATGGCTCAAAAGATTCCGAAACAATTAGTTTTGAGGATTTCCTAACAGCTATAAAAGCAGAAATTACAAAATAATATTTTTATAAGAAACTTCGCTTGCAAAAGTGAGGTTTTTTGTATAAAATGAATCTTGCTTTTGTATAAATCATTTAATGTTAGGTCAATCTAGTAATGATAAGAAAAAAGATATTTGACAGCTTATCATATACATGCTAATATAATTAAGGTTAATGAATACAAAGTTTGTGGTTGAAGTAGAGGCTGCCCGCTTCTCACCTGATACAACGCTTTAAAGGCTGTGAACAGGTATGACACGTTGAATTGTTTTGCGTACACTTACGCATGCACATATAGCGGGCGGACATCTTCAAAATGTCCGTCCTTTTTTTATGGACATGACAAGAAGGATGTACCGTTCAACCGGGCAAGACTTTGCCCAAACCATGTATTCGCGACAACTACTTGGAGGTGGATTACTATTAGCAAAGACATGTATGTAAACGAAGGCATTCGCGCACGTGAACTTCGATTAATCGATCACAATGGTGACCAGCTTGGTGTAAAGACACGTAACGAAGCGCTAGAAATCGCCACTCGTGTAAACTTGGATCTTGTCCTTGTGGCCCCTCAAGCCAAGCCGCCAGTCGCTCGTATCATGGACTATGGTAAATTTAAGTTTGAACAGCAAAAGAAAGACCGCGAAATTCGTAAAAATCAAAAAGTCATCGTGATGAAAGAGGTTCGTTTGAGCCCAACAATCGATGAACATGATTTCCAAACAAAGCTACGTAATGCGATTAAATTCCTTGAAAAAGGTGATAAAGTTAAATGTAGCCTACGTTTCAAAGGTCGTGCGATTACACACAAAGATATTGGTCAACGTGTGTTAGATCGATTTGCTGAAGCTTGTGCTGAAGTATCTACGGTTGAACAAAAACCGAAGATGGAAGGCCGAAGCATGTTCTTAGTTCTTCAACCAAAGAACGAGAAATAATATTAGACGAACAGTTTAGGAGGAATTCGACATGCCAAAAATGAAAACTCACCGTGGAGCTGCGAAACGTTTCAAAAAAACGGGTTCAGGTAAATTAAAATACGACCGTGCTTATGGAAGCCACTTATTCGCAAACAAATCTACGAAACAAAAACGTCACCTACGTAAAGCAAACATCGTTTCATCTGGTGACTTCAAACGTATCAAATCTTTACTTGTTTACATGAAATAATTGACTACAAAAAAATACTAACATTCATTTTTTAATGAAAAGCAGGAGGTAATTCATATGCCACGCGTAAAAGGCGGAACAGTGACGCGCAAACGTCGTAAAAAAGTATTAAAATTAGCTAAAGGTTACTATGGTTCAAAACATACATTATATAAAGTTGCTAACCAAGCAGTAATGAAATCAGGTCAGTATGCTTACCGTGACCGTCGTCAGAAAAAACGTGATTTCCGTAAATTATGGATCACTCGTATCAACGCAGCTGCTCGCATGAACGGTCTTTCATACAGCCGTTTAATGCACGGTTTAAAAGTTGCTGGTATCGAAGTTAACCGTAAAATGTTAGCTGACCTAGCGGTAACTGATGCTGCAGCATTCACGCAATTAGCAGACTCTGCTAAAAAAGCAGTAGCTAAATAATAATTGACAAAGTCAACTATTATTTCTGCACCGAAAGCGTAGCGACAGGTGTAAAAAAAGACTGATGGATTTTTCCATCAGTCTTTTTTGTGTTAGATTAATAATATAACGTTTTTGGATAAAGGAGTAGGGAATGGGACAAGCATTATTAGCTTATATGAGTATTATATCGATTGTGTTGCTCATTTTAATGGGTATGGACAAATCGCGTGCAAAAAAGCATGAATGGCGTATTGCAGAACGCACTTTGTTTACGCTAGCCATCGTAGGAGGGGCAATTGGTGGGGTGCTTGGCATGTATTTATTCCGACACAAAACACGCCACAATAGTTTTGCATTTGGTTTTCCTCTACTTGCAGCCATTCAAATTTTTATCATCGTACAATTGTGGATATAAGTGAAAACAATTAAAACACATCCTCATCAAGAGGATGTGTTACGCATAAGCTGTTCAATGGGCTGCTTCCAATTGATTTTCGCACTTGGATAATTTAATAGAATTTCTTGCTGTAAATATTCAAAGTCACTTTTTGAAAAGCCCTGCAAAGTTGCAGTATCACGTGCACCAACAAAAATGGTGACAACCTCGAAGGCATCCTCTGTCGTACCCAGATACTTCTCGCCTTCAAAAAGAGCACCCCTATAGGAAATAAAGAAATTTTTCCGGACATTCTTAACGTCATCATAAAAGTAATATTGGCCTTTTTCATAGGCTTCATCAAGTTTTCGTTTAGGATCAGTTATATAACGAATCGCTTTATAAAATACATAAATAATAAGCGCTATTACAGCAAGTCGAATTAATAAAGGCAACATTTTCAAATTTCCCCCTTGAAGAAAGGTTATTCTTTCCTATACGATTAGGGAGGTCAAATAGTTTCATTTTTATTTAAATATTTTTTAGAAATTTAGGAGAAAAAAATGAATTTACAACAATTGTTTACCATGCAAAAAGAGCTTGATGATTTCATTGAGCAAACGCAAAATATTCAGCAAGATGTGTTTCAAGAAAAAGGGCTAGCATTAATGGTGGAGCTAGCTGAGCTTGCCAATGAAACGCGCTGCTTTAAATTTTGGAGCACAAAGGGGCCATCAGCACGTGAAGTCATTTTAGAAGAATATGTGGATTCTATTCATTTTATCTTATCCCTGGGCTTATTAAAGGGCTATACAGCAATCGAAAAATGGCCAGTGGTAGAAGAGAGTAGAAATTTAACGGCAACATTTTTAGAGACTCAAAATGTTATTTTGTCATTTATTCAACAACCTACAGAGGGTCGTTATTTAGCGATTTGGCAATGCTATGGAATACTTGCACACAATCTTGATTTTACATTCGAAGATGTAGTTCGTGCCTATATAGAAAAAAACCAAGAAAATTATAATCGTCAGCGTTCCGGATATTAAATAATTAAGAAATACACCAATTTTCAGACGATTAAGCTAGGAATATTTCGGTAAACGAAGTATAATAAAGTAGATACAAGAAGTAGGAGGCAAAAGGATGACACAACTAGATCCAACATTACAAATGTTTAAAGATTTAACAGATGCAAATGGTATCGCAGGTAATGAACGTGCACCGCGCGAGGTCATGAAAAAATACATTGCACCATATGCAGATACTGTAGAAACAGATAACTTAGGTAGTGTAATTGCTAAAAAAGTAGGCGATGAAAACGGGCCTAAAATCGTCGTAGCAGGACATTTAGATGAAGTAGGTTTCATGGTTACGCAAATCGATGACAAAGGCTTTATCAAATTCCAAACAGTAGGTGGCTGGTGGAGCCAGGTTATGCTTGCACAGCGCGTTACAATTACGACACGTAAGGGCGATGAAGTGATTGGGGTTATTGGTTCAAAACCACCTCATATTTTACCTGCTGATGTGCGCAATAAAGTAGTAGACATTAAAGATATGTTTATCGATATTGGTGCTGCTTCTAAAGATGAAGTGCTTGAGTGGGGCGTACGTCCTGGCGATATGGTAACACCATATTTTGAATTCAATGTTATGAAAAATGAAAAATATCTGTTAGCAAAAGCTTGGGATAACCGTATCGGTTGTGCCATTGCTATCGATGTTATGAAAGCTTTACAAAATGAAAAACATCCTAACATTCTTTATTCAGTAGGGAATGTACAAGAAGAAGTTGGACTTCGTGGTGCTAAAACAGCGACACATAAAATTCAACCAGATATTGGATTTGCTGTTGATGTAGGCGTAGCAGGAGATACTCCAGGAGTTACAGCTAAAGAATCAACTAGTAAAATGGGTGCGGGTCCTCAAATTGTTGTGTATGATGCATCTATGGTATCACACCGTGGCTTACGTGAATTCGTATTAGACGTAGCAGACGAGAACAATATCCCATACCAATTTGAAGCAATGGCTGGCGGTGGTACAGATGCTGGCTCAATCCACGTAACGGCAAATGGCGTACCAGCACTATCAATCGGTATTGCGACACGCTACATCCATTCACATGCAGGTATCCTACATCGTGATGATTATGATAATGCTGTTAAATTAATGGTAGAAGTTATTAAAAAATTAGACCGTGAAGCAGTGAATAAAATTACTTTCGATTAATTAAACAAAAAGAACTAAATATTAGGCCTTCTAACTAAAATGTTAGGAGGCTTTTTACATTGGGCTGGTTAAACCAAAAAAGTATATATCAAAGTAGATTTTAATTATGAAAAGTTATATAGCTCTAGAAGGATGGTGGAATTACTTGAAAATGAAACCAAAATACTATATTTGAAAATTATTTTTATATGGTATAATTTCCTATAAAAGGAGTGGTTTTCTTTGAGAATTCAAAAAGTAATAAAGATTCTAGTATGTTTATCTATTAGTCTATGCATCATAAATTATCCTAGTATTTCTTTTGCTGAAACACTTAATAGTTCTAGTGAAAAAAGCAAATCGAATGACATTGATACTGGTATAGCAAATTTGAACTACAATAACAAAGAAGTATTAGCAGTGAATGGTGACAAGGTTGATAGCTTTGTTCCGAGAGAAGGTATTAATGCAAATGATAAATTTATAGTGGTTGAACGTAATAAAAAATCACTGACAACTTCACCGGTGGATATTTCAATTATTGATTCTATGGCGAATCGTACATATCCAGGAGTATTACAACTTGCAAACCAAGCTTTTGCAGATAATCAACCAAATTTATTGGTGGCCAAAAGAAAACCGCTAAATATAAGCATTGATTTACCTGGCATGAAAAGAGAAAATACTACGACCGTTGATAATCCAACATATGGTAATGTGTCAGGAGCAGTAGATGAATTAGTATCTACATGGAGTGAGAAATATTCCACAACACATACTTTGCCTGCAAGACTACAATATTCAGAATCAATGGTTTATAGCAAATCTCAAATAGCAAGCGCTCTGAATGTAAACGCCCAAGTTCTCGACAATTCACTGGGAATTGACTTTAATGCGATTGCGAATGGAGAGAAAAAAGTGATGGTTGCGGCATATAAACAAATTTTTTATACCGTAAGTGCTGAACTGCCTAACAATCCATCAGACCTTTTCGATGATAGTGTTGATTTTACAGAGTTAACTCGTAAAGGAGTAAGTAACGATGCCCCTCCCGTTATGGTGTCAAATGTAGCTTATGGTAGAACAATTTATGTGAAATTAGAGACAAGCTCTAAAAGCAAGGATGTCCAAGCTGCTTTTAAAGCCTTATTGAAGAATGTTAATACTAATGTAGAAACTAGTGCACAATACAAGGATATTTTTGAAGAAAGTTCCTTTACGGCTGTAGTATTAGGCGGAGATTCACAAAAGCATAATCAAATTGTCTCAAAGGACTTTAATGATATTCGAGAAATAATTAAAGATAATGGAGAATTTAGTCTTAAAAATCCAGCATATCCAATTTCATATACAAGTGTTTTCTTAAAGGATCATTCAATTGCTGCTGTTCATAACAATACAGATTATATCGAGACAACAGCTACAGAATATTCTAAAGGAAAGATCATCCTTGATCATTATGGTGCATACGTTGCTCAATTTGAAGTAGCCTGGGACGAATTTTCCTATGATGAAAATGGAAATGAAGTACTAACCCATAAAACTTGGGATGGAAATTGGAAAGACAAAACAGCTCATTTCTCTACAGTAATACCACTTCCACCTAATTCAAAAAATATAAGAATCTATGCAAGAGAATGTACAGGCCTTGCATGGGAATGGTGGAGAACGGTTATTGATGAATATAATGTTCCATTGTCTAATGAAATAAAAGTCTCCATTGGAGGAACTACATTATACCCAACAGGTAGTATTGATTAGGTATTAGTTATGAGTATGGGAAGGCATAGGGTGTTCAATCTATGGAACAGCAAATGGCGTACAAGCACTAAGAGAATATCCTACATCGTGATGATTATGAATAATGCTGCTAAATTAATGTTGGAAGTCATTAAAAAATGACCATGAAGTAGTTAAAAGAATGAAATACCTTCGATTAATTATAGAAATAATATGATTTTACCTCCTATCAAATATTTGATAGGAGTTTTTTTATGATAGTTCTAAAATAATTATTCTAGTTCATCTTATTCATTAATAATGAGCTTACCTGAGTCATACTCACAAAGGAAAATGGTATTCACGACATTTTCACCTTTGTCACTAACAAACTCTGCCCATGTGATAGCTGCCCACCTGCGTGTTCTTCTTTTACTGCTTCCAACTAGGAACCATTTTTCCACTTTTTTAGATAGCTCCTTATACCTTCACCGTAAACAAATAAACACCCCCTCTAACCGAGGTACTGATAAGGATTTAAGCATACTAGAATACTTCAAAGAGGTTGAATGGAAATTTTGTGATTTTTGAAAATTGCTTAATATGCATAAGTATTCGTAATGGTGAATTTTGGACACATTTAATAACAAATGAATAGTGATTCGAACTAATTATAAAAATTCAGTTGATTTTATATTTATGCATGTTATACTAATTTCAACAGCAACGATATAAGGAGCGAAAGCCATGAAATTACTCGAGGAAGTACAGCTGAAGTTAGTGTCTAGTTTAAAAGGAAAAGACCTGCTAACTTTGCTAGACTATACAAGTCAAGAAGTTGAAGAACTGATTGAGTTAGCAACACAGCTTAAAATGATCACCAAAGAAGGGAAATGCCCAAGATTACTTGAAGGTAAAACACTGGGTATGATTTTCGAAAAACATTCAACGCGTACTCGTATTTCATTTGAAGTTGGCATGAATCAACTAGGTGGGAAAAGTATGTTTATGCATGCGCGTGATTTACAAATTGGTCGCGGCGAATCCATTTACGATACAGCACACGTATTATCAGGTTATTTAGATGGTATTATGATCCGAGCAAATTCCCATGCGATGGTCAAGGAGCTTGCAGAGCATGCGGCAATTCCTGTCATCAATGGATTAACGGATATCTATCATCCATGCCAAGCTTTAGCGGATTTAGAAACAATTGCAGAAAACAAAGGTATTTTAAAAGGACTTAAAATTGCCTATGTGGGAGATGGCAACAATGTAGCACATTCTTTAGTAGTTGCTTCAGCACATGTTGGTATGAATGTAGCCGTGGCAACACCTGTTGGTTATGAATGTGATGCGGAAGTAATCGCTAAAGCACAGGCTATTGCAGCGGCAAATGGCAGCACTGTTATGATCACAAATGACCCTGTGGAAGCTGTATTAAATGCAGATGTTGTCTATGCGGATGTTTGGACATCGATGGGCCAAGAGGAAGAAGCAGCAAAACGTTTGCAAGACTTTGCAGATTATCAAATTAATGATGAGCTAGTTGCCTATGCGAAACCAAATTATATGTTCCTGCATTGCTTGCCAGCACATCGTGAGGAAGAAGTGGCAACATCTGTTATTGATGGCTCTAATTCATATATCTTTGAGCAAGCTGAGAACAGACTTCATGCACAGAAAGCAGTTCTAGCATCGATTCTAGCATAATATCTGACATATACTTCTCGGGTTGAGAAGTACGATAGATAGAGTTTACATGGGCAACAGAGGGTGCCCATGTGAATAACATACAAGTGGTTGGCAGACAGAGGGATGTTTTACCATGCGCGATGTTTGTTGTCAAGATGGATGGCTACATCGCTACATAGTCAAGTAACCTGGGAGACGCTGGGTTACTTTTTTCTTTTGTGTCGGTATAGAAATAAAACATACTTTTCCTATAAAATATGGAGAATATAATGAATTATTTATATAATGAAATAAAAAAGGAATGAAGGGGTGGAATTTACATGAATATAGACCATATTGAGGCTTTTTTATATGTTGTACATTATAAGAGTACCCATAAGGCAGCCAATGCCTTGTTTTTATCGCAGCCAACTGTGACTGCACGAATCAAATCATTAGAGCGAGAGCTAGGTGTTGAATTATTTTATCGAGATGGACGAAGTGTGACCTTATCAGATAAAGGCAAAGACTTCTTACCTTTTGCTACTCAAATTGTGCAAACATTTCAGCAAGGAAAAAAGCAATTAGAAGAGACACAGGAAACAGATGACGTATGTATTGGTGCAAATGGAGTAACAGCTCAATATTTTTTAGCAGATGCATTGCCCAAATGGAAAGAAAAATTCCCAAATTTGCGGTTTCAATTGATGACTGGATCAACAGCCATGCTATTAGAAAAATTGGAAAGTCATCAAATTCACTTAGCTTTCATTCAGTATGTGCATAGGGATGGAGTTTGCAATGAGTTATTATTAAATAATGCAGTGAAACTTGTGAAGCATCGCGATCATCCTTTACAACTACAAGAATCCATACAAGTGAAAGAATTGGCACAACAGAAAATGGTGTTTTTTGAATGTGGAGCGTTTGATTGGAATTATGTGCATAAAATGTTCGAGGTAGAGGGGGTAGCAGCGAATATTGAGGTTCGAACAGATCATTTAGAAGTCGCTAAAGCGTTTATTCGCACAAAAGATTATATAAGCTTTTTACCCCAACTTTGTGTCAAAAATGAACTTGAAAGCGGCGAGTTTGTGGAGATAGATGTCAAACATTTACTGGATATGAATCAACATATATTTTTAACTTATAAAAATAAAGATACATTGACATCAGCTTTTTGGCAGACAATCTGTGATACAGCTAAGGAATTTGAAAGCGTACAAATCAAGTATTGATAAAATATTTTATTAGACCATAAATTTTTTCTATTACTTAACCTATTGCATATTGCTTCAATGAACTGTAATATCATTCTCAATCCAAATTTATTTATGAAATATTGTAAATAAATATTTTTTTAACACAAAAGCATACTTAACCACTATGTTTAGTAAAAAATAAAATTGAGGAGGAATTGATTTGGCTAGACAGGACAAAATTCGTTTTGGTGCAATTATTCACGGAGTAGGTGGCAATATTTCAAGTTGGCGTCATCCAAAGGTAGCGAGCAATCAAAGTGTCAACTTGCCTTTTTATATTCAGCAGGCTCAAAAGGCGGAGCAAGGAAAATTTGATGTTGCATTTATTGCGGATGGTTTATTTATTAATGAAAAATCCATTCCTCATTTTTTAAATCGTTTTGAGCCTATTACGATATTATCGGCATTAGCTGTAGCGACCAAAAACATTGGATTAGTTGGGACCGTATCGACTTCCTATAGCGAACCATTCACAATAGCACGCCAATTTGCTTCTTTAGATCATATTAGTGCAGGGCGTGCAGGTTGGAATGTAGTGACTACTCCTTTAGAGAGTACAGCTTTAAACTACAATAAAACAATTGACCAACATCCAAGCCATGCAGACCGTTATCAACTTGCCGAAGAATATTTAGAGGTCGTCAAAGGATTATGGGATTCATGGGAAGATGATGCGTTTATTGCAGATGTAGAAAATGACCAATTTTTTGATCCAGAAAAATTACACACGTTAAATCATAAAGGGCAGTATTTTTCAGTCCAAGGTCCACTTAATATTGGACGAACAAAGCAAGGTCAGCCCGTTATTTTTCAAGCTGGGTCATCTGATGCTGGGATTCGATTGGCTGCGAAGGATGCAGATGCCATTTTTACACACGGAGCAACCATAGAAGAGTCGCAAAAATTTTACAAAAGAGTAAAAACAGAGATTGCAGCATTTGGGCGCAATCCAGATGAAGTGAAAATTTTCCCAGGAATTTCCCCTATCATTGGTGAAACAGATGAGGAAGCAGAGGCAAAATACCAAGAAATTGTTGAACTCGTTTCTATTGATCGTGCTTTGGCTTATTTGGGGCGTTACTTCGATCATCATGATTTTACACAGTATGATGTGGATGCGCCGTTTCCTGAGCTAGGTGATATTGGGGCAAATAGCTTTAGAAGTACGACAGATTATATTAAACAATATGCTAAGAATGAAGGACTTACTTTACGTCAAGTTGCTTTACGTGAGGCCACTCCAAAAACAGCATTTTTTGGGACAGCTGAGCACGTGGCAGATCGTGTACAGGAATGGTTTGAAAAGGAGGCAGCAGATGGCTTCATAATTGGTGTGACGGTACCAGGTGCCCTCGAAGATTTTGTTGATAAAGTGGTGCCAATATTACAAGCGAGAGGGCTTTATCGGAATGACTATGAAGCAGACACATTGCGTGGTAATTTGGGTTTACCGTTCAAGGAAAGTCGCTATGTCAAACAGTCTGTCTAAAAACCAAGTAAATTTATTTGAATAAATGAAATTAAGGAGGAGGCAGTGTATGAGTTATACATTAGGCATATTAGATCAAAGTCCAATTATTGATGGAGCAACAAATGAGCAAACGTTACAAAAAACTGTAGCATTGGCACAGAAAGCGGAGCAGTTGGGCTACTCCCGATTTTGGGTATCGGAGCATCATCATACTGATACACTAGCAGGATCATCCCCGGAAGTATTAGTTTCCTATTTACTTGCAAAAACCAATTCCATTCGTATTGGGTCAGGTGGAGTCATGCTCCAGCATTACAGTCCATACAAAGTAGCGGAAAATTTTCATGTACTTGCATCATTGGAACCTGGCCGGGTTGATTTAGGCGTTGGGAAGGCGCCAGGTGGTTTGCCTCTTTCCACGAAGGCTTTACAATATGGCACTCTCAATCAAGGCGAGGATTTTGAAGAGAGACTAACATTTTTACAACAATTAATTGAACAAACTTTACCAACGAATCATGACCTGCATGGTGTGCAGGCAACACCAATTCCAAATGTAAAGCCGGCTTTGTTTTTATTAGGGGCAAGTCCACAAAGTGCAGAACTTGCAGGAAGGCTCGGTATTGCCTTCGTCTTTGCACGATTCATTAATAGCGACAATGAGTTACTAGCGCAGGCGGCTAGCATCTATCGTGAACATCATCCTAAAGGTCACTTTGCTGTCTCCATCGCAGCCATTGCAGCTCCTACAAAAAACGAAGCAAAAGAGCTGATAGAAGACCAAAAGATTACAAAGGTGCATTTAGCAAGCGGCAGGACGCTGACTTTACAATCAGTAGAATTAGCAGAAAAATTTGGGCAGGAATCTGGAGAAGGGTATACGGTCAAACAGTATGATGCAGATATTGTCTATGGGTCACCAGAAGAAATTAAAGCCCTATTAGATAATTTTCACGTGCAATATCAAGTAGATGAATTCATTTTGCACACACCAGTGTTGAAGGAATTTGAACGACAACGCTCCTTTGAACTTTTAAGTCCTATTAATTTACATTTGGAGAAAATAGAAGCGGTAAGCTAAGGAGGAAAAATGATGACAAAGACTAGAGATATAATTGTTTGGTCGAAGCAAGGGTGTAGCTATTGTGATGACATAAAAGCTTATTTAGAAGAACAGCGCATTCCCTATAAAACAGTTGATGTGACAAATAATGATACGTTTAGAGACATTCTTGACTTAAAATATGGCATTCGGTACGTGCCTGTTGTAGAGATTGGTTCAAGGGAAAGTGGCGTCTATAGAGCCGTAACAGAAATCGGATTAGAGCACGTCAAGGATGCACTTGCCGTGGGCTTACCCTCACATGCATAGAAGAAGGAGAGGGAATTATATGAAAAAAATATTGTTTTATTTGCTACTTTTGCTAATTGCTCTATTAACAGCATGTGCGAGTTCAGAGAAATCGGACGAAGATTCGAGTGAACAAAAGACGGCACAAGGAGGGAAAGATGTACAAAAAATTATTGTCGGTACAGGTACACAGTTTCCAAATATCTGTTTTTTAGATGATAAGGGAAATCTAACTGGCTATGATGTAGAGCTAGTTAGAGCCATCGATGAAAAGTTACCTGAGTATGAATTTGAATTTAAAACAATGGAATTTTCAAATCTATTACTAAGTTTAGAGACAAGAAAAATTGATTTTATTGCCCATCAAATGGAAGTGAATAGTGAGCGAGAAGAGAAATTTTTATTCAATAAAGAACCGTATAATGTTTTCCCATTAAAGGTGACAGTGAACGAGAAAAATAAAGAGATTCAATCTATTGATGATTTGAAAGGGAAAAACGTGAGCGTTTCTCCGACAAGTAACTCCGCTGTCTTTATTGAAAAATATAACAAGGAACATAATTTAGGAGCGAATATCGTGTATTCTTCTGGTTCAGTCGATGTGAATAATCAACTTGCAAGTGGTCGTATTGATGCTATTATTACGACACCATTTGCCGTGAAATACTATAACGAAAGTAATGAGGCACAGCAAAAAGTCGTCGGGGATGCATTATTAAATTCGAAAGTTTACTTCTTATTAAATAAGGATGAGGTGAAGTTACAAGAGCGTTTAGATGAAGCTATTGTTGAGCTAAAGAAAGAGGGTGTTATAAGCGAACTAAGTCAAAAATGGTTAGGAGATGACTATTCAGTAGACTTTTAACAAACAAGAGAGGAAGAAAAAAGTATGGAAAATAACTTTGATTTCGTACTCATTGCGAAAGTACTCCCTACATTGCTTCAGTATTTACCAGTAACTTTTGAAATCCTAGTATTCTCCATACTTTTTGGTATGGTGCTAGGGATTATGCTAGCTATACCGAAGCTTCTGCACATACCAGTATTGAAGCAAATTATCACAATTTATATATCATTTATTCGTGGCACACCCATTTTAGTGCAGTTGTTCTTAGTATTTTATGGCGTACCTGCAATCCTAAAGCTCATTCATATTGATGTTACTCGAATGGATGCCATGTATTTTGTCATTATTACGTATACACTGAGCAATGCGGCAGCCTTTGCTGAAATATTTCGTGCAGCCATATTAACTGTTGACAATGGGCAAATGGAGGCAGCCTATTCCGTAGGCTTAAATGGTCCACAAGCTTTTATGCGAATTGTTTTCCCACAAGCAATACGTGTTGCTTTCCCGAATATCGCGAACACGATGATTAGTTCACTAAAAGATACATCACTAGCCTTTTCAATTGGTGTGATGGATATGGTTGGGCGTGGAGAAACTTTGATTGCTTCCACAACACGAGCGCTAGAAATATATGTGGCATTGTCTATTGTTTACTTTGTGATAGTGATGGTTCTTGAAAAAATATTCAAATTCAATGAACGTTATTTTAATCGCTATATGCCAAAAGAAATTGCCACTCATTAGGGGGATGTGCTATGACCATTGATATCGCATTTGTGTTGGAGGCTTTACGAGAAATTAGTAAAGTAATACCGTTAACCTTATTCATGACATTTACACCTGTTTTTTTAGGCATTGTTATAGGAATAATCGTAGCCTTTGTGCGGATGAAGCAAATAAAATTTGTCACACCATTATTAAATTTATATGTATCCTTTTTCAGAGGCACACCTATTATTATGCATATCATGCTCGTTTATTTTGGGTTACCCCTTATAGTGGATGGTGTGGCAAATACTTTCCATTTAGCAATTCAATCAAGCTCAATTCCTATATTATTTTTTGTGATACTCGCGCTTACATTTAGTGCTGGGGCCTATGCCTCAGAAATTATTCGCTCAGGTATATTAAGTGTACCCAAAGGACAATTAGAGGCGGCGTATGCAATAGGTTTAACATTTACTCAAGCTATGCGACGTTATATCTTGCCGCAGGCATTTGGTAAGTCTATACCTAACTTTACAAATGTCTTTATTGGTTTTTTACATGCCACCTCATTAGCTTTTTTTCTTTCCATCAAAGAATTGACAGGAGTGGCGAACATCGTTGCTTCTGTAAACTTGAAGTTTTTAGAGGCTTTCATTGCTGTTGGTATCATTTATTGGAGTATTTCGATCATGACAGAATGGATCTCACACCTCATTGAAAAAAGAGTAACGGCCTATAGTAAGAGTGGCCTTTAGTAGAAAGGGGAAATATATATGACAGTAGCGGAAATTGTTATTGAACATTTACAAGAGGAAGATTATGCACGTTATCTTGAGGTTTTAGTAGAGAGCTATGGACAATATGAAAAAGATTATAAGGATCCAGAGCGATGGGCGTCGTATTTAAGTGATATTCGCGCCTCTGTCGGCAATCCGAATGCAGAAACTATTTTAGTCGCAAAGCGTGGCGATGAGATTTTAGGAGGATTGCAATTATTTACGGATGCTGAGAAAGCTTATGGACTGCCAGAGCTTAATATTCAATCGACAATCGTTCGCTTATTGGGTGTCCATCCAAATGGAAGAGGGCAGGGGGTTGCCAAGAAATTATTGCATGAAAGTTTTGCCTTTGCCAGGAAGAGACAGGATCAGGCACTATACTTGCATTCAGGTGATATCATGCAGGCTGCTATTAATCTTTATTTATCTTTGGGCTTTGTAAGAGACGAGTCAAAGGAGTTTTATAAAGGAGATATATTAGTAAAGAGCTTTCGTTATGATCTATAAATATAAACCCGCTGACGTGGTAGACATCGGCGGGTTTATAATGGTTATAGGGAGAAAATTTTTCCTGGATTCATAATGTTATGTGGATCAAGTGCTACCTTTATACTTTTCATGACTGTAAGGGAGGTACCGTGTTCAGTAGCTTGATATTTCATCTTACCAATCCCAACACCATGTTCACCCGTACATGTACCTCCTCGAAGTAGAGCATATTGAACAATGTGCTCGTTGAAGCGATCGGCTTTTGTTCGCTCCTCCGTATCATTCGGATTTAACATTAACAGTGCATGAAAATTACCGTCTCCTACATGACCGACAATTCCACCTGCTAGTCCAACATTATCGAGTTGTTCCCGTGCATATAAGATGGTTTCTGCAAGCATAGAAATTGGAACACAGACATCTGTTGACATAAGCTTCTTTCCAGGGTAAGCGTGGATATAGGCATATGCCAATGAATGGCGCGCTTCCCATAGTTTATTACGTTCAGCATTATCATGTTCAAATTCAACAGATAGACAATGAAAGTCTTCAAAAATTTCGCTAGCAAATGCTATATCTGCATGCATACCCGCTTCATTTCCATGGAACTCTAAAAATAGAGTCGGTTTTTCGTTAAAGGATGTGTCGTTATAAATATTGGCTTGTTTAATGGAGGCTTCATCGACCAATTCCACTCGACCAACCGAAATTCCTGCCTGTAATAATGCCGTGACTGAACTGACAGCATCGCCCACCGTATCAAAGACCGCTCGCCCTGCAGTCACGAATTCAGGTATTCCGTATACTTTCAATGTAAGCTCAGTAAAGCAGCCAAGTGTACCTTCTGAGCCAACGAATAGACCGTTTAAATGATAGCCAGAAGAGGACTTCGCTGCTAAATTTCCTGTATGAATAACAGAGCCGTCTGCAAGTACTACTTCTAAATCACGAACTTGATCACGCATAACACCGTAACGAACCGCAGTTGTGCCACTAGCATTTGTAGCTGCCATACCACCTAGCGTTGCATCAGCACCAGGATCCACTGTAAATTGTAATCCATGTTTTTTTAATTCTTTATTCAATTGTGAACGTGTGACGCCTGGCTGTACTTTTACAAGGAGGTCGTCAGGTCGAACTTCTAAAATAGCATTCATTTCAGAGAAATCGATTGAAATACCATGTGCAATGGGAATTGCATTTCCTTCTAAGCTTGAGCCAACACCGAATGGTACAACTGGTACACGTTGTGCATGCGCGACTTTTAAGATGGCACTGACATCAGCGGTGGAGCGGGGAAAAGCAACGATATCTGGTAAGCTCATCGCATGATGGGATTCATCCTTTCCATGTAGCTGTCGTACCGTTTCGTTTGTTGACACTTGTTCTTCTGATAAAACCTGTTTGAGTTGATTGACAATTAATTCTACTGCAACAGTCATTCCAATCCCTCCAAATTTTCTGATAAGTAAAACTTTATCATGCATTTATTGGAAATGGAATGCGCTGCTTATAAAAAATCAGTTTGCAAATGCTTTTTCTAATTTTTGAACGAATGCATCTTGTTCAGTGGAGCTTGATTGATTCCACCATTTTTCAAAAAATACCCCAAGTCCTGGCAGTAAATGCTCTTCTCCACGGCTAATGGCATCTTGAACAATATCTTTAAATTCTGCCGCAGATTGTCCGTGTACATTGGCTGTAATCGCATCTCTAATTTGAAAATTCATCTATTTCGCCTCCTTAGTAGTAATTTGTCCAAGCTTCGTTTAAATATGTATGAAATTCCAAAGAAAATAGATCAATTTTACAAAACATGCTGTGATTATGACTAAATACCGATAGGAATTTGATCCATTTTGCACAATGAATTGATCAAAAAGAGCATTCGCCTCAAGAAATAGTCAAGTATTAAGATAATATCACCTAGGAATATCGGACTGTGCATAGTCGACAGGAAGAGACAAATGACCATTCATAACAATCGAAAGCTCTTATCTACACATTCATTCGAGGAAATATTGGAAGGTGTACAACCAATGATTACTTCAATTCTTACAAAGCTGCGAATTTATAAAGATTATGATTACTATCGTCAAGTAGCGTCCATTGCTGTTTGGAGAGCATGGCTAAAAGCGGATCCGTCAAAAGGACAGTTGTCTGCTTATATTTATTCATCAATAAAAGGAGAAATTTTAAATGAATTATTAAAGGAAAAAAACTATACAAAGCAAATTACAACAGTTGATGATGAAACACTCGATCATCTGCGAAGTGAGTTCGAGATGGAGGAAAATAATTATCCACAAAGTTCTAACTTTCTAGAATGCTTGATGTCCCAGTTGAAACAGGTAGAAAGGAGCATATTGCTTCTTTATTATGTAGAAGATTTCAGTGATCAAGAAATAGCTAATGTATTGGGTTGTTCTATTGTAGCCAGTAAAAAAAGGCGGGAGAGAATCATCAAAAAATTAAGAAATCAGGTTTTAAAGTGGAAATAAAGCTCTGAAATATCAAAAGTATGCTAATATTGAAATAAAATGAATATTAGCATACTACACTCGAATGCATACAAATTAAGATAAAAGTGTTATGATTTGTAAGTAGTCAAAGAAATGTACAATTTTACATAGATTATTCTATTTGGATAGTTTAAAATACCTAGCAATTTTTTTTACATAGTAGTATGGAGGGTTTGTTTTGGGGAAATGGTTTAATCAGATCGAAAAAAAAGAGGTTTGGTACATGGTATTACCATTATTACTGGTCATACCATTATTAATTTTTAGTAATCAAATATATGGTGTTTTTCAAGGTGAAATTTATACAAATTTAAAATTGATTATACAAGTTTTAATTATTGTGTTTACAATGGCAATTGCCATACAATCCTATTTAGTATTTTCACACTTACTTTCAAATCAAACTTTATACATAGGAAATTTGTTTTTTATTCTTGCATTACTCGAATTAGTAAGTTTATTTTATAGTCAAAACAATTCCATTGAATGGAGATTTATGGATGGTCATTTACATATATTAATACGTTTTTACTTATCACTGGGATTTTTATTTATTATTTTACACCCTAGAAAACAATTAGCGATGAAACATCGGACCCTTACTTATGGTAGCTCTCTACTTTTTGTTGTAGCAAGCATTCTACTAGTGTATATTTCTCCAATATTTTTGCCAGAACAATGGATAGATCATATTGATAATATGGTCCACCTATTTTCTATTGTGCTTCAACTAATTACGATTGTTATTATTAGTAGATTTTTTAAAAAAATGCCGAAGCGCTCCATGTGGCTAATCAGTGCAGCTATCTCGCTCATCGTAAGTGATACCTTTTTTATTATAAGCCAAGATACAAATGCTATTTGGGATTTCTCTGCACTAATTTATCAATTTTTAGCATTTTACTTTTTTTTAAAGGCTATTTATTATACATCTGTTGAAAAACCATTTCAACAACTGTTAAAAATTAAAAAGGATCTTGAACAATCACAACAGGAGCTTCTATTCCAAGCCTATCATGATGATATTACACTACTGCCAAATGAACATTTATTACTAAAAACATTAAAAGAAAAATTACATGAAAATAAACTGCAAAAGGCGATCATTGCTATAGAGATCGATCGTTTTGCAGCCATTCGTTCTTCTATAGGAATCAGCCATTCTAATAAAATGATGAAGCTAGTGGCAGAACGTATTCAAGCGATTTTACCACCGCATTATTTTGCCACTAAACTACGTGAGGGCCAATTTGTCATTTATATTAACCATGTTAAGACCGTTGAAGAGCTATTACAATTTTGCTTAAACCTAAAAAGTGCCATGAAAAGTCCTTTACAGGTACAATTATTTTCGCTAAATGGCAATTTAAATATGGGAATTGCTCTACAGGAGGAGAAGTGGACAGGTGAAGAGCTATTGATGCATGCCCAGTTAGCGATGCGAGAGGCTAGACAAATACCTCAAAGATTTCTTTTCTATAAGTCGTACATGTCTAAAGGGATTGCAGATAGAATTCTTCTAGAGCAAGATTTACATAATGCGTTAGCTAATAACGAATTTTATTTAGATTATCAACCACAGGTAAATTTAAAAACTGGCACTATCGAATCGGTTGAAGCATTAGTGCGCTGGCGACATCCCAATCGCGGTTTTGTGTCACCTGAATTATTTATTCCGATTGCTGAAGAATGTGGTCTCATTATTCCGCTTGGTAAATGGATATTAGAAACGGCCTGTCATCAAGCGAAACTATGGGAGGAACAAGGTTTACCTCCAATCAAAGTGGCGGTTAACTTATCACTTGGACAATTATTCCAACGAGATTTAGTTGAAATGGTGGATGAAATATTACAACGTACAAAATTGGATGCAAAATATCTGCAATTAGAAATTACAGAAAGTATGACAATGAATATCGATCAAATGACACAGCTACTGCATGAATTAAAGGCGCTCGGCATTCAAATAGCGGTAGATGATTTCGGAACCGGTTATTCATCTTTATCCTATTTAAAAGATTTTCCTATCGATTGTCTAAAAATTGACCGTACCTTTGTAAGAAATGTGCCACATAATCCAAATGATGAGGCACTTGTATCAATGATTATTTCGATGGCGAAGCATTTACGTTTGAAGGTTGTGGCAGAGGGCATCGAAGAGGTTGAACAGCTTTCATTTCTAATGGATGGTGGATGCGATTATATTCAAGGATATTTATTTAGTAGGCCGATCTCGCCTCAGCAAATTTCGGAAACCTTTCAAGATTTGCACCACCATGTAGACGACGTTTTAATGCAGCTTCACTATATTGAAGATTATAGTATTTAAAGCAAAAGAAAGAACCTGCTTAAGTAGGAATGAAGCAGGTTCTTTCTTTTTTAGTGAACGAGATATTCTTCCTTTAGTTCGGATATATCCACTTCAGAACGCTCTTCTAAAGAGCGGCGTAGGTGAACGGTCGCTGTTTTCTCATCATCATGGAGTTTATCAATCCAAACGGAAACACCATTATAGCTCACTTCAAATTCTAACGGTGAGGCGACAATTTCATGTGCACGCTGAAAATCCAACTGAGGCCCCCCTTATTTTTTCTTCTTATTATTCTGATTTTGCGATACGGAATTAATTAGCTCCATAAACTCTTGAGAAAATTCCTCACTAACCTTATTAGGTGCGATCTTCTGGTTTTTTGGTGTTTGAGGTAATGAGCCTTTATTGTTACTTTGACCTTGTTTATTATCTCTTCCCATGTGAGTTGCTCCTTTCATATTGATATATCTTAATATGGCTTTGAAACGGATTTTTTATCATGGGAAAAAATCGGGAAAATGTAGCATATCTTTCATAATTGCGTGCACAATAAGGAAGAGCTAAGGTTTCTTAATAGAAAAATTTTCATTTAAAAGTACCCAATTTTGTGGGAATGGGAATCCTAATGCCCAGTAGCTAATTCCTCGAAGGTTGTATTGTTTGACCATGTCAAATTTAGCTTGTGCACTTCTTGCATCTTCAAACCAAACTTCATGATTTCTCCCTTGTTCATCGACATAACGATAAAATGGAGATTGTGCTGTCTGATCAAATTGGATCGTTGCTCCATACTTAATTGCTCGATTGAGCGCCTCCTGTGGACTAAATGTTTCTGCTTCTTGCCCCTTGACATGTGGTAGTAGCCAATCACGGGCATACAGCTCAAAGCCTAATAAAATTTTATCTGCAGGTATTTCTGTTAAGGCATACTCTACAACTCTTTTCATCTCGTTAATAGGGGAAATGGCTTGAGGGGGACCAAAACGATAGCCCCATTCGTATGTCATCAAAACCACAAAATCTGCTAAGCGACCATGTGCCTCGTAATCCTGTGCTTCATATAATGTTCCAACTTGTGTAGCACTTGTTTTAGGTGCAAGGGCTGTTGATACGAGGTAGCCCATTGGATGAAGCATATCCGCAGCTAATTCAATAAACGCATTGTAATTTTCTCGATCAGCAGGTAAAACATTTTCGAAATCAATATTCAATACTTCATAACCCTTCTCTTGCATCACCTGTAAAACATTATTCATTACCTTTACACGTAAGTCTTCGTTGGACAAAACAACATGTGCTAAATTAGAACCCTCTTGTGTGGAAGTAAAATTAGTGAGCGTTAACATAGGAATGATGTTTTTAGCCTGTGCAGCTGCTATCATTTTTTCATCACTTATGGGCTGCAATGTACCATCTTCCTTCATCAAATAAGCAAAAGGACTAAAATAAGTAAGTAGATGACCAACAGCATTTATTGAATCAATCGCTTCTTCGGATGGTTGGTAAGAATAAGCATTTACTTCGATAATCGGTAACTTCCTAGGGATGATTAAATGGCTACCTACATAAATCATATTGGGGTTGTTGATATGATTTGCTGCCACAATAGCTTGAATGGATGTTTCATAGTATTGAGCTATCTGCCATAATGTTTCACCAGGTTGCACAATATGAATGACTGGAGGAATGACTAATTTAGTGCCTGGTGTTAACATATCGGGGTTTGTTAGATGATTGTCTGCAATGATCGTTTCTATGGGAACGCCAAATTGTTGGGCAATCGCCCATAACGTATCCCCGCTTTTCACGGTATAAGTGGTATACGGTGAAGGGATAACAAGTGATTGTCCGATCGCTAATTGATCAGGAGTAGCTAACGCATTTAATAAGGTAATAGATTGAACAGGTACCCCATAATGATTGGCAATTTGCCATAGCGTTTCTCCAGCACTTACTACATGAATAATCATTGAACACCTCCTAAAATTATATTTTATTAGTGCATCATATGATTCAAATGATGAAATGAGTATTTTTATAAGAGATATGTAAAATGCTTGAAACTTCAAATTCTTTCTAACTGTGTAGCATAGGATAAGACGTATGCTAGGTATCATGGAGAAAGGGGTTTGGTGTTGAAAAAAGCGAAACTTACAGGTAGAATCGTTACTCCTAAAGATCCGAATTATGAACAAGCGAGGACAAATAATAATTTAAATAATCCAAAATATCCGAGTTTAATTGTGTTCTGTCAAAGAACGAAGGATGTGGTCAATGCTTTAAAATGGGCTAGAGAAAACAATGAACCTTTCAGAATTCGCAGTGGTCGTCATAGCTATGAAAATTTTTCGTTATTAAATAAAGGACTAGTTATTGATATAAGTGACATAAATAAGATGGCTGTTAATCTCAAAGATATGTCGGTGAGAATTGATGCTGGGGCCAATTTAGGAAAGGTATACCGAGAATTATGGGAGAATGGTGTAACGATACCTGCTGGCACAGAAAGTAGCGTTGGCGTAGTTGGCTTAACCCTTGGTGGGGGGATTGGTATGCTGTCACGACCTTTTGGGCTAACTTGTGACAATCTCCTTGAAATAGAGATGGTAATAGCAAGTGGACAGGAAGGAGCTCAAATCATTCAAGCAAATAGGCAAAAGAATAATGATCTCTTATGGGCAAGCTGTGGTGGAGGCGGAGGCAATTTCGGCATTGTCACTTCACTAACGTTCAAACTACATGCTATCAGTGATGTATCACTCTTTTCCATTACTTGGGGCTGGAACGATTTTGAGCTTGCTTTCGATACTTGGCAAAAATGGGCTCCCTATACAGATGTGCGTTTGACATCACAAATTGAGTTAAAGTCCAAAGAAGTTGGAGAAATTGTAGCACAAGGGGAATTTGTGGGATCAGTAGCCGACTTAAAGAAACTTCTACGTCCACTAAGAAAGGCCGGTTCACCAACGAATATTTGGATAAAAGAGGTACCCTATATAAAGGCTGTAGAATTTTTTGATCAACCCAGTGGTAATCGGCCAGCCCTCCGTAAAAGTTCGGGTTCCTTTATTGAGAAACCACTGCCTTTTGAGGCAATTAAGAAAATGAAAGAATTTTTGATCAATGCACCCAATCTAAATTCGACAATTTGGCAACAATCTTTAAGAGGGGCAGTCAGTGAAGTTGCACCAAATCGCACTGCTTATTACTACCGAAATGCATTAATGGCTCAAGAATACAATACTTCTTGGAAAAAGCCAGACGAGGAAGAGAAAAATATTGAGTGGGTAGAGCACTTACGGAGAGCTTTATCACCATACACTGCTGGAGATTATGTGAATTTTCCGGATCGGTTTATTCAGGATTGGCCAACAGCCTATTATGGTCGTAATTTTAGAAGGCTGAGGGAAGTAAAAACAAAGTATGATCCATTTAATGTATTTCATTTTCCGCAAAGCATTCCACCTGTTAGAAAATGGATATAGCCCACAAGTTGAGCAGGATGCAGAGGCATTGCTGCTCTTTTTTTGTTGGAAAAGTAAAGTAAGTCCAACCGACAAGTTGAAATTAATCTTGATAATTACAGTGTCAGAGGTCACAATAAAACTATTACATAAATTTCTAAAAGGAGTAAGTGGGATGGAAAATATTGTTGTTCGTAATCATGTGAAAGTAATCGGACAAGGGAATCAACCGATTATTTTTGGACATGGATTTGGCTGTGATCAAAACATGTGGCGTTTTATTACGCCTGCATTTATGGACAAATATCAAATTATATTATTCGATTATGTCGGCTCCGGGAGCTCGGATAAAGGTGCCTATACATCTGAAAAATACCAAACTTTGCAGGGCTATGTGCAAGATTTATTGGATATTATTGAATCATTAAATTTACAGCAAAGTATTTTTGTAGGGCATTCTATTAGTGCCATGATTGGCATGCTTGCATCCATAAAACAACCTGAATACTTTCAAAAATTAATTATGATTGGTCCTTCTCCGTGTTATTTAAATGATGGTGAATATCTAGGTGGATTTGAGCGTAACGATATATCAGAATTATTAGATATGATGGAAATGAACTTTGCAGGTTGGGCAAGTTATATGGCCCCTATCGCGATGAGTAATCCTGAAAATCCATCATTAACGCAAGAACTCAAACAAACGTTTAAATCTGCAGATCCTGTCATTGCGAGAGAATTTGCTGAGGTAACATTTTTATCGGATCATCGAAATGATTTAGCGAAGGTAACTGTACCTACTTTAATTATACAATGCTCCGAAGACAGTATTGTGCCCATTGGTGTGGGAGATTATTTACATAAACATGTTAAAGAAAGTACCTTGATCTTAATGGAAGCGAAAGGACATTACCCGCACATTAGTCACCCAAATGAAACCATTCAGTGCATTACGGGTTTTTTGTAGGGAAAAATGAAAGGATTATCGAAAATGGAACAACGACTCAATTATGCGCCATGTGGTTTTCTTTCCATCACTCACGAAGGAGTTATTGCAGAAATCAATCAAACCTTGCTGAATTGGATAGGCTTTGAGCAGACTGATTTGCTACATAGACATCTAGAGATACTTCTATCTACACCTAACAAATTGATTTTTCATTCGTATTTTTACCCGACGATTAATTTAGAACAGCACGTAGAGGAATTATTTATTCATCTCAAACATAAAGATGGGATGTCTATACCATTTCTAATGAATGCTAGATTGTATACGGAGGATATGGTAGAACGAATTGATTGTATTTTAGTCAAGATGAAAAAGCGTATCGATTATGAACAAGAATTGCGATCGGCAAAAAAGCTATTGGAGGCAGCTTATCAAGAAAAAGACCAGGCATTAGCCAATTTGAAGCAAATTCATGTAGAAATCGAACAGCAACAAGCAAAATTGTTAGAAATGAATGCTACTTTAGTTGAATTGTCTGAGACAGATAAACTGACAGGTTTAAAAAATAGAAGATTTTTCCAAGAAAAACTTGAACAACAGTTTAACAGTTTTTATGAAACAGCTAAACCTTTTTCTTTATGTATTCTTGATATTGATCATTTTAAAAAGGTCAATGATACATTTGGTCATCAAGCGGGTGATGCTGTTCTTGTTCAATTGGCACAGCTACTATCACAACGAGCGGGTAATGAAGATATCGTCGCACGTTATGGTGGCGAAGAATTTGTCATAATCTTACCAGAAACCGAGATAGTCGCAGCAAAAGAATTAGGGGAGCAAATAAGACAAACGGTTGCGTTGGATAATTGGCCAACTGGTCAGGTGACAATAAGTATTGGAATGGCCACAGTTACATTAAAAGATACTGGGACGACATTGATAAAAAATGCTGATGATGCTTTGTATGCATCGAAAGAAAATGGTCGTAACCAAGTAACACATTTTTGTGATATGAAATGACTGGATTCTATTGTTCAGCTAATAATTTTTGAATGGAAGGAAGATCTGCTGGAGCAAACGGAAGCTGAAGCAATTGATGCCGAGGCACCCACTTTGCTTCAGCGTGTTCCAGTATTTTTGGCGTACCTTTGACAATAGTTGCTTGATAGGTTTCTAAGTGAACAAAAAATTGTTCGTATTCATAAAGAGTTTCTGCTACTTGATCACCCACTTGAATGCTGCAGTTAAATTCCTCAAGGATTTCTCGATAAAGTGCTTGTTGGGGTGATTCGCCATGTTCAATTTTACCACCAGGGAATTCCCAATAATTAGGGAGGACCATATGGGCACTTCTTAGAGCACAAAATACTTCTTGCCGATCATTTTCAATTATTGCTCCAACTACACGTATTGTTTTTTTCATCCATGTCACCTTCATCGTCGGAATATTTTAAAATATATATCATTATATCATGTTGGATTTGTTATTCACGCAATCAAAATTATACTTGCCCTAAGAAAATAACAGTTTTCTCACATAGCTATGTAATTTAGTATTTCCTAAGGTATAATAGTGGTCAATATATAGGAAAAAGGCGGTCAGAGGTAGCAATGAAGAGAATTGAATCTACGCAAAACGCATTGGTGAAATTTTGGAAAAAATTAGCGACAACAAGAAAAGAGCGGGAACGAACAGGTGAATTCATAGTCGAAGGTTTTCATCTTGTAGAAGAAGCATTAAAAAACAAAGATCAAGTTCTGCAAATTATTGTACGTGAAGGTATAGATTTACCAATGCTATGGCCGATTGATGGAATTGATATTGTAGAGGTAACGGCAACTGTTGCGAAGGAATTTGCGGAAACAGAAACGTCACAAGGTGTTTTTGCCATCTGTAAACAGCCTGTCTTAGAGGATGAAGTGAAGGCATCCTGGCGTAAAGTGTTATTGGTAGATGCTGTCCAAGATCCAGGAAACATCGGGACAATGATTCGTACAGCCGATGCAGCAGGATTAGACGCCGTTATTTTAGGGAAAGGTTGTGCCGATGTCTACAATCCTAAAACGTTACGAGCTGCACAAGGCTCACATTTCCATATCCCTGTGATACGTGAAGAGTTAACAGAATGTGTAGATTTTTTACAGGATCAAGGAGTTCCTGTATTTGGGACTGCATTGGATGAAGATGCTGTGCCATATAACGACATTCATCATACAGGTGCATTTGCTATTATTATGGGGAATGAAGGTAGTGGCATTCAGCCGCAGCTTTTAGCGATGACAGATCAAAATATAATCATTCCTATTTTGGGTCAGGCAGAATCTCTTAATGTTGCTGTAGCAACTGGCATTGTTTTATATGGTTTTGTGAGATAATTGACAAATAAAAGCAGGTTTCAGACAGTTACCACTTGATTTGCAAGCGTCTATTACTGTATGATTAATTCTAAAATGTAAGTTTAAATAGGAAATGCTATGACCGGGAAGTAGTAAAGATTGTGAATGGACGACAGGGAGCGTAAGGCCGGAGATTGAGAGCCAACGCCGTACCGATGCAGTTTTGAATTCAGCCCGCGAGCAGCTACCGGGACCAGCTTGATGCTGTAAAGGTAAGCCGGCTTCATCAAGTCGTTATGTCAATGAAGTGATTGTAAGGATATTTGACCTTGCAATAACTAGGGTGGTACCGCGATTATGTCCTCGTCCCTTTTTTAGGGGCGAGTTTTTTTATGCCTAAAAACAGGCGTTTACTTTCTAAGGAGGTTTTATCATGGAAGAGCAATTAAAACAATTAGAGCAAGAAGCACTTGCTAAAATTGAAGCAGCAGCAAATCTAAAAGAATTGAATGAAGTACGTGTTGCATATTTAGGGAAAAAAGGACCCATCACTGATTTATTAAAAGGGATGGGAAAATTATCAGCTGAAGAACGACCAAAAATGGGTGCTTTAGTAAATACTGTTCGTGAAAATGTAACGGCAGTATTAGAGTCAAAGGTAGCTGTTCTTGAAGCAGCAGCTATTGCTGAAAAATTAGCAAGTGAGTCGATTGATGTTACATTACCTGGACGTGAAATTAAAGTTGGAAATCGTCATCCTTTGACACGTGTAATTGAAGAAATAGAAGATTTATTTATTGGAATGGGCTATGAAATTGCAGAAGGCCCTGAAGTAGAGAAGGATTACTATAACTTTGAAGCATTGAATTTACCAAAAGGACATCCTGCTCGTGACATGCAAGACTCGTTCTATATTTCCGAGGAAATATTATTACGTACCCATACTTCACCCGTACAGGCTCGCACAATGGAAGCTAAGAAAGGTGAATCCATTCGTATCATTTGTCCAGGAAAAGTATTCCGTCGTGATAATGATGATGCCACTCACTCACATCAATTTATGCAAATTGAAGGTTTAGTGATTGGCGAAAATATTCGTATGAGTGATCTAAAAGGAACTTTAGATACTTTAGCGAAAAAAATGTTTGGTGCTGAACGTGAAATTCGACTTCGTCCGAGCTTCTTCCCATTCACAGAACCATCTGTTGAAATGGATATCTCTTGCTTTAAATGTGGTGGTGCAGGATGTAACGTATGTAAGAGCACTGGTTGGATTGAAATTCTAGGCGCAGGTATGGTTCATCCAAACGTCTTAGAAATGGCTGGTTATGATCCGAAGAAAGTTTCTGGTTTCGCATTTGGTATCGGTGCAGAGCGTATTGCCATGTTGAAATATGGTGTAGACGATATTCGACATTTCTATACAAGCGACACTCGTTTCTTATCACAATTCGAGCGAACAGAGGCGTAAGGGGGATAAAACATGTTAGTATCATTAGAATGGTTAAAAGATTATGTCAATACACAGGACTTAGCACCTGAGCTATTAGCAGAAAAAATTACGCGTTCAGGTATTGAAGTAGACGCAGTAATTGATCGTGCTAACGCTATGGATAAAATTGTAGTTGGTTATGTTGTAGCGAAGGAAAAACATCCAGAAGCCGATAAATTAAATATTTGCCAAGTTGACGTTGGAGAAGAAGAGCCACAACAAATTATTTGTGGTGCTCCCAATGTAGATGCTGGTCAAAAAGTTATTGTGGCTCGTCCAGGCGCCCATTTACCAGGCGGTATTAAAATTAAAAAGGCCAAACTTCGGGGACATGAATCAAATGGTATGATTTGTTCACTACAAGAACTTGGTATTGAGGGGAAACTTGTTCCTAAAGCTTATTCTGAAGGTATCTATGTGCTTCCAGAAGATGCAGAAGTAGGAACGGACGCACTGGCTATTTTAGGCTTACGTGATACGGTGCTAGAGCTTGGCTTAACACCAAATCGATCAGATGCACTTTCTATGCTGGGTGTAGCGTATGAGGTGGGTGCCATCCTTTCAGAGGAAGTAAAGTATCCAGAAATCGCTTATCATGCTGCGAATGAAAAAGCAGAGGATTTACTAAAACTTCGAGTGGAAGATTTACAAGGGAATCCAATGTATGTAGCAAAAGTGGTGAAAAACGTAAAAATCGGTGAGTCTCCAATGTGGCTCCAAAATCGTTTAATGGCAGCAGGCGTACGCCCACACAATAACGTAGTGGACGTGACAAACTATGTGTTAATGGAATATGGTCAACCACTTCATGCGTTTGACTATGATAGCCTAGCAACAGGTGAAATCGTTGTCCGTAAAGCAACAGAAGGTGAGAAAATCACAACATTGGATGACCAAGAAAGAACATTAAAAGCATCAGACTTAGTCATCACGAATGGCAAAGAACCAGTTGCTATTGCTGGTGTAATGGGTGGTGCCAATTCTGAGGTAACAGATTCTACAACGACTGTTGTCATTGAGTCCGCTTATTTCGATGGCTTAACAGTACGTCAAACGTCTCGTCATCTAGGTCTACGATCAGATGCATCTGCCCGTTTTGAAAAAGGTGTTGATCCGAACCGTGTTTTACCTGCCGCTGAACGTGCTGCATCTTTACTTGCTGAATTAGCTGGTGGAGAAGTATTGGAAGGCACATGTCTAGTAGATGAGTTAGAAAAAACACCATCACGTGTTGTCGTTTCTCCAGATTTTATTAACGAACGTTTAGGCATGAAGATCGCATTAGAAGATATGCTATCTATTTTAGAACGCCTAAAATTCGGCGTAGAAGCTGCCAACGGTTTATTAATTATTGATGCACCAACACGTCGTCAGGATATTAAAATCGAGGAAGATATAGTGGAGGAGATTGCACGTCTTTATGGCTACGATGAAATCCCAATGACATTACCAGAAGGTGCTACACAAGTAGGTAGTTTGACACCTTACCAAGCTAATCGACGTGTTGTTCGTAATTTCATGGAAGGTGCTGGTCTATATCAAGCAGTGACATATTCTTTAACATCTGATGCATTGTCACAACAATTTGCCTTGAAAGCTGAACCAGTGACTCGATTACTAATGCCGATGAGTGAGGAGCGCTCTACATTACGACAAAGCCTAATTCCACACTTAATCGAAGCGGCTGCCTACAATGTTGCCCGTCAAGCTGACAGTGTAGCACTGTATGAGATTGGCTCAGTATTCCTTGGTCAATCAGATGAAGGGCAACCATTCGAGGAAGAGCATATAGCAGCAGTCCTTACAGGAAAATGGCTAGACCATGCATGGCAAGGCGAGAAAAAAGCAGTAGATTTCTTTGTCTTAAAAGGCATTGTAGAAGGAGTCATTGGCAAGCTTGGCCTAGGAAATCGTATTTCATTTGTAAAAACACAAGTGGATGGATTACATCCAGGCCGTACAGCCAGCATTTTATTGGATGGCGAGCAAGTTGGGATTATAGGTGGTCTACACCCAGCAGAGGAAAAAACATGGGGTGTAAAAGACACATACGTCATGGAGATGAATCTCGTTACTCTACTAATGGCAAATGCACAAGAAGCGCCACTTGCATACACACCAGTACCTCGTTTCCCAGCAATGTCTCGTGATATTGCGCTTATTATGGACCGCACAACAACTGCAGGTGAAGTGGTTAAAGCTATTGATGCAGCAGGCGTGAAATTATTGAAAGACATCCGTGTATTTGACGTTTACGAAGGAGAGAAAATGGAGCTAGGTAAAAAATCTGTTGCCTTCTCGCTCACATACTTCGACCCAGAACATACTTTAACAGATGAAGAAGTAGTAGCTGCACACAATAAAGTACTAAAAGCAATTGCTACAATTGAAGGCACAGAAGTGCGCTAAAATCTATGAAAAAAGACTGTCTAACTAGACAGTCTTTTTTTGCTAGGAGGGCAACTTAGCCTCGAAACACCAAGAGAGAATGGTTTGTTTAAATCATCTTCCGTGCTTTCTCTGTATTAGCGAAATGCCATTTTGTTATCGAGCGTAGAAATTCCTCACCCTGTTTACGCCAAATTCGTGCCGCTTGCACATCTACCTTATTTGAGGCCCCTTTCATCAATTCTAGGCCTGCTATATTACTTAGACGATCCATCTCCTTTAAAAACGCAGCACGAGCTAGAATGGATGCTGTAGCCACGGCTACATGTAATTGCTCGGCTTTTGTAGAAAAATACACGTTTTCTTGAACAATTTCTCGTTCATTTTTTAAATAATTGTAATAGACACCACGTTCTGCAAACTGGTCGATTAAAATAAATTCAGGTTTTTCGGGTGCCATTTTCACTAGTGTATTTTGAAGTGCCTTGTTGTGCATCATGGCTTTCATTTTCCCTTGGGAATAGCCCTTTGCTTGTAAGTTATTATATTTATCATTGCGTAAGACGAGGACACTATGGACACAAGCTGCACGTAAATCAGGAGCAATTTTCCGCATGTAGTCATCGGTTAACATTTTTGAGTCTTTGACACCAAGCTCATTGATAAGTTCAATTTTGGATGCAGGAACATACACTGCTGCTACTGTGATAGGTCCAAAATAATCACCTGTGCCTGTTTCATCTGAGCCTAATACAGACATAGTGGCGAATTGGTCGGGTAGTGTATCACCCTTTGCTCCGATCGTTGATGATTTCTGACTCGTTGTTTTTTCGATAATCCCCCAGCGGGCAGCTTCGCGTTCGGCTCCACCACCTTGAAACATTAATTTTCCTGATTTATACATTGTTATGGAGGTATCTGGTAGTTTTGCGGCGAAGATTACACCAGGAGCCTTTCGTTCAATATAGTTGGATGCATAGTAAGCCATCACCTCTTTTTGAATATTTGTTGAAATGGTAAGTACAATATTTGACATTTAATCGATCCTTTCTGTCCTCATTGTTCACAATTTTATACCTTTCATGGTATGATAATAAATAGCTTTTTTGTGTAATGGTGCTTGCAAGTCAAAAAAATCTTGTGTGTATCGAATTTATAGGAGGGTGCGACTATGGAAAAACAAGAAAAGAATAAAATTTCTGTGGAAATATATGGTCATACATATAAAATGGTCGGCTTGGAATCCATGGGCCATATGCGACTTGTTGCTTCGATTGTTGATGACCGTATGCGCGAGATGAACGTACATAATCCCTCACTTGATAGCACAAAACTTGCTGTTCTGACAGCAGTAAATACTGTACATGATTATTTATTATTAAAAGAACAGCTGGAGCAACTAGAAGAAGAATTGAAAAAATTAAAGGGTTGAAGAGAATGTTAGATTTAATCATATTAGTGGTACTTTTAGCTGGAATTGGTGTTGGTGCAAAACGTGGTTTCATTGTACAAATGATGCACATTGTCAGCTTTGTGGTAGCCCTAATTGTTGCGTATATTTATTATAAGCCATTAGCACAAAAATTTGTATTTTGGGTTCCATACCCAGGGGTCACTGATACAGGTAGTCTTGGTGTCGTGATTGACAGTTTAGATTTAGACCGCACATTCTATCGTGTGATTGCATTTGCGGTAATTTTCTTTGCTGTAAAAATAACATTGCAAATTGTGGCATCAATTTTTGATTTTATCGCGTATTTACCTGTGCTGAACACAGTAAATCGTTGGCTTGGTGCTCTATTCGGCATGATTGAAAACTATTTAATTATGTTTATTTTGCTGTATGTGTGTGCCCTACTGCCTATTGATAGTATTCAAAATTTAATGTCGAAGTCATTGTTAAGTGGTCTTATTTTGGAGCATACACCAATCATTACAAAGATGTTCCAAAACTGGTGGTATATTTATATGCAATAGCAACTATGCACTTCTCTCTGTTCTGAGAGAAGTGTTTTTACGATAGGAGGAATTACCGATGAATAAAAAAACCATTATTCGCACGCTCGAAAAAATTGCTTTATATATGGAATTACAAGGTGAAAATCCGTTCAAGGTATCTGCCTTTCGAAAAGCGGCTGTAGCACTAGAGGGAGACGAACGTTCATTAAGTGAAATGGATGATGTCACAAAACTTAAGGGTATCGGCAAGGGGACGGCTGCTGTTATTGAGGATTTGATGGCAACAGGTGAGTCGAGTTTGTTGAAAGAATTAGAAGAGATTGTGCCTAAAGGGTTATTGCCATTGTTAAAGTTGCCAGGCTTAGGTGGGAAAAAGATTGCCAAGCTTCACCAAGAGCTTGGCATCGACTCAGCTGAAAGTTTAAAAGTAGCTTGTGAAGCAGGCAAAGTTCGTGAATTAGCTGGCTTTGCTGCTAAAACAGAGGAGAAAATTTTAAAGGAACTTGCCAATATAGCTAATCGCTCTGAACGTCTACCGATTTGGCAACTAGAGCCTGTGGTTTTACAAATAGAGGCCATTCTAGATAGTATGGAGGAAGTGGAACGTTTTTCTGTTGCTGGAAGTTTCCGTCGGGCAGCTGAAACTAGTAAAGATATTGATTTTATTGTAGTGACAGAAGCGGCTGAGGCAGTCCGTGAAAAATTATTAAACACGTTAGTGGTTCAAGAAACTGTTGCAGCTGGAGATACAAAAATTTCGGTAATTTTAGACTTAGATGAGCCAGTCAGTGTTGATTTTCGCTTAGTGAAGGACAAAGAATATGCGACCGCCTTGCATCATTTTACAGGTTCTAAAGACCATAATGTTCGCATGCGTCAACTTGCAAAAGCGCGAGGCGAAAAAATAAGTGAATATGGTGTGGAGCAGGAAGATGGTACTGTTTTGACGTTTCTAGATGAGGAGGCGTTTTTTGCTCATTTTGATTTACCTTGGATTCCACCAAGCTTACGTACAGGCAAATTGGAATTTGACAAAACAGAAGATATTCAAAAATTAGTTCAACTTGAGGATATTAAGGCAGATTTGCATATGCATACGACGTGGTCAGATGGTGCATACTCTGTTGCAGAAATGGGCAAGGCATTGCTGGCGCGTGGCTATCAATATAGCGTTATTACGGACCACTCTCAATTTCTAAAAGTCGCAAATGGATTAACGCCTGCACGTTTAGAAAATCAGCGAGTGGAAATTGAGGCGTTTAATGAAGCACATCCAGAATTTCATTTGTTTAAAGGGACAGAGATGGATATTTTACCCGACGGTTCTCTAGATTACGATGATCAAGTCTTGCAAGAATTAGATTTTGTAATTGCCTCTATACATTCTAGTTTTACACAATCACAGGATAAAATTATGGCACGCCTACTGACTGCTATGCAAAATCCGTACGTCCATATGATTGCCCATCCAACGGGGCGAATTATTGAGGATCGCGATGGCTATAATCCTGATATGCAACAGTTAATTGCTTGGGCGAAGGAATATGGTAAAATTTTAGAGTTAAATGCGAACCCGTATCGTCTTGATTTATGTGTTGAACATTTAGAAATGGCTATAGCAGCAGGTGTACCGATAGCTATTAATACAGATGCGCATGATATGGCCCATTTACGTTTTATGGATATTGGTCTTCGCTATGCGAATAAAGCATGGATACCGAAAGAGATGATTGTGAATACATGGACGCGTGAACAATTTGAGGCGTTCATACGACGAAATAAATAGGTTGAGGAGGTGTTCTCAGTGATTGCAGAACGCGCATTGAAAACACTAGAATACGATAAAGTACGACAGCAAGTGGCTTCCTTTTGCACTTCTTCAATTGGGAAATCTGCCATCGAGGAGCTTGTACCACAAACTGATTTTGATAAAGTAGTACAATTATTAGAGGAAATGGATGAGGGTTTATCCATTTTACGTGTTAAAGGTAATGTACCAATGGGTGGGATATTTGACGTACGACCATCTGCAAGACGTGCCCAAATAGGAGGCATGTTAGCAGCGGTAGAGCTAATGGAAATATCCAGTACAATTCGAGCTAGTAGAATTCTTCGCAATTTTATTGAGGATTTAGAAGCCGATGAAGTGATTGAGATTCCACATTTCATCGCCAAGAAGGAAATGATGCCTGTATTAACAGGGTTGCAACATGAAATAAATAACTGTATTGATGATAACGGGGCTGTTTTAGATTCGGCAAGTCCAACATTACGGTCAATTCGCCAATCCTTACGTGCTGAGGAAGCAAGGGTGCGTTCTAAATTGGAGAGCTTGATCCGTGGCAGTAATGCATCGAAAATGCTATCTGATATGCTGGTCACAATTCGGAATGATCGCTTTGTCATTCCCGTGAAGCAAGAATATCGTCACCATTATGGCGGAATCGTACATGACCAATCTTCTTCTGGTCAAACATTATTCATTGAACCGGATTCTATCGTACAAGCAAATAATGAAATTCATCGCTTGAAAATGAAAGAACAGGCTGAGATCGAGCGAATTTTACTAACATTAAGTGCAATGGTGCAAGAAGTAGCATCAGATTTATTTAACTTAGTGAGGGTTTTAGGAGATATCGATGTTATTTTAGCTAAGGGCAAATATGGACAAGCAAATAAGTGTACAATGCCTAAAATGAATCAGGATGGCCATATTCGCCTTGTTCGGGCACGCCACCCTCTGTTACCAATAGATACAGCTGTGCCAAATGATATTGAGTTTGGTAAAGACATCACGGCAATTGTCATTACAGGTCCAAATACTGGTGGTAAGACAGTAACATTAAAAACAGTAGGCTTGTGTACATTAATGGCTCAAGCTGGGTTACCTGTACCAGCATTGGATGGATCTCAGCTCGCTGTTTTTAAACAACTGTTTGCTGATATTGGGGATGAGCAATCTATTGAACAATCACTTTCAACATTCTCATCTCATATGGTCAATATCGTTGACATTTTACAACAATTTGATCATGAGTCACTTGTTCTTTTTGATGAGCTAGGAGCAGGTACTGATCCACAAGAAGGGGCTGCCTTAGCCATTTCTATTTTAGACGAGGTGCATGGTCGTGGTGCTCGTGTCATGGCAACAACCCACTATCCTGAGCTTAAAGCATATGGCTATAATCGACCAGGTGTTGCCAATGCCAGTGTAGAATTTGATATTGAAACATTGAGTCCAACTTATCGACTACTGATTGGTGTACCTGGGCGCTCCAATGCATTTGAAATCTCAAGTCGCCTTGGTCTACCAGAATCCGTTATCGATCGTGCGAAAGGTTTTACAGGAACCGACCGACATGAGGTTGAATCGATGATTGCTTCGTTAGAGCAAACACGTCGTCAATCTGAAGATGATGCAGAGCGTTCCCATGCATTATTGTTAGAGTCGGAGAACTTACGTAAAGAGCTTCAAGATAAACTGCAAGCCTATGAAGAGCGTAAAGAGGCGCTTGATAAGAAAGCTAAAGAAAAAGCTCGTAAAATTGTGGATGAAGCGAAAAGTGAAGCGGAAGGAATTATTGCTGAGCTGCGAGAAATGCGTAAAAATGCTGACCAAGTTGTGAAAGAGCATGAACTGATTGAAGCGCGTAAACGTTTGGAAGAAGCGACACCAATTGAAAACAATAAAGTGCTAAAAAAAGCAGCTCAAGTAAAAGCCCGTGCACAAAACTTAGTTGTCGGAGACGAGGTAAAGGTGTTAAGCTATGGTCAAAGAGGTACTTTGTTAGAAAAAGTTTCGAATGCTGAATGGGTTGTCCAAATGGGGATTTTAAAGATGAAAATCGCAGATAGTGATTTGGAATATATTAAACCTGAAAAAGAGGCTGTAGTACGAACAGCTGGCGTGAAAAATCGAAGTAGCCATGTAAAATTAGAATTGGATTTGCGCGGTGAGCGCTATGAGGATGCGATTTTAAGGACGGAAAAGTATATTGATGACGCTTTACTCGCTAATTATGGTCGTGTATCTATTATTCATGGTGTTGGTACAGGTGCTTTACGTCAAGGTATTCAAAGCTATTTGAAAAAGCACAAGCGCGTGAAATCCTTCCGTTTTGGTGAAGCCGGCGAGGGGGGCTTAGGCGTCACAGTTGTTGAATTGAAATAAGCTATAAAGGGGACGGAGAAAAATGCTGAATTCTGGCTTTTGGCGATATCCAATTATCGAAACGGCAGGATATTTTAGTGTTGTTGTGTTATGTTTAGTCGTCTCGATGGCATTGTTCGAAGTCGTTACGAAATATAAAAATTGGGAAGAAATAAAAAAAGGTAATGTTGCTGTGGCACTTGCAACAGGTGGGAAAATACTAGGTATTTGCAATATATTTCGTTTTTCCATTGCGCGTCATAGTACATTAAGTGAAATGATTGGCTGGGGACTTTTTGGTTTTACGCTGTTGATCGTTGCATATTTCTTATTTGAATTTATGACACCTCGTTTTAATGTTGATCAAGAGATTGCCAATGATAATCGTTCAGTTGGTTTCATTTCCTTTACCATTTCAGTCGGTCTATCGTTTGTAATTGGGGCAAGTATTGCATAGGAGTGTCATGACATGGAAAAATTAGCAAAGGTATTAATCGTTGTCTGTATCGCATTTTTAGCAGTGGGCGTCTACTATATGATGACTATTTAAACGCATAAACGCATCCTTTTAAAAGGGTGCGTTTTTATTTTGTTTTTTTCGCATGGCTTCAATTTGCAAAGAATTCTACTAAACTCTATTAAAATTCTCCTATTTTTGAAAGAAAAAATTGTTTTTCAAATATAGAAATATGCATATATATTTTAATCTGAAAAACAAGAGAATGAATGAGTATTCACTAGGTCTAATCATTCAAGTCCTATTTAGAATCAGTCATATTAATGTTGTGAAATGCATAATAATTAATCGAAAATGCATTTATTTTCTATTTTCTGTTTGAAACTGTTTTTCTTTTTCATTATAATAAAATTAAGAATTGACAAAGTTTGGGACAAAGGGGAGAGGACGTATGACAGCAAAACCATGGCTAGCAAATTATCCTGAAGAAGTACCATCGTCTTTAACGTTTGAGGAAATTCCATTGCAAGAGTTTTTGACACGCGCCTATAAAAAGAATCCATCAAAAGTAGCGATTCATTTTATGGGAAAGGATTTGACGTACACCGAACTATATGAATCTGCTTTAAGGTTCGCAAACTATTTACAATCATTAGGTGTGGAAAAGGGAGATCGGGTGGCTATTATGTTGCCTAATTCGCCACAAAGTGTAATCGCTTACTACGGTGCCATGTATGCAGGTGCTGTTGTTGTACAAACAAATCCACTTTATACTGAACGTGAGCTTCAATATCAAATGGCTGATTCGGGTGCAAAGGTTATTCTTGTGATGGATATTTTGTATCCAAGAGTCATGAAAATTATAAAAGAGACAGTCCTAGAGAATGTCATTGTGACAGCAATCAAAGATTATTTACCATTCCCAAAAAATTTAGTCTATCCATTTATTCAAAAAAAGCAGTATGGCTTTAGTGTCAAGGTTGAGCATAGTGGACAAAATCATTTGTTTTCAGAAATAATGCGCTGTGCACCAATCAAGGTGATTGATCATATTCCTTTCGATTTTGAAGAAGATCTAGCATTACTCCAATACACAGGTGGAACAACCGGATTCCCGAAAGGAGTCATGCTAACCCATAAAAATTTAATTGCTAATACGACAATGTGTGATGCATGGATGTATAAATGTGTACATGGTGAAGAAACCATTATGGGTATCCTTCCTTTCTTCCACGTTTATGGTATGACAACTGTTATGCTGTTATCAGTCTTCACCCGAAATAAAATGGTGCTTTTACCGAAATTTGATGCTGAAACGGCGTTAAAAACAATCGATAAACAAAAACCAACACTTTTCCCTGGTGCGCCAACCTTATATATCGGTTTATTAAATCACCGAGACATTGCAAATTACGATTTATCATCCATTAAGGCCTGCCTAAGTGGTTCAGCTTCACTGCCAATTGAGGTACAAGAGAAGTTTGAAGCGGTTACTGGTGGAAAATTAGTAGAAGGCTATGGGCTAACTGAAACCTCACCAGTGACACATGCTACTCCAATTTGGGGCAAGAGGGTGATTGGCTCGATTGGTTTACCTTGGCCAAATACAGAAGCAGTTATTTTGCGCACAGGGGATACCGAAGAATTGTCAGTTGGAGAAGTTGGTGAAATTGCAGTCAAAGGACCACAAGTGATGAAGGGTTACTGGAATCGCCCGGAGGACACGGCCGCTACATTTGTAGATGGTTGGTTTTTAACAGGGGATCTTGGTTATATGGATGAGCAAGGCTTTTTCTATGTAGTGGATCGTAAAAAAGATATGATTATAGCTGGAGGCTTTAATATTTACCCTCGTGAAGTTGAAGAAATATTATACGAATGCGAAGAAATCCAAGAATGTGTTGTAGCAGGTATACCTGACCCTTATCGAGGAGAAACGGTAAAAGCTTATATTGTATTAAAAGAAGGATATTCGATTACGGAAGACGAATTAAATAAATATTGCCGTCAGCATCTAGCGGCATTTAAAGTTCCGCGCTATTATGAGTTTAGAGATGAGCTACCAAAAACAGCTGTTGGGAAAATTTTGCGCCGCACATTAGTGGAAGAAGAAAAAACAAAATTGGCGAATAAAGAAGCGAAATAAATACGTATTAAAGTATTGACAAGCAATGATGTAAAATATAATATGAAAATATGAATGAATGACCATTCATATTTTCATATTTTTTTAGGTTCTCACGTCATATTGATTATGTTGACGTGCGCATGTTTTTTAGGTGGTGATATAAAAGTGAAACGAGATAAGCCAAAATATAAGCAAATTATTGATGCAGCTGTCATCGTTATTGCCGAAAATGGGTATCACCAAGCGCAAGTATCGAAAATCGCCAAACAGGCAGGGGTGGCCGATGGAACAATCTATTTATATTTTAAAAATAAAGAAGATATATTAATTTCTGTCTTTAATGAAAAAATGGCTGTTTTTGTAGAGTCATTACAAGATATAATAGAAAATGGGAATACGTCTAGAGACAAACTTTCCCGAATGATTGAAAATCATTTTAATGTTCTAGCGACAGATCGATACCTAGCAACCGTCACACAATTAGAGCTTCGCCAATCAAACAAAGACTTACGACTAAAAATTAATTCTGTATTACGTGAGTATTTACATTTACTTGATCAAATTTTAATCGCAGGTATGCTTTCAGGTGAGTTCAATCAAACGATGGATGTACGCTTGGCACGTCAAATGGTTTTTGGAACAATTGATGAAACTATTACGTCGTGGGTTATGAATGACTATCGATATGATTTGATGGAACAAGTTCCAAAGGTTCAGGCATTAATCCTGAACGGCATTAAAGCTTAAAAGGATGTGGAGAAATGGAATTTCTAAGTTGGAAAGTGGAAGATGGAGTAGCAAATATTACAATTGCACGTCCACCAGCAAATGCATTATCTCGCGGTATTATTGCAGAAGTAAATTCTGTGCTGGATGCTGTAGAACATGATGATGCTGTAAGAGTCCTTGTACTTCATGGTGAAGGCCGTTTCTTCTCTGCAGGTGCAGATATTAAAGAATTTACTGGGGTAGAATCTGGAGAAGAATTTACGAAGCTAGCTAGCAATGGACAGCAAGTATTTGAGCGTGTGGAATCATTCTCTAAGCCAATTATTGCAGCTATTCATGGTGCAGCATTAGGTGGTGGACTTGAATTAGCGATGAGCTGTCATATGCGTTTTGTTACGGAATCAGCGAAACTAGGTTTACCTGAGTTACAATTAGGTCTTATTCCTGGCTTTGGTGGTACGCAACGCTTACCACGTTATGTTGGTGTAGCAAAGGCTGCTGAAATGATGTTTACGAGTGAGCCGATATCTGGTACAGAAGCTGTGCAATGGGGCTTAGCAAACCGTGCATTCTCAGATGAGACATTGTTAGAGGAAACGTTAAAAATTGCTAAGAGTATTGCCAAGAAGAGTCCAATTGCTTTAAAAGCAGCTATTCAAACATTGCAATATGCAAAGCATGCTTCATTTTATGAAGGTATTGAAGCTGAGGCGAAATCCTTTGGGACAGTATTCGTCACAGAAGATGCAAAAGAAGGAATTCAAGCATTCATTGAAAAGCGTGAGCCTTTGTTTACTGGCAAATAATTTTCCCATATGTCGATAGCAACGTGCAAGCATGTTATCGATGTTATTGAAACTAAATATATATAATATTTATAAGTTTACTTAGAATTATAAAACGTTCCAGGAGGTATGGATATATGAACATTTTTGCATTAATTAAACGTACGTTTGATACAGAAGAAAAAATCGTTGTGTCGGGTGGGAAAATCCAAGAGGATGGCGCAGAATTCATTATCAACCCTTACGATGAATATGCCATCGAAGAAGCAATCCAAGTGCGTGACGCTGCTGGCGGAAAAGTAACTGTGGTGACAATTGGTGGCGAGGATGCAGAGAAGCAATTACGTACAGCACTAGCAATGGGTGCAGACGAAGCGGTGCTCATCAATACTGAAGATGATTTAGATGAATTAGACCAAAATGCAGCTGCTTATCTTTTGGCAGAATACTTAAAAGATAAAGATGCTGATTTAATATTAACAGGAAATGTTGCGATTGATGGTGGTTCTGGTCAAGTGGGTCCACGTGTTGCAGACTTGCTAGATATTAATTTTGTAACAACGATCACGAAACTTGAAATTGACGGAACTTCTGCAAAAATTGTTCGTGATATTGAAGGAGATTCAGAAGTAATTGAGACTTCTTTACCGCTGTTAGTAACAGCTCAACAAGGTTTAAATGAGCCGCGTTATCCATCTCTACCAGGTATCATGAAAGCGAAAAAGAAACCGCTTGCAGAGCTTGAGCTAGATGATTTAGATATCGATGAAGATGATGTAGAAGTGAAGATTGAAACTGTAGACATCTTCTTACCAGCTCAAAAAGCAGCAGGCCGCATACTTGAAGGTGACCTTTCTGCACAAGTAAAAGAACTGGTAAATCTACTTCACACAGAAGCAAAAGTAGTTTAAAAATTTGATGATGTTAATCGAATCTTAAAGGGTAACGGAGGGAATATGCTATGTCAAAAAAAGTATTAGTATTAAGTGAAGTTCGTGAAGGAAGCTTACGTAATGTTTCTTTCGAAGCAATTGCAGCTGCAAAACAAATCGCTGATGGCGGCGAGGTTGTAGGGGTGCTTTTAGGGGATGCTGTAGCAAATTTAACAGGTCCATTATTTGAATATGGTGCTGATCGAGTTGTGACAGTGGAACACCCACATTTAAAACAATATACATCTGATGGCTATAGTCAAGCACTATTAGCTGTTATCGAGCAAGAAAAACCAGCTGGTATTGTCTTTGGCCATACAGCAAATGGTAAGGATTTATCACCAAAAATCGCAAGTAAATTACAAGCAGGTTTAGTATCTGATGTTACTACCATTGAGGGTGCAGGCGATGATATTGTATTCATCCGACCAATCTACTCTGGTAAAGCTTTTGAAAAAGTGAAAGTAAAAGACGGTATTGTGTTAGCATCTATTCGTCCAAATAACATTACACCTTTAGAAAAAGTTGACGGTAAAACAGGAGATGTTTCTGCCATTACTGTAGAAATTACAAACCTTCGCACAATTATTAAAGAGGTTGTTCGTAAATCTTCAGAAGGTGTTGATTTATCAGAAGCAAAAGTAGTTGTTGCTGGTGGTCGCGGTGTAAAATCTGAAGAAGGCTTTGAACCACTAAAAGAGCTTGCAGATTTACTTAGCGGTGCAGTAGGAGCATCACGTGGTGCATGTGACGCTGAGTATTGTGACTATTCACTTCAAATTGGTCAAACAGGTAAGGTAGTAACACCGGATCTCTATATTGCAGCTGGTATTTCTGGAGCTATTCAACATTTAGCAGGAATGTCAAATTCTAAAGTGATTGTTGCTATCAATAAAGATCCTGAAGCAAATATTTTCAAAGTAGCGGACTACGGAATTGTTGGAGATTTATTTGAAGTGATTCCGCTTTTAATTGAAGAATTTAAAGCTTTAAAAGTGAATGCTTAAAGGTTATTGCAGGAAGGCTGATCCTTCCTGCTTTTTTAATTTCACAAAGCAAGAACTACTATTTGAAAATTATTGCAAAATAAAATATTGACATAATTAACAGAAGCCATTATAGTGTTGAATAATCATTAAATTTTCAATAATAATGTTTTTAAACGCAAAGATTAGGAGTAGTAAAAGCTCATTATTCGGTAAAGAGAGCTGCGGGTTGGTGCAACGCAGTCCAATAAGACTTTGAACTTGCCTAGGAGTGGTAAGATAAATGGAATTATCAGATTATTCTATTTGTTTGACGGTTAACCTTCGTTACAAGGTTTTTAAGTTGGGTTCTTAAAGAACCAATTAGAGTGGTACCGCGGTTTGCTTATGGCATATCGTCTCTTCTTTCATTTGATGATGAAGGAACAGACGGTATGCCTTTTTGATTTTTAGGAGGTAAGAAAGTGGAAAAGAACAATCAACAACAATTAAAACGAACAATGACCTCACGTCACATCACGATGATGGCATTAGGTGGTGCCATTGGTGCAGGGTTATTTAAAGGAAGTAGTGCAGCCATTGATATGGCAGGGCCATCGGTGCTCATTGCTTATTTATTAGGGGGCATTATTTTATTATTTGTTATGCAAGGTCTTGCAGAAATGGCCGTTCGCAATAAAGATGCAAGAACGTTTAGAGATTTAGTTGAATCTGTCTTAGGCAAATATCCAGCTTATTTTCTAGATTGGATCTATTGGAAAATGTGGGTTTTAAATATTGCAGCAGAATCTGTAGTTGCTGCTATTTTTATTCAATATTGGTTACCGCAATACCCAATTTGGATTTTGGCCCTGTCTGTTTCGGTGTTAGTGACAGCCATTAATCTGTTATCCGTAAAGATTTTTGCTGAAACGGAATACTGGCTAGCATTGATTAAAATTACTGTTATTATTATATTCATCATTGCAGGACTTATTTTACTGCTTGTCTCATTTGGTCATCATAGTGCTGTAGGTTTTTCTAACTTAACATCCCATGGTGGTTTTTTTCCAAATGGATCAAAGGGATTAATTGCTGCTATGCTTGTGGTGATCTATTCTTATGGTGGAACAGAAATCATTGGGATTACATTAGCTGAAACGAAAAACCCTGAAAAAGTAGTACCAAAAGCTGTACGTAGTACATTGGTGCGTATTGTTACCTTCTATCTGCTGCCGTTCTTTATTATCGTTAGTTTGATTCCTTGGAATGAAGTGAATGGTGTGCCTGAAAGTCCATTTGTAATGGTATTTAAAATGATCGGAATTCCTGGTGCAGATCATATTATGAACGCAGTAGTATTACTTGCCATTATTTCTTCTATGAATTCTGGCCTTTATGGTTCATCACGTGTACTGTATACACAAGCTGTAGATGGACGTGTTCCTAAAATTTTTGGCCAATTGTCCAAAAGGAATGTTCCCGTGTATGCGATTTTGATGTGTACATTAGCATTATATTTAGGTGTCATCCTTTCGTTATATGCAGGAAGCAAGACCTTTGATTTTCTGATGGGATCACTTGGATACACGGTGTTATTTATTTGGTTAATTATCGCTATAGCTCATCTAAAATCTAGAAAAAAACAATCAACCAACACAAGTGTGTATGAAGTGAAATGGTACCCTTATACAACTTGGATAGCGATTATTGCGTTAAGTACCATCTTAATTGGTATTATTTTTACCACATCGATAATCGTGACAGGTATTACATTAGCAATCTACATTTTCATTACGTTAACTTATTTATGGAAAGGTCGTTATCAAACAAATTAATCGACGTCGTTTAATTTTTCGACACGGTTTTTCATAAAAAATACATTGCAGGCAGATTGTTCGCTCAAGTGAATTTATCCATGCTATACTACAAACATAGTAAGTTTAAGGAGGATTTCAAATGGCAATTGTACATGCAACAGATGCTACGTTCCACAACGATATTAAAGAAGGGTTAGTACTAGTAGACTTTTGGGCTGCTTGGTGCGGACCTTGTAAAATGATTGGGCCAGTTCTTGAAGAAATGGACGCTGCAGGTAGTGCGGCTAAAATTGTAAAAGTTGACGTAGACAACAACCAAGGTACTGCTGCTGAGTACCAAATCATGTCAATCCCATCATTATTATTATTTAAAGATGGAGAATTAGTTGACAAAACTGTAGGTTTCCAACCTAAAGAAGCTTTAGAAGCATTTATCGCAAAACATGCGTAATGAATGAAGTTCACAAAAGCCGAGCCATCAATTGATGTGTTCGGCTTTTTTTCGTTATATAATAAAAGAAAAATAAAAGATTCATTGAAGGGAATTTTACGTAGGGGGCAGGTAGGTAATGAACGATTTAATCAAACGTAAACTTGATATTCTACCAGATCAGCCTGGCTGCTATTTGATGAAGGATCGACAGGGGACCATCATTTATGTCGGTAAAGCGAAAGTACTGAAAAATCGAGTGCGTTCTTACTTTACTGGAACACATGAAGGTAAAACGCAACGACTTGTAAGCGAAATAGAAGATTTTGAGTATATCGTGACATCATCTAATATTGAAGCACTTATTTTAGAGCTGAATCTTATTAAACTGCATGACCCAAAATACAATGTCATGTTGACGGATGATAAGACATATCCATATTTAAAAATTACGAATGAAAAACATCCTCGTCTTATTACGACACGTAAAGTAAAAAAAGATAAGGCTAAATATTTTGGACCGTATCCCAATGCCTATGCGGCAAGTGAAACGAAAAAGCTGCTGGACCGCTTATATCCACTACGAAAATGTGTACAACTACCTTCTAAAGTTTGCTTGTATTATCACATGGGTCAATGCATAGCACCTTGTGTTAAAGAAATTGAGGGTCACGTTTATCAAGAAATGATTGAGGATATGACGAAGTTTCTTAATGGTGGTGTTGAGGCAGTCAAAAAGGAGCTTGAAGTAAAAATGCTTGCGGCTGCCGAAAACTTGGAGTTTGAACGTGCAAAGGAGTTTCGTGATCAAATTGCCCACATTGATACGGTCATGCAGAAGCAAAAAATAGTATCAAGTGATACAACTAACCGCGATGTCTTTGGGTATGCCGTGGAAAAGGGGTGGATGTGTGTTCAGGTTTTCTTTGTTCGGCAGGGTAAACTTATAGAACGTGACGTTTCTATTTTCCCGATCTATCAAGACGCAGAGGAAGAGTTTTTAACATTTGTTGGACGGTTTTATGAAAAACCAGAACATATTAAGCCGAAAGAAGTTTTTATTCCGCAAACAATTGATGGTGCCATTTTAACTGAATTGCTAGGCATTAAAGTACTCACACCAAAAAGAGGCCAAAAAAAGGAGTTGGTGGATTTAGCGACGAAAAATGCGGAGATTGCAGTGGCAGCTAAATTCCAGCTCATAGAACGACAAGAAGAACGTACTATAGGTGCTTGTGAGGCACTTGGTGATGCATTGGGCATTTCATCACCATTACGAATTGAAGCTTTTGATAATAGTCATATGCATGGAACGGACGCGGTATCAGCTATGGTAGTATTCATTGATGGCAAACCTGCAAAAAAAGAATATCGCAAATATAAAACCCGTACAGCAGCTAAGCATGATGATTATGGTGCCATGCAAGAGGTAATCCGCCGACGCTATACGCGTGTTTTGAAGGAAGGACTGCCGCTACCAGATCTTGTCCTGATTGATGGTGGTAAGGGGCAAATGGAAGTAGCGCGTGAAGTATTAGAAGATGAGCTCGGACTGGTCATACCAATAGCTGGTTTAGCAAAGGATGACAAACATAATACATCTCAGCTCTTATTTGGTGATCCGCCTGAAGTTATTGCCTTAAAACGGACAAGTGATGGTTTTTATTTATTACAACGAATTCAAGATGAAGTCCATCGTTTTGCGATTACATTCTTACGCCAACAACATGAGAAGCATGCCATTCAATCTGTGCTGGATCAAATTGAGGGTATCGGTCCCAAACGAAAACAACAGTTACTTAAACACTTTGGCTCTGTTAAGAAAATACGCGAAGCTAGTGAGCTAGCTTTACAAGAAGCCGGGATGCCTGCAAAATTAGCAAGCCTTATTTATGCCTATTTTCAGCAGGAGTCATTGTCAAAGGGATAGACATATGCTAAGGTTATAAATAACATTGTTGTCCAATGTTAACAGCCTACTTGTGTATGCAAGGGCGAAACAAACTTAATACATTCACTTTTAAGGTGATGATAGAGGTGCAAGATTCAAAAGTAACGCAATAGAGGATGAACAAATCCTGAGACATTGTGTGAAAGGGGAGCTTGCCGAAGTACAGCATTGTTGTTTCCGCTGTTGTGCTGGTTTTGCATTTAAGAAATGTAAGACTGTCGATTCTGAACGTTTCGGAGAGCTATCACACATGCGCAAGTTTCGATTATTGTACATGTAATAGGCAGCTTTCACGTTTTGTGAAGGCTGCTTTTTTTAGTTTTCTAGAGACTGTTTACACCTCACATTAGGTGAAATACATGACTGGAAAGGAGAACGAAAGAAATGACTAGAATAGTGATGAAATTTGGAGGAGTTGCATTAGCATCAACCGAACAAATTCAAGAGGCTGCTCGAAAAGCTATTGCTGAAAGAGATAGAGGTTTTGATGTGGTAGTGGTAGTTGCAGCAATGAGACAAACGGTACAAGATGTGAAAATGAACGTACATAATCTCACGGACGATATATCAAAGCGTGAATTAGATGCAGTCGTGTCTTCATGCTCTCAGTTATCGAGCTCCATGTTTGCGATTGCAATACAGGAAGCGGGCTATAACGCGGTGTCACTAACAGGATGGCAAGCTGGCATTTACACCGATTGTATGTATAGTCATGCTCGAATAGATCATATCGATGTCAGTCGTATCGAAGAACATTTTGTACAAGGACAAATTGTAGTCATTGCTGGAGATCAAGGCATTGACAATGGGCAAAATATAACAACACTTGGGAAAGGTGGAACTGAAACGACGGCAGTAGCGCTTGCAGTAGCATTAGATGCTGAGCGAACGGACATATACACGAATGTTGACGGTGTTTATACAGCAGATCCACGCTTTGTTGCAAAGGCAAAAAAGCTCCAGGAAATTTCCTATGATGAAATGTTGGAGCTTTCTCATTTAGGATCACATGTCATACATCCACGTGCAGTGGAGTTAGCTAAGAAGTTTCAAATGCCAGTTATCATTCGCTCTAGTTTAGTAGAGTCGGTAGGTACTTTATTGAAGGAGGAAGTGGAGATGGAGAAAAATTTAGTAGTCCGTGGTGTTGCCTTTGAATCAGATGTCATTCGTTTAACCGTTGGGTATGATGCTTATTCCGATGCTTCATTAGCCGATATGTTTACAACTCTTGCTGAAAATCGTATTAATGTCGATATTATTGTACAAGCGATTATTGATGGCCTAAAACCAACCGTATCTTTTTCGATTTTGAAAGAAGAATTCGGGGAAGCATTACGTGTTTTAGAGGATAGTAAATTATCACTTGGTTTTAGCTTTGCTGATTTTGAAATTGGATTAGCGAAAGTTTCTATTGTTGGTTCGGGCATGGCCTCCAACCCTGGTGTGGCTGCTCGCATGTTTGATCGATTACGTCGTGAACATATCCCTGTGAAGATGGTCAGCACTTCGGAAATCAAAGTGTCTGTTGTAGTGCCACAGGATGAAATGATTCGTGCAGCAAATGCGTTGCATGATGAGTTTAATTTAGAACATGCACTTTATATATAATAATAGAAGAAAAAGCATTTTTTGTAATAGCCCGAAATGAAAGGGAAAAATAAGAAGGATTGTCATCCCGCTTAACTGGGAGACAATCCTTTTCGTTACTCTGTTGGGACTGTATGCATAATACGTTCCTTCACGTCCCATTTTACTGTAAACATCACGAAGTGTTGCTTTTCACGTTTTTCATCATAACATTCTGTCAGATAGCCTTTAGCTAGCTGAATCTGTTCAGCTATAAATCCTGCCTCAAGTCTGAAGCTACGTTGTTTGATTTGCAAAATTTCAGGATCGTTTGTCAACTGGAAAGTGCGTCCATCCTTCGATTCTTTCATTAACTCTAATGTACCCCAACAGGCATCTGCGAAAAATGCGATAAGTTCGTCTTGACTTTTACATGGAAACTTGCGTGCAAGCTCTTTACCTGCCCAATAAAGGACATCATCCTCGTGTTTACCAAGTATAGAAGATAGAATATGATCGCGAATGATCTCATAGCCAAATGATGAGATTGTAGGAGATGGAGTGTTTAACATTGTTATCCTTCTTTCTTAGAATTTTCTTATAATTTAACGTTAATAAAGTAATGGTAGATTTTTCGAGAAAAAACGACGCATCATGTACTAGATTAGTTCTTTAATAAGCTCTATGAAAAACTCTGAGTTGCCTTGACGCTCGTAGCTCTTGAGAGTACAATAAACATGTCATAATATTGTACCATGATGAAATACACAGTCAATGGAGTATCATTTACAAAATGATGACTTCTTTTGTTGTGCTATTTTAAGTACTAAGGGGGGTAACAGTCTTGTCGAAAGATCGAGAGTTTTTATGGCGTCGCTTACATTCTCTACTTGGGATCATACCAGTAGGTCTGTTTTTAACGATGCACCTGTTCATTAACTTTACAGCAACAGGCGGGGCAGAAAGTTATAACGATGCTACCGCAGTAATGGAAAAGATTCCATTCCTTATCCTAGTTGAATGGATTGTCATCTATATTCCATTGATGTTCCACGCATTCTATGGTGTCTACATTGCATTCACTGCTACACCAAACACAGGACGTTTCAGCACTTACCGTAACTGGATGTTCTCATTACAACGTTTCACAGGTGTATTCCTAGTGATTTTCATTGCATGGCATATTTTCCAAACTCGTATTCAAAAAGCGCTTGGTACACACGTTGATTACGACATGATGGCGAATATCGTTGCTAATCCATTCATGCTTGGATTCTACATTGTTGGTATTTTATCAGCAACTTTCCACTTATCTAACGGTTTATGGGCATTCCTAGTAAGCTGGGGTATTACACAATCTCCTCAGGCTCAAAAGATTGCTACTTACGTAACAAACATCATTTTCGTAATTCTAAGTGTAGTTGGTATTGCTGCTATTTTAGCTTTCGCATAATTCAATAGAAGCTGCGATAGAGCATATGCAATCAATGCAATTTTTTAAGAGGAGTGAGAAATAATCATGGCGAAAAGCAAAATAATTGTTGTCGGCGGTGGTCTTGCCGGTCTGATGGCAACGATTAAAGCAGCTGAAGTTGGTACTGAAGTTGATTTATTCTCATTAGTTCCTGTAAAACGCTCACACTCTGTTTGTGCGCAAGGCGGAATTAATGGTGCGGTAAATACTAAAGGTGAAGGGGATTCTCCATGGATCCACTTTGATGATACAGTATACGGTGGGGACTTCTTAGCGAACCAGCCACCGGTTAAAGGTATGTGTGATGCAGCACCTGGCATTATCCATTTAATGGACCGTATGGGTGTTATGTTCAACCGTACACCAGAAGGATTATTAGATTTCCGTCGTTTTGGCGGTACTTTAATGCACCGTACAGCTTTCTCTGGTGCAACAACTGGTCAACAATTACTATATGCGCTTGATGAGCAAGTTCGTTCTCATGAAGTAGCTGGATTAGTAAATAAATATGAACACTGGGAATTCCTTGGTGTTATTATCGATGAAGACGGCGTTTGCCGTGGTATCGTAGCACAAGATATGCGTACAGAAGAAATTAAATCATTCCGTGCAGACGCTGTTATTATGGCGACTGGTGGCCCTGGTATTATTTTTGGTAAAACAACAAACTCTGTTATTAACACAGGTTCTGCTGCTTCTATCGTTTACCAACAAGGTGCTTCATATGCGAATGGTGAATTCATTCAAATTCACCCAACAGCGATTCCTGGAGATGACAAAAACCGTCTAATGTCAGAATCAGCTCGTGGTGAAGGTGGTCGTATTTGGACTTATAAAGACGGTAAACCTTGGTACTTCTTAGAAGAAAAATACCCAGCTTATGGTAATTTAGTACCACGTGATATTGCAACACGTGAAATTTTTGATGTTTGTGTAAATCAAAAACTTGGTATCAATGGCGAGAACATGGTATACCTAGATCTTTCTCATAAAGATCCACATGAGCTAGACGTAAAACTTGGTGGTATCATCGAAATCTACGAAAAATTCGTAGGGGATGACCCACGTAAATTACCAATGAAAATTTTCCCTGCAGTTCACTATTCTATGGGTGGATTATGGGTTGATTACAATCAAATGACTGAAATTCCTGGTCTATTTGCTGCAGGTGAATGTGATTACTCTCAACATGGTGCAAACCGTCTTGGTGCGAACTCATTACTATCTGCTATCTATGGCGGTATGGTTGCAGGACCAAACGCAGTAGATTATGTAAAACACCTTAAAAAGCACGCTGAAGATCTTTCACAAGACATTTATGATGCTCGTGTGAAAGAAGAGCAAGCTAAATGGGAAGCTATCATGAAAATGGAAGGCACAGAAAACGCTTATCTACTTCATAAAGAGCTTGGCGAAATGATGACTGCTACAATGACAGTAGTACGTTACAATGATCAACTTGAAGATACATTGAAAAAACTTGATGACCTTACAGAGCGTTGGAGTAACATCAACATCAACGATACTCAAAAATGGAGTAATCAAGGCGCACACTTTACACGTCAGCTTAAAAATATGTTAGTGCTTGCAAAAGTAATGACAAAAGGTGCATTATTACGTAATGAATCTCGTGGTGCGCACTATAAACCTGATTTCCCTAATCGTGATGACGAGCAATTCTTGAAAACAACAATGGCGAAGTTTGACCCAACTACTGGTAATCCAATCATCACGTACCAAGAAGTCGACGTTTCTTTAATCCCACCACGTAAACGCGACTACTCTGCGAAAGGAGACTAAAAGTTATGCAAATCTCAGCTAATACTGGAAGAATGGTTAAAGTAGAAGTCTTACGTCAAGATACACAGGGCGGCGATAGCTACTGGCAAAAATTCCAAGTGCCTTACCGTCATGGTATGAACGTAATTTCTATTTTAATGGAAATTCAAAAAAATCCTGTTACTGAAAATGGTGAAAACACATCGCCAGTATCATGGGATATGAACTGTTTAGAAGAAGTTTGTGGTGCATGTTCAATGGTCATTAATGGCCGTCCACGTCAATCATGTTCAACACTTGTTGACCAATTGACTGAGCCAATTAAATTGGAGCCAATGAAGACATTCCCTGTTATTCGTGACTTACAAGTTGACCGTGAACGTATGTTCAACGCGCTTAAAAAAGTGAAAGCATGGGTACCAATCGATGGTACTTATGATTTAGGTGAAGGTCCACGTATGCCAGAGGGTAAACGTCAATGGGCTTATGAATTATCTAAATGTATGACTTGTGGTGTATGTATGGAAGCATGTCCAAACGTATCTGAAAAAGCTTCATTCATCGGGCCAGCTCCATTATCACAAGTACGTCTTTTCAACACTCACCCAACTGGTGCAATGATTAAAGACGAACGTTTAAATGCTATTATGGGCGATGGTGGCCTTGCGAACTGTGGTAACTCTCAAAACTGTGTTGCTGCATGTCCAAAAGGTATTCCTTTAACAACATCAATCGCTTCATTAAACCGTGCTACTTCAGTGCAAATGTTCCGTAACTTCTTCGGTTCTGATCACTACGTAGACTAATATTGGACAAGCTGAACTCCCTTACACATTGTGTGAGGGAGTTTTTTATAGTGATATAAACATAGTGAGCATGTTGCGAGAAATTGCATACTATTAAAAGAGAAGAGATTTTGGGAATAAAATAAGGGTATTATGGTTTTTCCTATGATAGTATGGCATTTTCTTTTATAATGAATTTATATTCATTACTTATTTGCCGTCAAAACTTACTGAAAAAGCTGGCAAATAAATTATAGGGATGGTGTTATCATGAAAGCAAGCTATATTGAAGATTTAGAAAAGTGGGAAAAGGGCTTTTCCTTTTTTAGCGAGGTGCGTGTACGATTTTCAGAGACAGATATGTTTGGGCACATGAACAATACTGTAAGTTTTACATATTTCGAGCAAGCAAGAATTGATTATTTCCGACATTTAGGTATTTTGATGCCTTCAGTAGCACATGAGAATGTGAAGAGTATACCGATAGTAGCTGATTTACAATGTGATTATGTGAAGCAGGTTTTCTTTGATGACGTGCTCCGAATTTACACAAAGATAGAGAAAGTTGGAAATTCATCGATGGACATTCATTATTTAACGAAAAATCAAAGAAACGAAATTTGCTTTACAGGTCGTGGAACGATTGTGCAAATGGACCCTCGAACAGGTAAAAGTGTGCCGATTTCAACAGAAGAAAGAGCTCATTTGATTAGGTTGGAAATTATCCCCCAGTAGGGAATAACGCAATAACATATAACAATGAGAATGATAGGCGTTATGTTTTACATAAAATTTATGAAAATGTCGGAGCAATTTCCGAAATTTTTAAGGAAACATGTAATAATCATGCAAATAGCCGTCACCGCTTCAGGCCCCTTAACATAAGTTACAATACGTGCGGGGGAGGAGGGTGTAACTGAATGAATGGCTCTCATCATCGTTCTCTTTTAACAAACCGAGAACGTGAAATATTTGCGCTTTTATTAGCTGAAAAAACAACGAGAGATATTGCAGAGCAGCTTGGTATTAGTGAAAAAACAGTGCGAAATCACATTTCCAATACAATTCAAAAGCTAGGTGTAACGAATCGATCTCAGGCGTTAATTGAGCTGTTACGCTTAGAAGAATTTAAATTAGACTAATGGACACTTGCTATTTCGTGAAAAAAACGACAAAATAGAACTATTCAACGTATTTTTAGGAGTGAAATAGTTATATGTCGGATGAAGTAACAAAACACTCACCTGAAACCGTTGCAACGGTTGAAAAGGAATTACGCTATATAGCGGCCAT
>Ga0213820_1000140_pt1 | contig 71446 bp, 67 predicted proteins | sample MC6MC0910MG_FD_179889 | JGI IMG/M metagenome (GOLD analysis project Ga0213820, IMG submission 179889) | Enriched soil aggregate microbial communities from Iowa State University, Ames, United States - MC6-MC0910-MG | ecosystem: Environmental > Terrestrial > Soil > Unclassified | place: USA: Iowa...
ACCATGGAACGCAGGCTGGCGTTGTGGCTGCGACGCTTCTCAGCCTGTTTTGCACGTTTTTTGGCGGAAGGTGAGTTGGCCACCGTCGAGCTCCTCGAAAGACTTGGGAATTAGCTAACAAAATAGGCCGCGAATCATGCCGATGACTTGAAGCCTTGTCAAGGGCAGTTGATGCGTTCCGCTGAGTGGTCGCTGTGTGATGCCGAGGATATTTCTTTCCGGCGCACGACCTGTAAACTCGCGGGTTTTGGCTCAGTGCTGTTTTGCGGCGCGGAGTATCGCATAAATGGAACGCGCTTTGACGCTTCCTTTGGTCGGGTGCACAACCTTTAGATGAATCTACTCAAATCGCTTGCCGCCGTCAGCTCTATCACAATGCTTTCGCGGGTTCTGGGTTTTATCCGCGACACCATCATCGCCCGGGCTTTCGGGGCTGGAATGGCAACGGATGCCTTCTTTATCGCGTTCAAGCTGCCCAACCTGCTGCGCCGGATTTTCGCCGAAGGGGCGTTCTCCCAGGCGTTCGTGCCGATCCTGGCGGAATATAAAAGCCAGCAAGGCGAGGAGGCGACCCGCACCTTTGTCGCTTATGTCACCGGTTTGCTGACCCTTGCGCTGGCGCTGGTCACTGTTCTGGGCATTATTTTCGCGCCCTGGGTCATCTGGGCGACGGCGCCGGGTTTTGCTGACACGCCGGAAAAATTCCAGCTGACGTCCGATCTGCTGCGCGTGACCTTTCCTTATATATTGCTGATCTCGCTGTCATCGCTGGCGGGCGCGATCCTCAATACCTGGAATCGCTTTTCGGTGCCAGCCTTCGTGCCGACGCTGCTCAATCTGGCGATGATCTTTTTCGCGCTGTTCCTCACCCCGTACTTTCATCCGCCGGTCATGGCCTTGGGCTGGGCGGTGCTGGCGGGCGGGCTGTTGCAGCTTTTGTATCAGCTGCCGCACCTCAAGAAAATCGGCATGCTGGTGCTGCCGCGCCTGAACCTCAAGGACACCGGCGTCTGGAGAGTGATGAAGCAGATGCTGCCGGCCATGCTCGGCGTGTCGGTCAGTCAGATTTCCCTGATCATCAACACCATCTTTGCGTCGTTTCTGGTGGCGGGCTCCGTGTCCTGGATGTATTACGCCGACCGTTTGATGGAACTGCCTTCAGGCGTGCTGGGCGTGGCACTGGGGACGATTCTGTTGCCGATTCTCTCCAAAACCTACGCCAGCAAGGACCGTCAGGAGTACTCGCGGATTCTCGATTGGGGGCTGCGCTTGTGCTTCGTGCTGGTGCTGCCTTGCATGCTGGCGTTGGGTTTGCTGGCTGAGCCGCTGACCGTTTCGCTATTCCAGTACGGCAAGTTCGATGGTGAGGACGCCGCCATGACCCAGCGCGCGCTCATCGGTTACGCAGTCGGGCTCTTGGGCATCATCGTGATCAAGGTGCTGGCCCCCGGCTTTTATGCGCAACAAAATATTCGCACCCCGGTGAAAATCGCGATCTTCACCCTCATAGTGACTCAACTGTTCAACGTGATTTTCGTCTATGTCGTGCATCTGGCCCATGCCGGTCTTGCGCTGGCGATCAGCATGGGCGCCTGCCTGAACGCGCTTCTATTGTTCTGGCAGCTGCGCAAACAGGACCTGTATCAGCCGCAAGCGGGCTGGCCGGTGTTCCTGATCAAGTTGCTCGTGGCGGTGTCGGTGATGTCAGCAGTACTGCTGGGCCTGATGCATGTGATGCCAGCCTGGTCCGATGGGCAGATGCTGGAGCGGTTCATTCGTCTGGGCGGGTTGGTCGCCGCAGGTGTCGTGTCATATTTCGGCATGTTGCTGCTGCTGGGTTTTCGCCTGAAAGATTTCGCCCGCAAGGCGATCATGTAGGATCAATCGTCGGTTTTTGCCGGTTAACACCGATTGTTGCGGTTTGCCTGGATGTGTCGCCTGTCGTTGACGGCGGTGTGTGGTTATAATCGGCCACTTTATGAGCAAGAAGCGCGTTATGCAGCTGGTTCGAGGCCTTCACAATCTGCGCCCCCAGCATCGGGGCTGCGTCGCCACCATTGGCAATTTCGACGGTGTTCACCGTGGTCACCAGGCTATCCTGGCGCGACTGCGCGAGCGCGCCATGGAATTGGGCCTGCCCAGCTGCGTGGTGATTTTCGAGCCGCAGCCGCGCGAGTTCTTTGCCCCTGAAACCGCTCCGGCGCGTCTGGCACGCTTGCGTGACAAGCTCGACCTGCTGGCCGCCGAGGGTGTCGATCTGGTGCTCTGTCTGGCCTTCAACCAGCGCCTGAGCAAGCTGAGCGCCGCCGAGTTCGTCGACACCGTATTGATCGACGGCCTGGGCGTGAAACACCTTGAGGTCGGTGACGACTTCCGCTTCGGTTGCGACCGCATCGGCGATTTCGACTTCCTGCAAAAGGTCGGCGCCGACAAGGGCTTTACCGTAGAAGCCGCGCAAACCGTGGAAATCGACGGCGTTCGCGTCAGCAGCACCAAGGTGCGCAACGCCTTGGCTGCCGGCGACTTCACCTTGGCCGAACATCTGCTGGGGCGACCGTTCGAAATCACCGGTCGCGTGCTCCACGGGCAAAAGCTTGCGCGCCAGTTGGGTACGCCCACGGCCAACGTGCAGCTCAAGCGTCGTCGCGTGCCCTTGACCGGTGTGTATCTGGTCAGTGCCAAAATCGACGGCAAGGTCTGGCCGGGTGTCGCCAACATTGGCGTGCGGCCGACCGTAGCGGGGGATGGACGCCCTCACCTTGAAATACATCTTCTGGATTTTGCCGGTGATATCTATGGCCGGCGTCTGACGGTGGTTTTCCACCAAAAGCTGCGTGATGAGCAGCGTTTCGCCTCACTTGAGGCGCTTAAGACGGCGATCGATGCGGATGTCGCTGCCGCCCGTGCCCATTGGGGCATGGTCAACCGCTAACCTAGAGCCTGAAATGACCGACTACAAAGCCACGCTTAATCTTCCGGACACCGCCTTCCCGATGAAGGCCGGCCTGCCCCAGCGCGAGCCGCAAACTCTGCAGCGCTGGGACAGCATTGGCCTGTACCAGAAGCTGCGCGAAATTGGCAAGGATCGTCCAAAGTTCGTCCTGCACGACGGTCCTCCGTACGCCAACGGCAATATCCACATCGGTCATGCGGTCAACAAGATTCTCAAGGACATGATCGTCCGTTCGAAGACCCTTGCCGGCTTCGACGCGCCGTATGTTCCGGGCTGGGATTGCCACGGTCTGCCGATCGAGCACAAGGTCGAGGTCACCCACGGCAAGAACCTGCCTGCGGACAAGACCCGCGAACTGTGCCGTGCCTACGCGGCCGAGCAGATCGAAGGCCAGAAGGCCGAGTTCATTCGCCTGGGCGTGCTCGGCGACTGGGCCAACCCGTACCGCACCATGGACTTCGCCAACGAAGCCGGGGAAATCCGTGCGCTGGCAGAAATGGTCAAGAACGGCTTCGTGTTCAAGGGCCTGAAGCCCGTGAACTGGTGTTTCGACTGCGGTTCGGCGCTGGCTGAGGCGGAAGTCGAGTACGAAGACAAAAAGTCCTCGACCATCGACGTCGCGTTCCCGATCGCCGATGCCGACAAGCTGGCCACAGCGTTTGGCCTGGCTTCGCTGCCAAAGCCTGCCTCTATCGTGATCTGGACCACTACCCCGTGGACCATCCCGGCCAACCAGGCGCTCAACGTTCACCCTGAATTCAACTACGCCTTGGTTGATGTCGGCGACAAGTGCCTGGTGCTGGCTGAAGAGCTGGTGCAAGCCTGTCTGGCGCGCTACAAGCTTGAAGGCTCGGTCATTGCGACGACCCGGGGTGCGTCGCTTGAGCTGATCAACTTCCGTCACCCGTTCTACGACCGTCTTTCGCCGGTTTATCTGGCCGACTACGTCGAGCTGGGCGCCGGCACCGGCGTGGTTCATTGCTCGCCTGCCTATGGCGTCGACGACTTCGTGATCTGCAAGAGCTACGGGCTGACCAACGACGACATCATCAACCCGGTGCAGAGCAACGGCGTCTACGTGCCATCGCTCGAGTTCTTCGGTGGCCAGTTCATCTTCAAGGCCAACCAGAACATCATCGACAAGCTGGTCGAGGTCGGCGCGTTGATGGACACCCAGGACATCAAACACAGCTACATGCACTGCTGGCGTCACAAGACCCCGCTGATCTACCGCGCCACCGCGCAGTGGTTCGTGGGCATGGACAAACAGCCGACGTCGGGCGACACCCTGCGCAACCGCGCGGTCAAAGCCATCGAAGAAACCAAGTTCGTACCGGCGTGGGGCCAGGCGCGCCTGCATTCGATGATCGCCAACCGTCCTGACTGGTGCATCTCCCGTCAGCGCAACTGGGGCGTGCCGATCCCGTTCTTCCTGAACAAGGAAAGCGGCGAGCTGCACCCACGCACCGTCGAGCTGATGGAAGAAGTCGCCAAGCGCGTCGAGAAGGAAGGCATTGAAGCCTGGTTCAAGATGGACGCCGCTGAGCTGCTGGGCGACGAAGCCTCGCAGTACGACAAGATCGCCGATACCCTGGACGTCTGGTTCGACTCGGGCACCACGCACTGGCACGTCCTGCGCGGTTCGCACCCGATGGGCCACGAGAGCGGCCCACGCGCCGACCTGTACCTGGAAGGTTCCGACCAGCATCGCGGCTGGTTCCACTCCTCGCTGCTGACCGGCGCCGCCATCGATGGCCATGCGCCGTACCGCGAGCTGCTGACCCACGGTTTTACCGTGGACGAGAACGGCCGCAAGATGTCCAAGTCCCTGGGCAACGTCATCGCGCCGCAGAAGGTCAACGACACCCTGGGCGCCGACATCATGCGTCTGTGGGTTTCGGCCACCGACTACTCGGGCGAAATGGCCGTTTCGGAAACCATCCTGCAGCGCAGCGCCGATGCTTACCGTCGTATCCGCAATACCGCGCGTTTCCTGCTCTCCAACCTGAGCGGCTTCAATCCGGCCACCGACATCCTGCCTGCCGACGAAATGCTGGCACTGGACCGTTGGGCCGTGGATCGCGCCCTGCTGCTGCAGCGCGAGCTGGAAGAGCACTACAGCGAATACCGTTTCTGGAACGTCTACTCTAAGGTGCACAACTTCTGCGTGCAGGAGCTGGGCGGCTTCTACCTGGACATCATCAAGGACCGTCAGTACACCACCGGTGCCAACAGCAAGGCCCGTCGTTCGTGCCAGACCGCGCTGTTCCACATCTCCGAAGCGCTGGTGCGCTGGATCGCACCGATCCTGGCGTTCACCGCCGACGAGCTGTGGCAGTTCATGCCGGGCGAGCGCAACGAGTCGGTCATGCTCAACACCTGGTACCAAGGCCTGAGCGAGCTGCCGGAAGGCTTCGAGCTGGACCGCGCCTACTGGGAGCGGATCATGGCGGTCAAGACGGCGGTCAACAAGGAACTGGAAAACCAGCGCGCGGCGAAAGCCATCGGGGGCAACCTGCAGGCCGAAGTGACCCTGTACGCCGAAGACGACCTGACCGGCGATCTGGGCAAGCTCGGCGATGAGCTGCGTTTCGTGCTGATCACCTCCAAGGCCAGCGTTGCGCCGTTCGACAGTGCCCCGGCTGATGCCGTGGTGACTGAAGTCGCGGGCCTGAAGCTGAAAGTGGTCAAGTCCGGTTACACCAAGTGCGCCCGTTGCTGGCACTTCCGCGAGGACGTAGGCGTTCACGCCGAGCATCCGGAAATCTGCGGCCGTTGCGTCGACAACATCAGCGGTGCGGGCGAGGTTCGTCACTATGCCTAATGCCTCGGCTGGCCGTCTGGGCCGTTTGAGCTGGCTGTGGTTGAGCGTGCTGGTCGTGGTCATTGACCAGGCCAGCAAGTACTACTTCGAGAACCGGCTTGAGCTGTATGAGCAAATCGTGATCATTCCCGATTACTTCAGTTGGGTGCTGGCCTACAACACGGGTGCGGCGTTCAGCTTCCTGGCTGACAGCTCCGGCTGGCAGCGCTGGCTGTTCGCGCTGATTGCGATCATCGTCAGTGCGGTACTGATCGTTTGGCTAAAACGCCTGGGACGCGGTGAAACCTGGCTGGCTATTGCCTTGGCTTTGGTGCTCGGCGGCGCACTGGGAAATTTATACGACCGGATCGCTATCGGCCATGTGATCGACTTCATCTTCGTTCACTGGAAGGAGCATGGCTTCCCAGCCTTCAACTTTGCCGACAGTGCGATCACTGTTGGCGCGATCATGCTTGCGCTGGACATGTTCAAGAGCAAGAAAACCGGAGAAGCCGTTCATGACTGAACACGCCATTGAAGAAACACGCATCGGTCAGAACACGGAAGTCACCCTGCATTTCGCGTTGCATCTGGAAAACGGCGACACCGTCGACAGCACGTTCGACAAGGCCCCTGCGACCTTCAAGGTCGGCGATGGCAACCTGTTGCCGGGTTTCGAAGCGCTGATCTTCGGCCTCAAGGCTGGGGACAAGCGCAAGATCGAAGTGCCGCCGGAAAACGCCTTTGGTCAGCCCAACCCCCAGAACGTGCAGATCATGCCGCGCTCGCAGTTCCAGAACATGGAGCTGGCCGAGGGCCTGCTGGTAATCTTCAACGATGCGGCCAATACTGAGCTGCCGGGTGTGGTGAAGGCGTTTGACGACGATCAGGTGACCGTTGACTTCAACCATCCGTTGTCAGGCAAGACGTTGACCTTCGAAGTGGAAATCTTCGAGGTGAAGGCTCTCTGAGCGATCAGGCAGTCTGTGGCCCCGACATGGCTCGGGGCCTTTTCGTTTTTATGTTTCATTGCGCGTAGATACGAGGCACATCATGCAAATCAAACTCGCCAACCCACGTGGCTTCTGCGCCGGGGTGGACCGTGCGATCGAAATCGTCAATCGCGCGCTGGAAGTGTTTGGCCCGCCGATCTACGTGCGCCATGAAGTGGTTCATAACAAATTTGTCGTCGAAGACCTGCGCAGCCGCGGCGCGATCTTCGTCGAAGAGCTGGATCAGGTGCCGGACGACGTCATCGTCATTTTCAGCGCTCACGGCGTCTCGCAGGCCGTTCGTACCGAGGCCGCTGGTCGTGGCTTGAAGGTATTCGACGCCACTTGCCCGCTGGTGACCAAGGTGCACATCGAAGTCGCGCGTTACAGCCGCGACGGTCGCGAGTGCATCCTGATCGGTCACGAAGGCCACCCGGAAGTCGAAGGCACCATGGGGCAGTACGACGCCAGTAACGGCGGCGCGATCTATCTGGTGGAGGACGAAGAAGACGTCGCCAAGCTGCAGGTGCACAACCCTGAAAAGCTGGCGTTCGTCACCCAGACCACCCTGTCGATGGACGACACCAGCCGCGTGATCGATGCCCTGCGTACGCGCTTCCCGGCCATTGGTGGCCCGCGCAAGGACGACATCTGCTACGCCACGCAAAACCGTCAGGACGCCGTCAAACAGCTGGCCGATGAGTGCGACGTGGTGCTGGTGGTCGGCAGCCCGAACAGCTCCAACTCTAATCGTTTGCGTGAGCTGGCCGAGCGCATGGCGACCCCGGCTTACCTGATCGACGGCGCCGAAGACATGCAGCGTAGCTGGTTCGATGGCGTCGAGCGTATCGGCATCACCGCAGGGGCTTCGGCACCCGAAGTGCTGGTGCGTGGTGTGATCCAGCAGCTTCAGGCCTGGGGCGCAACCGGCGCTGACGAGCTGGCCGGTCGTGAAGAGAACATCACCTTCTCGATGCCTAAAGAACTGCGGGTCAAACAGGTTCAGTAATGCGCTCATGCACAGGGCTCGCTGCTGAACCCTTCACTGCGCAGGCTCACCCGCCCGGTGACGGCTATCGCGATCTGATAGTGACTGGCGGGTGAATCCTTGAGGCATACCGCCAGCGTGCCGTTGGCGTTGTTCAGCAGCCTGCCGGTGCTATCGAAGCCGACCCGGGCTGTGACTCTTCCGTTGCCCACCACCCTCACGTTTTGATGCCCTGCGCGTTCGGCGAGAACAGTGTCTTCCTCGTCCTGAAATTGATTGCGATCGGTGTCGACGAAGACCTTCCAGCCCTCACTCCAGTTGTCGTTCGCAGCCTGCACAATCACCGGCTGGCCGCGCTGGATCGCCTCCACACGGGCCAAACGCAGACTACTCGCCAGTTGCTGCGCAGTGTCCTGCCGCCGTTGCGATGCCATGAGCGCGCCGAACGCTGGAGTGGCCATCGCGACGACGATGCCGATCACCACCAGCCCGGCCAACAGCTCTATCAAGGTCAGTCCTTTCTGCTGCATGTCCCTTCCTCCCTGATCGCCGGACGTTAGCAAACGCTCATCCTGCGACGCTGGCAAGGCTGGCGATTGTCAGTCGATGTGTCGGCAAGCTGCGGTTACACAACGCTCTGGCAGCCTGCAGAACATCGACTTCACTGTGTTCTGCATGGAGCTCGCGGGAGGTGTGTGATGGCAGCAAGGGAAGGGCAGGCAGGTGTCACGCTGATCGAAGTTTTGGTCGCTTTGCTGGTACTGGCCATCGGCCTGCTGGGCGCTTCGATGCTGCAGCTCAATGCGCTGAAGCACACCGACAGCGCACTGCGCAGCAGTCAAGCGGGCTTTATCGCCCATGACCTGTTGGAGCGGGTGCGGGCTAATCCCGGTGCGAATTACGCGCTGGCGTCGTTGAGCCAGGCACCGAGTTCCGGGAATTTCGGCAATCCGCGGGATCAGGACCTGTTCGATTTCGCTGAGCAGTTGAGACGAATGCTGGGCGACGATGTTGAAGCCTCGATCAAGGTGGCTGGGGCTCATGTCATGGTCAATCTGGACTGGAATGACGCACGGGCTGAGGGCGGAGGTAGGCAGCAGCGACAGACACTCACTGTGAGCAGCCTGATCGGGCCGACACAGAGTGCTCGGCCATGAAGCGCAGCATGAGTGGCTTCGGTCTGGTGGAGGTCATGCTGGCCTTGCTGCTCGGTCTGGTGATCTCACTGGGCCTGACACAGCTGTTCATCAGTTCGAAAAGCACCTACTTGAGCCAGGCATCGTCGGCAGCGTTACAGGAAGATGCGCGTTTTGTGCTCGCCAAGATGACCCAGGAAGTGCGCCTGGCAGGGATGTCTGGGTGCCTGGAAAACATTCGTGATGAAAGCCTGGGGGGACGATTTTCCAGCGCGCGCCGCCAGCCGGTGCAATGGAACGCGCAGCAGCAATCCCTGACCCTGATTTCGGCGGCGCCAGACTCAAACACCGCCTGGCACGACTGGGTGGTGCACACCGATTGCGTTTCAACGTCGACCGCATGGTCCAGAGGGAGGGCGCCCGCGCTCACGCCGGGAGAATTCGCGCTGACAGTCCAGCAACATGTTTATCGCTTCAATCCTCGTCGTGGAGAGCTGACCCTCGACGGCCAGCCTCTGCTCAGCAACCTCCGCGCCTTTAGCGTGCTGTTCGGCGTGGCCAGCTCCGCGAGGGCCTCCGGCGTGGCGCGCTATACCTCGCAGCCGGACCCTGCGCTGATCCGCAGCGTACGTTTTAGCCTGACCCTGTTCGACCCGGCGGATCGCACTCGTGAGCAGACCTTCCATGTGGTCGCCGCCATTCGTAACAGGCAGGGATGACGATGAACGCTCAACGCGGCGCAGTGCTGATTGTCAGTCTGGTGTTTCTGGTGCTGCTGACCTTGCTCGCCACTTCATCCATGCAGAACGCCACGCTTCAGGAAAAAATGACCGGCAGTCTCGCCCTGCGCGGTGCTTCGTTTCAGCTGGCCGAGTCGGTGTTGCGAACGGCTGAGGCGCGCCTGCGAGTTCCCGGATATTCACAGCCCCAGTGCGCAACCCCCAACAACTGCTTGCCCCCGCCGGAAGCCTTGACCCTCGTTGCTAGCGGTTCAGCCGGAGCCTCCGGGGTGACGTGGATGGCAAGCGAGGGCGGGTTCTACGGCATTCAATACCTGGGGGAAACGCTGGACCCTGCAGGTGGCGGGATACCTGAGCAGTCATACCCGCTGTACCGCGTGACCGCCATAGGCATTCAGGGGGTATCGAGAACGGTGCTGGAAAGCGTTCACACCGGCGAAAAACGCATCCTGTGGCGCCAGCGGCAATGAGGGCAGACAGATGACTGAGCGAGGTTTCACTCTGGTCGAACTGCTCATCGCAGTCGCCATCATCGCGATTCTCGCGTCAGTGGCGTATCCGGCCTACTCCGAACACACCCGCAAAGCCCGTCGCGCAGAAATCGCGATGCTGTTGATCGACGAAGCTCACAAGCTTGAGCGCTTCTATTCGCGCGCGGGGCAATATCACAACGCAGTCGGGCCGCCAGCGTTGGAACGCGAGGTTTCCTCGGGCAACGGGTTCTATGCAATCAATGCCGTTCGTGCCGAGCGAACGTTCGTGCTGACGGCGACGCCTGTTGCTGGCGCATCGATGAGTGGCGATAAATGCGGCGGGTTCGTTCTGGATCAGACTGGGCGGCGTGATAATGAGGACCTGTCAGACAATGCCAGTGTTGAGTTTTGCTGGGGGCGCTGATTTCGATCCTGTCCGCGACCCTTTGGGGAAATGTGCGCTCGACGGGCGCTCATCGGGCAAAAACAACCACACATCACTCCGATAAATTTCGACACAATCTGGTGCCGTATAGTCTCTTTATTAAGGAGACGTTAAATGCCCAGACAGTATCGGGGTTTTACGCTAATCGAGTTGTTGGTCACTGTCACGCTGATAGGCATTCTAGCGGTCATAGCAGTCCCCAACTTTCGCGACGCCATACAAAAATCCAGGGCGGACACCGAAGTCAGCGATTTTCAGCGGGCTCTGAACTACGCGCGGCTTGAGGCGATCACCCGTGGCGTCGGCACTACCGTTAAACCGTCAGCGGCCAGCGCTGCCTGGACCTCTGAGCTTAACGTCGTACTTGCGGCGGATAACGCTCAGGTCTTGCGGGTCATTCCCGCCATGAGCACTGGCGCTTCGCTGGATATTCCCAGTTCGGTGACGGCCATCAGTTTCAACAATCTGGGCGGTCTGATTACCCCGTCGGCGGCACTTACCATTACCTATACCCGTGGCACCAACACCCGGACGCTGGCCATCTGTCTGAACGGAAGAATTGTGTTGAACGGAGTCTGTAATGCGACCTGATCATCGGGGTAGACAATCGGGCATGACACTCATTGAGGTGCTGATATCGGTGCTGATCCTGGGCATTGGATTGCTGGGCGCTGCGGCCATTCAGCTCAATGCCTTGAAGTACACCGACAGTTCGACGATGACCAGTCAGGCAAGCTTCATCGCCTACGACATGATGGACAGGATTCGCGCCAACGTAGATGGGAACTCCGCGTCCAATGGCGTCACCGATGTGCTGTCGACGTATGCCATTTCCGCCACCGGCGTAGCCCCAGCGGCAACCCTGACCAACGCGCGCGCCCAGGATCTGGCCGATTTCAAGGCCAACATTCTGGCATTCGGTGGAGCAACGGCGACCGGTAGTATCGTAGTGGTCAAACCGGTGGTGACGATCACTATCACCTGGGATGACACTCGCGCCACTAATGCCAACGAGGCGGTGCGCGGCACTAACCCTTCAACCACGCGCACGTTCGCAATCAGCTCGCGCATTGGCGTTAATGCGGTGACCCCATGAAGAACAGATCCAGAGGCTTTGGCCTGGTCGAAATCATGGTCGCTTTAGTTTTGGGGCTGGTCGTCGTGGCCGGGATCATACAGATATTCATTTCTACCAAAACCACTTATCAGGCCCAGAGTACAGCCGGCCGCATGCAGGAAGATGCCCGATTCGTGCTCAGCAAGCTCATGCAGGAAATTCGCATGACCGGGATGTACGGCTGCCTGAGGTTCGACACGAACCAGATGGAAGGCGCTATCTCGCCACCTTCAAATCTGAGCTATCCGATCCTCTGGGATGCCAGCAAGTCTCAGCTGACCCTGGTGACCGCCGACATTGGCACCACCGGGACGAGCCCGACCTGGACCGTCATTTCCGACTGTCGCACCTTCTCGCAGGTTTATCTCGGCGCCAGGGCCGCGACCTCCAGCCAGACCGCCTTTGCGCTTCGACAGCTGGTCTACACATTGACGGGGAATCAGCTGACCGTGCGAGACGGGCTGACCGGCACCGCACAGATACTGGCCGACAACGTCACTGCTTTCAACGTGACTTTCGGGATTACCGGCTCGCCGATGAGCTACACCAACACGCTCACCAACGCCTCTTCGACGTCAGTGCGTAGCGTGCGACTGACACTCACCCTCAACGATCCTACAGGGCAGGTCCGGGCCCAGACCTATAACGTTGTTGCCGCGTTGAGGAACAGGTTTTGAAGAGGATAACCATCACCTCACGTCGTTTTGCAGACGGGCAGATAAGTCGATCCAAGCAATCGGGGATGGCGCTCATCGTCAGTCTGGTGTTTCTGCTGCTTCTGACGTTGCTTGGCGTTTCCTCAATGCGCAATGCCAGCCTTCAAGAAAAAATGGCCGGCAGCGTTTCCCTGCGTAACCTGTCGTTCCAGACAGCAGAAGCCGTTCTGCGTCTGGGCGAGTCCTCTATCCAGAACTCCGGTTTTTCTCTGGCGGTTTGCAGCAATGCCACCTGCCTGCCTCCGCCTGAGTCGGCAAAGATCACGAGCGCAGGTGTCTATTCAGGAGCCGGGTCAAGTTCGGGGCTTCCATGGCTGGCAGCGGGCAACGGTTTTTATCTGATCCAGAATCTGGGGACGACCGGCTCGCCCGTGACGACGCCGCCGTCATGCCAGTCCTCGTCGTCCTTTACCCTGTACCGCGTTACGGCCGTTGCTATCCAAGGAACGTCGACAACCGTGCTGGAGAGCATCTATGCGAAATGCAGTTCGTAGTTTTTTTCGCCGTAGTTGCCGGTATCTGTTGGGAGTGCTTTTGGCGTTGTACGTCACTGCGCCCGCCTACGCATTCACCCCGGCCCAGTTTCCTCTGTTGAGTGCATCAGCCGTGGCGCCGAACCTGATGCTGCTGGTGGACAATTCAGGGAGTATGAATCACGTCTTGAGGGATGCTGCGTATAACAACAGCACCAACTACGGCAGCGTTTATGACAATGACTACCGGTGTGGCTTTTTCAGTTGTACTTACTCGCAGGGCAGTCAGTTTGTCGGGGAGAACATAGCTGTCTCCAGCTTTTCACGAGGCAGTTGCTCCAATGGCTACTACATGTTCTTTACCAACGCATTGACCAGCTACTGTTTGAAGCTGCCGACGCCTTCAGGCACATCCACGCTTTACAGCTCCAATTACCTCGCCTACCTGATTTCTATCACGGGTGCTCTGCGGGTAAGGGATTTTACGGTCAGCACTATTCCTCAGCAGTCTCGCATCTCAGCGGCCATTGATGTCGCCACTGACCTGATCACCAGCAATCGCTCAATCCGTACGGGGCTTGCGGTCCTCAACCCGACTTCCGGCAGTGTGATCAGCTATCCGGTGAGTGATATTTCCACCTCCGATACAACGAACAATTTCAACAAACTCAAAGCGGCCATTGCAGCCCTGACTGCGAACGGCGGTACTCCTCTGGCGGAAACGTATTACGACATCACCCGCTACTTTCGCGGGATGTCTTCGTTCTATACCCGCAACACCAACTACACGAGTCCCATCCAGTACCGCTGCCAGAAGAACTATGGCGTTGTGATTACTGATGGTCTGCCTTCGACGGACTCCTCGTTCCCCTCTAAGGGGCAGGATCCCGCCGACCCCGACGGCCGACTGCCGAACTGGGACGGTAATCTGGCCAATGACGGGCCAAGGACGGGCTCGAACGCCGACGGTGACACGCTTTACCTCGATGATCTGGCGCTCTTCGCCTATGACACGGACATGCGCACCAACACCAGCACACCGGCGCTGGATAACGCTGGCAAAAGTTGGGATAACGCAGGCTTCGTCAAACAGAACCTTTCAACCTACACCGTGGGTTACACCGTCTCCAACCAGATGCTCATTGATGCGGCATCCTACGGCCATGGCGCTTATTACCAGGCTAACGGCAGTGACGCGCTGAGCGACGCCCTGAACGCGGCGCTAAACGACATCAACTCCAAAGCAGGTTCCGGCGGCGGTGGAGCGGCGAGTTCAAGCACGCTTCAGGCAGGCACCCGCTTTTATCAGACGTTGTACGACCCGACGGATTGGCACGGTACGATTCGGGCCTATACACTCGATTCGACCACCGGCGCGCTGAGCGCATCTCCAGTCTGGACGACCGACAACAAGATAACCGCTGCGGCCACAGCGCCTGTTTACGAGTCCTGGAGCACCAGCGGGACAGGGTCGGTCATCTCCCTCAACTTCTCAAGCTTTTCACCGGCGCAGCAACTTGTGCTCACCAACAGTGCGCCAACGGTACCCTCAGGTATAACCGGCGCCGATCTGATCCAGTGGACCAAAGGGGTCAACAAGGCGGGTCTGCGCACTCGCAATCTGTTGCTGGGGGATATTCTCAACTCCCCGCTGGCTACGGCGTTTCCTACAGCTCAAACCGCAACGGACCTTCAGGGCGATAGCACCTACACCAACTATCTGGCCTACAAGGCGGTGAACATGAATCCCAGTCTGCTGGCCAACGCCAACGACGGTTTCGTGCATGTGATCAACGCCGATGACGGTACGCAGCGTTACGCCTACATGCCCTCATCGGTACTGCCCTCCATTGCCACTATTGCATCGACCGACTACGGCGTGTCCAAGCATAAGTTCACCGTGGACGGTCAGGTGGCCGTCTTCGATACTCAGGTCAGCGCAGGCGGCACCTGGCAGACTGTGGCCGTGGGCGGAATGGGCGCGGGGGGTAAATCCTTTTATGCCTTGCGACTGTTCGACGCCAGTGGGTCGAATACCATCAGAGCGCTGTGGGAAATCAGAGCGCCGGACACCAGCACGCCTTCCAACGACTTTAACGATCTGGGATACGCCTACGCCAAGCCCGAGGTGGCTCGAATGTCGGGGGGCACAGGTATCGTTGTGATCGGCAACGGATACGGGAGCTTCACCGGCACGGCAGCCTTGTTCGTGCTTAATGCGCAGACAGGCGCATTGATCAGAAAGATCACGGTGCCGGTGGCGCCGGGAGAAACCGATAACGGCTTGTCTTCCGTGAGACTGGTGGTCAACTCGCAGAACGTGGTTCAGGCTGCGTATGCTGGCGATCTGAAAGGGCATCTCTGGAAATTCGATCTGAGCGCTGCCAGCCCGACGGCCTGGAGCGTAGCCTTCGGCGGCAGCGCTTTGTTCACAGCACCCCGGGGCGCGGTTACCACGACTGTTAACGGCGTGACCACCACAGCCAATCAGCAGCCGATCACTGCGCAGCCGCTGGTTCTGGATCACCCTCTGAACGGCAAGCTGATCTACGTCGGTACCGGAAAATTCAATGAAATTTCAGACAAGACCACCACCGCTCAACAGGATTTCTACGCTATCTGGGATGCCACCGGCGGGACCGGTGGGATCGTGGAGGGCAACCTGCAGCAGCAGTCGGTCGGCGGCTCGGTCATACAGGGTGGCAACACCTACTACACAACGAGCAATAACGATGTAGATTGGGCGACCAAGAAGGGTTGGTACTTGCCGTTGGCGACCACTGATCCATTCCTGGGCGAGCGGATCATCTACCCTGCGCAAACCAGCCGCGGGCGGATCATCTTCACAACGGCGGCAGTGAATTCCAGCGACCCTTGCGAAAGTACCGGGACCGGGCGTCTTTTCGAACTCGATGCGGCAACCGGCAGCATGCTCACCTATCCGGTGCTGGACACCAATGGCGATGGCGATATCACGTCCTCGGACATCAAAGTCGGCGGTATCTCCATCGGGACGGGTATCCCGAATCTTGCTTCCATTGTGAACGGCACCAACGGGGCGAACGACAACAAATATTTGCTTGATTCCAGCGGCGGTACCCCCACCAAATTGCTGGAAAAGGGCGGTACTGCCAACGTGTACCAACGCATCATGTGGCGACAGATTCAATAGGAAGACGACCTATGCAAAGAAGTTCGGCAGGCTTTACGCTCATCGAGCTGATGATCACCGTGGCGATCATCGGCATTCTCGCGGCCATCGCTTATCCCAGTTACACCGAATACGTGAAGAAGACACGCAGGGCCGAGATCGCCGAGGTGCTGACGGAACAAGCTCAGACGCTGGAACGCAGTTACTCGAAAAACAATGGCACGTATTCAGGCACGACCGGCCTTTCCACCGGCAATGCTTACTATACGATTACCTCGACCGTTAACGCGCAGGACTTCACGCTGACGGCCGCTCCGATCAGTACGGCAATGATGAACAATGACAAATGCGGAAGCTTTGTCATCACCAACACAGGAGCCAGAAGTAATAACAACTTGGCGACGGGCACTACAAGCGCGACCTGCTGGGGCCGTTAGTCTCATTTACTCGATAACGGGCTGATTATGTCCAGGCAACACGTAATAATCGTCGGTGGTGGCGTCATCGGTCTGTTGACTGCCTTCAATCTTGCTGCAAAGGTTCAGAGCGTTGTCCTGCTCGATCGCTCGGGCGTCGGGCAGGAGTCCTCTTGGGCGGGCGGGGGCATTGTGTCGCCGCTTTACCCTTGGCGTTACAGCCCGGCGGTGACCGCGCTGGCGCATTGGTCGCAGGATTTTTATCCACAGCTGGGCGAGCGATTGCTCGACACGACCGGGATCGATCCTGAGGTCCACAAGACCGGCCTGTACTGGCTGGATCTGGACGATGAGAAAGAGGCGCTAGAGTGGGCCGCGCGGCTGAACCGGCCATTGGTGTCGGTGGATATTTCAGCGGTCTACGATGCCGTGCCGGTGATGGGCGGCGGCTATTCTCGCGCCATTCACATGGCCGATATCGCCAATGTGCGTAACCCGCGTCTGGTGAAATCCCTCAAAGCCGCGTTGTTGGCGATGTCTAACGTGACCATTCACGAACAGTGCGAAGTCAGCGATTTCGTGCGCGATGGCGACAGGATCATCGGTGTAACCACTCCCGACGGCGATCTGTTAAGTGACTGCGTGGTGTTGGCCGCAGGGGCCTGGAGCGGCGATCTGCTCGGCAAGCTTGGGCTCGAATTGCCGGTGGAACCGGTGAAAGGCCAGATGATTTTGTACAAGTGCGCGTCGGACTTTTTGCCGAGCATGATCCTCGCCAAAGGCCGCTACGCGATCCCTCGTCGCGACGGGCACATCCTCATCGGCAGCACGCTGGAACACGAAGGCTACGACAAGACCCCGACCGCCAATGCGCTGGAAAGCCTCAAGGCCTCGGCGGTCGAGCTGATCCCCGCTTTGGCTGACGCCGAAGTGGTCGGCCACTGGGCGGGGCTGCGTCCGGGGTCTCCCGAGGGGATTCCCTTCATCGGCCCAGTGCCGAATCACCAAGGTCTGTGGCTGAACTGCGGGCACTTCCGCAACGGCCTGGTGCTGGCGCCAGCGTCGTGTCAGTTGCTGACGGATCTGTTAGTGGGGGATGCGCCGGTGATTGATCCCGCGCCGTATGCGCCGCATGGGCGGTTGCGTAGTCAAGCGCCTTCCAGCCGTTAATCCGGGAAGATGATCGTTCCCAAATAGGGAGCGATCGTTCCCATTTTGGGAACTCTTTGAGCGTTTATTCCAACCCCAACTTCTTCAACCGATACCGCATCGACCTGAACGTCAGGTTCAGGCGCTGGGCCGCTGCCGTTCTGTTCCAGCGTGTTTCTTCCAAGGCCTGGAGGATGAGCTTGCGCTCGATGCTTTCCAGATAGTCTTCCAAGTTATCGATATCGGCGAGGCTCGGGCCGTTTTGCTCGTTGCTGGCGACAGGTTCGGCCAAACGCAGGTCATCGGCGTTGATCTGGTCGTTTTCGCAGAGGGTGTACGCCCGTTCGAGCATGTTTTCCAGCTCGCGAACGTTGCCTGGGAAGCGGTAAGCCTTTAGTGCGGTCATTGCCTGTGGCGCCAGGCGGGCAGGGGGCTGGCTGGCGCTTTCGGCCAGGCGGCGCAAGACGTTGTTGGCGATCTCTTCGATGTCTTCGCGGCGTTCGCGCAGGGGCGGGACGCGCAGTTCGATGACGTTGAGGCGGTAGTACAGGTCCTGGCGGAAGCGTTGAGCGGCGACTTCGACACCCAGATCCTTGTGGGTGGCGCAGAGTACGCGCACGTCGACCACGTGTTCCTGCTGGCCGCCGACCGCTCGCACGGACTTTTCCTGAATCGCGCGCAGCAGTTTGACCTGCATGGCCAGCGGCAGGTCGGCCACTTCATCGAGAAACAGCGTGCCGCCGTTGGCTGCCTGAAACAGGCCGGGTTTGTCTTCGTGGGCGCCGGTAAAGCTGCCTTTGCGATGGCCGAAGAATTCGCTTTCCATCAGTTCTGTAGGAATCGCGCCGCAGTTGACCGGGACGAATGGCTTATCGATGCGCGGGCCTTGTTCGTGAATGAGCCGCGCGACCAGCTCTTTGCCGCTCCCCGACTCGCCACTGATGTAAATCGGCGCCTGGCTGCGCGCCAGTTTGCCGATCTGCTTGCGCAGCGCCTGCATGGGCGGGGAGTTGCCGAGCAGCCGGTTGTCGATGCTGTTCTCGTTGGAGGGCGTGGTGTGCAGGCGCAACGCGCTGCTGACCAGTTCGCGCAGGCGGCCCAGGTCCACCGGTTTGGTGAGGAAGTCGAAAGCGCCCGCTTTCAAGGCATGGATGGCGGTGTCGAGGCTGCCAAACGCTGTGATCATCGCTACGGGCACCTGGGTGTGGCGCTTCTGAATGTGCTGCACCAGCTCCAGGCCGTTGCCGTCGGGCAGGCGCATGTCGGTCAGGCACAGGTCGAACGGCTCGCGGGCCAGCCAGTCCTGGGCTTCCTTGACGTTGCGCGCGCTGCGCGTGTCCAGCTTCATGCGCCCGAGGGTGATCTCCAGCAGCTCGCGAATGTCTGGCTCATCGTCGACGATCAGGATCTTTTGCCGTTGGCTCATCTTCAACTCAATTTGAACGGATGGGCGAAGGTGATCCGCATGCAGCTGCCGCCACCTTCCCGTGGTGTGTAATCCAGGTTCGCCTGATTGCTTTCGCACAATTCCCGCGAAAGGTACAGGCCAAGTCCCGTTCCTTTGCTTTCAGTGGTGAAAAAGGGCTCGAATATTTTCGTCAGGTGCTCGGTGGCCACGCCCGGCCCGTCGTCCAACACTTCAAGGCTGGGCAAGTCGCTCTGAACATCGTGAAACAACCTTAGCCAGACTTGCGCGCGCTCATGCATCTGGCCGCTGTAGCGCAGGCCGTTCTGCACAAGATTGGTCATGACTTGCTGCAGCTGTTCGGCGTCCATGCGCGTGGTGAGGGTGCCAAAGCCGACCTCCAGATGGACGAACTGCTGGGCAGGCAGGTTGCTGCGCAGGTCGCTGACGAAGTGTTCGAGCCACTGCCGCAGGTCGAGCAGGTGAGGTTCGGTCTGACGTCGGCGGGACAGCTGCAAGACGTTCTCGATCACCAGATTCATCCGTCGCGATTGATCTTGAATGATTTGACTGAGACGCCGGTCCGGGCTGGTCAGTTCCTCGGACTCCAGCAGCAGCTGCGCCGCATGGCTGATCGCGCCCAGAGGGTTGCGAATCTCGTGGGCGATGCCGGCGGTCAGCCTGCCGAGCGCTGCGAGCTTGAGCTGTTGGGCCTGCTGGGAGATTTGCGACAGGTCGTCGAGGAACACCAGCGTGTGGCGCTGATTGCCGCGGCTCAGGGCGATGAACCCTGGACGCAGGACCGGGCCGATGGAAGAAGTGGTCATGCTGCGCGGCGCCATGGAAGAGTTGATCTGCCATTGGCGCAGGCGCTCGACCAGTTGCGGCGAGTAGGGGTCGATAATTTCGCCCAGCAGGTGCTCATGGCCCAGCAGGGTCAGGGCGCTGTGGTTGGCCAGCAGCACCTTGTGATTGGCGTCCAGCACCAGGATGCCGGTACGCATGCGTTCCAGAATCAGCGCGTTGAGTTCTTCGAGGTTGTCGACGTCGGCAGCACGTTTTTCTGCGATGTCCTCGCTGACCTGCAGGCGTCTGGCCAGGGTCTGCACCAGCAATGCGGCGGCGAAGCACAAGGCACCCAGGGAGCCTGCCTGGACGAAGTGATTCACCGCCGCAGGCTTGTTGTAGCTGATGTAGAACGTCAGGTAGATGATGCCAATGGCCGAAATGGCGGCGATCAACAACCCGGCGCGCTTGCGCAGCAGCACATTACTGATCGCCACCGAAGCCACGATGAGGTTGCCCAGACCACTGGGAGCGCCGCCGCCGGCATAGAACAGCGCGCAGAGCATAAAGGCGTCGGTTATGGCCAGGGTGAAAAGCGGCCCCTGATGGCTGGGTCGCTCGAGCAGCACGACCACCAGAATGTTGAACACCAGGTACAGCCAGCATCCGGTGCGGAACAGTTCGATGTCGGCCAGGTCGAGCAGTTCGGCATCCAGGCTGCTGGAAATCAGCAGCACCAGCAAGATGCCGATGCTCAGGCGGTAGAGGTGATACAGCCGCACGATGCGCTGGGCCTGAGGGGTGGCCAGCGACAGGGTTTCAGCGGTCACGTGCCGCAGGGCCCTGTAGGCGGTGTGCCTCGGTGCAATACCATTGCGGGCCCTGGCTCAAGGCGCGATCGCGCGGCACATGCACGCCACACTGGGCACAACGCACCATGGGCGCTGCGTCGATTTCAGGCGCAGCCGGTTTGGGTCGTGGCGCAGGGCCTTTGGTCAGGCGTTTGAAGAACCAGATCGCCGCCATGATCAGGGCGACCCACATAATCAAGCGAATCATGTTTATCAGCTTAGTCAGTGAAGATGCCGCAGTGTAGCCAACGCGCTGACGGGCGCACAGTGATGCTCGCCGCTATCGGGTGTCGGAAATGAAAAAGAGGCCCCGTAGGACCTCTCTTTGAGTGACGCAGGCAGCGTGACTGTGATCAGTCGAACAGGCCGAAGGTCATGTAGCTGAAGATCGAGCGGCTTTTAGGGGTGCCGTCGTCGTCAGCGTTTTTCTCTTCTTCTTTCTGGTTCTCAGGCAGCAAGTCGGCCGGAATCGCTTCCTTGGCGTCCTGGTACTGCTTGATCACGTCCTGGTTGGCGCGGGTTTCTCCCGGCGGCAGCGGCGGACGGCTTTCGATCAGGCCCAGAGTCGCCTTGGACAGCCACGAACGGTTGTCAGGATCCGGGGTGCGGGCTTCGAACTTGCCATCGGCCAGTTGCGGGTGATCCGGGTAGTTGGCTTTCAGGACTTGCAGGCTGGTGTCGGCCAGGTCGTCCAGGTGCAGACGCTGGTAGCCTTCGACCATTACCGCCAGGCCGTCGCCGACCGATGGGGTTTCCTGGAAGTTTTCCACCACGTAACGGCCGCGGTTCACGGCAGCGACGTAGGCCTGACGGGTCAGGTAGTAGTCAGCCACGTGGATTTCGTAGGCGGCCAGCAGGTTGCGCAGGTAGATCATGCGCTGCTTGGCATCCGGTGCGTAGCGGCTGTTGGGGTAGCGGCTGGTCAGCTGGGCGAACTCGTTGTACGAGTCGCGGGCAGCACCCGGGTCGCGCTTGGTCTGATCCAGCGGCAGGAAGCGCGCAATGATGCCCACGTCCTGGTCGAACGAAGTCAGGCCTTTGAGATAGTAGGCGTAGTCGACGTTCGGATGCTGCGGGTGCAGACGAATGAAGCGCTCGGCTGCGGACTTCGCAGCTTCAGGCTCGCCATTCTTGTAGTTGGCGTAGATCAGCTCCAGCTGCGCCTGGTCGGCATAGCGACCGAACGGGTAGCGGGATTCCAGCGCCTTGAGTTTCTCGGTGGCGCTGTTATAGCTGTTGTTGTCCAGATCGGCCTGCGCCTGCTGGTACAGCTCGACTTCACTGAGGTTTTCGTCGATGACTTCTTTCTTCGAAGAACAGGCAGCGGTAAGTCCGAGGATGGCTATCAGCAGCAGGTGTTTCACTTGCATGGCGGCTTGCGTCCCTATAACGGCCTGCTGTCTTGCGCAGGACCGTCCTGTTATGATGGGCGCCCCGTGGAACCCCCGGGACAAAAGACGCCGTATTTAACCACAAGCGCACAGCCGAAACCAAAGGCCAGTGCCACCTCCTAGTTTGAGCATGTCTGAGATCATTGAACTTCGCGCAGAGGTGCCGTCCGTATTGGGCGGTCAACGCCTCGACCAGGTCGCCGCCCAACTCTTCGCCGAGCACTCGCGCTCGCGCCTTTCCGCCTGGATCAAAGACGGCCGCCTGACTGTGGACGGAGGCGTTTTGCGCCCGCGTGACATCGTGCACGGCGGCTCGGAACTGGTCCTCAAAGCCGAGCAAGAGGCCCAGGGCGAGTGGGTGGCCCAGGACATCGAACTGGATATCGTCTACGAAGACGACCAGATTCTGGTGATCAACAAACCGGCCGGGCTGGTCGTGCACCCGGCGGCAGGTCACGCTGATGGCACCCTGCTCAACGCCTTGTTGCACCATGTGCCGGACATCATCAACGTGCCGCGCGCCGGTATCGTGCACCGTCTGGACAAGGACACCACCGGTCTGATGGTGGTGGCCAAGACCATTCAGGCGCAGACCCAGCTGGTCACCCAACTGCAGGCCCGCAGCGTCAGCCGCATCTACGAGTGCATCGTGATCGGCGTGGTGACTGCCGGCGGCAAGATCAACGCGCCGATCGGTCGTCACGGCCAGCAGCGTCAGCGCATGGCCGTGATGGAAGGCGGCAAGCCTGCCGTCAGCCACTACCGCGTGCTGGAGCGTTTCCGCTCGCACACTCACGTGCGGGTCAAGCTGGAAACGGGCCGAACCCACCAGATTCGCGTGCACATGGCGCACATCAACTTCCCGCTGGTGGGCGATCCGGCCTACGGCGGCCGCTTCCGCATTCCGCCAGCCGCCAGCCAGACCATGGTCGAATCGCTCAAGCATTTCCCGCGTCAGGCCCTGCACGCGCGTTTCCTTGAGCTGGACCACCCGACGACCGGTCAGCGCATGAGCTGGGAATCGCCTCTGCCAGAGGACTTCAACTGGCTGCTGTCGCTGCTCAAGCAGGACCGCGAGGCGTTCATCGGATGAGTGAGTTCGTGACGGACTGGCTGATTCCCGACTGGCCTGCGCCGGTCGGCATCAAAGCGTGCGTCACCACTCGCGCGGGCGGCGTCAGCGTCGCACCGTTCGATACCTTCAATCTGGGCGATCACGTCGACGACGACCCTGCGGCGGTTGCGCAGAATCGTTCGAAGCTGACCACCGCCCTGAACGCCCGGCCTGCCTGGCTCAAGCAAGTGCACGGCGTCGATGTCGTCCAGGCTTCGCCCGATCAGGTCATGCAAGCCGATGCCAGCTGGAGCACGACGCCCGGCATCGCCTGCACGATCATGACTGCCGACTGCCTGCCCGCGCTGTTCTGCAATCGGCAAGGCACGCAAGTGGCGGCTGCTCATGCCGGTTGGCGTGGGCTGGCGGCCGGCGTGCTGGAAGCCACGGTCGACAGCTTTGCCGATGCGCCTTCCGAGATTCTCGTCTGGCTGGGGCCGGCCATCGGTCCTCAGGCCTTTGAAGTAGGGCCGGAAGTGCGTGACGCCTTCATGGCGACCCATCCCGAAACGGCCGAAGCCTTCGTGCCGAGCGTCAATCCTGGCAAGTTCATGGCCGATATCTACCAACTGGCGCGCCTGCGTCTGGCGGCCCATGGCGTGACGGCGGTGTGTGGCGGCGGGCTGTCGACTTACAACGACGAGCGTTTTTTCTCCTATCGTCGCGGCGCGCGCACCGGGCGGTTTGCTTCGCTGGTATGGATCGACGCGGTCTGAGATTCCCCTTTCTGTAGCAGCACGGCTTGCCGGCGGCAGCGGCCTCAAAAACGCCACCGCCGGCAAGCCGTGCTGCTACAGATAATCCCTCTTATTTCCCGACAACAAGCTAATGTTGTCCTGTGTCAAGCACCCGCCGCTTGAATCCTGTTAAATCGGCCACATCTAAGGGCTATCTGGCAGGTTTTCTTTATTAAGGTGTGTTCATTGCTCCGGCCTGCCCATTAGGAAGGTGACCAATGCGTATCGACCGTTTAACCAGCAAATTACAGCTCGCTTTATCTGATTCCCAATCTCTGGCGGTGGGCATGGACCATCCCGCCATCGAGCCCGCGCACCTGATGCAGGCGCTGCTCGAACAGCAGGGTGGTTCGATCAAACCCCTGCTGCTGCAAGTCGGCTTCGACATCAACAGCCTGCGCAAGGCGTTGAGCAAAGAGCTCGACCAACTGCCGAAAATTCAAAACCCGACCGGCGACGTCAACATGTCGCAGGATCTGGCGCGCCTGCTCAATCAGGCCGACCGTCTGGCCCAGCAGAAGGGCGATCAGTTCATCTCCAGTGAACTGGTGCTGCTCGCCGCGATGGACGAAAACAGCAAGCTGGGCAAGCTGCTGCTCGGCCAGGGCGTCAGCAAGAAGGCGCTGGAAAACGCCATCAGCAACCTGCGCGGCGGCGATGCGGTCAACGACCCTAACGCTGAAGAGTCCCGCCAGGCGCTGGACAAATACACCGTCGACCTGACCAAGCGCGCCGAGGAAGGCAAGCTCGATCCGGTGATCGGCCGTGACGACGAGATTCGCCGGACCATTCAGGTCCTGCAGCGTCGCACCAAGAACAACCCGGTGCTGATCGGTGAACCGGGCGTGGGTAAAACCGCTATTGCAGAAGGCTTGGCCCAGCGCATCATCAATGGCGAAGTACCGGACGGCCTGCGCGGCAAGCGCCTGCTGTCGCTGGACATGGGCTCGCTGATTGCCGGTGCCAAGTTCCGCGGCGAGTTCGAAGAGCGTCTCAAAGCCGTGCTCAACGAACTGTCCAAGCAGGAAGGCCAGGTCATCCTGTTCATCGACGAACTGCACACCATGGTCGGCGCGGGCAAGGCCGAAGGTTCGATGGACGCGGGCAACATGTTGAAACCGGCGTTGGCGCGCGGAGAGCTGCATTGCGTCGGCGCCACGACCCTCAATGAGTACCGCCAATATATAGAGAAGGACGCTGCCCTTGAACGGCGCTTCCAGAAAGTGCTGGTGGATGAGCCGAGCGAAGAAGACACCATCGCGATCCTGCGTGGCCTGAAAGAGCGCTACGAGGTTCACCACAAAGTGGCAATCACCGACGGCGCGATCATTGCGGCGGCCAAGCTCAGCCATCGTTACATCACCGATCGTCAGTTGCCGGACAAGGCCATCGACCTGATCGACGAAGCCGCCAGCCGTATTCGCATGGAGATCGATTCCAAGCCCGAAGTGCTCGATCGCCTTGAGCGTCGCCTGATTCAGCTGAAAGTCGAATCCCAGGCGCTTAAAAAGGAAGACGACGAGGCCGCGATCAAGCGCCTTGAGAAACTTCAGGAAGAAATCGTCCGGCTGGAGCGTGAATACGCCGATCTGGAAGAAATCTGGACCTCGGAAAAAGCCGAGGTGACCGGTTCTGCGCAGATCCAGCAGAAGATCGAGCAGTCGCGCCAGGAGCTGGAAGCGGCTCGTCGGCGTGGCGACCTCAATCGCATGGCTGAACTGCAGTACGGGGTGATCCCTGATCTGGAGCGCAGCCTGCAGATGGTCGACCAGCACGGCAAGCCTGAGAACCAGCTGCTGCGCAGCAAGGTGACCGAGGAAGAGATCGCCGAAGTCGTGTCGAAGTGGACCGGGATTCCGGTGTCGAAGATGCTCGAAGGCGAGCGCGACAAGCTGCTGAAGATGGAAAGCCTGCTGCACGAACGCGTGATCGGGCAGAACGAAGCGGTGGTGGCCGTGGCCAACGCGGTGCGTCGTTCGCGAGCCGGGTTGTCCGACCCGAATCGCCCAAGCGGCTCGTTCATGTTCCTCGGCCCGACCGGCGTGGGTAAGACCGAGCTGTGCAAGGCGCTGGCCGAGTTCCTGTTCGACACCGAAGAGGCGATGGTGCGAATCGACATGTCCGAGTTCATGGAGAAACATTCCGTGGCGCGGCTGATCGGTGCGCCACCGGGCTACGTGGGTTACGAAGAGGGCGGCTACCTGACCGAAGCTGTGCGTCGCAAGCCGTATTCGGTGATCCTGTTGGACGAAGTCGAGAAGGCGCATCCGGATGTCTTCAACATCCTGCTGCAAGTGCTTGAAGACGGCCGTTTGACCGACAGCCACGGGCGTACGGTCGATTTCCGCAACACGGTGATCGTTATGACCTCGAACCTGGGCTCGGCGCGAATCCAGGAACTGGTGGGTGATCGTGAAGCGCAGCGCGCGGCGGTGATGGATGCCGTGGGTTCGCACTTCCGTCCCGAGTTCATCAACCGGGTCGACGAAGTGGTGATTTTCGAGCCGCTGGGTCATGACCAGATTGCGGGTATCACCGAGATCCAGCTGGGCCGTCTGCGTCAGCGTCTGGCCGAGCGCGACCTGAGCCTGGAGCTGACGCCTGAGGCGCTGGAGAAACTGATCGCCGTCGGTTACGACCCGGTGTATGGCGCGCGTCCGCTGAAGCGTGCGATTCAGCGCTGGATCGAAAACCCGCTGGCCCAGCTGATTCTGTCCGGTGGCTTCATGCCCGGCACCAGCATCAAGGGCACGGTCGTGGATGACGAGATTGCGTTCGTCTGATTCGCGGCTTCTGTATAGATAGTGGTGAGAGGGCGCTCCTTTGGGGGCGCCCTTTTTTATGGGCGCCGGAATGCGGGCTCAACACGTCGATTTTCGGGGCCTTGAGGCCCTCTCGAAAAAAAGTTGCAAATCATTGTCTTAAAAGCAATTTAGAGGGTTGACACCTGTTTCTGGGGATGTAGAATAGCGCGCCTCAGAGACGTGAACGCAGCGATGCAGACAAGTCGAAGAGGCTGAAAATGCAGTAGATTCAGGGTGGTAAGTGCAAGACTCGTCTCGCAAAGAAGTACTGAATTTGTTGTGTTAAAGCGCGTCAAACGCTACATCTGAAATTGATGATTTTGAAAAAGATCGTTCCGTGATAGCTCAGTCGGTAGAGCAAATGACTGTTAATCATTGGGTCCCAGGTTCGAGTCCTGGTCACGGAGCCAATTTCCAGAAGTAGTACCGTCGGGGTATAGCGCAGTCCGGTAGCGCGCCTGCTTTGGGAGCAGGATGTCAGGAGTTCGAATCCCCTTACCCCGACCATTTTTTGGGTCGTTAGCTCAGTTGGTAGAGCAGTTGGCTTTTAACCAATTGGTCGTAGGTTCGAATCCCACACGACCCACCATTTTTGGCCTGGCTTCATCGGGTTGAATCTTAGGGAGTGACGTCAGTTACGTCACCCGCTTCAGAAACGCCTCTCGAGGTGTTTCTCTGTTTCATCGGGGTATAGCGCAGTCCGGTAGCGCGCCTGCTTTGGGAGCAGGATGTCAGGAGTTCGAATCCCCTTACCCCGACCATTTTCGCCCCAGCAGTACCCAGGGCAGAAAATAAGGTTCCAGCGCCATTCGCGTTGAACCCACAAAAAAGGCGTCCTTCGGGACGCCTTTTTTCGTTTCTGGTTGGCCGACTCTTCGATCCAGAACGTTGGTCGCTGAGCGCAGGATCATCTGCGCTCGCGTTGGGAAGGTTTACTGCGCTTTAGGCGCGTCGCCCCAATAGGCTTCGATCTGGTTTTTCAGGTCGGTGGGGATCGGCGCGAAATCCAGTGAACGCGCCTGGTCCTGGCCGCTTTCGAGGGTCCAGCGGAAGAAATCCTGCACGGTCTTCTGACGATCAGCGTCCTTGGGCTGCTTGTACAGCACGATGAAGGTCGCGGCGGTGATCGGGTAGGCGTTGTCGCCCGGCGCGTTAAGCATCGACAGGTCGAAGTCCTTGGCGCTTTTCCAGTCGGCAGTCGCGGCGGCGGCCTGGAAGGACTCAGTGCTCGGCACCACGAAATTCCCGGCGGCGTTCTGCAACAGGCCGAAGTTCAGGTTCTGCTGCTTGATGTAGGCGTATTCGACGTAGCCGATGGAGTTTGGCATCTTTTTCACGTACGAGGCGACGCCTTCGCTGCCCTTGCTGCCGATGCCCACTGGCCATTTGACCGAGGTGCCAGCGCCGATCTTGTCTTTCCATTCCGTGCTGACCTTGGACAGGTAGCTGGCCCAGTTGTATGTCGTGCCCGAATCGTCGGAGCGATAGACGACGTTGATGCTGCTGTCAGGCAGTTTCAGGCCAGCGTTCAGGGCCACCAGCATTGGGTCGTTCCATTTCTTGATCTTGCCCAGGTAGATATCGGCCAGCACCGGGCCGTTGAACTTGATCGTGCCGGGTTTGATCGATGCCACGTTGATCACCGGCACCACGCCGCCGATCACCGAGGGGAACTGCTGCAAGCCCAGGGTCTGCAGGTCGCTGGATTTGAGTGGCATGTCGGTGGCACCGAAGTCCACCCCGCCTTCCTTGATCTGGGCCACGCCTGCGCCGGAGCCAATGCTCTGGTAATTCACCTTCACGCCGGTCTTCTGGTTGTAATCGGTGGCCCATTTGAAGAGCACCGGATAGATGAAGGTGGAGCCTGCGCCGGTAACTTCCTGCGCGGCCCCAGCGCTGTTCAGCCAGGACAGGTTGAGGGCAATGCCCAGGCCTGCGGCCAGCATCATTCGGGAAAGCTGAAACATGGATGACTTCCTGTGATCGTGCGACATCGGGGTGTGATGTCGCTATGGGATCACAGTAATAAGCACGTTTTTATGACAGAAAGTTTCTGTTGATGCTGACACCGATCAGTAGGTTCGAGAGGCCGGTGCTGCGTCAGGCGTTTCCCGATAACGCGCCAGATTTTCCTTTGCCGCCTGGCGTAGCAGGCTGATGTCGATGCCCACTGCAACAAACTGACACCCCCAGCTCATGTAGCGCCGCGCATCCTCTTCGGCAGGCGCGAGAATGCCGCAGACCTTGCCCGCTGCCAGCGTCGCATCGATGGCGTGACGAATCTGCTGCTGTACCTCAGGGTGAGACGGGTTGCCGATGTGTCCCAGCCCTGTGGATAAGTCAGCAGGCCCAATGAACACGGCATCGACCCCTTCGACCGCGGCGATGGCTTCGACGTTTTCCACCCCTTTGCGCGACTCCACCTGAACGATCAGGCACAGCTCTTGATGGGCGGTGTTGAGGTAATCCGGCACGGCGTCCCAGCGGGTGGCGCGTGTCAGGCCGCCGCCCACCCCGCGAATGCCGTGGGGCGGGTAGCGCATGGCCTGCACCAGCGCCTTTGCCTGTTCGGCGGTTTCGACCATGGGCACCATCAGCGTCTGCACGCCGATATCCAGCAACTGTTTGATCAGCACCGCGTCGCCCGTCACCGCTCGGACAATGGGCGCGGTGGGGTAGGGCATGACCGCCTGAAGCTGCGCAAGAATGCTCGGCACCGTGTTGGGCGCGTGCTCGCCGTCGATCAGCATCCAGTCGTAACCCAGGCCTGCGACGATTTCCGAGGCATAGCCCGTGGCGAACCCGGCCCAGATACCGTATTGCGGCTCGTTTTTGGCCAAGGCTGCCTTGAAGGCGTTGTGCGGCATTTTCATGAGGGGACTCCTGTCAGTGAGTGTACGGCCGATGCAGCTGGCACTCAGGGTTGAGGGTCACGCCAAAGCCCGGTTTGTCGAGGCGCGACAGGCGCATGCGGCCATTCTCCGGCACCGGTTCGCCCAACAATTGCGGGTGGAACATCGGCACCACTTCATCGGCTTTCGGCGCCATCATCAGAAACTCGGCGAACGGGCTGTTGGTGCGCGTGGCCACGAAGTGATAACTGTAGACCGACGAACCGTGAGGCACGACCATCGCGTTGTGCGCGTCGGCCAACGCGGAAATCTTGATCAGCTCGGTGATCCCGCCGCACCAGCCGACGTCCGGCTGGATGATGTCGCAGCAGCCCATTTCCAGCAGCATGCGAAAGCCCCAGCGCGTGGCTTCGTGCTCGCCGGTGGTGACCAGCATGCCTTTGGGCACGTTCTTGCGCAGTTCGGCGTAACCCCAATAGTCGTCGGGTGACAGCGCTTCTTCGATCCATTTCAGGCCCAATTCCTGGGCGCCATGGGCCAGTTTGGTGGCGTAGTTCAGGTCCAGGCTCATCCAGCAGTCGAGCATCAGCCAGAAATCCTTGCCCACCCGTTCACGCATCACGGCGAGTTCTTCGAGGTTCTTGCGCAGGCCTTCTTCGCCTTCGGCTGGACCGTGGTGCAGAGGCAGTTTGCCGCCGATAAAGCCCATTTTCTGGGCGAGATCGGGACGCGCGCCAGTGGCGTAGAACTGCAATTCATCGCGCACCGCGCCGCCGAGCAGTTGATGCACAGGCTCCTGACGCACCTTGCCGAGCAGATCCCACAGCGCCAGGTCGATGCCAGAAATGGTGTTGATCACCAGCCCCTTGCGCCCGTAATACTGGGACGACAGGTACATCTGATCCCAGATCTTTTCGATGTCGGTGACCTTCGCGCCTTCGAGAAACCGCGCCAGGTGCTTCTCGACGATGTACGCCGCCGGTTCACCGCCCGTGGTCACGGCAAAGCCGACATTGCCTGCCGAATCCTCGATTTCCACCACCAGCGTGCCAAGCACATTGATGCCGAAACTGCGTCGGCTCTGGCGGTATTCGGGGTATTTGCTCATGGGCGTGGCGATGTGGTCGTCGATCCAGTGGCCGTCGCCCTGATCGTGATAATCGGCACCGCCGCCCCGCAGAACGAAAGCGCGGACGTGCTTGATGGTTGGCGTGCTCATGGAGGACTCCTGTGATGCGAATGAATAGGGATCAGTGTTGAAAGGTCGGCAGCTTGTGCGCCGTGCTCGGTTTGGGCGGGCGAATGCCCATGATCAGCGCTGCCGCGATCAGGGTGGTCACCGAGAGCAGGTACAGACCGGCGGTGGGCGTTTGAAAGGCGCTTTCAGCCCAGTTCTTCAGGATGGGTGCGGTGAACCCGCCGAGGGCGCCGAATGAGTTGATCAACGCAATGGCGCCTGCAGCAGCGCTACCGGCCAGAAAACTGCCGGGGAAGGTCCAGAACACCGGCTGCACGGCAATGAAACCCGACGCCGCGAAGCACAACGCGAGAATCGCCAGCAGCGGATTGGCAAAGGTCACCGACGCGGCGATGCCAAGCCCGGAGATCACCAGCGTCAGCGCGGCAACCAGGCGACGCTGACCGGTACGATCGGCAATCGCAGGCACCTGCCAGGCGGCGATCAGTGCGCAGACCCAAGGAATCGCACTGACCAATCCGACCATGAAGCCGACCTTGGTGCCCATCAACCCGGCGACCTGGCTGGGCAGATAAAACACCACGCCGTAAACGCTGGCCTGGATCAGCAGATAAATTGCGCACAGGTACAACACTGCCGGTTGGCACATGGCCTTGAGCACGCTGCCGTGGCCTTGCTTCTGGCTGTCTTCGGCATCGAGCACGGCTTGCAGTTGCGTGCGCTCCTCAGTGCTCAGCCATTGGGCGTCGGAGGGGCGGTTATCGAGATAGAAGTACGCCCACACCCCCACTGCGGTAGCCATCAGGCCCTCAACCGCGAACAGCCATTGCCAGCCGTGACTGCCCAGCACGCCATCGAGCTCCAGCAACAGACCTGATAACGGGCTGCCAAAGATGAATGCCAGCGGCGCGCCGAAATAGAAGAAACCCATGGCCTTGCCCCGCGCTGCGTTCGGGAACCAGTAGGTGAGGTAAAGGATGACGCCGGGGAAGAAGCCCGCTTCGGCGACGCCCAACAGAAAACGCAGCATGTAGAACGTGGTTTCGTTGTGGGCGAAGACCATGGCGGCGGAGACCAGGCCCCAGGTCACCATGATCCGGCACATCCACAGCTTGGCGCCGATCCTGTGCATGATCAGATTGCTCGGCACTTCCAGCAGTGCGTAGCCGGCAAAGAACACCCCTGCGCCAAACGCGAACGCGGCGTCGCTGATGCTGGTGTCGGCCTGAAAAGCCTGTTTGGCGAAGCCGACGTTGGCGCGGTCGAGGAACGCCATGATGTACATCAGCAGGAGGAAGGGCAGCAGACGCCATGAGACCTTGGCCAGCAAGGACGAGGGGAGTGAGTTCACGACAGTTTCCTTTTTGGAATTATTTGACTGCGTACGGCACAGACTCTACTGCCGCCAAGCGATGTGCGACCAATCGTTTTTAGCTTAGGATCGATACCTTCACGGTATCGCTTACAGGACATCGGCCATGCCCGAGAACACCTCGCCCCAGCACCTGTTCAGCCGCCTGCGCTACAAGCATCTGCAAATGCTGGTGGTGCTCGGTTCCAGCCTGAACCTGCATCGCGCCTCGCTGAACATGCACATGTCCCAACCGGCCGCGACGCGGATGCTTCACGAAATCGAAGACATGTTCGGCTGCGAGCTGTTCGAGCGCCTGCCACGGGGCATGCGTCCGACCGCGCTGGGCAAGGAGCTGCTGCGCTTCGCCGAGTCGGCCCTGAGCGGGCTGGATCGCTGCGCCGCCGACATGCAGGCGCGCTTGCAGGGCGGTTATGGCTATCTGGCGATCGGCACGATCATGGGCGCCGCGCCCGATCTGGTGATGAACGCCGTGGCCGAGATCAAGGCCCTCAACCCGCAACTGCGCATCCGCATCATGGGCGACACCAGCGATCAGGTGATTCAGTTGCTGGAGCAGGGCCGCATCGACCTGGCCATCGCCCGGCGCAATGCCACGACGGATCGCGAGCACTACGCATTTGAACCCCTGGGTAACGAGCAATTGATGGTGGTGGTGCATCAGGGGCATCCGCTGGCCAAGCGACGCAAGCTGGACTGGGCCGAGCTGGTGAATGACTGGCCATGGATTCTGCAGCCGGAGAGCAGCCCGGCGCGCATCGCCTTTGATCAGGCGCTTGAGCGACTGTCGCTGGCGGCGCCGGCAGACATCATCGAATGCAGCTCGGTGTATTCGATGCAGCAACTGGTGCAACTGACCGACGCGATCATGGTGCTGTCCGAATCGGCGCTGCGCGACTATTTGAAGATGGGCCTGGTCAAAGCCTTGCAAGTGAGGATCGAAGAGCGCATGGCGCCGTTCGGCTTGCTCACGCGCAAGGGCGAGGCGGCGAGCCGTGAGCGTGTGCAGTTCATCGAGTTGCTCAGGAAGCGCGCGGCAGAGCAGGCGTTCGCGGCCGATTGAAGGCAAAGCCGGATCGGCATGTGCGCAGTCGCGCGACCCGGTATAGACTCCAGAGGGTCTTTTCAGGGTCGGCCGAGAGATATGAAAGCGCCCATTCCTCCATATGAAAGAGAGCGCCTTGAGGCGCTGCACTCACTGGAAATCCTCGACACCCCGGCCGAAGTTTCTCTGGACCGGATCACCCGCTTGGTGGCGCGCGTGCTCGACGTGCCCATCGCCCTGGTGTCGCTAGTTGACGAAGATCGCCAGTGGTTCAAGTCCCGCGCAGGGCTCGAGGCCACTGAAACCCCCAGAGAAATGGCCTTCTGCGCCCACGCCATTCTGCAAACCTCGCCGCTGGTGGTGCCTGATGCCGCCGAAGACGAGCGCTTTCGCGACAACCAGTTGGTGACCGGCGCACCGCACATTCGCTTTTATGCCGGGGTGCCAATTCGCACCAGCACAGGCTTTGCCGTCGGTACGCTGTGTGCCATCGACGAACGCCCGCGTCAATTGACCCAAGAAGAACTGGACACCCTGCGCGACCTGGCCGACATCGTCAGCCGCGAGGTGCAACTGCGGGAAAACCTGATGCTGGCGCGCCTCCAACGCAATCGCTCTGACGCTCTGTTCAAGGCCAGTGAGGCGGGTTATCGCTCGATGTTTGAGCTGGCCTCGGTGGGCATCGCCCTGGTGGCGCCGGATGGCGCCTGGATCAGCGTCAACACGGCGCTGTGCGACACCCTCGGTTACGCCCCCGAGGAACTCAAGCACCTCACTTTTCAGAACATCACCCACCCCGATGACCTGGACAGCGACATGCAAATGCTGCAGCAACTGATCGACAACCAGATCGACCGCTATCAGATGGAAAAGCGTTACCTGCGCAAGGACGGGGCTTGGGTGTGGGTCAATCTGAGCGTGACCAAGAAGCTCTCCGAAGAGGGCCATCTGGAGTATTTCATCTCCATCATCCAGAACATTCAGGGGCGCAAGGAGCTGGAGCAGGAGGCCCGTCACGACGCGCTCACTGGTCTCTATAACCGGCGCGCGCTGGACGCCTTGCTGCCGATCGCGATGGCCCGTTCTGATCGTTCAAGGTTGCAATTGGCGCTGATGTTCATCGATCTGGACGGCTTCAAAGGGATCAACGACACCTACGGGCATGACGCGGGGGATGACCTGCTGCGAACCATTTCCGCGCGATTGCACAGTTGCGTGCGGCGTACCGACAGCCTGGTTCGACTGGCGGGGGACGAGTTCATCGTGGTTCTGGAGGGCATCGTGCCGGGGGTGGATGAAGCGCGGGAGGTGGCGAAAAAGCTGCTGGTCGCGATTGCCGAGCCGATCATCATCAAGGGCGACGTGATCCGCAGCAACGCCAGCGTGGGCTTTTCCATGTACGAACCCGGCTCGGGCAAAGCCCCAGACGAACTGATGCGCGAAGCCGATCGCTGGATGTACAAGGCCAAGCATTCGGGGAAAGGGCGTGTGATGCCTTAAAAGGCTACGCGGTATTGAACTGTGGGAGCCGGCTTGCTGGCGAATTGCGGCGTGTCAGTCGATGTATTCACCGCTGACACTCCCCATTCGCCAGCAAGCCGGCTCCCACAATGTGGCGTTCGCCCTAGAGACTGCTGCTACAGACGTTTATCAGTGCAGCTTCATCCGGGGCTCAGTCCCACGCCCGATCCGGCTGCCCAGCATCAGCATCAACGTGCGGAACGTGCCGTACAGTGCCATCTGGTGCATGCGGTACAACGACACGTAGAACATTCGCGCCAGCCAGCCTTCCAGCATCACGCTGCCGGTCAGGTTGCCCATCAGATTGCCCACCGCCGAGAACTTCGACAGGGAAATCAGCGAGCCGTAATCCTTGTAGCGATACTCCGGCAACTCGCCGCCTTCGATGCGCAATTTCAGCGATTTCACCAGCAACGACGCCTGCTGGTGCGCCGCCTGAGCGCGAGGCGGGACGTTGCGATCCGTGCCTTTCTGCGGGCAAGCCGCGCAGTCGCCGAAGGCAAAGATGTTGTCGTCGCGAGTGGTCTGCAGCGTAGGACGCACCTGCAATTGATGGATGCGGTTGGTCTCAAGCCCCGCGATGCCTTCCAGAAATGCCGGAGCACGAATGCCCGCCGCCCAGACTTTCAACGTCGCCGGGATCACTTGGCCCGTAGCGGTCACCAGGCCCTCAGCGGTCACTTCACTCACCGCCGAGTTGGTCAGCACGGTCACGCCGAGCTTTTCCAGGGTCTTGTGTACCGGGCCGCCAATACGTTCCGGCAGGGCAGGCAACACGCGCGGGCCAGCCTCGATCACGGTGATGCGCAGGTTTTCCGGCTTGATCTGGCCCAGACCGTAAGCCGCCAGTTCGTGAGCCGCGTTGTGCAATTCAGCGGCCAGTTCAACCCCTGTAGCGCCTGCGCCAACGATGGCCACGTTGATTTCTTCGGTGGTCGCCAGCTCGTTGGCGTGAGCACGCAGATAACGATTGAGCAGTTGCTGGTGAAAGCGCTCGGCCTGCTTGCGCGTGTCGAGGAACAGGCAATGTTCGGCCGCACCTTTGGTGCCGAAATCATTGGTCGTGCTGCCGACGGAAATCACCAGCGAGTCGTAATCCAGGCTGCGCGCCGGGACCAGTTCGTTGCCGTTTTCGTCCAGCGTGGCGGCCAGATGAATCTGCTTGTTCTCGCGATCCAGCCCTTCCATACGACCGAGCTGAAACTGGAAGTGGTTCCACTTGGCCTGCGCCACGTAGTTCAGCTCGTCCTCATAAGAGTTGAGCGAACCGGCGGCCACTTCGTGCAGCAGTGGTTTCCAGATGTGAGTCAGATTGGCGTCCACCAGCGTGACGCTGGCCGTGCCTTTTTTGCCAAGGGTTTTACCCAGACGGGTAGCCAGCTCCAGACCACCGGCGCCTCCGCCGACGATCACGATACGATGAGTCATGGGGATATCTCATAAGGCTTAAGGAATTCTCAAGTGGCGTTATCCGCGCGAGCGCCAGGCAGCTCATAGCGTCAGATAGCTCAGTAAACGGCTCAACAGGCCCAACCCGATCACCACGACAAGCACCACCACAAGGAGCAGCCATGGCCGAAAAGGTCGGCGCTCGACTTGATGCTGAGGCGCTTGAAGGTACTCTTCGACACGCTTCTGGTCGTCAGGGTTCAGGCGGCTGGTCATAAAGCCTCGTCATGAACATTGACCGGCGTCAGAAAACGACGGTCTGCAATACGGTAACTTCGTTGACGACAGACTCCGGCTTTTGGTTACACCGGATTTCAACGCGAATGCCGCTTTGTAACATTCGCGCAGAAATTGCGCCATCACAGGCTGATCCCCACATCGAACACCACGCTGCGACCCAGGTTCGTGCGCAGAAAGTCCGGCGCATCGGGGTGCGCGAACAGCACGCGGGCGAAGGTCGGCCCCACCAGTGAGAGCGAGCGCCAGCCCTGTCGCAGGTATTCGGTGGGCGGAGGGAAATGACTGTTGAGGTCCAGCACCTCGCGCTTGAGACTGGCGAAGGCGATGATGTCCAGCTCGCTCAAATCCAGCCCGCGTTCCTTGTAGTTGTGCGCCTTCTTGCGCAAGGTCGGCGCCAGACGGCGCAGCAGTTCGGACGCCGGAATGCGCTTGGGCTTGGCCTCGCGGCGCACCAGCTGGCTCAGGGAAAACGCACTGCGCCTGCGCTGCAGCTCCTCGCGCCATTCATCATTGAGCCTGCGTCCCTCATCGAGCACGAAGAACACCTCAAAACACGCATCGCGAAACAGTACGTCCGGCGGTTCTTGCCCGGCGGGCAGGAAATCGTCGGTGCGATGAGCAATGTTCAGGCCTTGCAGCAAACGCTGGCACACCCAGCGCTCCCGTTCCCATTTACGCGCATTGGACAGAAACGCATTGGCTTGCTCGGCCTGGATCGTCAGCAGACGCAGGTAGTCAGAGTCGTCCATGGGGAAGAGCTTAGCGCCCTGGCGGCAAGTTGAAACGTCTTGTGGAACATAAAGTTGAAGGCTCTGGCTCTGGCTCTGGCTCTGGCTTTTGATTCTGGCCGCAGGCCTTAGGAGCCGAAGCCTGTCGCGCGTGCTTGAAATCAGACCTACACATCCCGCTGCTTCCTGAACTGCCCCGGCGGCATTCCGTGGGCGTGGCGGAAGCGTCGGGAGAAGTACGCTTCGTCTGCGAACCCACACAGCCGCGCGACTTCGCCTACAGGTTTGCTGCCGTTGAGCAGCAGCGTGCGGGCCAGATGCATGCGGCGTTCGAGGACCAGTTCGCTGAAGGTCTTGCCCACTTCCTTACGCAGCCAGTGGGTCAGGTAGTTGGGTGACAGGAAGGCGGCGGAGGCGGCTTTTTTCAGGCTCAGGTCCGGGTCGCTGAGGTTCTTGCGCACGTACTCGGACATGCGCGCCAGGGCATCGCGGCGGCTGCGTTCGGCGGCGTTGTCGTCGGCCATGAGTTTGATCGGCTCGGCGTAGAGCTCGCAGATCGTGCCGATCAGTTGCAGCAGGCAGCCCTTGAGAATCTCCCGTGTGCCGAAGTGACGGTTCTGGTCCAGGTTGCGCATGCGGTCGAGCAGGCGCTGGATCTCGGCGAAGTTTTCGGCGCTCAAGGTGAAGTCCAGATGCTCCTGAAAACGAAACGGCGAGAGCTCGGGCGCCAGCGCAATCGGCACGTCTTCGAGGTCCAGCGGGTCGCATTGCAGTTGCGGCAGCAGGAAGGTCTGGGCGAAGTTGATCAGCAGGAAATTGCCTTCCGGCGGGTGCGGAATCAGGTGCAGCTTGTGCGGCAGGATGAACGCCAGAGTATTGCGCGGGAAGGGGCGAACGACGCCGCCGATGTGCTGCACGGTGTCACCGCCCAGGTTGATCTGGATCTGGAAATACTCATGACGGTGGGGCGCGGTTTCGGGCTTTCCCTCGGTCTTGCCGCGGATGTAGAAGTCCGGCCGCTCACTGCGTTGCTGCATGCCGTAGGTGGGGATGCGGGTGGCAGGGTCCATCGTGATGATCCTCGGTAACGAGTTTTTATTGTCAGTTGTCCTACGACATGATTCAAAACTTTTCTGTTCGACGGTGCCAGTTTTTTTGTCCAAAAACGCTCTGACCTTCTTCAAAAGTCTAACCGCTCTAGCACGAGGCTTAAGATCGATCAGTTTGTGTTTCGAGAGCTTTCCGGGTGCTACGAAATTCTTGGACAAATAATTACGCCACGGGCCTGAAATCCAAAAACGTTCTAAGCAACGGGTTGTTTAAAACCGGTCGTACGATAACTTGAAGGGGCGCTTCATCACTCGATTCCAATAAAAACAACGAGGAATTCTCATGTCGAGCAATCCTGATATTCAGGCGATCGATGCTGCCGTGGCCGCTCCCATGGCCGCCGCTCCCGCCCGTCCTGTCTCGCACCGACGCTGGTTCATGCTTTCGCTGTTGTTGATCGCGACGATCATCAACTACGTGGACCGGGTCAACATCTCCATCGCAGCCCCCTTCATGGCCAAGGACCTGGGCCTGGATAAAGTCCAGATGGGCCTGATCTTCTCGGCCTTCGCCTGGACCTACGCCTTCGCCCTCGTGCCCGCCGGCTTCATCGCCGACCGCTTCGGCTCGCGACTGACCTACGGCGTGTCGCTGATTTCCTGGTCGGCGGTCACGGTGTGTCAGGGCATGGCAGGGGGCTTCGCTTCGTTGTTCGGCTTGCGCCTGGCCGTCGGCGCCATGGAAGCGCCTGCGTTCCCGGCCAACAGCCGCGCGGTCACGGTGTGGTTCCCGGCCCGTGAACGGGGCCTGGCCAGCAGTATTTACGTTTGCGGCCAGTATCTGGGTACCGCGCTGTTCACCGGTTTGCTGCTGTGGCTGGCGACCACCTACGACTGGCGCCACGTGTTCTACAGCACCGGTATCGTCGGCATTCTGTTCGGCATTGCCTGGCTCTACCTGTACCGCGACCCGCTGAACTGCAAGAAGGTCAGCCAGCAGGAACTCGATTACATCGAGGCGGGCGGCGGCCTGGTCAAAAGCAGCCAGGACAAGAACAAGTTCAAGTGGGCACAGATTGCCGAGCTGTTTCAGTATCGTCAGGTCTGGGCCATCTGCATCGGCAAGTTCGCCAACACCTCGGTGCTGTATTTCTTCCTGACCTGGTTCCCCACTTACCTGATTGAAGAGCGTCATTTGACGATGGTCAAAGTCGGCATCTTTGCGATCCTGCCTTTCATCGGCGCCACGGTGGGCGTGTTGCTGGCGGGTATCGTGTCCGACTGGCTGATCCGGCGCGGCGTGTCGCTGTCCTTCGCGCGCAAATTGCCGCTAGTGGTGGGCTCGGCGCTGGGCATGTCGATCATGCTGGTGAATTTCACCGACTCCAACACCGTCTGCATCGCGCTGCTGACCATCGCCTTTTTCGCACAAGGCATCGCGTCGGCGTCCTGGGCGGCGGTGTCTGAAATCGCCCCGAAACAGCTGATCGGCCTGACCGGTGGCATCACCAGCCTGGCCGCGAATATCGGTGGCATCGTGACGCCCATCGTCATCGGCCAGATCCTGCATGTCACCGGTGGTTTCGCCTGGGCGTTCTGGTTCATCGGCGGGCTGGCGTGCATGGGCTCGCTGTCCTATTCGCTGCTGCTGGGTCGCATTTACCGCATTCAGCTCAAGGCGCAATAAGTGTTCCAGATGTGTGTGTGACCTTCTGCCGAACTGGGCAAGGGCGTGCGCGAGTACGCCCTTTTTTCTGCCCGCACATTGAGTTTTTTAGTCCAGCGCGAACACGGTTTTGTCCAACTTTGAGGCGTTTCGATCCCGTAGTCTCGAGGTCAATCGCTTCACCCTGTAGGAGTGAGCTTGCTCGCGATAGTGGAGTGTCATTCGCCATTTTCGTCACTGGAAGATTGCATCGCGAGCAAGCTCACTCCTACAAAAAGATCGATTAAGACCGGGCCATAAGGAAAATCCATGAGTAACTTTGTATTCGAACCCACGCGCATCTCCAGCCTGCCGGTCAGTGGCAGCGATGCACGTTTCCCCGTCGCCCGGGTGTTTTGCCTGGGGCGCAACTATTACTGGGGCGACTCGCTGAACGCTGTGCGTGAAGTGCCAGCGTTCTTCATGAAGCCTGCGACGTCGGTCATCGACGCCACCGGCGAGCTGGATTTTCCGACCCAGACCGAACAGTTCTGCCATGAGATCGAGCTGGTCGTGGCCATCGGCAAGGACGGCTTCCAGATCAGCGAAGAGCAGGCGCTGGAGCACGTCTGGGGGTACGCCGCAGGCCTGGATCTGACCCGCCGCGATCTGCAGATGGCCGCCAAGGCCGTGGGCAATCCCTGGGAGCCGGCCAAAGCGTTCGATGGCTCGGCGCCGATCACGCCGATTCAACCCGCCAGCCGCAACAGCCACCCCAGGCAGGGCGCGATCTGGCTCAGCGTCAACGGTGTCGAGCGCCAGCGCTCGGATCTGCAAAGCCAGATCTGGTCGGTGAGCGAAGTCATCAGCCAGCTTTCCCATTCCGTCAGTCTGCGGGCCGGCGATCTGATCATGACCGGCACCCCACCCGGCGTCGCGGCGCTGCAAGTGGGCGACGTGATCAACGGCGGCATCAGCGGTGTCGGCGAATTCGAGGTCCGGATCGGCAGCCGTCGCGCCGCCTGACCCCCTCACACGCGCAACAGGAGAACAACAATGACAACATCAAACCTTTCGAAAATTGCCCTGGTCACCGGCGCGGGCAGCGGCATTGGTCGCGCTGTCGCCCAGGGGCTGCTGGAAGATGGCTACAAAGTTGTGGTCACTGGCCGTCGTCTCGAACCCCTGGAAGCCTTCGTCGCTCAGGCCCGCGAGCAAGGTTTCGAGGCCGTGGCGGTGTCGACCGACGTGCGCGATCCGGCCAGCGTCGACAAGCTGTTCGCGACCATCGAAGAGGTCTACGGCCGACTCGATGTGGTGTTCAACAACGCAGGCGTCAACGCCCCCGCCGTGCCGATGGACGAGCTGCCGGTAGAGACTTGGCTGAGCGTGCTCGACACCAACGTCACCGGGGTTTTCCTGTGCAGCCGAGGCGCGTTCGGGCTGATGCGCAAACAGTCGCCTCAAGGTGGCCGAATCATCAACAACGGCTCGATTTCCGCTCATGTCCCGCGCCCGTTCACCGCGCCCTACACGGCCAGCAAACACGCCGTGCTGGGCCTGACCAAAAGCCTGGCGCTGGACGGCCGCGAGTTCAACATCGCCTGCAGCCAGATCGACATCGGCAACGCGCTGACCGAGCTGTCGGTGCGCATGACCAAAGGCGTGCGCCAGGCCAACGGCTCCATTGCGGTAGAGCCGATGATCGACGTCAAACACATCGCCGATGCGGTGCGTTACATCGCTGCGCTACCGCTCTCGGCCAACGTGCTGAACATGACTGTCATGGCAACCAACATGCCTTTCGTGGGCCGTGGTTGATCCTTCTGAAATTCGATGTGAGCGAGATGTCTATGAAGCCTGAAATCCTGCAACTGAGCCCGATCCTGATTCCTGAAATCAACGCCCGGCTCAACGCGTTGTACACCGTGCGCCCGTATTTTCAGCAAGCCGACAAGGCTGCGTACCTGGCTGAACATGCTGCCAACATTCGCGGCGTGGTCACTGGCGGGCACACCGGCATCACCCGCGCGGTGATGGAGCAGTTGCCCAAGGTCGAAGTGATCGCGGTCAATGGCGTGGGCACGGATGCAGTGGATCTGGCCTATGCCCGCGACCGCGGCATTCGGGTTACCGCCACTATCGGCGCGCTGACCGAAGACGTCGCGGATCTGGCCATCGGCCTGCTGATTTCGGCCTGTCGCGGATTGGGCACGGGGGATCGCTACGTGCGCTCCGGCGAGTGGGCCAGAACGGCAACGCCGCTGGTGCCGTTGCCGTTGGCTCGGCAGTTCAGCGGCATGCGCGTGGGGATCGTGGGTCTGGGCCGGGTAGGGCGCGCAGTGGCTACACGGGCTGCGGCGTTCGGCTGCCCGATCAGCTACACCGACCTCAACGCGATGAGCGACGTGCCCTACACCTTCGTCAGCGATCTGGTCGAGCTGGCCCGGCAGAGCGATGCGCTGATCGTCGCCGCAGCGGCTGACAAGGCCAAGGGCATCATCAACGCCAAGGTGTTGCAGGCGTTGGGGGCCGAGGGCTATCTGATCAACGTCGCGCGGGGCAGCCTGGTGAACGAGCCCGACCTGGTCGCCGCGCTGGAATCGGGCTCGATTGCTGGGGCAGGGCTGGACGTGTTCGTCGACGAGCCCCACGTACCTGATGCGCTGTTCGGCCTGGAAACCGTCATCCTGCAACCCCATCGTGCCAGCGCCACGGTGCAGACCCGTACGCGTATGGGCGAGATGGTGTTGGCGAGTCTGGCGGCGGTGTTGGAAGGCAAGGAGCCCGTGGGCGCGGTGGCATAAAGGGTTTGCCGATTCCGTCAGCCAGTCTGGGAGCCAGCGAGCGGGCTCCCAGACCTTCGGGCGGAATCAAAACCCCGCCGACCCCAGCGCCAGTTCCTGGGTCAGAAAATCAATGAACGCTCGGGTCTTCATCGGCACCCGGCGCGCCGATGGATACACCGCGTTCACCGAGATCGCCGGCGCTTGCCATTCGCACAGCACCGGCTTTAAACGCCCATCGGCCACCGCGCGTTCGACGATGAAGTTGGGCAGCAGCGCAATGCCCATTCCCCCCACCGCCGCTTGGGCGAGGATGTCGCCGTTGTTGGCGTGCAGCGGGCCGCTGACGGTCACGCGTTGGGTCTCTTTGCCGTTGCACAACTGCAGGCTGATGCCGCTCTGCAAATAGCCGTAACTGAGAAATTGATGATTCGCCAGATCCTTCGGCGATGTCGGCACGCCGTGCTTGGCGAGGTATTCGGCCGAGGCGACCATGATGCGCGGCGCAGGCGCCAGAGTGCGGGCGACCATCGAGGAGTCGGGCAGGCTGGCGATGCGGATGGTGACGTCGAAACCGCCTTTCACCGGGTCGACCTGCTGGTCGCTGAGCACCACTTGCAACTCGACGTTGGGGTGCAGTTCGTTGAAGCGCGGGATCAGCGGCCCCAGACGGCTCAAGCCAAACGACATCGGCGCGTTGACCCGCAACACGCCGCGTATCTCGCCCATGCCCGTGCGTGCGCGCTGCTCGGCTTCGTCCAGCGAGGCGATGACATCGCGACAGGCGTCGTAGTACTCGGCGCCAGCTTCTGTCAGATGCAGGCTGCGGGTCGTGCGTTGCAGCAGTTGCACGCCAATGGCTTCTTCAAGCGCCTGAATCTGCTTGCTCACTTTCGAGCGCGGTACGTCCAGTGCGCGAGCCGCTGCGGCAAAGCCATTGGCCCCGACCGTGGCGACAAACGCGCGCATGCATTCGATACGATCCATTAACGTCCCTAATATGGAAACAATGAGTCTCAATTCTATGGGATTGTTCCCAAGTCGGCTAGTCCGTAGATTTACTCCCAAGCCAGCCAGCAAACAGCGCCAAGCGCTCCAGCGGCTAACCCCTACAGACCCTTATCGACATTCAAAGGAACACGCCATGTCTATCCGCGAACTGCTGAACCCAACCAACTCCGCTCTGATCCTGATCGACCACCAGCCGCAAATGGCCTTCGGCGTGCAATCGATCGATCGTCAAACGCTGAAGAACAACACCGTGGGCCTGGCCAAGGCCGCCAAGATCTTCAAGGTACCGACCATCTTCACCTCGGTGGAAACCAAGAGCTTCAGCGGTTACATCTGGCCGGAACTGCTGGCCGTGCACCCGGATCAACATCCCATCGAGCGCACTTCGATGAACTCTTGGGAAGACAAGAAACTGGTCGAAGCGGTCAAGGCCACTGGCCGCAAAAAGCTGATCATCGCCGCGCTCTGGACCGAGGTCTGCCTGAACTTCCCGACGCTGGACGCGCTGGCTGAAGGCTACGAGGTGTACATCGTTACCGACGCTTCGGGCGGGACCACCAAAGAGGCTCACGACATGTCGGTGCAACGCATGATTCAAGCCGGCGCGGTCCCGGTGACCTGGCAACAAGTGCTGCTCGAATTCCAACGTGACTGGGCCCACAAGGAAACCTACGAAGCGGTCATGCAACTGGTCCTGGAGCACAGCGGCGCTTACGGCATGGGTGTCGACTACGCCTACACCATGGTCCACGGTGCGCCACAGCGTAAGCTCGGCTAACCCACAACCTCTCAAGAACTTTCCCACCCGATGGAGCGAATAAACCCGCTCCATCGGGTGTTTTTGCTTCGAACACGCAGCCTGATTCAGCGGGTGTAGACTGCCCCTTATCCGAACTCAAAAGAACAATCAGTCATGATCGGAAGCCAAGTGCTCGCCTCCCCAACCATGCTCTTCGCCTGGCTACTTTATGTGCCGATGCTGCTGTGGGCGGTATGGCGCTGCCCGTGGGTGGAGCTGTTCACCGACACACGACGCCAGCACCTGTTGTTCGGCACCCTCTTCGCGCTGTTTTTACTCTGGTTGCTGCGGCGGGATTTCAACACCGGCGTCTCGTACCACTTCCTCGGCATGACCGCCGTCACGCTGGTACTGGACTGGCCGCTGGCAATTCTCGCAGGGTGCGTTGCGCAGCTCGGGATGATGGCGACGGGGCATCAGGATTTCGCGCCCATGGGTGTCAACGGCCTGCTGCTGGTCGTGCTGCCAGTGCTGATCACCGAAGGCTGCTCGTTGCTGGTCGAGCGCGCACAGCCGAAAAGCCCGTTTACCTACATCTTCTGCTCGGGTTTCTTCGCCGCAGCGTTGGCGGCATTGTTGTGTCTGCTGATTGCGATGGGCGTGCTGTGGCACGACGGGCTATTCGCCATGCCGGAGTGGCTGGGGGATTTCATCGGCTACGTGTGGCTGATCATCTTTCCCGAGGCGTTCATCAACGGGATCATCGTCACGGCGCTGGTGGTGTTCAGCCCCGAGTGGCTGGAGACCTTCAACCGCACGCGGTATTTGTCCGAACCCTGGGCGGATGATGGCGACACCTGAGGGCTCAGGTGCCGCGTTCGATCAATGCTGGCGCGGGTCGAACTCGCCGGAAAACAACTCATCTTCGGCATCCGGCGCCACCGGGATTGCATGTTCTTCCGACGCCCAGGCGCCCAGGTCGATCAGCTTGCAACGGTCCGAACAGAACGGCCGGAATTTACTCTCCGGGGTCCATTCCACGGGGGCTCCGCAGGTTGGGCAATCGACGGTCATTGGTTGGCTCATCATTGGCCTCCACGCAAAGTTAGATAAAAGTGATGCAGTCGCTCGACCTCGCTTTTCAGCCATGCGGGGTCGCGGTCATTGACGATCACATCGTCGGCGCGGCTCAGGCGTTCTTCACGAGTGGCCTGCACCTTGAGAATCGCCCGCACCTGCTCCTCGTTGGTCTTGTCGCGCAACACGGTGCGCTCGATCTGCAGGGCCTCCGGCACATCGATCACCAGGATCCGCTGGACCATTTGATGCTGAGTCGTTTCCAGCAGCAACGGCGAAACCAGAATCGCGTAGGGCGATCCTGCACGGGCCAGGTACTGACGGATTTCCTCGCGGATCAGCGGATGCAGCAGACCTTCAAGCCAGACGCGCTGCTGCGGGTCCTTGAAGATCAGCTCGCGCAATGCCGCGCGATTCAACGTGCCATCAGACTGCAACACTCCGACACCGAAATGCTCGGCAATCTTCGCCAGGGCAGGGCGCCCGGGCTCGACCACCCAGCGCGCAGCCTGATCGGCGTCCACCAGATGAACGCCCAAGTCGACGAAATACTGCGCTGCGGCGCTCTTGCCACTGCCAATGCCACCCGTCAGACCCAGAATCCAAGGCGCTGAAGCGTTGCTGCTTGTGTCGGAAAGGCTCATTTGAAACCGGCGATCTGCAAATACGAAGACGTTATTTGATCACCCCAGAGCAATGCGATCCACCCCGCAATGGCCAGATAGGGCCCGAACGGGATCGGCGTGCTGGTCTGCACATTTCGCAAGCGCAGCAAAATCAGGCCCAACACCGCGCCAACAATCGACGACAGCAAGATCGTCAGGGGCAGAATCTGCCAACCACCCCAGGCGCCCAGCATCGCCAACAACTTGAAGTCGCCGTAGCCCATACCCTCCTTGCCGGTGATCAGCTTGAACAGCCAGAACACACACCACAGCACCAGATACCCGGCAACCGCGCCCCACAGCGCATCGCCCAGCGATGCGAACAGGCCGAACGCATTGACGATCAACCCCAGCCACAGCAGCGGCAACACAATCGCATCCGGCAGCAGTTGATGGTCGGCGTCGATCAGACTCATCGCCAATAACCCCCAACTCAACACCAAGACCGCCCCCGCCTGCCAGCCAAAGCCGAAATGCCAGGCCACGAAGGCCGACATCAACCCACACGCCAGCTCCACCAGCGGATACCGCTTGCTGATCGGCGCCTTGCAACTCGAACATTTGCCGCCCAGCACCAGATAACTGACCACCGGCACGTTCTCCCACGCGCGAATCTTGTGCGAGCAATGCGGGCAACGAGAGTGGGGGAGGATCAGGTTGAAGGTCTCAGGCTGCGGCTCGGGAGGCAATTCCAGCACCTCACGGGCCTGGGCTTTCCAGTCGCGCAGCATCATTTTTGGCAGGCGATAGACGACCACGTTGAGAAAACTGCCGATGAGCAGGCCGAAAACCAGGGTGCATAAAACAAAGGCCAGCGGGGAGCTGGCCAGGAAGTTGGGGAGGGACATGGTTAGACGACGCTGCCAAGTTGGAAGATAGGAAGGTACATGGCGATGACGAGGCCGCCGACGATGACGCCCAAGACTGCCATGATCATTGGCTCCATCAGCGATGTCAGGCTGTCGACCATGTTGTCGACTTCTTCTTCGTAGTAGGTCGCGACCTTATCCAGCATCGAGTCAAGGGCGCCAGACTCTTCGCCAATTGCCGTCATCTGTACCGCAAGCATTGGGAAGACGCCGGTACTGCGCATCGAGAAATTAAGCTGCATGCCTGTAGACACGTCTTGCTTGACCTTATTAACGGCGTTGCGAAAGACGACATTGCCAGTTGCGCCAGCCACCGAATCAAGTGCGTCGACAAGTGGTACGCCAGCGGCAAACGTGGTTGAAAGGGTGCGAGCAAAACGGGCAACCGCAGACTTAAACAGAAGCGGGCCAATAATCGGAAACTTGAGCAACACTCTGTCCAACCAATTTCTGAATTTCTCGGATGTTTTATAGGCTTTCTTAAAGGCCAGAAATGCCAATACCAATCCGACAAGCAGCATGTACCAATAGTCTTGGACAATTTCCGACAGGCCCACCACCATCAGTGTAAAGGCCGGGAGCTTAGCACCAAAGCCTGAGAATACTGCCTGAAACTGGGGGACGACTTTGATCAAAAGGATTGCCGTCACGACGAAGGCAACGATGACGACTGCAATTGGATACGTCATCGCCTTTTTGATTTTTGCTCTTAAAGCCTCTGTTTTTTCCTTGTAGCTCGCCACGCGGTCAAGCAAAGATTCCAACGCGCCCGCTTGCTCGCCAGCGTCCACAAGGTTGCAATACAGGTCGTCAAAATGCTCAGGTTTTTTTCTTAGTGCAGTTGCAAAGCTGTGCCCTGAAGCAACTTCCTGTTTGACGTCGTCGACGAGCTTGCGCATGTTTGGGTTGGATGAGCCTTCGATGATGATGTCAAACGATTGCAGAAGCGGTACACCCGCCTTCATCATTGTCGCCATTTGCCGGCTAAAAAAGGCGATGTCCAGTGGTTTGATCTTTTTGCCTGAGCCAAAAATCGAGACCGATTTCTTCCTAACTTTTGTGGGGTTTATCCCCTGCTTACGCAGTTGCGCTTTTATAAGCGCAGGATTGTGACCGTTTAGTTCTCCAGTAACTTTTGTGCCTTTCTTGTCCAGCCCTTCCCAAGCATAAACACTGACTTTTACTGCTTTGGTTGCCATGGTCAGTCCTTGGTCACCCGGTTGATTTCCTCGAGACTGGTCAGACCGTGCATGGCCTTCATCAGACCCGATGTGCGCAGATCATTGAATCCATCCTTGCGCATCTGCTCGGAAATCTCGATGGAGTTACCTTCTTCCATAATGATCCGCTCAAGCGCCGGAGTGCTTTTCACCACTTCGTAAATACCTACCCGGCCCTTGTAGCCCGCGTTGCATTGTTCGCATCCTACGGGAGAGTAAAGCTTGAATGAGCCGATTTTTGACTCCGGGAAACCTTCGGCAATCAAAGTCTCTTTCGGGATGTCGACTTCTTTTTTGCAGTGCGGGCACAGTTTGCGCGCCAGTCGCTGAGCAATAATCAGATTGATTGCAGTAGCAATGTTGAACGCCGCCACGCCCATGTGATGCAGACGGGTCAGGGTCTCGGCTGCGCTGTTGGTGTGCAGGGTCGAGAGCACCATGTGGCCGGTTTGCGAGGCCTTGATCGCGATCTCTGCTGTTTCCAGGTCGCGAATCTCACCGACCATGATCACGTCCGGGTCCTGACGCAGAAACGCACGCAAGGCTTGGGAAAAGTCCATGCCATGACGCGGGTTGACGTTGACCTGGTTAATGCCCTCGAGGTTGATCTCGACCGGATCTTCCGCCGTAGAAATGTTGATGTCGGGCGTATTGAGGATGTTCAAACCCGTATAAAGGGACACGGTTTTACCGGAGCCTGTCGGGCCGGTCACCAGAATCATACCCTGAGGCTTGCTCAACGCTTCCAGATAGAGGGCTTTCTGGTCGGGCTCATAGCCCAACGCGTCGATGCCCATCTGCGCACTGGTCGGGTCGAGAATCCGCATGACGATCTTCTCGCCCCACAGCGTAGGCAAGGTGTTGACCCGGAAGTCGATCGCGCGATTCTTGGAAATGCGAAGCTTGATCCGACCGTCTTGAGGCCTACGCCGCTCGGAGATATCGAGGCTGGCCATGACTTTCAAGCGGGCTGCGATTCGTCCTGCCAGGTGAATAGGCGGTTTCGCGACCTCATGGAGGATCCCGTCTGTACGTAGACGCACACGAAAGATTTTCTCGTAGGGTTCGAAGTGCAAGTCGGAGGAACCGAGGCGAATGGCGTCCATCAGCATTTTGTTGACGAAACGCACGACCGGGGCGTCGTCGGCGTCCTGGCCGCCAATCGACGATTCCTTGGACTCGTCGACGGTTTCAATCTCAAGACCCAGGTCGACATCCGCCAGCTCACCCATACCGCTATGGCTATCAAAAAACTTGTCGATGGCCAGGGTGAGCTTATCGTCCTCAACCAGGATGGCTTCGGTGTTAAGCCCGGTGCTGAACTGAATGTCAGTAATCGCTTGATGGTTGGTGGGGTCGGAAACACCCACGAACAACTTATTGCCACGCCGCCATAAAGGCAGTGCCGAGTGCTGACGCACAAGTTTTTCACTGACCAAACCTTTGGGCTGGCTTTCTTTATCGAGCGTATTGAGATCGAGGAAAGGAAGACCAAATTGGTCGGAAGCAACCTCGGCAAGGGTCAGACTTTTGACTAGCTTGTTTTGAACCAGATAACTGACCAACGAAATCTTGTCACGGCGAGCCTGCTGGTAGGCCTGTTGAGCAGCTTTTTCATTAAGGAGTTCGGCTACGACGAGTTGTTTCGCCAAACCAGTGAGGACGACATCAGTCATTACAGCCACCAGATACAGACATTGGACCGTTTATAGCGTAGTCGCAGCAAGCTGCCAAATAGAGTCGTGCGGGGTGACAAAAAATGTCAGTTAATGTGTTTTTTTTTCATTTCGGACTTTGATATTCAAGCCTTACGACGCTTTGCTTGAGATGCGTAGAGCTGGCATGGCTAATGCTTTACCTCCGGCACGCAAAAAATAACTGACGCTGGAGAAGTACCTAATGAAAGCACAAAAGGGTTTCACGTTGATCGAATTGATGATCGTCGTCGCGATCGTCGGTATTCTGGCTGCCATTGCGCTTCCGGCTTACCAAAACTACACCATGCGCGCGCGTTTCACTGAAGTGACATCCGTAGCAGATACCTACAAAACAGCAGTTTCTCTGTGTATTCAGACGCTGGGTACTACGGCCGGTTGCAACCTCGGCACCAATGACATTCCGGCAACAACAACCAGCCCATACGTGGCAAGCGTTGCTGTCTCTAACGGCGCTATCACAGTCACTCCAGCTGGCACTATTCCCGCTGCTTCTACTTACACGCTTACGCCTACCCTGAACGCCGGTTCGACCACATGGGCAGTTGGTGGTGGCTGTCTCACCGCACAGGGCACTGCGCCAATCCTGTGTAAAGCAGCTGGTTCTTGAGTTGGTTTTTTTAAAGAAGGCGCTGAAAAGCGCCTTTTTTGTATCCGCGTCATGCAGTCCCATCTATTCGGCAGAGCGTTATGTGGTCCACAGAATCCGTTAGACCAGGCTACTACCTGGCAGGATGTTTTTCTCTCTTTTCGCTACCTGTCGTCCTGACTCCATTCTCTGGGCATGACTGGCAACGAGCGGCTCAAATTGCCGTCGCACTCTTATCCCTGATCACGCTCATTCGTTATGCGATAAGACGCCCTGACGTAGCGCTGATCGGTCGCAGTGAGCGCTTTATCTGTCTGCTGCTGGCGGCCCTCGGCGTGGTGTCTGCTCTGAACAGCCACCAGGTGCCATGGGCATTTGTGGAAGTCGCGCTGTTGCTGGTTTCTTGCGCCATCGCCAGCGTATTTGCGCTTGAGCGCAGGGCGGAAGGCGCCGCATTTGACCGCCTCCTTTTAGCGTTCATCGTTCTACTAAGCATCGTTAAAATCGTGCAGTTTTCCGCTGCCGTCGCGGCTGTTTTCGCCAGCGGCGTGGACATTCTGGACACGACGCTGCTGTTCGACGAATTCTCCAATCGCCGCACCTACGGTCAGTTTCAAACGTTCACGTTGCCGTTGCTCGCGCTGCCTTTATTACTTCCATCGATCAAACGCTCCACCAAGGCATGGGTATTCGTCCTGCTGGCCTGCTGGTGGATGATCGCCATTTGTGGCGGCACCCGGGGCACCTGGCTCGGGATGGCGGTCGCAGGACTTCTGCTGACTTGCCTAGGCCCTCATGGGCGCCGCTGGACGAGCTGGCAACTCGGCGCGGCATTGGCTGGATGCCTGCTTTATTGGTTCCTGTTTCGCGTAATGAGCACTTGGCTTGACATCAGAACGCTCAACTTTGCCGGCGAAAGATTGACCACCAACCTCTCGGCTCGTGAAGTTATCTGGCAGCAGGCCTGGGAGATGATCAAGATGCGCCCCCTGCTGGGCTTCGGTCCGATGCATTTCGCAGATATTCCCAATGAAATCGCCGCTCACCCTCACCAAAGTGTGCTGCAGTGGGCATGTGAGTGGGGAGTGCCTTCAGCTTTGCTCGTAGGATGGTTGGCGCTGAGAGGGCTTGGCGCGACAGTTTTGCTGATCCGCCGCCAAATCACATCTACAGCAACTGAGGATTTGCTGCGCTTGTGTTTGTTCGCCAGCCTTGTCGGCGCGCTGACCCAGTCGATGGTCGATGGCGTCATCGTCATGCCTTACTCACAGCTCTGGTTGTGTCTGACTGTCGGCTGGTTGCTGGGCATGCATCAGTGGAAGGTCAACCCTGATCCGATTCCCTCTATTTTTACAAGAGCCTGGCTCCTCACGCTGGCTTGCGCCGTAGGACTCTTAGGATATGTAGTCGTGCGCGACTTCTCTCATCTCGAAGAAAAACAACAGCAATACGAGCGTGAGTTTGGCGGACACTTTCAACCGAGGTTCTGGATGCAAGGCGTAATCGCCAGCAAGCCTCAGTAGCGGTTGCCGCGAAATGAGAGTCCTGCTAGCTTTCTGTTCCAACGCCGAAATAGCTCAGTCGGTAGAGCAGCGCACTCGTAACGCGAAGGTCGCAGGTTCGATTCCTGTTTTCGGCACCATCTTTGCGCCACCCTCTTGGGTGGCGATGCTCAGAGCGGAATGCGTGAAGTTACCGCTTACGTCCGCCATGGTCTTACGACCTTTTTCAGCAGTTAAAAAAGAAGGTCGAGTGGATTTTTTCTCTAGGTTCTTTTTCCTGCCATCGTTGCTCTGCGCGCCGATCCTGCTCCAGTTGTCCATCCGCCAGGCTCAAACGTAATGGATCTGGTGCAGCGTCAGGTCTTATTCAAGCGTTTCACGCCTTTGATGATGCAGTGGGGCGTCACCGGCTACTCGGCTGCCGTCTCCTTAGGGCTTTCCGTACTGTTTGCACGGAGCATGGGGTCTAGTGCTTTCGGTCATTACACCTACATCTATGTGTTGGCGAGTGTTCTTGTCCTGGCTCAGGATGCAGGGTTTAACACGCTTTTGCTGCGTGAGCGCGCTGCGCCTTCCGCAACCCTGAAATCTCGTTGCGATCAGCTTCCCACTATTGCGTTGTTGCATTTGCTCGTGACGACATTACTGCTCGTCGTCATGGCTGGCGCATTTTACGGCTGGGTTGACGCTCCATCGTTGATGTCCGGGATCTTGTGTTTTACGGCGATTACGCTGATGCAATGGCAGTCATCGTGGTTCAAGGGCGCAGGGAAATTTGAGCGGGACGCGGTTTTTCTTTTCTGTAGTCGCAGTCTCAGTGCGATATTTGTGCTGGTTGCCGTATTGACGCTTGGGCCGTCTCCGGTGGTGGTTTTCCTTGCTTGGAGCGCAGGCTTGCTGCTGATATTGGCGCTTCATTTCAGGCACTTTCCCATACTGGTGCGCATCGATTGGAAATTCCCTGGGTGGGCTTATCGCAGCTCATTGAGTTTCTTTGCAGTAGGTCTCGCCTCTACCCTTTATCACCAGATCGACATCATTATTTTGAGAAACCTTTTGGGGGAGATTCCAGCCATTGGTCACTACGCAGTCGCAACGCGTATTCATGACGGACTGTTGTTACTTGCCACGCCTGTCGTTTTGATGCTGTTTCGTCGTATGAGAGTGTTGGCAATGCAGCCCGGAGCTGGCACTCGGTTTAGCCGAAATGCCGTTGTCGCCGCATTGCTGATCGGGATTGTCTTGGCGGTCGCTGGATGGATCGTTGGGCCCTGGATTGTCGGAATGCTGTTCGGGAATGTATATGCCGACGGTGCTCAGAAGCTGATTCAATTGTTGTTTCTGGCACTGGTCTTTGCGTTGCCGAACTACGTTCTAGAGCAGAATGCAATCGCCACCCAACACGAGCGGCTGCTCGCGATCAGTTTCTTTTTTGCTATAGCAGTGAATGTTGCTCTGAACTTTTATTTGATTCCTAGCATGGGTGTGGAGGGGGCCGCATGGGCGACCGTTTTGACCGAAGTGTTGCTATGCGGAATTTTGAGCTGCGGGCTAAGGCGAGAAGTGCTTGTCTTCGGTAGAGGCTCTTGAGCCAGAGCTGCGCAAAACCATCACTGCGCATGGAGTAGTGCGATCGTCCTCCGGCAGTCGGCACTAGTAAGCGCTGGTACCCTGCCTGGGAAGCGCAGCGAGGCGACAGAAAACCTCACACACAGTTTCACGCGGTGATCGCGCAGCGCCGCGCCGGGGAGACAATGCCCTGGTGGCGGCAGACGTTTCAGACAAGCGCTGGCGTCGTCGTTGCTCATATCGGCAGGATGCAGCCGTTGGCGCAAATCGCTGGAAGGCTTCGACAGTCGCTTAAAGAGACTGTCATCAATGCCGAGGCTAAGCTGATCAAGGCTCAGCCGCAGGCATTTGGCATCCTCCGAGGATCTACTTGCGCGGCTGTCAGCTGACTCACAACCTGATCAGTCAGATGTTCTTCAGCATTTGCTCGCTCGCGTGCCAGGCCACCGCGCCCGCCTGCATGTCTGCCCAATCGATGAAATCGGTATTGGCGGCAACGTATTTGTCCCAATCCTCATTGACCACCGCTTCAAAATCTTCGATGGCGTTTATGTCGTAGCCGGCTTCCTCACAGAATGTGACGAAGTCGGGGCTGTTCGTGTGTTTGGAAATGAACGCCGGGTTGAGCAGGTCCAGCAGCAGCGCTCGCTTCGTTTCCGCAAGTTTCTTGGCCGCCTCAGTCAGGCTCTCAAAGTGGACGGTGTCTGTTGTCTGCATGGCCTGCTCCTTACCTGTCGTGATAATGGTGCCGCTGCCGCGGCAATTCATTGGGGTGGCGCAGGTGTGATCTGGGGCAGGTTTAGTTGGTTCAAGATTTGTCGACAGACTGCAAACTGTGCCGAGCGATTCGAGACGGCGCCTCAAGACCGGGCTTTTTCGTGTTCAGCGATCGCCAATGCCGCAAAGCTCCGCCTCAAACACTCAACCGCATCGACAAATCCACCGCCTTCACATCCTTGGTCAACGTGCCGATCGAGATGTAATCCACCCCCGTTTCAGCAATCGTGCGCAAGGTTGCATCCGTCACGCCGCCGCTGGCTTCTAGCTTGGCGCGGCCTTGGGTGAGGCGTACGGCTTCGCGCATGTCGTCCAGGCTGAGTTCGTCGAGCATGATGATGTCGGCGCCGCCGTCGAGGGCCTGTTTGAGTTCGTCGAGGCTTTCGACTTCGACTTCAACCGGTTTGCCGGGGGCGATTTTGTGCGCGGCGACGATGGCCTGGGCGATGCCGCCGCAGGCGGCGATGTGGTTTTCCTTGATCAGGAAGGCGTCGTACAGGCCGATGCGGTGGTTGTGGCAGCCGCCGCAGGTGACGGCGTATTTCTGCGCCAGGCGCAGGCCGGGGAGGGTCTTGCGGGTGTCGAGCAGTTTGACCTGGGTGTCGGCGACCATGTCGGCGTAGTGCTGCGAGCGTGTCGCGACGCCGGAGAGCATTTGCAGGAAGTTGAGCGCGCTACGCTCGCCGGTCAGCAGGGAGCGGGCCGGGCCTTCGAGGTGGAACAGCGGCTGGTTGGGCTGGACCCGTTCAGCGTCCGCGACTTGCCAATGCACTGCGACGCGCGGGTCGAGCTGGCGGAACACGCTGTCGACCCAGGCCGTGCCGGCGATTACCGCGGCATCGCGGGATATCACCGTGGCCTTGGCCAGCCGCTCGGCGGGGATCAGTTGCGCAGTGATGTCGCCACTGCCCACGTCCTCAAGCAGCGCACGGCGTACGTTGGCTTCGATTTCGGCGGTCAGAGCGGCAAGACGTAGATTCGGCATATCGGACTCCACTGACTAAGTGGCCGGAGTATAAGGCAGTCGTCTGTACCAACCCACTGGTGTTGCTCCCCTCAAACGAATGCATACCCTGCACTTGGTCGGTTTTTTCGCCTGATTTGCGACAGATTGTGATTTTCGCGGTCTATCGCTGCACGCACCGCTTCGCCCCCTCCTATTATTCCAATCAAGGCGAAGAGTCCGCTGGCGGGCGGGCGGGATTTACCAGATACTGCGCCTTGTATTTGACGTCATAGCCTTGACGTTATCGCCGTATTCCCCAGGGATAAAATTTCGAGAACCGGTCAAACCCAGGCCCATCCTGCGTTTGTCAGAAGGTGTGGCTGTTGCAAGTGGGTTGACGGAAGGAGTTCTTGATGCAGAACGACAGTAAAGTGGTGCCTTTGAGCAAGTCGGGTCCGGACCAACCGGGGTCCTCGCCTGTCGCTCGGCTGCCCGTCGTTCTGCTGCAAGTCCGCGACAAGGCTGCCCAGCAGCTCAAGGAAAGCCTGCAGACGCTGTTCGATAACGCTGACGACACCCTCTTCGAAATGGCCGACCGGGCGCACAACAACGCCGAGCAGAACGTCTTTTTTGAAGCCATGCGCGACCTTCGCCTGAAGCGAAAGAGCATCGAGCGCAATTTCCTGGACAAATTCTTCGAGGCCTTCCTGCGCCTCGGCAATTATGAGATCGCCGAGCCGATCCTCGCTGAACCCGTTTCCTTCGACAAACTCGCGTTGGTGCACAACGACGACCTGGAGCGCACCGTGGCCGTGGACGCCATGGTGACCAAGGTGATGAGTCGCGACGGTGTGGCCCTGAGCCAATTGACCACGCGGCTGAACGAGCTGATTCCGCAGCCGCTGACCGACGAGGGCAACCCGCTGGGGCCGACACTGCTGTGTGATTTCTTTTTGCAGGCGGGCCGCAATCTGGGTGTGGAGATCAAGGTCAAGTTGATCATCCTCAAGCTCTTCGAAAAGTACGCCCTGTCCAATACCGACCAGTTGTATGAAGAGGCCAACCTGCTGCTGATCGCGGCAGGCGTGTTGCCGGATCTGAAAGTCGTGCCGTCCCGTCGTGCCACCGATCGCTCCGTGAGCGCCGCGGCCACCGAAGCCCAGCGGGCTGAAAATGCGGTATTGGTGCAGGCCGCCGAGAAGCTCGACAAGAGCGTGCAGGAAGTGTTTTCGGCGATGCAGGAATTGCTCGTGTTCGTGCGCGGCAACCTGACCCCGCGCCCCGAAAACGCAACCGAGGCCCGGCCGATCTCCAGTCAGGATCTGCTGCGTTTGCTGTCTCATTTGCAGCAATACGTGCCCCGCGCCGAGACCCAGGACGACTTCGACTTGCGCGCGCAGCTCGAACAACTGATCAGCCGCGTCAGCGCCCGCAGCGGGAAATTCCGCACCGTGGGCACGATGGACGAGGACGTGATCAACCTGGTCTCGATGCTTTTCGAATTCATTCTGGATGACCGCAACCTGCCGGATTCGCTGCGTGCGCTGATCGCGCGTCTGCAGATTCCGATGTTGAAGGTGGCGGTCATCGACAAGAGTTTCTTCAGCCGTGGCAGCCATCCTGCGCGGCGCCTGCTCAACGAAATCGCTTCGGCGGCGTTGGGTTGGGGCGGTCGCGACGATATGCAGCGCGACTCGCTGTACACGCGCATCGACCAGATCGTTCAGCGTTTGCTGCACGACTTCGTCGATGATCCGGCGATCTTCACCGAGCTGTTGGTGGATTTCCTCGCCTTCACCAGCGACGAGCGCCGCCGCAGCGAGCTGCTCGAACAACGCACTCGCGACGCCGAAGAAGGTCGTGCTTTGGCTGAACTGGCTCGCCAGCGCGTGCAACAGGCCCTGAACGATCGCCTGCGCGGCAAGACCCTGCCAGAAGTGGTCGTGCGTTTGTTGCAGGAGGCCTGGAGCAAGGTGCTGCTGCTGACCTGCCTCAAGCACGGCGAACAGTCCATCGAATGGCGCGCCGGCCTGCAGGCCATGGACGATCTGATCTGGAGCGTGGAGCCCCATGACGATCCGGAAGCCCGCCAGCGCCTGCTGGAGCTGGTGCCTGGCTTGCTCAAGTCCCTGCGTGACGGGCTGAGCAGCGCGGCGTTCGACCCGTTCGCCACCAGCGAATTTTTCAGCCAGCTCGAAGCGCTGCACGTGCAGGCCTTCAACCATGCGACCCGTGGGCCGGACGAGCAGGGTCAGGCGGCAGATGGTGAGTCCAGCGAAGGGCCGTCGATGATGGCCGTGGTCGAAGAGATCGTATTGGTCGCACCGGGCGAGCAAGTGCTGAGCGAGCCTTCGGTGCATCTGCCGGAGAACGACGAAAGCCTGTTGCAGGTCGACAAATTGCGCCTGGGCAGTTGGGTCGAGATTCATGAAGACGAAGACCACAAGCTGCGTTGCAAGCTGGCCGCCATCGTCGAGCCGAGCGGGCGTTATGTGTTCGTCAATCGCACGGGCATGAAGGTTCTTGAAAAGACTCGCATGGGTCTGGCTGTGGAATTTCGTCGCGGCACCATTCGTGTGCTGGATGATTCGCTGCTGTTCGATCGGGCGCTGGAGTCGGTGCTGGGGAATCTGCGCAAGCTCAAAGGGTGAGTGACGGATTGTCTTGCGCCCTGGCACTGTCTGGATTTTGCCGCACACATCCCCTCCCATCGCGGGCATACTGACCGCTGTCGACTCAGGTTTTAAGGACCCTTCATGCAGTTGGACCCCGCCACCGGCTGGTGCCACGGCGCGCACCATTGCCCTTCGCCCAATTTCAACACGCGCCCCGAGGCGGAAATTTCGCTGCTGGTGATCCACAACATCAGCCTGCCGCCCGCGCAATTCAAGACGGGCAAAGTCCAGGAGTTCTTCCAGAACCGACTGGATGTCACCGAACACCCCTACTTTGAAGGCATCGCCGAGCTGCGGGTTTCCGCGCATTTTCTGATCGAGCGTGATGGCGAGCTGACGCAGTTCGTCTCCTGTCTGGACCGTGCCTGGCATGCCGGAGTTTCGCTGTTCGAAGGGCGCGAGACGTGCAATGACTTTTCCATCGGCATCGAGCTGGAAGGCACTGACGATCAGCCGTTCACCGACGCGCAATACGACGCGCTGATCGCCCTGACCCGACAGTTGCAATGGGCCTGGCCTGCGATCACCCCACAACGCATCTGCGGGCACAGCGACATTGCCCCGGGACGCAAGACCGATCCGGGTCCATGCTTTGACTGGGTGCGGTTTCGTTCGGCTTTGCAGGATTGAATCAAGGAGCAGGTAATGAGTTTTCTGGTGTTGCTGTTGGCGGTGTGGGTCGAAAAGTTTTCGGCCCTGCGCCAGCGTATTCAACGTGATGCGCCCTGGCTGTATCAACTGGGGCGGCTGGAATCCAACCCGCGTACGGCCAAGCGCCCGTGGTGGATTCTGACGCTGACGGTGTTGCTGCCTCTGCTGGTTCTGGCCTTGGTGCTGGTGATCGTCGGCTCAGTCGCCTACGGCTGGCTGGCGCTGCCGATTCACCTGTTGGTGCTGATCTACAGCCTGGGCCGTGGCGATATCAAGGCCAAGCTGGGCTCCTTCCGCGATGCCTGTCGGCGGGGCGATCAGGAAGCGGCGGTGCTGGTGGCTGATCGTGATCTGGGGGTTTGCGCCGAGGATGAAGAGCAGTTGCTCGGCGGCGTGCAGACGTACCTGTTGTGGCAGGTCTATCAGGGCTTCTTTGCGGTGATCTTCTGGTATTTCGTGCTGGGCCCGGTGGCGGCGCTGGCCTATCGACTGCTGGCGCTGGCTTCGGAGCATGGCAAGACTGCCGCGCTGGTCGAGCGCGCGACTCAGCTGCGTCATGCCTTCGACTGGGTGCCTGTGCGTTTGTTGGCGGCGAGCTTCGCGCTGGTGGGCAACTTCGTCGCAGTCAGCCGCGTAATGCTCAGCGAGTTGCTCAACTGGAACATCAGCGCCGCGGCTTTGATCACCCGCGCCGGTTGTGTGGCCGGTGAAGTGCCCGCGCCGGTGGTCGGTGCCGAGGGCGTGAACAGCCTGGACGTGCTGTGGGAATTGCTGATTCGCTCGGCGATCGTCTGGTACGCCGGATTTGCGCTGTTTACGTTGTTTGTATGAGGTTTTGCGCAGCGGGGCGACGTAATGGCCGTACCCTCTGTAGCAGCATATGACGATTTATCTGACAAGGAGCACTGCATGTCGAGCCCGCGAATCGAGAGGATCCTGATCACCAACGACGACGGCATTGACGCGCCGGGGCTTGAAGTCCTGGAAGCAGTGGCCCGCGAGTTGGCCGATGAAGTCTGGGTCGTCGCGCCGGATCAGGACCAGAGCGGCATCTCTCACGCCCTGAGCCTGCACCACCCATTGCGCGTGAAGGCCCGTGGCGAACGGCGTTTTTCCGTGTCAGGCACGCCTGCGGACTGCGTCGCGATCGGCCTGCGTCAGTTGATGGAAAAACCGCCGCAATTGCTGCTGTCGGGCATCAACAAGGGCGCCAATCTGGGCGTTGAAACGATGTTTTCCGGCACCGTGGGCGCAGCCATGGCGGGGCTGCTGCTGGGCGTGCCGTCGATTGCCTTGAGCCAGTTTTTCACCCGCCGCGATGCCGTGAAGTGGGGCACCGCCCGCGCGCTGGCGCCGGATGTGATTCGTCGGTTGATCAGCATGGAATGGGCCGCGGATGTCTGCCTCAACGTCAACTTCCCCGACGTCGCGCCAGAAGAGGCGGGGCCGCTGCAGATCACCCGTCAGGGCATCGGTCGCATGGATGGCCTGAACATCACTCAGCGCACCGACATGCGCGAACAGGGCTACTCTTGGCTGACCATCGACCGTCACGAGCGGCCCGATTTCGAGGACAGCGAGACCTGGGTCGTGACCCATGGCGGTATTTCGGCCACGCCTTTGCGTTTCGAGCGCACGGATCTCGATGTAATGGCTCGGTTGAAAAGCAGTCTTCCTGACTGAGACGTTTAGCTGCATGGCGCGCCGGGAGCGGTGATCTCGAGATCGCTGCCGCCGGCAAGCCGGACTGCTACAGCCGCATCTCATCTCACGCGAAAAACGATCTTTCCGTTCGAACTGTCTCTGCCTATTCAATAACGCCCATCCCGTCGCTACTCATTTTGAAGTTGTAAGAAGATGGCTTTTCGCTATCTGACTTTGTGGGCAGACTTTCTTGCTTAGTAACAAACTTTTGCTATAGCTAAAAGCCTCTCACTTCATCCCATGAGGCAACGGAATGTCAGTCGTAAAGAAAATGAGCGTGGGACAACTGACCATGTTGACGGCGGTCAACATGTTGGGCTCCGGCATTGTGTTATTGCCCACCAAACTCGCCGAAGTCGGCGGCATCTCCATCCTCTCCTGGCTGATCACGGCCACCGGCTCGCTGGCGCTGGCCTACGCGTTTGCCCGCTGCGGCATGCTCAGCCGCAAGACCGGCGGCATGGGCGGATATGCCGAATACACTTTTGGTAAGTCCGGCAACTACATCACTAACTACACCTACGGTTTGTCGTTATTGATTGCCAACGTGGCCATCAGCATTACCGCGGTGGGTTATATCCAGACGTTATTCGATATAAAACTGGGCTCGCTGCAAGTCGGCCTGGCGACCATCGCGTTGCTGTGGATTACCACGTTCGCCAACTTCGGCGGGGCACGTATTACCGGCAGAATCGGTTCGGTGACGGTTTGGGGCGTTATTGCCCCCGTGGTGTTGGTGTCGACCATCGGCTGGTTCTGGTTCGACAGTAGCGTGTACGCGGCAGGTTGGAACCCCCACGACAAAACCTGGTACGAGGCGGCGGGCGCTTCGGTGGCGATCACCTTGTGGGCGTTTCTCGGCCTTGAGTCGGCGTGCGCCAACGGCGATGCGGTGGAAAACCCCGAGAAGAACGTGCCTATCGCGGTACTCGGCGGCACCCTGGGCGCGGCCGTGATCTACATCGTCTCCACCAACGTCATCGCCGGTATCGTCGACAACGCCGAGCTGGTGTCGTCGACCGCGCCGTTTGGCCTTGTGTTCGCCAAGATGTTCACGCCCCTGATCGGCAACCTCGTCATGGGCCTGATGGTGCTGGCGTGCATCGGCTCGCTGCTGGGCTGGCAGTTCACCGTCGCGCAGGTGTTCAAAAGCTCGGCGGACACCGGTTACTTCCTGCCGATTTTCGCCAAGGCCAACAAACACGGGGTGCCGATCATCAGCATGCTGATCCTGCTGGCGATGCAGACCGCCATGGCCCTGCTGACCATCAGCCCCGATCTGGCCAAGCAATTCGACACCCTGGTGAACCTCGCGGTGGTGACCAACCTGGTGCCGTACATCCTGTCGATGGCCACGCTGATGACCCTGCAAAAGGTCTCCAACGTGCCGGCCAACAAGGCACTGATCACCAACATCGTGGCCTACGTCGCTGCGGCCTACAGCTATCTGGCGCTGTACAGCTCCGGCGAGCAGGCGCTGATGCTCGGCGGCGTGGCGACGATTGTCGGTTACACGCTGTTCGGCTTCGTCAACACGCGCCTGATCAAACTGGAGGCCCTGAACAACAGCGTTCCGACCCAGACCGTCGCCGCGCAGCACATCGTTGGCGACCCCATCCCTGTGAATAACCTGCCTCTCAATAGCGTGAATCGGGCCACATTGGAGACTCAACCATGACGGAGTACAGACACCTGCTCGGCATGCTGGCGCTGCTGGTCAGCAAGCAGCCCGACAAACGCAGCGTGTTCGGCAGGGCCTTGATCCAGCTGATCGCCGACGTCGAGGAGCGCTCCATCAGCGTGCTGACGTCGGAAAGCCTGAGCGACGCCAAGTCGATTCTGAGCACCGACCCGGCCATCCAGTGCGTGCTGCTCAGCTGGGAAATGGACGACAGCGCAGACCATCAGGAATGCATCGACCTGCTCACCGCCCTGCGCGAACGCAACACCCGCGTGCCGGTGTTTCTGATCAGTGATCGCAGCACCGCATCGAGTGTGCCGCTGATCGTGATGCAGCACGCCGACGACTTCATCTGGCTGCCGGAAGACACCAGCCGCTTCCTCAGCGGACGGATCATGGCGGCCATCGAACGCTATCGTCAGGCCGTGTTGCCGCCGATGTTCGGCGCGCTGCTCAAGTTCGCCCGCAGCTATGAGTACTCGTGGCACACACCAGGCCATGCCGGCGGCACGGCATTTTTGAAAAGCACCGCAGGCCGGGCGTTCTACGAGTTTTTTGGCGAGAATTTGCTGCGCTCCGACCTGTCGATTTCCGTCGGCGAACTGGGCTCGTTGCTCGATCACAGCGGGCCCATCGGCCAGGGCGAGCGCTACGCGGCCAAGGTGTTCGGCGCCCATCGCACGTACTACGTGACCAACGGCTCGTCGATGTCCAACCGCGTGATCCTGATGGCCAGCGTGACCCGCGATCAGATCGCCCTGTGCGACCGCAACTGCCACAAGTCTGCCGAGCACGCGATGACCCTGTCGGGGGCGATTCCGACGTATCTGGTGCCCACGCGCAATCGCTTCGGCATCATCGGCCCGATCCTGCCGCAGACCCTGAGCGCCGAGGGCGTGAAGGCGGCCATCGCCAACAACCCGCTGGTGAAAAGCCACATCGACCCGACGCCGGTGCACGCCATCGTCACCAACTCTACTTACGATGGCCTGACCTACAACGTCACCCGCGTCGAGGAGCTGCTGGGGCAGAGCGTCGACCGACTGCATTTCGACGAGGCCTGGTACGGCTACGCGCGCTTCAACCCGCTGTACAAGGATCGCTTCGCGATGCACGGCAGCCCCGACGATCATGACCCGTCCAAGCCCACCGTGTTCGCCACGCAATCGACCCACAAACTGCTCGCGGCGCTGTCTCAGGCCTCGATGATTCACGTGCGCAACGGGCGCAACCCGATCCCCCACGGGCGCTTCAACGAGTCGTACATGATGCACGCCTCGACCTCGCCCAACTACGCGATCATGGCCTCGTGTGACGTCAGTTCGGCGATGATGGAAGCCCCCAGCGGGCAGATTCTGACCAACGAATCCATCGAGGAAGCCATCGCGTTCCGCCAGGTGATTTCCCGCATGCAGAGCGACATGCTCAGCAACGACGACTGGTTTTTCTCCTGCTGGCAGCCGCCGTCGGTGCCGGTCGGCGCGACCTCGATTCCGTTCCACGAAGTCGACCCCGCCAAGCTCAAGGCCGACCCCAATTGCTGGGTGCTGCACCCGAACGAGGTCTGGCACGGCTTCGGCGACATCGAAGACGGCTACTGCATGCTCGACCCGATCAAGGTGTCGATCCTGAGCCCCGGCATGGGCGACGACGGCAACCTGCTCGACTTTGGCATCCCGGCCTGCGTGCTCAGCGCGTACCTGGGGCGGCAAGGCATCGTGGTCGAGAAAACCACCGATTTCACCATCCTCTTCCTGTTCTCCATCGGCATCACCAAAGGCAAATGGGGCACGCTGGTTAACGCGTTGCTGGACTTCAAGCGCGACTACGACACCAACCTGGAACTGGAGCTGTGCCTGCCCGATCTGCTGACGGCCAATCAGCAGCGCTATGCCGGGATGGGCTTGAAAGATCTGGCCGAAGAAATCTTTGCGGCCATGAAGCAAACCAGGACCACCGCGGCCATGGCGCAGGCGTTCGGTACGCTGCCAAAAGCCGAGTTCAGCCCGGTGGAGGCGTACGAAAAACTGGTGAGGAATGAGGTCGAGCAGGTGACGCTGGAAGAGGCCGCAGGACGCATCGCTGCGACAGGGATCGTGCCCTATCCGCCAGGGATTCCGCTGTTGATGCCGGGGGAAAACGCCGGGCCGTCGGATGGGCCGCTGCTGGCGTATCTGAAGGCGCTGGAGAGTTTCGACCGGTCCTTCCCGGGGTTTACCCATGACACTCATGGGATCGAGAGCGAGGCGGGGGTTTATCGGTTGTTGGTGTTGAAGTGAGTCAAGATTTTTCGAGCTTTACCCTGTAGCAGCACGGCTTGCCGGCGGTGGCGATTTCAAATGCGCCACCGCCGGCAAGCCGTGCTGCTACAGGTCACTCACTCAATTACTCTGAATCTTCTGCAGCGCCTGCTGCGTCAACGCCACACACTCCCGGGCCCCGTCATCATTGTGCCGCGCCAACGCCGATTCGGCGCGGTGCACGGTAGTGTCGACGTCGCTTTTCACGGCATCGCTGAGGTTGGGCCTGGCGACTTTGGCATCTCGAACTTTGCTCAGGTTCATCTGGCACTGGCTGTTGTCGTCGTTGGCCGACGCCGCGAAGGGCAGGGCGAAGGCAGTCAGGAGCAGGCCGGTGAGCAGGGCGTGTTTCATGTTGTTTTCCGCAGAAGGGTAGGTAAGGGGCTCGTGATGTGTACGAACCTGCTGCATGAGACAGCGGATTTCGGATTTCTGCCAGATCGAAATCGTCTTTGCCATTGAAACCCCGACGCTTTCCCGCTGAACGGCAGGCCACTGCGCTACCATGGCGCGACAGCCCTGATGCCCGACGCCCTGAAGCCTGCAGCCGAGCCCCCCCGATGGACATTGACCTCGCCCGAACCTTCCTCGAAATCGTCCGCCTGGGCAGCCTCATGGCCGCTGCCGAAAAGCTGCACGTCACCCAGACCGCCATCACCGCGCGGGTGCAAAAGCTGGAGAGCCACCTCAACTGCAAGCTGTTCATCCGCAATCGCACGGGGGCCAAACTGACCTCCGATGGCGAAGCATTTGTGCTGTTCGCCAATCAGCTGGTGCAAACCTGGGACGCCGCGCGACGTGAACTGCCGTTGCCCGATGGCTATCGTCACGTGCTGCGTGTGGGCGCCGAAATGAGCCTGTGCAACCCGCTGATGCTCAGTTGGGTGCGCGAGATCCGCAAGGCGATTCCGGACTACGCGCTGCATTCGGAGGTGAAGGACGGCGAAGCGCTGATGAAGGATGTCGAGCGCGGCGTGCTCGATGCCGCGCTGGTCTATCAGCCGGCTTACTGGCCTGGGTTGCAGGTCGAGGAACTGCTGGAAGAAAAGCTGATTCTGGTGCGCGTGGTCGATAAGCCCGAGCCCTATGTGTACATCGATTGGGGCCCTGCGTTTCGTGAGCAACACGACGCTGCGATGCCAGAAAAATCCAAGGCCTCTGTCGCCTTTAACCTCGGGCCTTTCGCCCTGCAGTACATCCTCGACAACGGCGGCGCCGGTTACTTCCGCACGCGGGTGGTTCAATCGTATCTGGATCGCGGCATCGTCGAGCGCGTGCCGCTGGCGCCCGAGTTCAGCTACCCGACGTACCTGGTTTACTCGCGGGACAACCCGTCATCGACCTTGCAGCGCGCCTTCGAACTGCTGCGCGAAATCGCCAAAGAGGAGGGCGACTGGTCGCAGCGTTGGGACCCGTTGTTCTAGGCCCGGTTGCGCTGCTGGGCGTTGGCTTCGGCCATGAGCAGGATCATTTCGAGGTCCTCACGGGACACGTCGATGAACGTCCCCACATCGTCCAGCGCCTTATCCAGATCTTCACTGTTGAATCCGCGCTCGGTCTGAGGCAGGACCGGCGCAGAGGGTGGCTGAATGTGCGGGTAACGCATCCGCGTCAGGTTGTTGTAGATCAACGCCGTGAACAGCAGGGCCGACGCGTTGAGCATCACCGGCCACAGCACCTGCAACCCGAGCGCTGCCAGCTCCTGCTTCGAGGTAATGATGCTGATCGCCACCGCTGCGCCGGGCGGGTGCAGGCAGCGGCAGACGCACATGATCACAATCGCCGAACACACCGCGACACTCGCTGCCGTGACCGTATGGCCGAACAACTGAATGCACGACAGCGCCACCAGGGCGGAGATCAGGTAACTGCCGATGATCGACCACGGCTGCGCCAATGCCCCGCTCGACACGGCGAACAACAGCACCGCCGAGGCGCCGATCGGGCCCAGCAGGTGCAACGTGACATCGAGGCCGAAAAGCTGCTGACTCAACAGCGCACTGACGAATATCCCCAGGCAGGCGCCTAACGCCGAGCGTGACCATTCGGCCGGGTGAGTGTTGAGGGAGTGGGGGATGAAGCTGCGAAGTAGGGCTTTCAAACGAGAATTCCAGGGCGAAAAAAGGAGCTCGCCGGCAGTGGCAAAGCTCCCGCACAGAAGGGGCACGTGCTAGTCATTGCAAAGGGCAGAACGACGAAAGGAGGTCGTTGCGGCGACCTCCCGTCGAACTCAAAGCATGGGGATTGTGGGCGGGGACAAACAATGAAGCAAATTCGAAATAATGCAGATTAAACTCAATATTTTTGAATTAAACCGCCTGCGACTGCGCGAAAGGACGGGCTTTGCGCGCAGGTCGCGCACTTTCAACTTCCAGAAGATGCATGGCCAACACATCGGTCAGAAAACGGAACTGATCGTTGAAGCCCACCACTTCATTGCTGAAGTGGTTTTCCGCCGACGGCATCATGAAGGCATCAAAGCGTGTGTCTTCAATCAGGCTCTGGCGGTTTTTGCGTACGACGACATGTTGTGAGTAATAGTTATTACCAAATTTGGGAAAACTAACGTGCAGGGTGACGTCTCGGGTCATGTCGAGTGCTCCGCATCAAACAGAAAGTTGAACGTTACAAGGTGCTGATAAGTGTCAGCTACTGGGGCCTTAGTGGGCCCGTGCCATAACACGATTGGGCTGTTCGTCCACCGTGACAGGCACGGGTTCCAGAGCGAACAGCTTGAGGGCGACGACGTAGCTGGTAAGGGCTGCGAGCGTCAAGCAAGTCAGAAGATGAATAACCATTTTTCCTGCCCTCGTTCGTGTTTGGGTGTGAGGTGATAGTACGCCGCTGAATTTTGAGCGGAAGGCAATCGCGGGAATGTTGGTTATCGATGGGAATGATGGTTCGCAAAGGAACTCGGTTTGGCGCTAACCCCATGGGTGACGCTACCCGGTGGCAGCCGGCTTGCTGGCGAAGGCGATTTCAGAGACGCCACCGCCGGCAAGCCGTACTGCTACAGGGGGAGATCGCCCGATTTCAGGCGCGAATGGATTCCCCATACCGATACGTCGCCACACACGCCAACGCCAGGCCGCTGAGCGCCACAAGACCGCCCACCAGGCCAATATTGGCGATGCCCAGCTGGCTGATCACCAGGCTGCCCAGCAGCGCGCCGCCGCCGATGCCGATGTTGTAGATGCCCGAGTGCAGCGACATGGCCACGTCCGTGGCATCTGGCGCCATCGCCAGCACCTTGGCCTGCATGACCAGACCGAAGCACATGATTGCCATGCCCCAGACAATGCTCAGCGTCGCGATCCACGACGCCTTGCCCGACAACGGCAACAGCAACACCAGGCACAGCGCCAGCGCGCCGACCGCAGCGATCAATAGGCCGCGCGGATAGCGGTTGTTGTACCGGCTGAACACGATGGAGCCCAGAATGCCGGCACCGCCGAACAGCAAGAGGACGACGGTGATCATGTCGCCACCCATTTTCCCCACAACCTGTGCGAAAGGTTCGATGTAGCTGTAGGCCGTGAACTGAGCCGTGACCACCAGCGCCGTCAGCACGTACAGCGACACCAGCGCAAGGCGCTTGAACAGAATCGGCAGGCTGCGCAGGGAGCCGGAGTTCTGGCTCGGCAGCAGCGGCAGCGACTTCATGAGCACCAGCACGGTCAGGCCTGCAGTACCGGCGATGGCCAGGAACGTCATGCGCCAGCCCAGCGCTTCACCCAGCACACGGCCCAACGGAATCCCCAGCACCATGGCCAGCGACGTACCGGTGGCCAGCAGCCCCAGCGCCTGAACCTGCTTGCCGGCTGGCGCCACGCGCACCGCCAGAGAAGCGGTAATCGACCAGAACACCGCATGGGCCAGGGCGATGCCGACGCGGCTGACCAGCAACATGCTAAAACTCGATGCCATGCTCGACATCACGTGGCTGGCGATGAACAGGATGAACACAAACGCCAGCAACTTGCGCCGCTCGATATTGCGGGTCATCAGCATCATCGGCAGAGACGTCAGCGACACGATCCACGCATAAACCGTCAGCATCAGGCCGACTTGCGCGGTGGTCATGTCGAAGCTGTGGCCGATGGCGCTCAGCAGACCCACCGGCACGAACTCCGTGGTGTTGAAAATAAAAGCCGCCAGGGCCAGCGCGATTACGCTGAGCCAACTTCCAGTGCGAGCATCAAGGGTGTTCATTTAAAGACGCGTCAGCCTCAAGGTAAAAACAAGTTCAGCAGCCGCCGAGCTCACATACGAAACGCCGACAAGCAAAAAGACCGCGCGAGGCTCAAGGCCTGTGCGGTGCATGCAGTCAGCAAACTATTATGAGTATGGGAGGGTACGACCAGATGAGGCGAAGTCTACGCCCTTGTTATCGTTGTCACAATGTGTGTCCACTGCGTCAAACTGGCTCATCCGGCCCTCTGTCACGCCTCGTTCAAGGCGGCTAAAGGCGCCAACGGCTCGACCTCCGGGCCCGTCAAAATCTCTCGAAAGGTGCCAGCCAGAGGCCTCAGCGTCACCCGATGCCATGCGGCCCAAAGTGGCATGGTGAAGCTCAGCCAAGGCAATTCCCAAAACACGACCCCCGGATGCGCCGACTGATTGAGGTTTTTTTGAGTCATCGCGATGCCTAATCCGGCAGTGCGGATTAGATTTTACAAGGACGCAAAAAAAGACACTTTGGGGCGCCTTTTTAATGTCTGGTGGAGGCGAGCATTTATCGACATCACAGACCTTTTCGATGCTGTCTCCAACAACCAGGCGTAGACGTGCCGGGGCCGGTGGGCCCCATCTCTCATCAAGCTATCAGAGCTGTTTAGCGAACCGTTCCACCGCGCCCACGACTTCGCGTGCCCCTGCCTGGATCTCCAAAATCACACTCCCGGCTTGCTGAGCGAGATTCAACCCTTGCTCTGCCTGAGAGCGACTGCTGCCCATGCCTGAGACGGCCTGGTTGACCAACAGTTGGTTGTCCTGGACTACCGTCACGATTTCATCAGTGGCTGCGCTGGTGCGTGCGGCGAGCTGCCTGACCTCATCCGCCACTACAGCAAAACCTCGACCTTGCTCACCTGCGCGCGCCGCCTCGATAGCAGCATTGAGCGCCAACAGGTTTGTCTGCTGGGCGATGCCCCCAATCGTTTGCACAATCGAACTGATCAGCAGCGACTGTTTACCCAGCGCTTCAATGCTGGTCGACGCCGCGGTTACCTGGTCAACGATCAGATTCATCGTTGCAACGGTTTCTTTAACCACATCAGCGCCTCGATTGGCGGTGTTGTCTGTGCTCTGAGAAATTTCATAGGCCGTGCTCGCGCCATTCCTGACCTCCTGCTCGCGCTTTACCTGATCGGTAATCGGTGTGGCGAACTTGGCGATCTTGTAGAGATTTCCCTCGTTGTCGAGAACCGGGTTATAGGTCGCTTCGAGCCAGATATCGTTGCCATGACTGTCAATCCGCTTGAACCGATCGGCCACGAATTTCCCCGTACGCAGAGTGCTCCAGAATTTTTCATACTCTGGCGAGCTGACGTAGGACGGTTCACAGAACATGCTGTGGTGACGTCCTACAATCTGACTTAGCGAATAGCCCATAGCTCTCAGGAAATGGTCGTTGGCTTTGACCACCTTGCCTGAGAGATCAAACTCAATGACGGCGGTTGACCTGTGAAGCGCCTGGATAAGCGCATCGTTCTCTCTCGATTTATCGACAGCCTCCGTAACGTCAAAGCCGTAACAGGTCATGTGGGTCACTTGGCCTGAAGCGTCCTTGACAGGCGCCCATACGGCCCGTGCCCAGACCATGCTGCCGTCAACCCTCACAAACCTGTAGTCATCAGAGGTCGTGGTGCCCCTGTTCATTGCGGTGACGAAGTTTTTATAACAAGGCAGATCCCGGACGTAAGACGGCGTGTAGCGGCCCAGGGATTGGCCAAGGATCGAGGATGGAGGATTGCCCAGGAACTCCAAAAACTTCGGCCCCGCCGAAGTGATATTCATGTCCCTGTCCACCGTCAGCGAGATGGTCTCCTCAGCCAGTATTTCCTGAGCTTGCTGGAGGGATTTCAGTTCCTCTTGGAGCACAGCGATGTCGCGTTTAAGCCTTTTGTTGAACATGTGCTCACCGTTGAGAAATTGAGAACTATCAAAAGTATCGGCTGCGGCGACCTAAAGCTTAAACCTGACTGACAGAATATTTAGTTGTATGGCTTGCTATCTATTTACGAGGTCTTAGCAACTTTTTATCCCACATAGCCTCGGCCTTTGACTCAGCAGTCGCACCGGCCCACGGCACCCACCGGTCAGGCGCCCGTGCGATCATCGTCCCGCCGCCGTGCCCCATCTGCTGCGCGACGCTAACGAACCATTCAATGACCCTCAAACGCCAAATGGTTCGCCCGAGCGCGAAAGGAACATGACTGATGTCCATAGATACGATCAGTCACCTTTTCCAACGGCTCGTCATACCATAGGAACCGTCAACTGCCTTTCAGGGCTTGAAGCCCGAGGTGATGGGAATGTTGATGAGGCTTACGCCTGACGCTGCCAGATTCGGAATCTATGGCTGACATCATTGCCTTGAAAACTTCATTCCTAGATGGGTACGCTGGTCAGGAGATTTTCCTCAAATTCACCACTGTAGGATTTCAATGTCGATACCGTCATGACCCGGCCATTGCGGAGGCAAAAAAGCCTCTAATAGGCACAAAAAAAGCACTTGCGCAAAAGCGCTAAGTGCTTGGTTTGTATTGATTCTTTTGTGCCGGGGTAATCTGAAACGAGTCGGTATCTAACTGTTTTGTCTAATTAATGATTGATTGGTCAACTCGCTTGGAATACCAGTTGGAACGCTGCGTGATCTGGATTCCGATGGACGGTGCGTTTTGAGAACCGCCCACAAAAACGAATCCGGGCCGCATCTATCAAGCAAATGGTCGCACTGTTGATCGTTGCCCCTGCGCTCGCTGGCACAGGGACTCCTAGCAAACGATACCTTTAATGATTGCCGTGTTGGCTAAGCCGACTCTCGAAGTATTGCGCCGTCTCTTTGTCGGTGCAGTACAGGTAGCAACCCTTCATCCCGCGTGTCATCAGGGTTCGGTACGTATTTTTGATGATCAGGTCTGTTTCACTTTTCGCGAGGGTAGGTTGCTCTTTCATCATTTTTTTCCAGCCGCGAATCGATTTATCGTGCTTGTCGCGCTCATCCGGG
>Ga0213820_1000146_pt1 | contig 69900 bp, 52 predicted proteins | sample MC6MC0910MG_FD_179889 | JGI IMG/M metagenome (GOLD analysis project Ga0213820, IMG submission 179889) | Enriched soil aggregate microbial communities from Iowa State University, Ames, United States - MC6-MC0910-MG | ecosystem: Environmental > Terrestrial > Soil > Unclassified | place: USA: Iowa...
GTAGGTGAACACGTCCTGCGCGTCGCCGGTGCCGCCCGAATTGGGGTTGGCGTGATACGAGGCGTTGCCGTTGGCATCGACGATCAGGTTGCCGTAGAGGCCCTGAATCACTGTGCCGACGCCGGTCGTCACAGCGGTGGAGGTGTCGCCGCCTGCGCGCACACCGACGATCAACCCGCCTGCGCCTGGGCCATCGGCGCCCGCCTGGTCGTTGGCGAGGATGTTGCCGCTGGTTTCGCCGCCTTCTTTGACATAGCCAATATCGGGGTTGGCCTGAGGCGTGTCGTCGGTCACATGAACGTTGATGTTGCCGTCGGCCACATCACCATCGCTGTCCACGGCGTGCACGGCGATCTGCTCGTTATTAATGGTGCCGTTGCCTTGATTATGGGTTTCGGCGCCGTTGAGGGTGTAGCTGTAGGTGACTTCGCCCGTGTTTGGGTTGTAGCCAAGGATGGTCAGGGTGTTGCCCGATGGCAGGGTAACGGACTGCGGCGAGGTGATCGCCACGCCATTGGTCACCACCTCGATGCCGCCGATGGTCAGGGTTTGCAAACCATCGGGCGCTGAAACCTTGATCACGCCATTCTGGGTCAAGGCTTGAGGATTTGGCGCACTGCCGTCGGCCAGATTCGCCTCGTTCAGCGTTACGTCGCTTGTGCCGAGGGTCACGCCGTTGTCCACAGGAGGTGGAGGCTGATCAGGCGGCGGGCTCACAACCGGTGGTTCATCGGGAGGCGTGACCACGATCGGCGGCAAGGAGGTGTCAGGCGTGCCGTTATCGAACAGGCCAACCTCGGGCTCGGGGATGATGAAGCTCGGGTTGATACCTGCCGTCGGGAAACCGATGACCGGCGTCACGGAGCCTGCGGTTTCCGTCAGCAGGACGAAGCTGTGACCACCGCCCAATGCCGTGGGTGAGCCGCCGGGGTTGGCATTGCCTGCCGCGGGAGCGTCGGTGATCTGGCTGGGGTCGGCGCCTGCGGCAATGGCCTTCTGCACCTGCTGCACATCAGCCAGTTGCTGCTGGCTGGGCGGTACGGCGTCGGGCGTGTCGACGTGGGTGGCGTGGTTGGCAAGAATCTCCTGGGTCAGCGGCAAGCTGCTGTCGCGACCCAGTGTCAACTCGCCCCCTTGAGCCAGATGCACCGCCACCGCGCCTGTAGGACCGGTCTGCAGCTGTTCGCCGGCGTACACCTTGTCTCCCTCGATTACCAGTCGTCGGGTGCCGTTGCTCGCGACCGCGAAAACATCGCCCACCACCTGCTTAACCGTACCGATCAACCTGGCCATATCCACTCCCTTGCTGCAAATACCGGATCAGAAAATGTTACGAATCCAACAAGAACTGTTCAATCGGCGCACAAGAATGGTCTGAATACAGCCATCATCGACAAATTTATGTCGCTGAATCTTTTCAAGTTTTTTGCTCGAAAAACCACTTGATCGAACGCCGTCAAATTTCCGTTGAAAATTCAAAAAAACACCTATGCACTCTGTAACACATTGAATACAGGTCTTTCCTGCAAGCAACATTCGCTTGATTTCCCGAAATGGCATAAGTTTTTTTTGGAATAAGGGATATGAAAAAAACGTCTGAGCTTTTCTAAAAGTTGTTCTTAGCTCTGATGTTACAAACCTGATACGGTTTTAACAGCTCGTTTCGCCGGTTTTTTGGCGTTAAGCAGCAAGACAACAATCCAGGGAGAAGTTCCATGCGCGATTTGACCCCGCTTTACAGTGCAGTTGTGTTGGCGGTCGCCTGCGCTCAAGCGCAAGCCATGTCACTGAATCAGGCGATTCAGAACACCATCGACAATCACCCCGAAATTCACTCCAACCTGAATAATCGATTGTCCGCAGACGAGGACGTGAAGGTGGCCAAGGGAGGCTATCTGCCAACCGTGGATCTGGTTGCCGCCTACGGGCGCGAGCACACGGACAGCCCCACGACCCGGGCCTTCGGCAACCACAACGAAGAAACCTTGAATTACACCCAGTCCGAGCTGCGCCTGCGCCAGATGCTGTTCGACGGCTTCAACACCAAGAACGAAGTCGGCCGCACCCAGGCAGTGGTCAACTCTCGCGCGTACTACCTGCGCGGCACCTCCGAAGACCTTGCTCTGCGGGCCATTGAGGTCTATCTGGAAGTGCTCAAGCGACGCGAGCTGGTGGACCTGGCCAAGAACAACCTGCAGGCGCACCTGCGCATCAACGACCAGATTGGTCTGCGCACCAACCGCGGCATCGGCAGCAACGCCGACAGCGATCAATCCAAGGCCCGTCGCGCGCTGGCCGAGAACAATTTCTACACCGCACAGGTGGATCTGGCCGACGCCGAAGCCAATTTCTACAGCGCCGTGGGCAGGATGCCTGACGAACTCGAAGCGCCCCCTTCGATCAAGGGTGAGGTCCCCAAGACCCTGGGCGATGCGCGACAAAGCATGCTGGTCAACAACTCGTACCTGAAATCGGCCCAGGCCGACGTCAACGCTGCCGAGAAACAGTACGAGGTGTCCAAGTCACCGTTCTACCCTCGTTTTGACGGGGAACTGGCCGTCGGCGCCAACAACAACATTGCCGGCGAAGAAGGCCACGACAATGAATGGCGCGCCGCCGTGGTGATGAATTACAACCTGTTCAACGGCAACCGCGATAAGGCTCGCCTGAACTCCAACGCTTACAAGACCGGCCAGGCCATGGACATCCGCAATAACGCCTTGCGCATGATCAACGAGAACCTGTCGCTGGCCTGGAACGCCATGAACAATGCCCGCGTGCAGACCCCGATCGCCCGAGAATACGCCGAAACCACCACCAAGGTTCGCGCAGCCTACCAAGACCAGTTTGGCTTGGGTCAGCGCACCCTGCTCGACCTTCTGGACAGCGAAAACGAGCTCTACAACGCCGCCCGCCGCTACACCGAGCTGCGCTACACCGAGGAATATTCGATGTATCGCGTGCTGGCCACTGAAGGCGAGCTGCTGAACAAGGCGCGTGTCGTATTGCCAACCGCCGCAGTCGCCCTGACAGAAGTCAAAAGCGAAGCTCGCCTGCCCGACTTGAAGTAACGCTGTAGCGCGTAAAGCGCGGGAGAAGTCTGTGACCAGCATGGAACTGCCTGAATTAGAGCCCGCTCATCCGTTCGATCCACGTTCGGATTTCGACGACCCGCTGATGGATGGCCTGCTCATCCTCTGCCGACTTCACGATCGCAGCGCCAGCCGCACCAGCCTCAGTGCCGGTCTGCCCCTGGCGCAGCAGTCCTTGAGCGTCGATCTTCTCCCACGCGCTGCTGCCCGTGCTGGTCTGCAAGCACGCATCCTGCGCCGCAAGCTCAGTGCCATCGACGGCCTGAACCTGCCGGTTCTGCTGCTGCTCAAGGGCTACCGCTGCGCGATTCTCAGGCGCTGGGAAGAGGACGGCCGCGCGCTGATCCTGCCCAGCGAAGCCGATGGCGGCGAACAACGCGTGACCCGTGAAGAGCTGGAACGACTCTACACCGGTCAGGCGCTGTTCGCCCGCCCCCGCCATGAGCTGGAAAACCTGCGCGCGCCGCTGGTGCCGCGGGTCAACGCCTGGTTTCGCGACACCCTCAAGTTGTCGCGCTGGTTGTACAGCGACGCCATCCTGGCCAGCCTGTTGATCAACCTGCTGGGCCTGATGGTGCCGCTGTTTGTGATGCAGACCTACGACCGCGTGGTGCCCAATCAGGCGACCTCGACGCTGTGGGTGCTGGCGATCGGGCTGCTGATCGGCACAGGCTTCGAGCTGACCTTAAGGCTGGTGCGCGCGCGCCTGCTGGATCAAGCCGGCAAGAAGACCGACGTGATCCTCTCGGCAACCCTGTTCGAGCGCATCACCGGCATGTCGATGAAGGCCCGTCCCGCCACCATCGGCGGCTTTGCCCAGAGCATTCATGACTTCCAGGGCCTGCGGGAATTTCTCACCGCCGTGACCCTGACCAGCATCATCGACCTGCCCTTCGCCGTGCTGATGCTGGCGGTGATCGGCCTGCTCGGTGGCTGGCTGGTGGTGATTCCTTTGGTGGCGTTCCCGATCACCATCCTGTTCGCCTGGATCATCCAGATACGCCTGCGCGACACCGTCGAACGCAGCCTCGCGCTGGGGGCCGAGCGTCAGGCACTGCTGGTGGAAACCCTCGGCGGCCTGGAAACCCTCAAGGCCTGCGGCGCCGAAAGCGAACGCCAGCACAAATGGGAAACCACCCACGGCGCCCTCACCCGCCTGGACAGCCACGCCCGTGACCTCTCGGCGCTGGCCAGCAACGGCACGCTGTTCATCCAGCAGTTCTCGGGGATGGCAACCATCGTGGCCGGGGTCTACATCATCATCGCCGGCAACCTCAGCGTTGGCGCACTGGTGGCCAGCTACATGCTCGGCAGCCGCGTGCTCGCGCCGTTGGGGCAGATCGCCGGGCTGATCACTCGCTATCAACAAGCCCAGCTGACGATGAAAAGCACCGACGCGCTGATGGCCCTGCCGCAAGAGCGCGACCCCGCCAAACACCCGCTGCAACACACCCGGCTCATGGGCGCGATCGAGGTGGTCAAGGCCAGCTTCGCCTATGGCGGGCCGGGCACGCTGGCGGCGTTGAACGAGGTCAGCATCACGGTCAAGCCGGGCGAACGCATCGGCATCATCGGCCGCAGCGGCTCCGGCAAAAGCACCCTGGCGCGATTGATGATGGGCTTTTATGCGCCGGACGAAGGGCAGTTGCTGCTCGACGGCCTGGACCTGCGTCAGGTGGACGTCGCCGACCTGCGTCAGCAAGTGGGCTATGTCGCCCATGACCTGCCGCTGCTGGCCGGCAGCCTGCGCGACAACCTGACCCTCGGCGCGCGCTACGTCACCGATGCGCGGATGCTGGAAGTGGCCGAACTGACCGGCGTCACGGAGTTGGCCCGCAACCATCCGCTGGGCTTTGATCGCCCGGTCGGCGAGCGCGGTCAGCTGCTGTCCGGTGGGCAGCGTCAGGCGGTTTTGCTGGCCCGCGCGCTGTTGCTCGACCCGCCGATCATGCTGCTCGACGAACCCACCAGCCACATGGACAACGCCAGCGAAGACGCCCTGCGCCAGAAACTGTTCGAGCGCATGCAGGGCAAGACGCTGCTGCTGGTCACCCATCGCATGTCGATGCTCAGCCTGGTTGATCGTTTGATCGTGCTGGACAACGGCAAGGTCGTTGCCGACGGGCCCAAAGAGCTGGTCGTCGAAGCCCTGCGCAAGGGCCGCGTCGGCCCGACTACGGTTTAAGGAGCGTTACCCATGTCTTCCGCTCACAGTTATTTTCAACCTGGCCGCCAGGTCGACAACGAGTTCATGCCCGAAGTCGCAGGCGTTGCCGCAGAAGATGCTTCGCGACGCTCGCGGGTGACGGTATGGATCGCCGCCGCCCTGATTATCACCGCATTGGTCTGGGCCAAATTCGCCGTGTTGCAGGAAGTGACCATGGGCGAAGGCAAGGCGATCCCGTCGAGCAAGGTTCAGATTATCCAGAACCTTGAAGGCGGCATCGTCACCGAGATCTTCGTGCGTGAAGGACAGATCGTGAACAAGGGCGACACCCTGCTGCGCCTGGACGACACGCGGTTTCTGTCGAACAAGGGCGAAAGCGAAGTCGACAAATACACCCTGATGGCCCAGGTCGACCGGCTTTCGGCCGAATCCGAGGGGCGGCCATTCAAGCCGTCTGCCGAGGTGGTGAGCAAGGCCCCGCAAGTGGCTGCCGATGAACAGTCGCTGTACGACTCGCGCCAGCGGCGTCTGGCCAGCGAGCAGCGCACCCTGCAGGAACAGCTGCGGCAGAAGACTCAGGAAGTCGCCGAGTTTCGTTCCAAGCAGGACCAGTACCGCAACCAGCTGGGCTTCATTCAGCAGGAGTTGAGCATGTCGGCGCCGTTGGTCAACAGCGGCGCGGTGTCGCCTGTGGAAATCATCAGGCTCAAGGGCAAGGCCTCTGAAGCGCGGGGGCAAATGGACGCGACTTCTCTGGCGATTCCTCGGGCCGAAGCGGCGATCAGCGAGATCAAGAGCAAGATTCAAGAATCGCTGGACAGTTTCCGTTCGGACGCAGCAAAAGACCTGAACGACAAACGTTCGGATCTGGCCAAAGCCAGCGCCACCAGCATCGCCATCGACGACCGCGTGACCCGCACGACTGTCACCTCGCCCGTGAAAGGCATCGTCAAGACACTCAAGGTCAACACCATCGGCGGCGTGGTTCAGCCGGGCAGCGACATGGTGGAAATCGTGCCGCTGGACGACAACCTGCTGATCGAAGCCAAGGTCCGCCCCCAGGACGTGGCCTTCCTGCACCCCGGCCAGAAAGCCATGGTCAAGTTCAGCGCCTACGACTACACCATCTACGGCGGTCTGCCGGCCAAGCTTGAACTGATCGGCGCCGACACCACCACCGATGACAAGGGCAACACCTTCTACCTGATCCAGGTGCGCACCGACAAAAACCACCTGGGCGCAGATGAAAAGCCGCTCCTGATCATCCCCGGCATGGTGGCGACGGTGGACATCATTACCGGTGAGAAGAGTGTGATGGATTATCTGTTGAAGCCGGTGCTCAAGGCGCGGACCGAGGCGTTGCGGGAGCGGTGATCTATCAGCGACTGATCGCGTTGGCTTTTGATTCTGCCCGGAGGGCGTAGGAGCTCGGCTTGCCAGCGATCTGCCGGGAACCGGCAGTAATGACGGAAAACGCGGTGTATCAGGAACACCGCGTCATCAGGTTTTACTGCCGGTGCCCGGCAGATCGCCCGATCGCGGTCCGCAGCAAGCTGGACTCCTACGCCCTCCGGGCAGAAGCAGACCGAGTCATTTGTGCTTCTTGTCCCCCTTCTCGAACGCCGCTTGCAGCGCATCATTGATCGTGCGCAACACCTTCACCCGCGCCCAGCGTTTGTCGTTGGCCTCCACCAAGGTCCACGGGGCGATTTCGGTGCTGGTGCGGTCGACCATATCTCCAACAGCTTCGCGATACAGCGGCCATTTGCTGCGGTTGCGCCAGTCGTCGTCGGTGATCTTGTGGCGCTTGAAGGGGATCTTCTCACGCGCCTTGAAACGTTCAAGCTGAGTGGCGTCATCGATGGCCAGCCAGAACTTCACCACCACAATGCCGGCGTCGGTAAGCTGCTCTTCGAAATCATTGATTTCGCTGTAGGCACGCAGCCAGTCGGCTTGTGAGCAGAAGCCTTCGACCCGCTCTACCAACACCCGTCCATACCAGGAGCGGTCGAACACGGTGAATTTGCCCCGCGCCGGAATCTGTCGCCAGAAGCGCCACAGATACGGCTGCGCCAGCTCGTCCTGACTGGGCGCTGCAATCGGCACAATGTGGTACTGACGAGGGTCGAGCGCACCGGCCACCCGTTTGATCGCCCCGCCCTTGCCGGCCGCATCGTTGCCTTCGAACACTGCCACCAAGGCGTGACGCCGCATGCGCTTGTCGCGCATCAGGCCCGATAGCCGCGCCTGCTCGGTGATCAGCTGCTCTTCGTAATCGTCCTTTTCCAGCGACAGGGTCATGTCCAGATTGTCGAGCAGGCTCAGCTCGTCAGTGTTGCTCGGCAGCGGCCCGATGTTGACCAGATTGGCGCTGCCTTCAGGGGTCTTGAGCGCGTTCTGCAGACCTTCGAGCAACAGCCGGCCAACGGTCAGGCTGCGGTAGTTGGCATCCACCCCCTCGATCACATGCCATGGCGCGTAGTCGCGGCTGGTGCGCCGCAGCACGCGCTCGCCAAAGCGCACGAACTTGTCGTAGGTCTTGGATTGCTGCCAGTCCAGCGGGCTGATGCGCCAGCTGTGCAGGGGGTCATCCTTGAGGGTCTTGAGGCGCAGCTTCATCTGCTTCTTGGACAGGTGAAACCAGAACTTGAAGATCACCGCGCCTTCATCCACGAGCATCTTTTCCAGACGTTCGGCGCCATTGATCGCCTGATCCAGCACCGGGTCCTTGAACTGCTTGTGCACGCGGCCCTGGATCATCTGGCTGTACCAGTTGCCGAAAAAGATGCCAATGCGCCCCTTGGGCGGCAACTGGCGCCAGTAACGCCAGACCGGCGGGTGGGCCAGTTCTTCGTCGGTTTGCTGATCGAAGGTACGCACTTCTATATAGCGCGGGTCCATCCAGTCGTTGAGCAGCTTGACCGTTTCGCCCTTGCCCGCACCTTCGATGCCATTGATCAGCACGATGATCTGGCGCTTGGCCTGTTCATGCAGTTCGTACTGGGCTTCCAGCAGCGCTTCGCGCAGGGCCGGCACCGCGGCGTCGTAGGTTTCGTCGTCGATGCAGTGGCCGATTTCAGCGGATTCGAACATGTAGAGCTCCCGTTGCTTGTCGCTCAAGACTAGCGGTTCGATGCGAGCGATGTGGGTTATGACATCGAAACCCTGCCATGGGTCAATCCTCATAGGGCCAAGCAAGGGTCGCAGTGAGTTAACATGTCGGCCTTGCACCTGCCAGCGCGCCTTCAGTAGCCCGATCATGACCACCATCCAGCACGCCCAGCTCGACTGGGACGAAAACGGCAACCCGATTTCCCGGGCATTTGCCGACGTCTACTTTTCCAACGAATCGGGGCTGGCTGAAACCCGTCACGTGTTCCTGACCCAGAACGACCTGCACGCCCGCTTCACAGCGTTGCCTGCAAGCGGGCGGCTGGTGATCGGCGAGACAGGTTTTGGTACGGGGCTGAATTTCCTCTGCGCCTGGCAGTTGTTCGAAGCCTGCGCCACGCCCGGCGCACGCTTGCAGTTCGTCAGCGTGGAGAAGTTTCCCCTGAGTCGCGCAGACCTGACGCGGGCGCTGGACTTGTGGCCGGAACTGAAACCTTTCGCCGATCAACTGCTGGCGCAATACGTGGCGATTCACGAAGGCTTTCAGCGGCTGGTGTTCGACGGCGGGCGGGTCACCCTGACCCTGTTGATCGGCGATGCGCTGCAGATGCTGCCGCAGCTGGACGGCCCGATCGACGCCTGGTTTCTCGACGGCTTTGCCCCCGCGAAAAACCCGGAGATGTGGACGCCTGAGCTGTTTGCCGAGCTGGCCCGCCTCGCCGCGCCGGGTTCGACCATCGGCACCTTCACCAGCACCGGCTGGGTGCGTCGGGCGCTGAACGCGGCGGGTTTCAAGATGAAGCGGGTGCCGGGCATCGGTCATAAATGGGAAGTGCTCAGGGGCGCGTTCATCGGCTGGCCTGAAGAAGCACCTGCGCCTGCATCGGCCAAGCCTTGGTTTGCCCGGCCTGCGCTGACTCATCGCGAGCGCAAGGCGCTGGTCATCGGTGCGGGGCTGGCGGGGTGTGCGACAGCGGCCAGTCTGGCGGCGCGGGGCTGGCAGGTGAGTCTACTGGAGCGCCACGCGGACTTGGCCCAGGAAGCTTCGGGCAATCCTCAAGGCGTGCTGTACCTGAAACTCTCGGCCCATGGCACGGCTCTGTCGCAGCTGATTCTCAGCGGTTTTGGCCACACGCGGCGTCTGCTGGAGCGGCTTGAGCGAGGCGTCGACTGGGGGGATTGCGGCGTGCTGCAACTGGCCTTCGACGACAAGGAAGGCGAGCGGCAGGCGCAATTGGCGGCGGCGTTTTCCCCTGACTTGCTGCACGTGCTGGATCAAGCCGACGCCCAAGCCCAAGCAGGCGTTGCCCTGCCCAGCGGCGGGCTGTTCTACCCGGAGGGCGGCTGGGTGCATCCGCCGGCGCTGTGTCGGCTTCAGGCAAACGCTTCGAACATTCGCCTGATGGCGCACAACGAGGTGGTCGAATTGCGACGGGACGGCGACGGCTGGCAGGCGTGGGATGGCGAGCGGTTGCTGGATTCGGCGCCGGTCGTGATTCTGGCCGGGGCGGGAGAGGTCAAACGCTTCCCGGCCAGCGCGGAGCTGCCGCTCAAGCGCATTCGCGGGCAGATCACCCGTCTGCCACAAACTCAGGCCAGCCAGGCGCTTAGCACGGTGGTCTGCGCCGAGGGCTATGTTGCGCCGGGTCGCCTGGGCGAGCACACGCTGGGGGCGAGTTTCGACTTCAAGAGCGACGATCTGACCCCGACCACTGCCGAGCATCTGGGCAATCTGACGCTACTGCGGGCGATTTCCGCTGACCTGACCGAGCGCTTGCAGGCCGATCATCTGCCTGCCGAACAGTTGCAAGGTCGCGCGGCGTTTCGCTGCACCAGCCCGGATTACCTGCCCATCGTCGGTCCATTGGCAGATCACGAGGCGTTTCTGGAGGCGTATGCGGTGTTGCGCAAAGACGCCCGACAAACGCCCGATGTGGCGTGCCCCTGGCTTGACGGGCTGTACGTCAACAGCGGGCATGGCTCGCGCGGCTTGATCACCGCGCCGCTGTCGGGTGAGTTGATTGCCGCCTGGCTGGAAAACGAGCCCCTGCCCTTGCCCCGCAGCGTGGCCGAGGCCTGCCATCCAAACCGGTTTGTGTTGCGGCAGTTGATTCGAGGGAAGTAGTTGCAATCGTCACAGATCATCTGCGGTCCTGCGGCCAGTCACTGAACGTATCCAGCCGGCTACAAAACTGCACTGCGCCACTGTTTACATCTCCCCCAGGCAACCCGGTATCCTCCACCTCATTCCCTTTCCAGGTATCGGTCGATGCTGCAAGTCCAGGACGTGTTCAAGAGCTATGCCACGGCCCAAGGCCCGCTGGCGGTATTGCGGGGCGTGGATTTGCAGTTGGGCCAGGGTGAAAGCCTGGCGTTGATGGGGGAATCCGGCAGCGGCAAGAGCACCCTGCTGCATCTGGTGGCGGGGCTGGATCAGGTCGATCAGGGCAGCATCGAGATCGCCGGGCACCGGCTGGACCTGATGAACGAAGCGCAACTGGCCAACTGGCGGCGCACGGAAATCGGCCTGGTGTTTCAGCAGTTCAACCTCATCGGCAGCCTCAAGGTCGAGGACAACCTGGCCTTTCAGGCGCGTCTGGCCGGGCGCTATTCCCCTGAGTGGCAAGCTGAACTGGTCGAACGCCTGGGCCTTGGCGCGCTGCTCAAGCGCTATCCCGAGCAACTCTCCGGCGGCCAGCAACAACGCGTCGCCATCGGCCGCGCCCTCGCCTCTCGTCCGGGCCTGCTGCTGGCGGACGAGCCCACCGGCAACCTCGACGAAAACACCAGCGACGAAGTGCTGCAACTGCTGCTGGACCTGCTCGCCGACAGCCCCACCAGCCTATTGATGGTCACCCACAGCCCCAGGGTCGCTGCGCGCCTGCATCGTCGCACGGTGCTGCATCTGGGCCGGCTGGCGGCTGAAGGCGATCGCTGATGTCGGTATTTTTCTGGACCCTCAAGGCGCTCCTCAGCCATTGGCGACGCCATCCTGTGCAATTCTTCAGCGTGCTCACCGGTCTGTGGCTGGCCACCAGCCTGCTGACCGGCGTACAAGCCCTGAACAGCCAGGCGCGGGAAAGCTACGCCAAGGCCAGCCAGTTGATCGGCGGCGAGCCGCAGAAAGTGCTCGTCGCGCCTAATGGCGCCAATTACTCACAGGAACTGTTCGTCAGCCTGCGTCGCGCGGGGTGGCCTGTGTCCCCGGCCTTGCGTGGCCGCGTCACCCTCAAGAACCTGCCCGATCAGCGGCTGGTCCTGCTTGGCATCGAACCGGTGACCCTGCCCGCCAACACCGCGCTGGCCGGTCAGACCCTGGACACCGAGCAGGTGGTCAACTTTTTCACACCGCCGGGCAGCACCTGGATTTCGCCGCAAACGATGCAGGCGCTGGGGCTGCACGAGGGCGAACAACCGCAGACCGAGGCCGGGCAGACCCTGCCGCCGCTGCGCGCCCAAGCCGACATGGCCCCCGGCCTGCTGCTGATGGACATCGGTTTCGCCCAGCAGGTGCTCAATCAGCCGGATCAGATCTCGCGGATGATCCTGCCCAGCGATTTCGCCGAAGACCCGCCGCCGCTGCCCGACGAGATGAAGGGCGAACTGGCGATCCGCAAAAGCGGTGAAGACAACGATTTGGGCCGCCTCACCGAAAGCTTTCACTTGAACCTCGACGCCCTGGGCTTTCTGTCGTTCGTGGTCGGGCTGTTCATCGTGCATGCCGCGATTGGCCTGGCGCTGGAGCAGCGTCGTGGGCTGCTGCGCAATCTGCGGGCCTGTGGCGTCAGCGGGCGGGGGTTGATCGCAAGCCTGGTGATCGAACTCGGCGTGCTGGCGTTGATCGGCGGAATGGCCGGGGTCATCAGCGGCTACTGGCTGGCCAGCGTGTTGCTGCCCGACGTCGCCGCCAGCCTGCGCGGCCTGTACGGCGCCGAAGTGGCCGGGCATCTGAACCTGAGCATCTGGTGGTGGTTGAGCGGCCTGGGCGTGGCCTTGCTCGGCGCCTTTCTCGCAGGCGCCAGCAGCCTGTTGCGCGCCGCGCGCCTGCCCTTGCTGGCGCTGGCCAACGAACAGGCCTGGCATGACACCCACGCGCGCTGGCTCAAGCGACAAGGCTGGATCGCGGGTGTCTGCGCGCTTGTCGCCCTGCTTGCAGCGCTGTTCGGCAACAGCCTGGCCGTGGGCTTCGTGTTGATGGCCAGCCTGCTGCTCAGCGCTGCACTGGGACTGCCGGTGCTGCTCAATGCCTTGCTCAACCTGCTGCTCGGCAAAAGCCGCTCGGTGCTGGGCCAGTGGTTTCTCGCCGATTGCCGTCAGCAGTTACCGGCCTTGAGCCTGGCGTTGATGGCCTTGCTGCTGGCCATGGCCGCCAACATCGGCGCGGGCAGCATGACCTCGGGGTTCCGCCAGACCTTCACCCATTGGCTGGAACAACGCTTGAGCGCGGAGCTGTACATCAATCCGCAAAACCCGGCCCAGGCCGCGCCGTTGCAGAAGTGGCTGAGCGAACAGCCCCTGACCCGCGCCGTGCTGCCCAACTGGCAAGTGTCGCTGCAGCTGCGCGGCTGGCCCGCCGAGCTGTATGGGGTGATCGACAACGCCCATTACCGCCAACACTGGCCGCTGCTGCAGTCCGCAGGCGACGACCCCTGGGGGCAACTGGCCAAGGACGACACGCTGATGCTCAGCGAGCAGTTGGCGCGGCGCTTGAAGGTCAGCGTCGGCGATGAAGTGAAACTGCCCGCCCCCGATGGCGACTGGCCGCTGCGCGTGGTGGGCATCTACGCCGACTACGGCAACCCCAAGGGCCACATGCTGGTCAACGCCAACCACCTGCTCGAACACTGGCCGGACCTGACGCCTAACCGCTTCAATCTGCGCATCGATACCCCGGCGATCCCGCAATTGCTGCGGGTGCTGCACAACAAATTCACCATCGACGACAACCGCATCGTCGACCAGATCCAGCTCAAGGCCTGGTCGCGGCAGGTGTTCGAACGCACCTTTTCCGCAACCGCTGCGCTCAACAGCCTGACCCTGATGGTCGCCGGCGTTGCGCTGTTCATCAGCTTGCTGACCCAGAGCCAGAGTCGCCTCGGGCAACTGGCGCCGTTGTGGGCACTGGGGGTTACGCGGCGGCAATTGATGCTGCTGAACCTGGCCCAGACCTGGCTGCTGGCGGTGCTGACGCTGGTGCTGGCGATTCCGCTGGGGCTGCTGCTGGCGTGGTGCCTGGATGCGGTGATCAACGTCCAGGCCTTCGGCTGGCGCCTGCCGTTGCAGGTGTTCCCTGGGCAGTTGCTGCGCCTGATGCTGCTGGCGATGCTCGCTACCTTGCTGGCCTCGGCCTGGCCGCTGTATCGGCTGTATCGCACGCGGCCGGCCGACTTGCTGAGGACCTTCGCCAATGAACAGTAAGGCGCTGGCCCTGTTGCTCGTCGCGCTGCTGATGAGCGGCTGCGACGACAAAACCGAGGACGAAAAAGGCTTCGCCGGGCTGGCCGACGATGCCGCCAGTTATGCACAGGTGACGCCGGGCAAACGCTTCGTGTTCCCCGAAGATCATGGTCGCCACAACGATTTTCGCATTGAGTGGTGGTACGTCACCGCCAACCTCAAGGACGCCGATGGCCAGTCCTTCGGCGTGCAGTGGACGCTGTTTCGCAATGCCCTGCCCCGGCCGAAAACCGCCGCCAGCGACGAGCACGGCTGGAGCAATCGCAACCTGTGGATGGGCCACGCCGCGGTCACCTCCGAGGCCGAACACTACGCCGCCGAGCGCTATGCCCGAGGGGGCGTCGGTCAGGCCGGCGTCACGCTGGCGCCCTTCACGGCGTGGATCGACGACTGGGCCTTCACCAGCCATTCGAGCATCGAAAACCCGCTGACCGACATGCAGCTGCAAGCCAGTGGCCCGCAGTTCAACTATCGCCTGCGCCTGACCTCGAGCAAGCCGCTGGTGCTGCAAGGCAAGGACGGCTTCAGCCAGAAATCCGAGCAAGGGCAAGCGTCGTATTACTACAGTCAGCCGTTCTTTCAGGCCGACGGTACGCTGGAAATCGACGGCAAGACCTATCAGGTCTCGGGCCCCGCCTGGCTGGACCGCGAATGGAGCAGCCAGCCGCTGACGGAAAACCAGACCGGCTGGGACTGGTTCTCGCTGCACCTGAAAAACGGCGCCGACGTGATGCTCTACCGCATGCGCCAGAAGGACGGCGAGCCGTACCTGACCGGCACCTGGATCAACGCCGATGGCAGCACCGAACTGCTCGCGGCGAAAGACATCGAGCTGACGCCGCAGGACACCACCGAGGTCGACGGCCGCGACATGCCCACCCACTGGTCGGTAAAAATCCCCGGCAAGGGGGTCGATGTCTCGGTCGACGCGCTCAACCCTCACGCCTGGATGAACCTGCAGATTCCCTATTGGGAAGGGCCGGTGCAGGTGACAGGGAATCAGGAGGGTGTGGGGTATCTGGAGATGACGGGGTATTGAGCCTTGCACACATACAGCCTCCTACGCCTTCGGCAGAATCAAAAACGCAGCAGTGCTTAACCTCTGCTTATAACCGATCGTTCTAAAACTCTCACAATCCCCACCGGTCAGTCTTTGGGTAGCCGGACTTCCCCGGCCACATTCCCCAACGGAAAACCGGTAAGGACTTATGTGCGGATTAGCTGGTGAACTACGCTTCGACAACCAACCTGCGGACCTCGCCGCAGTAGAACGCATCACCCATCATCTGGCCCCTCGCGGCCCGGATGCCTGGGGTTTTCATAGCCAGGGGCCGATTGCCCTGGGCCATCGTCGCCTGAAAATCATGGACCTGTCCGACGGTTCGGCGCAGCCGATGATCGACAGCCATCTGGGCCTTTCACTGGCCTTCAACGGCGCGATCTACAACTTCCCTGAACTGCGCGCCGAGCTGGAAAGCCTGGGCTATCAGTTCCATTCCGGTGGCGACACTGAAGTGCTGCTCAAGGGCTACCACGCCTGGGGCGCCGACATGCTGCCCAAGCTCAACGGCATGTTCGCCTTCGCCATCTGGGAGCGCGACAACAAGAGCCTGTTCATCGCTCGCGACCGCCTGGGTGTGAAGCCGCTGTATCTGTCGCGCACCGACAAGCGCCTGCGTTTCGCCTCGGCCCTGCCGGCGCTGCTCAAAGGCGGCGACATCAGCCCGATGCTCGACCCGGTCGCGCTCAACCACTACCTGAACTTCCATGCCGTGGTCCCTGCCCCGCGCACCCTGCTCGCTGGCGTCGAGAAAATTCCGCCGGCCACCTGGATGCGTGTGAGTGCCGAGGGCAAGGTCGAGCAGAAGGTGTGGTGGACGCTGCCTTACGGCCCTCATGCCGATGAAGCCAACCTGACCCTGGAAGACTGGCGCGACCGCGTGCTCGACAGCACCCGCGAAGCCGTGGCCATTCGTCAACGCGCTGCAGTGGACGTAGGCGTGCTGCTCTCGGGCGGCGTCGACTCGAGCATGCTCGTCGGCCTGCTGCGCGAAGTCGGCGTGAAAGACCTGTCGACCTTCTCCATCGGCTTTCAGGATGCCGGCGGCGAGCGCGGCGACGAGTTTCAGTACTCGGACCTGATCGCCAAGCACTACGGCACGAATCACCATCAGCTGCGCATCAAGGAAAGCGAGATCATCGAGCAACTGCCTGCGGCGTTCCGCGCCATGAGCGAACCGATGGTCAGCCACGACTGCATTGCCTTTTATCTGCTGTCTCGCGAAGTCGCCAAGCACTGCAAAGTAGTGCAGAGCGGCCAGGGCGCGGACGAGTTGTTCGCCGGGTATCACTGGTACCCGCAAGTCGATGGCGCCAGCGACCCGTACGCGGCCTATCGCGATGCGTTTTTCGACCGCAGCTATGACGAGTACGCCGCCACTGTAGCCCCGCGATGGCTGACCCAGAACGACGCCGCCGGTGATTTTGTGCGCGAACATTTCGCCATGCCGGGCGCCGATGCCGGTGTGGACAAAGCGCTGCGTCTGGACAGCACGGTGATGCTGGTGGACGACCCGGTCAAACGCGTCGACAACATGACCATGGCCTGGGGTCTGGAGGCGCGCACGCCGTTCCTCGACTACCGCCTGGTCGAGCTGTCGGCTCGCGTCCCTGCGCGCTTCAAGCTGCCGGATGGCGGCAAGCAGGTGCTCAAAGAAGCCGCGCGTCTGGTGATTCCTTCGGAGGTCATCGACCGCAAGAAAGGCTACTTCCCGGTGCCGGGCCTCAAGCACCTTGAGGGCGACACGCTGAACTGGGTGCGCGACCTGCTGCTCGACCCGAGCCAAGACCGTGGTCTGTTCAACCCGACCATGCTCGACACCCTGCTGACCAACCCCGACGGTCAATTGACCCCGCTGCGCGGCTCGAAGCTGTGGCAGCTCGCGGCCCTGAACCTGTGGCTCAGCGAACAAGGACTGTGACCGATGAAAGCCAATGCTTCGCTCTACAACCAGCGCCTGTTGCGCGGTCAGGCGCCGTCCTATGAACGCCTGCAGGCGCGCTTCGCCGAAGACGGCAGCTCCCTGGATGACGCGCCGCTGGCGCTGCATTGCGGCTGGGGGCGTCTGCTGATCGGGCACACCTATCCCGATCCCGCGGCGCTGGCCAACGAGCTGCTCAATGAGAAACCCGGCGAGCGCGACATTGCGCTCTACGTGGCCGCGCCGCAACAGGTACTGGCGCAGTCGCCGCAGCAGCTGTTTCTCGATCCGTCGGACACCCTGCGCCTGTGGTTCAGCGACTATCGCCCGTCGCAACGGGTGTTTCGCGGTTTCCGGATTCGTCGCGCGCAGAATCAGGCCGACTGGGACGCGATCAACAACCTGTACATCGCCCGCGGCATGTTGCCCATCGACGCGACCTTGCTGACCCCGCGTCATCAGGGTGGCCCGGTGTACTGGATCGCCGAGGACGAAAGCAGCAATGCGGTGATCGGCAGCGTGATGGGCCTCAATCATCAAAAGGCCTTCAACGACCCGGAACACGGCAGCAGCCTCTGGTGCTTGGCGGTGGATCCACAATGCACCCGCCCCGGCGTGGGCGAAGTATTGGTGCGTCATCTGATCGAACACTTTCAGAGCCGCGGCCTGGCCTATCTTGACCTGTCCGTGCTGCACGACAACCAACAGGCGAAAAACCTCTACGGCAAGCTCGGTTTTCGCAACCTGCCGACCTTCGCCATCAAGCGCAAGAACGGCATCAACGAGAAGCTGTTCCTCGGCCCCGGTCCGCAGGCGGACTTCAACCCGTATGCGCGGATCATCGTTGAAGAAGCCCATCGACGCGGCATCGAAGTGCAAGTGGACGATGCAGAAGCCGGCCTGTTCACCCTCATCCACGGCGGTCGGCGCATCCGCTGCCGGGAGTCCCTGAGCGACCTCACCACGGCGGTGAGCATGACCCTGTGCCAGGACAAGCGCCTGACCAACAAGGTGCTCAAGACCGCCGGTTTGCAGTTGCCCGTGCAGCAGTTGGCGGGCAATGCCGATGACAATCTGGCGTTTCTTGACGAGCACGAACGCATCGTCGTCAAGCCGGTGGATGGCGAACAGGGCCAGGGCGTAGCGGTGGATTTGCGCACTATTGAAGACGTGCAGGCGGCGGTCGAGCGTGCGCGCCAGTTCGATTCCCGCGTATTGCTGGAAAGCTTTCACGAAGGACTGGACCTGCGCATCGTCGTCATCGGTTTTAATGTGGTCGCCGCAGCGATTCGCCGCCCTGCCGAAATCATGGGTGATGGCCGCCATACCGTCGGCCAGTTGATCGGAGCCCAGAGCCGTCGTCGCGCGGCGGCGACCAGTGGCGAAAGCAAGATCCCGATGGACGACGAAACCCGTCGCACCGTGGAAGACGCCGGTTTCAGCTTTGACAGCGTGCTGCCGTCCGGGCAACGCCTGGCGGTGCGGCGCACGGCCAACCTGCACACGGGCGGCTGCCTGGAAGACGTCACGGCGATCCTGCACCCAGTGCTCAAAGACGCCGCCATCCGCGCAGCCCGCGCCCTCGACATCCCGGTGGTGGGCCTGGACCTGATGGTCCCGGCTGCCGATCAACCGGAATACGTGTTCATCGAAGCCAACGAACGCTGCGGCCTGGCCAACCACGAGCCACAGCCGACCGCCGAGCGCTTCGTTGATCTGTTGTTTCCCCATAGCCTGCCCGTTCACGGGTGAACGCAGCTTCAAGCTTCAAGCTTTAAGCTGCAAGACGGAGCGGCGTACGCTTCACTTGCAGCTTATGGCTTGAGGCTTGGAGCTGCTCCGATAGGAGCTCCCATGACCACTGCACAGAAAATCCTCGAACCGGATCTGAATTACCTGCAGAAAGTCCTGCTGGAAATGCTCGCGATTCCCAGTCCCACGGGCTTTACCGACACCATCGTGCGCTACGTCGCCGAGCGTCTGGAAGAGCTGGGCATTCCCTTCGAACTGACCCGTCGCGGCACCATACGCGCGACCTTGAAAGGCAAACAGAACAGCCCTGACCGTGCCGTCTCTGCGCACCTGGACACCATTGGCGCGAGCGTGCGTGAAGTGAAAGACAACGGCCGTCTGGGCCTGTCGGCGGTGGGTTGCTGGTCGAGCCGTTTCGCCGAAGGCAGCCGCGTCAGCGTGTTCACCGACACCGGCGTGATTCGCGGCAGCGTGTTGCCGTTGATGGCCTCGGGACACGCGTTCAACACCGCCGTCGACACCATGCCGATCAGTTGGGACCACATCGAACTGCGCCTGGACGCCTACTGCGCGACCCGCGCCGATTGCGAGTCGCTGGGGATCAACATTGGTGACTTCGTGGCCTTCGATCCACTGCCCGAATTCACCGAGAGCGGCCACATCAGCGCCCGCCATCTGGACGACAAGGCCGGTGTTGCCGCCCTGCTCGCCTCGCTCAAGGCCATCGTCGACAGCGGCGCCGAGCCCCCCATCGATTGCCACCCGCTGTTCACCATTACCGAGGAGATCGGCAGCGGCGCAGCTGGCAGCCTGCCGTGGGACGTCAGCGAATTCGTCGGTATCGACATCGCCCCGGTCGCCCCCGGTCAGCACTCCAGCGAACACGCGGTGAGCGTGGCGATGCAGGACTCCGGCGGCCCGTACGACTATCACCTGTCCCGCCACTTGCTGCGTCTGGGCCAGGAGAAAGAGCTGTCGGTGCGCCGCGACCTGTTCCGCTATTACTACAGCGACGCGCACTCGGCGATCACGGCGGGCTACGACACTCGCACTGCTCTCCTGGCCTTCGGCTGCGATGCGACCCATGGTTATGAGCGCACCCACATCGACAGCCTCAGCACCCTGAGCAAGTTGCTGACCGCTTACATCCTCAGCCCGCCGGTCTTCGCCAGCGACGCTAAACCGGCCAATGCGTCGCTGGAGAATTTCAGCCATCAGCTGGAGCACGACGCGCAGATGGAAACCGATACGCGGGTGCCGGCGGTGGATACGTTGGTGGGGCGTTAGGCACCCTGCGCGTGTACGCGGTCCTGACCTGAGGGAGCCGACTTGTTGTCGGATCCCTCTATTTTTGTTCCGCGATCATCCGTGCTTTCGTAGGAAAAATTGACGACCGCTGTAGCCCGCCAACCGCGACCACGCTAGCATCCCCGCCATCCGCCCCATCTGATGACCGAGCCGCCCATATGCTGATCCCCCACGACCAACTCGAAGCCGACACGCTGACCCGTCTGATCGAGGATTTCGTGACCCGTGACGGCACCGACAACGGTGACGACACGCCCTTGGAAACCCGCGTCCTGCGGGTCCGGCATGCATTGACCAAGGGTCAGGCGGTGATCTTCTTCGATCTGGACAGCCAGCAGTGCCAGCTGATGCTCAAGCACGAAGTACCCAAAGAATATTTCGACGAGTGAAACATGTGCCGCAAGGCATAGGTGCTGTTCGGCAAGTGGGTCTAGACGCCCGATGATTGCGCCGCCAGTTGCTGCAGGCGTGCGGCGATCCGCTTGTACACCTCGCTGCGATGGATCTTCACGTGTTGCGGGGCATTGATTCCCAGGCGGACCTGATTGCCCGTGATTCCCAGAATCTGCACGGTGATGTCGTCACCGATGGCAAATGACTCCCCTATTTCCCGCGTCAATACCAGCATGTTTCCTACTCCCAGGGTGGTAACCGAGGAGGCAGGGTGACAAGTGGGATCCAATGCATCAATGCATTGGGAAAAAATCAGTCTTGCCCTTCAAGCGTCATCGGCGGTAGCTGACAGACACGTCCTACATAGCCATTTCAATCATTAAACCGGTCAATCAAGGCATGGCTTTCTTACAAGAGGATGCGCGTCTGTTGGAAAACCCGTCGTTGACTGTCAGCCGATGGACTTGGCCTTGGCGCGCATCTTGTCGGCCATATTGGCCATTTCGTCATAAATGGCCTGCGGGTTCTGCTGCTTGATCTGCCAGGCCATGCGGCCCTGTTCGTGGGGCAGGATCATGAATTCACCTTGGGCCACCTGATCGTAGATGTAGTTGGCGATGTCACAGGCGCTGATCGGCGAGCTTTCCAGCAGCTTGCCGACCTGGGCTTTCATGGCCGGCGTCGGGCCGCGGAAGGAGTCCAGCAGGTTGGTCTGGAAGAACGACGGGCAAACCACATGCACGCCGACTTCCTGCTGACGCAGCTCCACCAGCAGGCTTTCCGACAGCGCCACCACACCGGCCTTGGCCACGTTGTAATTGCTCATCGCCGGGCCCTGCATCAGCGCGGCCATAGAGGCGACGTTGATGATCTTGCCCTTGCTTCGCTCCAGCAGCGGCAGAAACGCCTTGCAGCCCTTGACCACGCCCATGAGGTTGATAGCGATCTGCCAGTCCCAGTCCTCCAGCGACAACTCACCGAAGAAACCGCCCGACGCCACACCGGCGTTGTTGACGATGATGTCGATGCCCCCGAACTTCTGCTCACAAGCCTGTGCGAAAGCAGTCAACTGGCTGTAGTCGCGCACATCGCAACGCTGTACGAAACCCTCTCCCCCGGCCTCACGCACCAACCTCAGGGTTTCCTGAAGCCCCGGGTCACTGACATCCGACAGCGCCAGACGCCAGCCTTCACGTGCCCAGCGCAGTGCGATTTCACGCCCAAGGCCGGAACCTGCGCCAGTGATCATGATGCGATTTTGCATAACCGTTGCCTTGTCGATTGCGGGGAAGTGCGCTCAGTGTAAACAGAGAGATTGTCGGACAAGGCCTTCATTCGCTTGCTGAATGTCCTCGGCAAACCGCCACCTCAGGGGGCTGCACGGCGGCTCGGGTGATGTTTGACGTTTCTACAGGATCCAGGCGCGAACAGGAATGGGGAATGAGCGGAACAGATGATCAGTCTTTTCGAGTCCTTCGGTGGGGGCCAGTACTTAGGGTGCTTGTTAATTGAGGATAAAAAGCAACTTCCGGACCGATCAGCCATGGGTAAGTTCCCGATTTATTCGCTGTAAGTCGGGACCTTATAAAAATCAAAAGTTAGGTTTTTATGCAACCATCACAATCACAACTCATTGATTTAGTTGAATTAAATAAAAATGTTATTTTTTATGACTCATTGCCAGAACCTTTTCTTGTGGCCGACAGTCGGATTATTCAAGCAGTACAAGTTTCTTGCCAAGTTGGCAGAGGCTTGAACGGCACGGCCTCTTACCAAGTACACAAGAAGGAACTCGTCATGGGCATCGGCACAATTCTGATTATTATCCTCATTCTCCTGTTGATCGGCGGTCTGCCGGTCTTCCCGCACTCCAGAAGCTGGGGTTACGGGCCATCGGGGATTATCGGTACGATCCTGGTGATTCTGTTGATTCTGGTTCTGCTCGGCAGGATATGATCCCCTGGCAGCCAGTGAAAAGCCCCGCACAAGGCGCAATGCTGTTCACTTAAGCATTTGAGCTCAAACCGGGGTTACTGGAAAATCCGATGCCAGACACTTGGCATCGGATTTTTTTTGTCTGTACAGCAGCATCTCATCGACCCCGGCGACGCCTTCAATTGTTCAGATCTGGGCGCCATGACTCAGAACATCCCCGTTGAATGGGTGGCGTGCGCTCTGGATCTTTCCAGCCAGGCAATCATCAGTCGTCGTCGCTTGTCCGCAGACCAGGTGCTCTGATTGGTTCTGGGCATGGCGGTGTTCACGACAAAAATACCCCCCCCAGGCAGCCAAAAGCAGGGCCCTTTTGGCCACTGGCGTGGCTCTCTCGACAGACGTGACCCGCCGTAAACCGGGCGCTATCGAGTTGTGCGTTTACCCTGCAGACCGCCGGTATGCGCGAAGATCAATCGCGTCCCCCTGGCAAATCGTCCGGCCGCAGTCGCTTGCCGTAGAGCGAGCAACGCCTTGCCTGTGTACAACGGCTCCAGAGGCACCTCACACTGCCCTTCACTCATCGACATGAATTGAAGCAACTCAGGATCCACCTTGGCGAACCCACCGCGACTGGCATCCATCAGCTCATACCGACTCAAACCGTCCGTACCGACAATGTCCGCGACATTCTTTTCAACCCCATGCCCCTCAGGCACCGCCATCGCGCCAAACACTTTGCGCGGCCCATCTTCAGCCAGCACTAACCCCGCCAGCGTGGTGCCTGTTCCGCACGCCAGCCACCAGCCGTCGTAGTCGCTCCAGCCAATGTCAGCGAGCCGAGCGCGGGCCTGATTCACGATCTCGGTGCAGCCCAAGGCCCCGTCCAGCCCACCGCCGCCTTCGGGAATCGGGTACAGCTGTGGATAACGTTCGCGCCACGGCACCCAGAAATCCGCTTCATGGCGAGCGCGGTATCCGGCGTAACCGAGCCAGTGCAGTTCCATGCCGAAAGCCCGCAGATCGAGCACCGTCGGCGTTTCAACCGGGTGCCCGCGCAGCAACCCGACGGTGGCAAAACCAAACCGCTTGCCCGCTGCCGCGAGAGCATGAAGGTGGTTGGAATGCGCGCCACCCAGGCTGATCACGCCTTCGGCACCTGCCTTCTTGGCGGCAGCGAGGTGATGGGTGAGCTTGAACCATTTGTTGCCGCTGATGAGCGGGTCGATCAGGTCCAGCCGCAGGATAGCGACGTCGATGCCTGCCGACGTTAGCCAAGGCAGGTTGAAGGGTTGGAGGGGGGCTTGGGGGAGCATGGTATGACGACATGGATAGGAGAATGTGAATTCTACACAGTCGTTCTTGCTTCTGGCCGAAGGCCGTGGGAGCCGGCTTGCTGGCGAATACAATCGATCTGACACATCGATTTTGGATGACACACCGCATTCGCCAGCAAGCCGGCTCCCACGGCCTTCGGCAGAAGCTCAAGCCAAGGCTTACAACTGCGCCGCCAACCGCGAACCCTGATTGATCGCGCGCTTGGCGTCCAGCTCGGCGGCCACGTCTGCGCCGCCGATCAAGTGCACGCTCTGCCCCGCCGCCTGCAGGCCGTCGTACAATTCGCGCAACGGATCCTGGCCTGCGCAGATCACCACGTTGTCCACCGGCAGCAGTTTTTCCTCGCCTTCGGTACCGATGCGAATGTGCAAGCCTGCATCGTCGATCTTCACGTACTCGACGCTGTTGAGCATCTGCACATGCTTGTTCTTAAGCCCCGCGCGATGAATCCAGCCGGTGGTCTTGCCCAGGCCGTCGCCGACCTTGGAGGTCTTGCGCTGCAACAGGTACACCTGACGCGCTGGCGCATGAGGGTGCGGCTTGATCCCGGCAACACCGCCACGGGCCTGCAACTCGCCATCGATGCCCCACTCTTCCCAGAACGCATCGCGATCCAGACTCGTGGCCACGCCCTGATGCACGAGGAATTCCGACACGTCGAAACCGATACCGCCCGCGCCAATCACCGCCACCGACTTGCCCACCGGCTTGCGCTCAAGAATCACGTCCAGATAGCTCAGCACTTTAGGGTTGTCGACGCCTGGAATGGCCGGCGTGCGCGGCGCAATCCCCGTGGCGAGGATCACTTCGTCGTAACCCTTGCCCACCAGGTCATCCACCGAGACGCGCTGATTCAGACGCACGTCAACGCCTGTGGTCTGCAGCTTGCGACCGAAATAACGCAGGGTTTCGAAGAACTCTTCCTTGCCCGGCACGCGTTTGGCGATGTTGAACTGACCGCCGATTTCGCTCGCCGAATCAAACAGCGTCACCTCATGGCCCCGCTCGGCGGCCACCGTCGCCGCCGCCAAGCCCGCTGGCCCGGCGCCGACCACGGCGATTTTCTTGATCTGCTTGACCGGCAGGTAATTGAGCTCGGTCTCGTGGCAGGCGCGCGGGTTGACCAGACAGCTGGTGAGCTTGCCGTCGAAAATGTGGTCCAGGCACGCCTGGTTGCAACCGATGCAGGTGTTGATTTCGTCGCTGCGACCGGCCGCGGCCTTGTTGACGAATTCCGGGTCGGCCAGGAAGGGCCGCGCCATCGACACCATGTCGGCGTCGCCTTCGGCCAGCACGGCTTCAGCCACTTCCGGGGTGTTGATGCGGTTGGTGGTGATCAGCGGGATAGACACCGAGCCACGCATCTTCGCCGTGACCTTGGCGAACGCCGCGCGGGGCACCTTGGTGGCGATGGTCGGGATACGCGCTTCGTGCCAGCCGATGCCGGTGTTGATGATCGTCGCGCCGGCCTTTTCGATGGCTTTGGCCAACTGCACCACTTCTTCCCAAGTGCTGCCGCCTTCGACCAGATCGAGCATCGACAGGCGATAAATGATGATGAAGTTGCGGCCCACCGCCTCGCGCACACGACGCACGATTTCCACCGCCAGGCGCATGCGGTTTTCGTAGCTGCCGCCCCAGCGGTCGGTGCGGTGGTTGGTGTGGGCCACCAGGAACTGGTTAATCAGGTAACCTTCCGACCCCATGATTTCCACGCCGTCGTACTCGGCGGTCTGGGCCAGGGTGGCGCAGGTGACGAAATCCTGAATCTGCTTCTCGATGCCTTCCTCGTCCAGCTCCTTGGGCTTGAACGGGTTGATCGGAGCCTGGATCGCGCTCGGCGCCACTTGGTTGGGGCTGTAGGCGTAGCGGCCGGTGTGCAGGATCTGCATGCAGATCTTGCCGCCCGCTTCGTGCACCGCCTTGGTCACGATGCGGTGATGCTCGGCTTCCTCGGGCGTGCTCAGCTTGGCGGAACCGGCATAGACACCGCCCTCGACGTTCGGTGCGACCCCCCCGGTCACCATCAGGCCAACGCCACCCCGGGCACGCTCGGCGAAATACGCTGCCATGCGCTCGAAACCGCCGGGTTTTTCTTCAAGACCGGTGTGCATCGAGCCCATGAGGGTGCGGTTGCGCAGGGTAGTGAATCCCAGGTCCAGCGGAGCCAGCAAGTGCGGGTAGTGAGCGGCGGCCATAAACAACTCCATCGAGCATCATCACGGAAAGCGCGGGCACTCTCCGGTGCCCGTCGACTCGTCAGGGACTACAAGCATAGTCCTGTTCATGTCGCAGACATTAAACACCGCGACGGTCACGCTCAATGACCGAAAGTGACAAGTTAATGATCGTAGCGAGCAGCGCGTGGCCGAGCGCTGCTCGCTGCATCTCACGCCACGGCATCCGCAGCGCCGCCATTGGCCGAGGCCGCAGCCCGCGAACGCCATGCAAAACCGAGCACCATCAACAGCCCCAGGCCTGCCATCACCGCACCGGCCAAGGAAATCGCCGGGTATCCCAAGCCTGCGTTGATCACCGCGCCACCCAGCGCCGCGCCGATGGCGTTGCCAAAGTTGAACGCACCGATGTTCACTGCCGACGCCAGGTTGGGCGCGTCTTTGGCGGCCTCCATCACGCGCATCTGCAGCGGTGGCACCAGAGCGAAACTCGCAGCGCCCCAGATCAGGATCGCCACCGCAGTCGGCAGCGGCCAGCGCATCAATACGGAGAACGCCAGCAGGACGACGATCAGCACCACCAACGACACGATCAGCGTACGATCCACCGAGCGGTCCGCCGCCTTGCCGCCCCACATGTTGCCCAGGGTCAGGCCGATACCGAACAGCACCAGCATGGCGGTAATAAAGGTGGTGGAAGCGTGGGTTTCGCTGTGCAGGATCGGCGCGATGTAGGTGAACACCGTAAACATCGCCCCCGAGCCCACGACAGTCAGTGCCAGCGCAGCAAGCACCGGCCCACGGGCCAGCACCTTGATCTCGGCCAGCACGCCGTCACTTTTGGGCAGCGGCAGGTTGGGCAAAGCGAACCACAGCGAGGCCATGGCGACAAAGCCTAAACCGGCGATACCCCAGAACGCGGTGCGCCAGCCCATCATTTCGCCGAACCAGCTGGCCAGCGGCACGCCGCCGATGGTCGCCAGTGTCAGCCCCATGAACATCGCAGCCACGGCTCCTGCCCTTTTCTCGGGCGGCACCACGCTGGCGGCCACGATGGAACCGATGCCAAAGAAGGCGCCGTGGTTGAGGGAGGTCACCACCCGAGCGATGAGCAGGCTTTCATAGCTGGTGGCCATGGCCGACATCAGGTTGCCCAGGGTGAAAATCGCCATCAGCCCGATCAGCAGATAACGCCGTGGAATCTTGCCGGTGGTCAGGGTCATCAGCGGCGCGCCGATCAGCACGCCCAGGGCGTAGGCGCTGACCAGCAGGCCGGCGGTGGGGATCGAAACGCCGAGGTCGGCGGCAATGCCGGGCAACATGCCCATGGGGGCGAACTCGGTCACGCCGATGCCAAAGGCACCGATGGATAACGCTACAAGCGGTGGATTGATACGCATGAAAATGGCTCCTTATCTATGCCGCAAATGCTACGATCCCGGCTTTCGTGGCGGTAGAGCCCTTTAGGTACAAGCACCTTTGCTCTGGAGGCACAAATGGACTTCAACGGCAGGTCAGGGGAAATGGAGGTGTTCGCCAAGGTGGCGCAGGCCGGGAGCCTATCCGCTGCGGCGCGAGCACTGGGGCTGACGCCTTCTGCGGTGAGCCGGATCATCGCCCGCACCGAACAGCGCATCGGCACGCGCCTGCTGTTGCGTACGACCCGCGCCATCACCCTCACCGCCGAGGGTGAGGCGTACTTGCGCGGCGCGCGACGCATCCTCGCGGACATGGCCGAAGTCGAAGAAGCCATCGCCAGCCAGGGCGTGCCACGCGGTCGATTGCGGGTCAGCGCATCCCTGGCTCACGGGCGTCTGGCAATCGTGCCGCTGGTGGCAGCCTTCACCGCTCGCTACCCGGAAATCCTTGTCGAACTGACCTTGGGCGATGAGGTGGTCGACATCCTCGCCGGCCAAGCCGACGTTGCCGTGCGCTTCGGTTATCTGCCCGACAGCCCCCTGAGCGCGCGCTGCATCGGTGAAACCGGGCAAGTGATCGTCGCATCGCCCGCCTATCTGCAACGCCACGGCAGGCCCCACGAACCCGAAGACCTGGCCCGCCACAATTGCCTGCGCTTCAACTTTCGCCGCGCCGCCCCCGACTGGCCGTTTCGCCGCGACGACCAGGAATTCTCGCTCAAGGTCTCCGGCAGCATCGAATGCAGCAGCGGTGAAGCGCTGGCGCAACTGGCCAGGCTCGGCGCCGGCATCGCTCGCATCGGCGCCTTCACCGTGGTCGACGAGATCGAGCGCGGCGAACTGGTGCCGTTGCTGGAAGCCTACAACCCCGGCGACCGCGAGCCGATTCACGCGGTGTTCGTCGGCGGCTCGACCATGACCGCCAGGGTCAGGGTGTTTGTGGACTTTCTGGTGGAGCATCATCGTGACTGGCGCTATGCGCTGTCCGCGCCGCAATGATCGATTCTGGTCGGCAACGGACTGCGACTCATCGTCAACCCGAAACGAGAATCAGAGCTGGGGGCCAGTACGCCTAGAATGGGCAATCGAATCGTTCAGACAGCGCAATGATCAATGGCGATGAGCACCCTAAGCTCCGGCATCGGGACCCCGCAGATACACCTCATCACTGACCTTCTCCAGCCACTCGACATTCTTGCCATTCAACGCCTCCTGCACCGCAATGTGCGTCATCGAGGTTGTGGCCGATGCGCCGTGCCAGTGTTTGTGGCCAGGTGGGCACCAGATGACGTCGCCCGCGCGGATCTCGACGATGGGCTCGCCTTCGCACTGGGTCCAGCCGCAGCCTGCAGTGACGATCAGGGTCTGGCCCAGCGGGTGGGTGTGCCAGGCCGTGCGGGCGCCGGGTTCGAAGGTGACGCTGGCAACGGACACTCGGGCAGGTTCGGGCGGGAAGTTCAGCGGGTCGATTCTGACGGTGCCGGTGAACCATTCTTCCGGGCCTTTGATGGAGGGTTGTGAGCCTGGGCGTTTGAGTTCCATGGGGGTTCCTGTGCAGAGAGTGTTTGCGGTTAAGGCGCAGGAGAGCACACTAAACAACGTTGAAAGCGATGAGTACCGCCCAACAATGGGATGTGCTGATGAGCCTCGCTCAGCAATCGCGGGCGGCGATTGATGAGAAACGCTCAAGGCTTCATGCAGGTTTTTGCCGATAGTGGTGCCCGCGCTGATCCACTAGCGTGTGGGTTTCTCAACCCGGCAGGAGCTTCACAATGAGAGCACTGGTTGCAAGCTGTGCGCTGAGCGCCGCCTCGATGGTCCCCTTCGCAACTCAGGCCGCAGAAACACCCGCGACGCAGAGCATGAGCGTGGTCAGGAATGGCGAGCAGGCGTCGATCATGGGCGCGCCTGGCAACTTCGTCGGCAGCGTGCGCGTCGACCCATTGTTCGCGCCGCGCGCACCGTCGGCGGTCTCGGCAGGCGCGGTCACCTTTCAGCCTGGCGCGCGTTCGGCCTGGCACACCCATCCGCTGGGGCAGACGCTGGTGGTCACCTCCGGCACCGGCTGGGTGCAGCAAGCGGATGGGGAAAAGATCGTGATCAAGCCGGGCGATGTGATCTGGACGCCCGCAGGCGTCAAGCACTGGCACGGCGCGACGGCGACCACCGGCATGAGCCACATCGCGATTCAGGAAACACGTAACGGCAACAGTGTCGAGTGGCTGGAACCGGTCAGCCAGGCGCAATACGAAGCGTCGCGTTGAGGCGTCGAAGGTCAGGTGATCGAAGCGCTTACGCCAGATAATACCCCATCGGCTGCAGCTCGCGGATCAGCTCGATCAACAGCCGCAGGCCCATCGGCAACTGACGATGGCTGGAGTAATACATGTGAAAACCCGGCGCCACGCTGGCCCAGTCATCGAGCACACGAATGACTTCGCCGCGCTCCACCAGCGGCGCCATGGCAGGCTCCGGGGCGTACATCAGGCCCGCGCCCCGACGCACCAGCGACAGCCCGACGCGGGTTTCATCGATGGTGATGCAACCCGGCACGGCGACGGCCAACTGCTCGTCGCCCTTCTCGAATTCCCAGTCATAGATCGAGCCGCTGCCCAGGCGAATGCGCAGGCAACGGTGCTGCAACAGATCGTTCGGATGCTGCGGCACGCCGAAGCGTTCGAGGTAGCCTGGGCTGCCTGCCACCACCCAGCGAATGTCCGGCGACAGGCGCTGGGCAATCATGTCTTCGGGCACCGTGCCGCCGTAACGAATTCCCGCGTCATGCCCGCCGCCGATGATGTCGACGATGAGGTTGGTCACCGTCAGGTCGATTTCGATTTCCGGGTAACGATCGTTGAACGCCGGCAGCACCGGACCCAACAGCAGGTCGGCGGCATCGCCCAGCAGGTTCAGGCGAATGCGCCCGGTCGGCTCATCGCGAAAGCGATTGAGCGCTTCGGTCGCCTGGCCGATGGCGTCCATGGGCTTGCTGATCACCCCGACCAGCTCCTCCCCCGCCGCCGTCAGCGTCACGCTGCGCGTCGTGCGATTGAGCAGGCGCACACCCAACCGCGCCTCCAGCCCCTTGATCGCATGACTCAACGCCGACGCACTGATCCCCACCTCCTTGCCCGCACGACTGAAGCTCTGGTGCCGGGCGATGGCCAGGAAGTAAACGAAATCGGCGAGATTGGCACGGCTGACCTGCATGGGCGGGTTCCTGTGTGGGATGGACTGGAATGTTACCGCTTGAGGCAGAGCGTATTGATGAGCGTTATTCAATGAATTGAAAAGCTGCGCTCAACAATCATAGAGCCTGATCTGACGCCTGTTCGTCCTCGTCAGACTTTTAACGTCCTACACTGATGAGCCAAGCCCAGCACACGGACATGTGCCCAATGCAACCTGTCATCCGAACCGCAACCACTGAAGACGCCCCCGCCATCAGCCAACTCATCATCACCACCCTGCACAAATCCAACGGGCAGGATTACGCCCCCGAGATCATCGAGCAGGTGCAGCAGCACTTTTCTTGCGAGGCGATTGTGCAGTTTTTGGCGCAGCGTCAGGTGTATGTGGCGACCGTCGAGGGTGAGGTGGTGGCGACGGCAAGCCTTGATCGCAGCACCGTGCGCAGCGTGTTCGTTGCCCCGAGTCATCAAGAGGCGGGCATCGGGTGGTTGTTGATGGCGACGCTTGAATCAGAGGCCAGCGAGGCCGGGATCAAGCAGCTACGCGTGCCGTCTTCGATCACCGCTGAAGGGTTTTATGCCGGGCTGGGGTTCGTGAAGGTGCGGGACGAGTTTCATGGCGCCGAGCGCACGATCGTGATGGAGAAAACGCTGGGGTCTTAGCGACGTGCGGATCAACAGCGGCGTTCTCGCCCCAGTTGAGGAGATCAGGGGCCCGAGAGCCCCAATCAAACGACTCCGTAGTCAGTTCTGCCAGCAGGCTGCGTATTGCTTGCACACGTCAAAACGCTGGTCCAGTTCCGCCAGACGCGCCTGCTGCGCACTGAGGGTTTCCTTGAGCAGTTCGCGCTGGGTGCGGTAGTAGTACTCCAGCATGGCATTGTTGGTGGACGCCGCCTTGCTGCGGTCGGCCGTCGGGCTGTCAGGCACCAGTTCCTTGATATCGGGGGTCTCCAGCAGGCCCAACTGGGTGCTGTAGTAATCCTTGTACAGCTGCAGAGAACGCGCCTTGGTGCCGGTCATTTCGCCTGCGAATCGCTCCAGGTCCTGGCGATACTCGGTCCAGTAGGCATCCGGCAGTTCCACGCCTACGCGCTGTTTGCGCTCTTGCACCGCCTTGTCGAGAAACGCTGGCTGGATCAACGATGCATCGTCCGCGTCAGGCTTCATCTTCGCGATGACACTGGCGTCGACGATGCTGGCGATCATGGCCGCGCGCTCCGCTGACTGGGGCTGGGCCTGGACAGGTTTGGGGAACATCGGGTTGCTTCCGGCGCAGGCCGGCAGACCTTTGTTGGTCAGCGCGATGGGCGAGCGTACAACCTTGCCGTCAATCTGGCGCAAGCGGTTGAGGGTGATCTGGCAACTGCGGCCGATGTAACGAAAGTTGGCTTCGTACTCGCCGCCACTCTGCGGCGTGAAGTTGAACGCGACCGTACAGACGCTCCCGCTGCCCAGCGTATTGGCTCGCGCGAATAGCTCATGGCCCGGCTGCAGCCGCACCTCGAGCCAGGCTTTGGCATCGTCGGGTGCAGGGGCGCTCATGGCGGCGCGTCGACGGGTGTTGGCCGAAAACAGGTTATTGAGCAGCCCTGTGGTCTGGCCGCCACAGTGTTCTGCATCGAACAGATCGAGGGTGGAATTTTCATTGCTGCTGATGAAGCGCAGCTTGGCTGCATCGGGCTCGCTGGCATCGGGAAAGGTGCCATTGAAACTGCATCCGCTCAGTAACAGCGCGGCAACACTGACGACGCCGGAGATGGCCCGTCGGGAAAAATCGAACATGATGATGTATCGTCCTTGATGCACAGATAGGCGAAAGGCCATCATGCTAAAGAAGGCAGGCATCGCCGTCCAGCGCGCCTGCCATGTCTGTTTATTTTGATTGCGCTGTACGTCTCCGAGGTAATGGAATGCTCGATACGCACCACATCTTTGCAATTGGCCTGGTCGGACTCCTGGCAGGTTGCTCGTCAATGCCGCCTGAAATGGCACTGAATTCCCCCGTCAACAACGCGAAAAACTCAGGCTTGGTGGTCGGCTCATTGATAGAAGGCGGCCCCTATGGCACCTATCTCGAGTTTCGCGACATCAAGAGCAACAAGACCTATGGCTGGGGCCCAAAGGACGACTATTCGGGCTGGCTGCCTGCCGGTGAATATGAGGTGAGCCGTCTGGGGCATCGCCGCGGTGTGATGGGGCCCTACTCCAAACCCCTGCGTTTCACCGTGACTCAAGGGCAGCTCAATTACCTGGGCGAAATGGTCTATGGCTGTTCGGCCGTTGCTCAGCCGGCGGCTGTGTACGGGGTCATGAACTGCGGTCTGCTCGCCCTTGGCGAATGCACGGTGCCCAGCCCCAGCGTAAACGTCTGCGTGGTTGACCGCGAAGATCAAGCCCTCAAGCTTTTTTTGCAGCAGCACCCGGAACAAACCGGTTTGCCGGTGCATAACGCCGTCATGTCGCGGCGCTAGTTGTCCGCACGATGCTGCCGCAGCTGAGGGGCACCTTGGCGTCAGACAACCTGTAAAAAGACGCCGAAGCGATCACCTCGCTCCGGCGTCCCGGCCCCTCTACCAGGAATACTTCACGCTGGTCAGCAACGTACGACGCATGCCCGGATAGCACTCGTAGGAGTCGTCACAGGTCGCGACGTATTCGGTGTCCAGCAGGTTCTGCGCGTTCACCGAGAGGGTCACGTTTTTGTTCAGCGGGTAACTCGCGCCGGCATCGAACAGTGTGTAGTTGTCGATGTGGTAGGTGTTGGCGTTGTCGCCGTACAGCACGCCGGTGTAACGCGCGCCGGCGCCCAGGCTCAGGCCGTCGAGCGGGCTGTCGTGGAAGGTGTAGTTGAGCCAGGCCGAGGCCATGTGCTTGGGCACGTTGGCCGGACGGTTGCCCTCGTCGCCGTTGTTGCTCTTGGTGATTTCGGCGTGGGTGTAGGTGTACGAGGCCAGCAGGTCCCAGTTCTGATCCAGACGCGCCTTGATTTCCGCCTCGATACCGCGGGACTGTTGCTCGCCGGAGGCCACCGAGAAGCCCGTCGTCACGCCGTTGACGATCTCGTTGGTGGTGACGTTGGTCTTGGTCAGGTCGTAGGCCGCCAGGGTCATCAGGATCGCGTCGCTCGGCTGGTACTTCACGCCGACTTCCCATTGATGGGCCATGCTCGGGTCGAAGGCGCTGCCACTGCGATCGGTGCCGGTGTTGGGGTTGAACGACTCGGCGTAGCTGACGTAAGGCGCCAGACCAAAGTCTGTCAGGTAGGTCAGGCCCAGTCGGCCGGTGAAGGCGTTGTCCTTCTGGTTGGTCGACGCGCCGACGTGATTGTCGAGGTCGTTGCGCACGTAGTCGTAGCGACCGCCCGCCGTGAGAATCCAGTGATCATCGAACTTGATCTGGTCCTGCAGATAACCGCCGACCTGCTGGATGGTCTGGTTGTAGTCGATCGAACTCAGGCTGTTGGCCGCCGACGGGCGCGTGATGCTCATGCCGTACTGCGGGTTGTAGATGTTCAGCGTCGGCGCCAGGGTGCGCCAGCGGGTGACGTCGGCGTCCTGCCAGGTGTAGTCGACCCCCATCAGCAGCTTGTGGGTCAGCGGCCCGGTGTTGAAATCAGCCTGCAGCTGGTTGTCCAGATTGAAGGTGTCCATGTGCTGATCGAAGCGGTCGGCGATGCGCGTGACGTTGCCAGTGTCGAGGTTGACCGCGGCGGGCAAGAGGTTCTGGAAAATCAGATCGACCTGGCCATAGCGGGCGTTCTGACGAAACTCCCAGGTGTCGTTGAAGCGATGGCGGAACTCGTAGCCCAGGGTGTACTGGTCCTGATCGAAATGGTTGAAGCTGTGGTCGCCCATCAGGGTGTTGGTGGTGTGGCCGCTCGGCGTGCTGTAGGCAAACAGCGAGCCGCCGTTGTGATCACGCAAAAAGTCCGTGAGGATCGTCAGGCTGGTGTCTTCGTCCGGCGACCAGGTCAGCGACGGCGCGATGTACAGACGATTGTCTTGCAGCTCGTGGCCGTCTGCGTAATCGACCTGCGTGTCGGCATCGCGGGCCAGCCCGACTACCCGATACAGCAGGCTTTGGTCGTCGCTCAACGCACCACCGACATCAAACTGCCCTTGCAGGCGGTTGTGGTTGCCGCCACTCAATTGCACTTCGTTGACGTGATCGGCCTCAGGCTTTTTGCTGACCCGATTGACGATGCCGCCCGCGTCGCCCTGACCGAACAGGGTCGACGAAGGGCCGCGCACCACGTCGATGCGATCGTACGCGTAAGGCTCACTGCGGAAGAACGCGTAGCTGTTGTTCTGCTGGCGCAGGCCGTTGAGGTAGTCGCTGCTGGCCTGACCGTTGAAGCCGCGCAGGTACAGCCAGTCGAAGCCCTTGGGGTCCAGGCCGTAGGCTTCGACCTTCACGCCGGGCACGTAGCGCAGCGCATCGGTCACGGTTTGCGCGCCCTGGGCCTGCATCTGCTGACGGGTGATCACGGAAATCGACTGCGGGGTCTCGATGATCGGTGTGTCGGTCTTGCTGCCCGAGCTGCTGCGGGTGGCGACGTAGCCCTCGACCGGCCCCGCGGCCGACTCGACGGTTTTCCCCGAGACACTGGTCGGGCTCAGCTGCACCGCCGCGTCCACCGTCGGCACCAGCGAGTAGCTGCCGTTGCCCAGCAACACCGCTTGCAACTTGCTGCCGGCCAACAACTGACGCAGGCCTGCGTCTACCGCGTAACGGCCATGCAGCCCTGGCGAGCGCTGACCTTGCGCAGCCTGTGGGTCGTAGGAAATGTTCACGCCCGACACGGCAGAAAACTGCTCCAGCGCCGCGCCCACCGAACCTGCAGCAATGTCGAAGCGCATATCGGCAGCGGCCTGAGCCCAGGCGGACGGCGCGAGCGTCAGCGCCACCACGGGCGCGCCCAGCGCGATGCTCATGACCCCATGGCGCACTGCGCGCTTCAAGCTGTCAGGTCTGTTGATGGTTGGCTTGCGTGCAGACATACGTTTTCCCTTCGCCCCGTGGCAGTCAGTGATGGCGTCAAATCGCGCCTCTACTACCAAGTCGAACGAGAATGCAAATCGACAACACCCACGCCAAAAAAATTTTCGCGATGCCCCGTCACGCAGGTTCCACGCGGGTCCAGTACGGGGTGAAATGACGAATGCGCACCGGCAAGGTCGACGACAGGTTGTCGAGCACGGCATCGATATCGGCCAGGTGGAAGGCGCCGGAAATACGCAGATTCGCCACCGCCTGTGCACAGCCGAGATAACCTGGCCGGTAGCGCTGCAACTCGCCGATCATGTCCTGAAGGTGCCAGTCGTTGACCACCAGCATGCCCCGGGTCCAGGCGTCGATCTGCTGATTGGCTGGCTGCACCGCACCCACCTGATTCTGGCCAAACAGCAACTGCTGCCCCGCCTCCACTCGCACCGCCGACAGCTGACTCGCCGCGCGCACCTCAACTGCGTGTTGCAGCACGCAGACCCTCGTCTGATCATCGTCACTGCGCACTAAAAAGCGCGTGCCCAGCGCCCGAATGCTGCCTTGCGGCGTGTGCACGACAAAGGGTCGCGCCTGCGCATCCCGCGCGGTTTCCACGAGGATTTCCCCACGCAGCAGCTGCAATTCCCGAAGCGTCGGGCTGTAGCGAATGTTCACCGCCGTGGCCGTGTTCAGCTGCAACTGACTGCCATCGTCCAGCTGCATGCGCCGGTGTTCGCCCGTTGCAGTGCGCGCGTCGGCCATCAGCGACGGCAGTGGCGTCATGCGCCACGACAGCGCGCCGGTGCCGCCTGCCGCCAGCAACACCGACAGCACCTTCAACACCTCGCGCCGCTTGACCCGCGCGCTGCGCAACATCGGCCGCGCAAGGCCAGGGTCGACCCGCTCGAAACGCTCCTGCAAACGCGCAAGCCGGTCCCACGCCTGACGATGGCAAGGGTCGGCATTGAGCCAACGCCGATGGGCCTCATGAGTAGACTCGTCCGACTCGTCGCAGCGCAACTCCACGTACCAGCGCGCCGCCGCCTCAAGGGTCGCGTGATCCAGCGCCATGCCCTACTCCTCGGCCGCCAGCAGACAATGAGTCAACGCCCGCACCGCGTGCTTCTTGACCGTATTGACCGACACATTCAACTGCCGACCGATCTCCACGTAACTCAAGCCATCGAGCTGCGCCAACAGAAAAATCTCCCGCGTGCGCGCGCCCAACCCGTCGAGCAAACGGTCGATTTCCAGCAAGGTTTCAATGATCAGAAAACGCGCTTCCGGCGAAACATCCAGCGCCTCGGGCCGCGCCGCCAACGTCTCCAGATACGCCTGCTCCAACGCCCGCCGCCGAAAACTGTCGATCATCAGACTGCGCGCCACACTGCTCAGATACGCCCGCGGCTCGCGCAACTCCGGCGCCTTGCGCTGTAACAACACTCGAATGAACGTGTCCTGCGCCAGATCCGCCGCATGATCAAAACACCCCAACCGCTTGCGCAACCAGGCGCACAACCAAGGGTGATGTTCGGCGTAAAGAGACTGAATAGCCTGATGCTGCGAGGGGTCAACGAAGGGCATTGCTCATACCTGAGGCGAGGTCATATGGAAATGAATCTCATTTTCGTCAGTGTGTGGGGGTTTGGCAAGGTGTGTCTGGGATGGGCGTGTTAAAGCCACTTTCATTCAATGGAGAACGGCGACGTTCATGTTGACAGCGCACCCAAACTCAGCAGAATCGCCGTCCTTTTTTTAGACAGGAAGGCTCTCGTGCAACGGATTGTGATTCTGGGCAATGCGGGCAGCGGCAAATCCACGCTGGCGCGCTTGCTGGGCAAACGTCTCGACCTGCCCGTTGTGCATCTGGACACCTTGTTCTGGGAGCCCGGCTGGGTCGAGCCCGACGCGGTGCAGTTCCGGGAGCGGGTGCGCAACGCAATCGCCACCGACGCCTGGATCTGCGAAGGCAACTACGCCCGCCGCACCTTCGACCTGCGCTTGCCCCGCGCAGACCTGATCATCTGGCTTGATACGCCTCGGTTGACCTGCCTGATGCGGGTACTCGTCCGCAGCGCCATGAACCGCCCACGGCCTGACCTCCCCGCCGGCTGTAGAGAAAAACCTGATCGGGCATTTTTAGCCTTTCTCAATTTTGTGTGGCAGTTCGACCATGGCTATCGGCAAGGCATCGAGACGGTGCGAATGGCCATGGGCCCGGATGTGCCGGTGGTGCATTTGAGAGGGACGCGGCAGATCAGAGGTTTTGTTGAGGGGGTGGCTGACAGGGCTTAGTTCAAGATATTTACAAGGAGCGCGGCTCAGCGTGGGTTCGATCTTCAAAATCATTTTGTTGGCCGAGCCGCATCACTTGTGCCTTTGGGCATTCTGTTGGGATATTGGCTGCATGTCCGGCTTTGACACCGTGCACTGGAATGGCGAAGCCTTGCACGGCGTGGCTGGGCTCATAATCGGGCCATTGCTTGGGCTGCTCTCAGCGCTGATGTTCTCGGCGTTTTTTTGGGGCTGCGGCCGCCGTGGGATTGTGGGTTTATTCGAAGCTTCGGCCTTTGTCTTTGAAGGGGAAGGATTTGGTGTGCGGCTTGGTTGGAGGGGCTGGGTCGAGTTAGGAGTAGCAGGTAAGGAGGTTTCGCTCATCGAGGCCGATCACAGCGTATTGCGAGCGTCTGCTATCGGCCAAAAGCGGACAGTGGGTGGGATCAAAACATCGCATGGCGGCATAGAAAGCTACGGTCGTACCTTGAAATAGGATCTCCATGAAAACTCACAGATCCTGGGCAAAAAACGACTTGTCATCTGCACAATACGATCTTGCAAGGGACGAACATCAGCGCTTGCGACCCTCAAGCATCGTATGGTGTGCAGATGCAAGTTTGCGAACAGTCAGCCAATGACAAATTTATCCCGGTGCTGGTTGATGAATTGATCGAGCGTCGTAAGCCCCACGCCCCAACTACGAACGGAATCAAAATCGACCTTATAGCCCTCGACGTTGTTCCATGACTCGGCTTGGAAGTAAAGCTCGCCATAGGGTCTTGCTAGTGCCTGTTCTTTCGATAAGGTGACTGCCGAAACCGGCTTACCCGTGACCTGACTCATCTTGGCCGCAACTTCGGGCAGACTGGCTGACTCTGCGGCGAGGTCAATCTCATGGCCATGGAAACGCTCTGGCTCAGCGAATGCGGCAGCTGCGAACGCTCCAATGTCTTCCACCGCAATCCAATCAATGCGTGTGTCCGCTTCTATCGCTGTCTCGAATCGACCGCGCTCGCGAAGCGTTGGAAATTGTAGATCCGCCTGCGGCGGTACGATGTCCTCCATGATCATGGCTGGCTTTAGGATCACCCAGTGGCGAAAGCCCTGCGTCTTTACCATCTCGTTCACAGCCGCCTTATTCTGCCAATACAGTGGCTCCCAGCGACCCTCATCCCAACCGATGAAGCTTTCCTGATCGCCTGCGCGGGCAACTGAGGTGTGGACGATCACACGCACGTTTGCTCGATGAGCGGCCTCAATCAATGCCTTTCCGGCCAGAACTTCAGCATGTGGATCACCAGGCTGTGATCCCATTTGCACGGAGAAAACCCCGTACGCCCCTGCCAGTGCAGCATCCAGGCTAGCGGTGTCGGTGAATTCACCCTTCACGAGTTCGGCGCCCTGGGTCGCAAGTGCTTGCGCCGCAGGAGAAGAAAGATCGCGTACAAATGCGCGCACGGAGCGGCCCGCTTTCAGTAGCGCCCGCACAACGGAACCACCCTGTTTACCAGTAGCGCCCATTACGAGAACAGGGGAATTAATCGGCGTGGGCATAAACAACCTCTCAGAGAATTTGGCGCGCTTGGCGCTGGAAAAGTCGAGGTATGGTAGGATCAACAAATACGAAACGCAACAGTTTCGGAAATGGTGTGTTTCGTAATAACTCCACTATGATGACTCCCATGAACGATCAAGCTATTCACCATAAGCGTCGCCTGCCACCGGCAGAGAGGGGACGCGCTCAAGACAAAAGTCGCGACGAACTCATCATCAAGGCTGCTCTTGACCTGCTGTGGGAGAAGGGATACCACCACCTCACGATGACAGACGTGGCGGCGCGGGCCGGAGTGTCGAAGGCGACGCTGTACCGACGCTGGACGGCTAAAGCGGATCTCGTGACCGACGCCTTTGATACCCTGGATTTACTCAGTCCCCCTGAGTATCCAGGCACGTCGTTACGAGACGATCTTCTCGCCTTAGTGGGCCAAGTGAGCAAATGTGATGATCGTCCAAAAATCGTAACTTCGACGATGGAAATGGCGCGGCTGCACCCAGATCTTTACCAGTCCCTAACTGAGCGCTTCAGCGCCTTTCTCCAAACAGAGCTGGGCAAGCTTGCCCGGCAGATAGAGGATGGGAAACACGCAGCTATTCCTGAGAATGAGCTTAAGGTGATGGGTGATACGGTAGTCGCGCTTCTGGCTTATTACGCCGGCCCGTCCGGTTCCCCAATCTCGGTCGAGCAAATGGTCGGAATTGTCGACCATGTGCTGATCGTGTTGCTGACTGGGGAGAGCATCGCAGGTCAGAGACTCTAAAGCGCCCGATGTGCGGCCTCTATCATTTCTTCTATGAAGCGATCAGTTAGCACAGACCTCAGGTCCGAGCGTCTGCTTTGGGTCGAAAGCAGCCCCTTGGCAGACTCATTTAAGCGAAACAGCATTACCTTTGTGATCCTCTAGCCACCGTCCATAGAGTCGGGGGAATTGCTCATGCACCCAATCGACGAACACCTCAACCTGCGGCGCCAGATGCGCACGGCTGGGATACAACACGGACACCGGCCTGGGGTGCGGGCGATAGGGACGTAGTATCTCAACCAACGTTCCGTCCGACAGATGACGATCTAATGTAATCCCAGGTGCCTGAAGGATGCCGAAGCCGGCGACCCCGCACGCGACATAGGCGTTGGACTCGTTGACGGTGATGCCTTGGCGACTCACATGCGATTGCTCGCGCCCTGCATCGATAAATCGCCACGCCTGCGGGCGTTGGTTGTGCCCGGATAAGAAAGTGACCCCTCGATGCCTGTTCAAATCCTCCAGGCTTGTGGGCTCGCCATGTTCCTCCAGGTATCGCGGTGCCGCGCAGGTGACCATGGTCGCCATACCGATGCGCCGGGCGACAAGGCTTGAACTCGGTAGCTCACCGATACGCAGCGCGCAGTCCACACCCTCTGCAACCAGATCTACCGTCCGATCAGTGACCCCCAAAGCAAGCTCGACTGCCGAGAAGCTGGTCGTAAAGGTGCGCAAGCTTTCGATGAGGCCAGGTTCGGAAAACGCAGTAGGGATATCGACTCGCAGCCGCCCCCTCACGGTCGAACGCGGGGAGGAGAACATCGCTGTTGCATTCGCGACCTCGGCCAGAATCGATTGCACGCGCTCGTAGAACTGCTCGCCTTCCGAGGTCAGCCTCACGGATCGGGTGGTGCGCTGAAACAAACGCACGCCGAGCGAAGCCTCCAATTCCTGTATCGCACGCGTGACTTGAGGGCGACCGATCTGAATCACGTCTGCGGCGCGGGTGAAGCTGCCTAGCTCTGCCAATCGGGCAAATACCTGCATGGACTGGAGCAATTCCATGGTGTCGTCTCGCTTATCTTTTGTTGCGCATTAAGCTCAGGATCTCACTCTGATTGTTATCTTCACAAATAACAATCCTGTGCCTGACCGGGCATTTATCCGGCAAGCATGCTTGATGACAATGCCGACGACAGATCACTTCAAGAGAGAAAGGCACATGAAAGCATGGCTTCTTAACGACTTCGGTCTCGATAATCTGGTGTTCGGCGAAGCGGCTACGCCTGTACCCAAAGCCGGCGAACTGCTGGTGAAAGTGGGCGCGGTGTCGTTGAATTTTCGCGACAAGGCCATCATCGATGGTTTCTACGAACCCCACCTTGTGCCGAAGCCACTGATCCCGGTCAGCGACGCTTCAGGCACCGTCGTGGCCGTTGGCGAAGGTGTCAGCCGGTTCAGCGTGGGCGACCGGGTCAACTCGCACCTCTACTCACGCTGGATTGACGGAGAGCCAGGGCCGAACGAACCCGACCACTGCTTCGGCATGCCCCTACCCGGTGGTTTGGCCGAGTACATGATCATTCACGAAGACAGCGCTGTGAGTGCTCCCGCCAACATGTCCGACGAACAAGCCGCGACGCTTCCCATCGCAGCTCTGACAGCATGGTTCTCGCTCGTGGACTATGGGCAGATCCAGCCGGGGCAAACCGTGCTGGTGCAAGGCACCGGCGGTGTTTCGATCTTCGCCGTACAACTGGCAACCGCACTGGGCGCCAAGGCGATCGTCACCTCCAGCAGCGACGCCAATCTTGAAGCGGTCAAGGAGCTTGGCGCAGTCGCCGGCATCAACTATCGAACCTGTCCGCGCTGGGAAGAGGAAGTCCTGAAACTCACATCTGGCAAAGGGGTGGATCTTCTGCTGGACGTGGCGGGTGGCGAAGGCTTGAACCAGTCGATTTTGGCAACAAAGGCTGCTGGCAGGATCGCTCAGATCGGTTTTCTGACGGGGCAGGCGACAACGTTGAGCCTGATGCCGCTGATCTTCCGTCAGACCACCATCCGGGGCATCGCCGTGGCCCCGCGCTCGTCGTTCGAGCGCATGAATGCATTCCTGAACAAACACGCGATCCGCCCGGTGATCGATCAGGCCTATACGTTCGAGGACGCCCGCAAAGCGTTTGAACATTTGGCAAAAGGAGCGTTTGGCAAAGTGGTGATCAAAATTTCCTGATTCGTCGCGTCGAGCAATAGCGGCAACCCGCCGCTCGGTTGTTGGCTGAGCTGCAACTGGGCAATGGCGGGCGGCTGCGCTTAGAAGCTTGACCGAGCTTTTCTGATGGCAAGCTGTCGCCTGCCGCAGGCACATGTTTTCAACCACCCACAGGCAACTACCGGCCAGAAGCGGACATTACACTCCACCTGCAAAGACCTCCGCTAGGCAAAAAACACCTATCTGCTTGGTAAAAATAGTCAAATGGCGTTCGAAGACGCAGCCAATCAGAGGCGCATCAGCAACCCGTTCGCTCCCCTGTCACTGCTGACCACCCTCCCCTCACTCCCCACCCCAAGACCCACCCAACGCCGCCTGCAACTGCACGCTCGTCACCAACTGCGTCGCCACCAGGCTCAGCAACGTCTGCCGCTCATTGAGACTGGTCGCCTGGGTCGTCGCGACGTCCAGGTAGTCGATCACCCCCGCTTCATACTGATCACGACTCACCGACGCGGAATCCTCTGCGGACTGTGCGGAGTTGCGGCGGGCTTCGAGTTCGGGTTGCAGGGTGCGCAGTTCGACGAGGTAGTCTTCGACTTCGCCCAATGCGGTGAGGACGGTCTGGCGGTAGGTGGCGACGCTGGCGTCGTAGGCGTGGCGGGCCTGGTCGACGCTGGCTTTGGTGGCGCCGAAGTCGAGGATGGTGCCGGTCAGGCTCGGGCCGATGGACCAGAAGCGGTTGGGCAGCGAGAACAGGTTGCTGAGGGTCGAGCTCTGGTAGCCGCCGCTGGCGCTGAGGGTCAGGTCGGGGTAGTAGGCGGCGGTGGCGACGCCGACGGCAGCGTTGGCGGCGGCCATTTGGCGTTCGGCGGCGGCGATGTCGGGGCGGCGTTCGAGCAGGCGGCTGGGCAGGCCCAAGGGTACGTCGGGCACGTGGTATTGCCAGGCGGGGTCGGCGGCCAGGGCGAAGTCGGCGGGCGGTTTGCCCATCAGCAAGGCGATGGCGTGTTCGTACTGCGCGCGCTGCCATTGCAGGTCGAGCATCGAGGCCTGGGCGCTTTGCAGTTGGGTCTTGCCGGTGGCGAGGTCGGCGCGGGAGACGATCTGTTCGTCGTACTTGTTCTGGATGATCTGCAGGTAGCGCTGGTAGCCGTCGATGGTCTCGCGGTACAGGGCGATGCGTCGGTCGAGCAGGCGCAGCTGGAAGTAGTCCTGGGCCAGTGACGACTGTGCGCTCAAGGTCGCGTTGCTCAGGTCGGCGGCGCTGGCCTGGGCGCTGGCGCGGTCCTGTTCGGTGGTGCGACGCAACTTACCCCAGATGTCGGCTTCCCAGCTCAGGTCGAGGCTTGCGGAGTGCTCTTTTCTCACCCCGCCGCTGCTGCTTGTGGTGGAGGACGAGGAGCCTGTGGACGTCTCGCTGCGGGTGCTCGAGCCGGTGCCGGTGAGCAGCGGGAACTGGTTGGCGCGGGACTCACGCACCAGTGCCAGCGCCTGCTGATATTGAGCGGCATACACAGCGACGTTCTGGTTGTTGAGTTGCACCTGGGCGACCAGCGCGTTCAGCTGCGGGTCCTGATACAGCGCCCACCACGGGCCTTTGGGCAGTTCATCCTGGGGGCTTGCCGCCTTCCAGCCTTGGGCTTCCTTGAAGGTGGTGGAGATCGGCGCGGTCGGCTTGTGGTAGTCGGGGCCGACGGTGCAGCCGCCCAACACGCTGCTGGCCAGCAGCACGGCAATACACAAGCGGTTCAGCAGTGGAGCGTTCATTCATTCAACCCTGTCAGTCAGCCAGGCACGTGAGTGCGGCGAATACGCGTGTGCCAGAAATGCCGGGAGGCGCGGCTCAGGCGGTCTAGATAGAGGTACACCACCGGGGTGGTGAACAGCGTCAGCAATTGGCTCAGCACCAGGCCACCGGCAATGGCCACGCCCAGCGGCTTGCGCAGGTCGGCATCGCCACCGCTGCCGAGGGCCAGGGGCAAGGCGCCGAAAAACGCGGCCAGGGTGGTCATCATGATCGGCCGAAAGCGCATGCGGCAGGCCTCGATGATGGCGCGTTCCGGGGACAGCTTGCGGTCGCGTTCGGCCATGAGGGCGAAGTCGATCATCATGATGGCGTTCTTTTTAACGATGCCGATCAGCAGCAAAATGCCGATCAGAGCGATCACCGTGAGCTGCATGTTCACCGCCTTGAGCAGCAACAGCGCGCCCACCCCCGCCGACGGCAAGGTCGAGAGAATGGTCAGCGGGTGGATGTAACTCTCGTAGAGCACCCCGAGCACGATGTACACCGCCAGCAGCGCCGCCGCGATCAGCCACGGCATGCTCGCGGCCAGCGAGGCGTAGGCCTGGGCGGTGCCGGCAAAACCGTATTGCACGTCTCTCGGCAGGCCGACCTGGTCGACCGCACGGTTGATCGCGGCCGTGGCCTGCTCCAGCGATACACCGTCCTGCAAGTTGAAGGCGATGGTGCTGGTGGCTGACTGTCCCTGGTGGGCCACGGCCAGCGGCGCGTTGTCCGGGTTGAAGGTGGCGAAGGCGGTCAGCGGCACTTGCTGGTTGTCGGCGTTGATCACGTACATGCGGTCGAGCATGGTCGAGTCGCTGGTGTAGACCGGGTCCAGGCCCATGACCACGTGGTACTGGTTGAGGGTCTTGTACAGGGTCGCGACCTGGCGCTGGCTGTAAGCGTTGTTGAGCAGGTTGTCGACGTCGCTGACGCTCACGCCCAACCGGCTCGCTGCGGCGCGATCGATGTGCAGCTTGAGCTCCTGGCCGCCGGTCTGCGAGTCGGAGTCGATGCCGGTCAGTTCCGGCAAGGCCCGCAGCGCGGCTTCAACCTTGGGCTCCCACGTGCGCAGCAGGTCGAGATCATCAGCCTGCAAGCTGAACTGGTAGGTAGCGTTGGCACTTCGCCCGCCGACGCGAATGTCTTCGGCGGGCATCAGAAACACCTGAATGCCGGCGACCTTGTTGTTGGCGCGGGTCAGGCGGTTGGCGATAGCCGCTGCGCTGCTGGTGCGCTGGGTGTAGTCCTTGAGACGAATGAAGAAGTCACCGGTGTTGCGCGACCCTGCCCGCCCGCTGCCGGTGGACGACATCACCGCCTCGACATCGGGGTCGGCGGCCAGGTCATGGGCGATCTGCATCAGGTGCGGCTTGAGGGCCTGAAACGAGATGTTCTGGTCGGCGCGCACGGCGCCCATCAGCACGCCGGTGTCCTGGGCGGGAAAGAAGCCTTTGGGCACCGTGGCGTAGAGGTAGACGTTGAGCACAACGGTGAGCAAGAGGCTGAACAGGGTCAGCAAGCGATGACGCATCACCCAGGTCAGCGCCGACAGATACGCGCCCTGCATGCGTGCAAGCCCGGCTTCGATCCAGCGATACAGGCGCGGCTCGCGGGCGTCGTGGGCAGGCTGGCGCAGGAGCATGACGCAGAGTACCGGGGTCAGGCTCAAGGAGACGATCATCGACAGGCCAAGCGCAATGCTCAAGGTCACCGCGAACTCACGAAACAGCCGACCGACGATGCTGCCCATCAGCAGAATCGGGATGAACACCGCCACCAGCGACAGGGTCATGGACAGCACCGTGAAGCCCACTTCGCGGGTGCCCATCAGCGCCGCACGCAAGGGGCGCATGCCCATTTCCTGATACCGGGCGATGTTCTCCAGCACGACGATGGCGTCGTCCACCACAAAGCCCGTGCAGATGATCAGCGCCATCAGCGACAGGTTGTCGAGGCTGTAGCCGAGCAGGTACATGATCGAGCAGGTGCCGATCAGCGACACCGGCAACACCACCGCCGGAATCAGCGTCGCACGCACATTGCGCAGGAAGACAAAGACCACGGCGATGACCAGCAAGGTGGCGATCAGCAGGGTTTCTTCGGTGTCGTGCAGGGACGAGCGAACGGTCGGCCCGCGGTCGATCACGCTGATCAGTTGCACGTCGCCCGGGATTTCGCGCTGCAGCTCGGGCAGTAGCGCTTTGATGCTGTCGATGGTCTTGAGCATGTTGGCACCGGCCTGGCGTGTTACGCCAAGGGTGACCGAAGGCTGGCCGTTGTAATAGCCGCCGACGAAGGTGTCCTCCACCGAATCATAGACGTTGGCCACGTCACGCAGGCGCACGGCGCTGCCGTTCTGGTAAGTGATCACCAGCGCCTGATAGTCGACGGCCTTGTCGATCTGGTCATTGGCGTCGATCACCCAGCTCTGCCCGTCGCCCTGCAAGATGCCCTTGGGCTTGGCCTTGGTGCCGTTATTGATGGCCGTGCGCACGGTCTCAAGGGAGATGCCGGCGTGGTTGAGCAGGTTGGGCTGGATGTCGATGCGCACAGCGGGTAACGCGCCGCCGCGCACCGACACTTCGCCCACGCCGTTCACCTGAGCGACCTTCTGCTGCAGCTTGCTGTAGGCCAGGTCGTAGAGCTCGCCGGGGCTGCGGGTCGATGAGGTCAGCGCCAGCATCAAGACCGGCGCCTCCGACGGGTTGGCCTTGCGGTATGTGGGCAGCGACGGCATGGAGCTGGGCAGCAGGCTGCGCGAGGCGTTGATCGCCGCCTGCACGTCGCGGGCGGCGCCGTTGATGTCGCGGTCCAGCTCGAATTGCAGGATCAGCGTCGTCGAACCCTGGCTGCTGGTGGACGTCATTTCGGTGATGCCCGCGATCTGCCCCAGGCTGCGCTCGAGCGGCGTGGCCACGGTGGCGGCCATGGTCTCGGGGCTGGCCCCCGGCAGCGAGGCGCTGACCATGATGGTCGGGAAGTCGACCTGCGGCAGCGGCGCCACCGGCAAAAGCGTGTAGCCCAGAATGCCAGCCAAGGTGATGCTCAGGCTCAGCAACAGCGTCGCCACCGGGCGGCGAATGAACAGCCGCGAGAGGTTCATGCCTCGCCTCGACCGATGCGCGTGCTGCCCCGTTTGAAGCGTGCCTTGGCGCGTTCCGACAGGCTATCGAACAACAGGTAAATCACCGGCGTGGTGAACAGCGTGAGGACCTGGCTCAGCAGCAAACCGCCGACGATCACCAGCCCCAGTGGCCGACGCAACTCAGCACCGGCCCCGGTCGCCAGCATCAGTGGCAAGGCACCAAACAGCGCGGCCAGGGTGGTCATCAGAATCGGCCTCAAGCGCAGCAGCGCCGCCCGATGAATCGCGTCACGGGCGTTGAGGCGCTGGTGCTGGCGGCCCTCAAGGGCGAAGTCGATCATCATGATCGCGTTCTTCTTGACGATGCCGATCAGCAGAATCACCCCGATCAGGGCGATGAGACTGAACTCGGTGCCCGTCAGCAGCAGCGCCAGCAACGCGCCGATGGCCGCCGACGGCAGGGTCGAGAGAATCGTCACCGGGTGGATGAAGCTCTCGTAAAGCATGCCCAGCACGATGTACATGGTCACCAACGCCGCGAGAATCAGCCACAGCGTGTTGCCGGTGGCGGTCTGGAACGCTTCGGCGGCGCCCTGATAACGCAAGGTGATGCTGCTCGGCGCGTCGAGTTCGGTCATCACCTGAGCGATGGCCTGTTGCGCCTGCTCAAGGGAATAACCGTCTGCCAGGTTGAAGGAAACGGTCACCGCCGGGAACTGATCCAGCCGACTCAACGACAGCGAACCGGTGCGCTGGCCGACCTTGGCGATGTCGGTCAGACGCACCATTTGCGCGGGCGTTGTGGTCGTGGTCGAGCCTGTCGAGGTGCTGCTGCTCGAGGTCGTGCTGCCGGTGGTCGACGTGCTCGTGCTCCCCGTCGCCGCAGCCAGGTAAATGTTGTCGAAAGCCGCGAGGTTCTGCTGGAACTTGCCTGGCACTTGCAGCACCACGCGGTACTGGTTGGACTGGGTGAAGATGGTCGAAATCAGGCGCTGGCCAAAGGCGTTGTACAGCGCGGTGTCGACGTCCGATGCACTGATGCCGTAACGCATGGCGGCGGCGCGATCCAGCTCCACATAGGCCACCAGCCCCTGATCCTGCAGGTTGTCGATGACGTCGCGCATTTCCACGCGGTGCTGCAGCTTCTCCATCAGCTTGGGCACCAGCGCCGAGAGGTTGGCGCTCTCCGAATCGTCGAGGGTGAACTGGTACTGGCTGGGGGTCAGTTGGTCATCGACGGTAAGGTCCTGGGACGACACTAGGTTGAGCTGAATCCCGGCCACGGCGTTGGCGGACTTTTCCAGTCGGGTGATGACCTGCGTGGCCGTGTCGTCGCGGTCTTCGAAGGGCTTGAGTTCGATCTGCAGACGACCGTTGTTCAGCGAGTTGTTGTTGCCGTCGACGCCGATGGTCGATGATACCGATTCCACGGCCGGGTCCTTGCGCACCACTTCGACCATGGCCTGCTGACGGCGAGCCATTTCACCAAACGAGACGTCTTGCGAAGCGCGGGTGAAGCCTTGAATCAGGCCGGTGTCCTGGGTCGGGAAAAAGCCTTTGGGCACCACCAGATACAGAAAACCTGTGAGTGCAACAGTGCCCACCGCCACCAACAAGGTCAGGCGCTGGTGATCGAGCACCCACACCAGCCCGCGATCATAGGCGTTGAGCACCTTTTGATACTGCCGATCGCCCCACGCCGCGAAACGGCCTTTGCCGTCTTCCGGCACATGGCGCAGTAGGTGCGCGCAGAGCATCGGCGTGAGCGTCAGGGAGACGATCATCGATACCAGAATCGCCACCGCCAGGGTGATGGCGAATTCGCGAAACAGCCGCCCGACCACGTCGCCCATGAACAGCAGCGGGATGAGCACGGCGATCAGCGAGAAGGTCAGCGAGATGATGGTAAAGCCGATTTCCTGGGAGCCCTTGAAGGCCGCGGCCATGGGTTCTTCGCCCTCCTCCAGGTGCCGGGAAATGTTCTCCACCACCACGATGGCGTCGTCGATCACAAAGCCGGTGGCGATGGTCAGCGCCATCAGCGTCAGGTTGTTCACGCTGAACCCGGCCAGGTACATGACCCCGAAGGTGCCGATCAGCGACAGCGGCACCGCAAGGCTGGGGATGAGCGTGGCCGTGAAGTTGCCGAGGAAGGCAAAGGTCACCAGCACGACCAGGCCGATGGACAGCAGCAGCTCGATCTGCACGTCCTTGATCGATGCGCGAATGGTCTGGGTGCGGTCGCTGATCACGGTGAGTTTCACCGAATCCGGCAGCGCCGACTGCAAAGTCAGCAGCTTGGCCTTGATGCTGTCGACTACCTCGATGACGTTGGCGCCAGGCTGACGCTGCACGGCAATGACTATCGCCGGTTGCCCGTTGGCGGTCGCCGACAGGTACTGATCCTGGGGCGCTTCGGCGGTGGTGGCGACGTCCTTCAGGCGCAACGCCGCGCCGTTCTCGTAAGCCAGCACCAGCTCGCCGTATTCCACGGCATCGCGCAGCTGGTCGTTGGCGTCGATGGTGATCGAGTGCGCCGGGCCATCAAAGCCGCCCTTGGAACCGTTGACGTTGGCGGCGTTGACCTTGTCGTAGACGTCTTCCAGGGTCAGGCCGTGGGCCGCGAGGCTGGTGGGGTTGACCTCGATCTTCACCGCCGGCTGCTGACCGCCCGCAAGACTGACCATGCCCACGCCGGAAATCTGCGAGAGTTTGAGGGCGACGCGGGTGTTGACCAGATCCTGCACGCGGGTGAGCGGCAGGCTGTCGGAAGTGGCCGCCAACGTCAGCACGGCGGTGTCGGCCGGGTTGACCTTTTTGTAGGTGGGCGGGTTTGGCAGGTCGGTGGGCAACAGACTGTTAGCGGCGTTGATGGCCGCCTGCACCTCTTGCTCGGCGACGTCTAGCGACAGGTCCAGAGAGAACTTCAGGGTAATCACCGACGCCCCGGCGGAACTGGTCGAGTACATCTGCGACAAACCGGACATCTGCCCCAACTGACGCTCCAGCGGCGCGGTGACCGCCGAAGCCAGCACGCTGGAACTGGCACCCGGATACAAGGTGCTGACCTGAATGGTCGGGTAGTCGACTTCCGGCAGCGCCGAGGTTGAGAGCAAGCGGTAGGCGAAAATACCGGCCAGCATCACCGCCAGCATCAGCAACATCGTGGCCACCGGGCGCTGGATAAACAGTCGCGACGGGTTCATGGGGTGACGTTGCCGGTGGCGGACTGAGTGGTTTTGGCCATGGCCTTGCCAGGTGCTTGAGCGGCGTCGCTGGCCGGTTTTTCGACCTCGACCTTGCTGCCGTCGCGCAGGTGGTCGATGCCCCGCGTCACCACCTGATCGCCCTGCTCCACGCCTTTGGTGATGACGGTCTGATCGCCCATGACCGGGCCGACCGTGATGCTGCGGCGGCTGGTTTTGCCGTCCTTGACCACGTAGAGAAACTCGCCGTCGCTGCTCAGTTGCACCGCCGCCGACGGCACCACCACCGCGTTGTGCAGGGTGTCGGTGGTCAGCTTCACGTTGACGAACTGGTTGGGGTAGAGCTTCTCGTCGGGGTTGTCGAACAGCGCCTTCAGCTTGATGCTGCCGGTGGTGGTGTCGATCTCGTTGCTGATGAATTTTAGCGTGCCGCTGGCCAGCGGCGTGGTGCCCAACTGGTCAAGGGCCTGCACGCTCAGCGACTCGCCTTTACGCACCTTGGGCAGCAATGCGGCCAGTTGCGCTTGCGGCAGGCTGAAGGTCACGGCAATGGGGTTGGTCTGGGTCACGGTGACGATGCCGGTGGTGCTGCTGGACGACACCACGTTGCCCGGGTCCACCAGACGCAGGCCGACGTAGCCGTCGATGGGCGAGACAATTTTGGCGTAGGTCAGGTTGAGCTTGGCGGCATCGATCTGGCCCTGATCGGCTTTGACGGCGCCAGCGTATTGCCCGACGGTGGCCATCTGCGTGTCCAGATCCTGCTTGGCCAGGGAGTCCTTGGCGAACAGGCGCTTGTAGCGTTCGGCGGTCAGTTGCGCGCTTTTGAGCAGCGCCTGATTCTGCGCCATGTCGCCCTGGTACTGATCCAGCGTGGCCTGATAGGCACGAGGGTCGATCTGCGCCAGCAGCTGGCCTTTCTTCACGTACTGGCCTTCGGTGAAGTACACGGCCATGAGTTCGCCGTCGACGCGGCTGGTGACCGTGACCGAATAGTTGGGAATAACAGTGCCCAGCGCCTGCTGGATCACCGGCACATCGGCCAGCCCCGCGGTGCCGACGGCCACGCTGACGGTGGCGTTGGTGTCGACCATGCCGGGCCCGGCATGACGCCCGCCGGGGCCTGCGGGCACGGCGCTGCCATCGCTCTGCGTCGGCGCGGAGGACGGGGTGTGCTTGATGTACACAAAGACAGCGCCAATGGCTGCGGCTATCAGGAGCGCGAATACAAGGCGCTTGCGTGAACGGGCTGCCGGGATCTGGGTCATTGGAAACTTCTGTGTGGGCAAGGGATAACGCGTGCAGCGGCCAACTGGGCGCCGCTGCGCCTGACACATCACGGCTCAGCCTGGCGACACCTGTTGCAACGACCGGCAGAGGCACTCATGCAGACCGCAGGCCGGCTGCAGGATTCAAATGGCTGAAACGCTTGAGCGTGATGGGACCATTTAGCCGCGCATCACCTGCCCGAACAAGCTGTAAAGACCACCTTTGCCAATTATTTACACACACCTGAACATCGCGCAGCGCCTTGTACGGCGCTGCCTGCAGCCAAATCGACCGATGTATCGACTTTGTCACCAAAGGGTATCGAAACGGCTACCCAAAAAACGCTCAGAAGCGATAGTCGACACCCGCGCCGGCGTACCACGACCTGCCCGGCGCCGCTTCGTAGTAACGCGCATTGCTGTCGCCGACGATCACCGAGCCTACGTATTGCCGGTCCAGCAGGTTGTCCAGGCGCAGCAGTTGATGGAAGGTCCAGTGCCCGTAATCCTGCTCGAAACGCGCGCGCCAGTTGAACACCGTGTAGGCAGGCGCCGCCTTGTCCTGATTGCTGTCCTCGACGTACACCTGGCTGCGGTACTGCGCTTCAAGTCCGGTGCTGATGCCTGGACGCGGCTTCCACACCAGCTCGCCAAACAGGCTATTGAGCGGCACACCCGGCAGCTGATTGCCCTTCTCGATGACTTTGCCGCTCTGGGTGAAACCCTCGTCGTAGGTCGCGTCGGTGCGAGTGTAGGCCACGGTGGTCTGCCACTGCTCGCTGAGCTGGCTGTCCAGGCTGATCTCGACGCCGCGACGCAGGGTTTTTCCGGCGTTGGTGTAACTGGTGCGGCCGTCGGTGGCGCTGGCGACGACGATCTCATCGTCCGTGTGGATTTCAAACACCGCGGCATTGAGGCGAGTGCTCTGCCCCAAGCGCGCTTTCAGGCCCAGCTCGTATTGCGTGCTGGTGGCCGGATCGAGGCCGAAGTTGAAGCTCTCGGCCAGCCCCGGGGCGTAGGCCATCTCAGCCTGGGTCGGGGTTTCGAAGCCTTTGCCGATGCTGACATAGCCGTGCAGATCCGGGGTAAACGCGTACATCACCGACAGTGACGGCGTGTTCTGCTGGTACTTTTTCGACCCGCTGCCATCGCCGTTGGCCAGGTAGTGATCGTCCACATCCAGAGTCATGGTGCTGTAGCGAACGCCCGCTTCCATGACCCAGTTGCCCAGCGCCCAATGGGCCTGCACGTAAGGGTCGAGGCTGGTGGCGGTGTTCTGCTCGTCACGGCGCAACTCGCCCTTGACGCCCAACTGGCTGCCGCTGAAATTCTGGTAGCCGCGCCGATCATCCTGACTGCGATCATAGTCGGCACCCACCGTCACCTTGAAGTCGCCCGGCAATGCAGTCAGCGGCTGAATCCAGCGCAGGGTGCCGCCATGAAACTCGCGATCAAAATCCACTACCCCGCCGCCGCGCTGGCTGTTGGAAGTCACCGTGCGCGGAATCGACAGGTACTGGATGACGCTGCGTTGCCCGGCGTAGAGGTTGAACTGCAGGGTCGTGTCGCCGAAGTAACGCTCGTAGTTCATGCCCAGTTGCTGGTGATCGATGCTTTTGCGGGTGTTGTAGGTTTCCGCGACCGCAGCCACCGAACGCGGGTCGTGCTTGTAGGCATCCCAGGTCTGGCCGAGGGGGTCTTGGGTGTTGTTCTGCTCCAGGCTGCTGTAGATCAGCGCGACGTGTGAGTCCTCGTCGGGGTTGAAGGTCAGCTTGCCGAAGGTCTGGTCGCGGCGCGCGGCGCTGTGGTCGCGATAGCCGTCGGTGTCCATGCGCGAGGCATCGAGCACGAAGCCTGCGCTGTCATTGCCGCCTTGTGCGGACAGGTGATTCTTGTTGAAGCCATCGCTGCCGAAGGTGGTTTCCGCACCAATGGTAGCCGGGCCCTGACCGTCACGGGTGAACATCTGGATCACGCCGCCGGCGTTGCTGCCGTAGATCGTCGACGCCGGGCCGCGCAGCACTTCGATGCGGTCGGCGACGTCAAGATTCAGCGAAGCCGCCTGCCCCTGACCATCGGGGGTACTGGCCGGAATACCGTCACTGAACAGCTTCAAGCCGCGGATACCAAAGGCCGAACGCGCGCCGTAGCCTCGCGAGGAAATCTGCAGGTCCTGGGCGTAATTCTGCCGGTTCTGCACTACCAGCCCCGGCACCCGCGACAGCACTTCCGACAGGTTCACGCCCAACTGGCCGTCAGTGCCCTTGGACAGGTCAACGGTGTCGATGGAAAACGGCAGCTCGAAACTCGACGTCGGAGCGTAGCTGCCGGTGACCACCGTGGGCTCGGCAATGTCGAGGGTCGTCGGGGTGTCCGCGTAGCCCAGGCTGCTCGTGCCCACGCCCCAGCACAACAGGGTCAGATTGAAAGGGGCGCTCAGGCGCGAGCGGGTAAAGCGAGGTGACATCTGAAACTTCCTGTAGGCGTGCATCGGTAGAAAGACATCTTTTGAAGGCAAAAGCATGCCCCACGACACACGATAAGCAGGACCAGACGCATGGGGCACATTCCGCAAGCGGATTGAGTGCGCGGAGTATATCTGCGTGAGCAATAACGGTGCGGCCCGAAGCGGGGCTTGAGGTTGACGGAATGCTCAGGCGCAGCCGCCTACGCCTGAATCCATCATTGCCGGTATCTGGCGATTACCGACTGACGCCGTTGGCCTTGAACAGCCACTCAAACGCCTGCTCCAGCGTGGGCGCTGCAACTTGCGGCGGGTTGGCGCTGATCTGGTCGGCGGTGCGCTGGAACAGGTCCCTGACACCGGGCAGCACTGACACTGGCATGTCGGCGGCACGCAGCTGGCGCTCGGCTTCTTCGACCTCTTTCAGGCGACGGGGTGCATGGACGACGTGGGTGCGAATCAGGGCGCCGAGGAAGTCGCGCAGGCTGGCCTGATCGATGTCGCTCAAGGCGTCGTGAAGTTTGTCGGTCACGCCCTGTTTTTCGGCCGCCATGAAGCACTCGATGGTCAGCGCTTCGAGGCCTTTGGTGAACACGCTGCGCAGGATTTTCAATGCTGCTGCGTCGCCCGCTACGCCGTCGTCCACAGGCTTGAGCGGTGCGCCTGCCGAGGCGAACAAACCGATGGCCTGATCAAGCCCGACGCCTGCGCCGAGCAGGTTGGTTTTCTCGTGGGTCAGGGCTATGGCGCCGAGGATCGCGACGTCCACGTAAGCCACGCCCAGTTGCGCCGCGTGGGCCGCTGCGATACGGATCTGCGCCGGATCGGCGGTGGTCATGTCCACGAACAGAGCGTGCTTTTGCATACCGGCGAGGGCCTGCTCGGCCACCGGCAGAGAGACTGTGCCAAAGACGCAGGACACGACCACGTCGCAGGCAGGCGCGACGTCGGCGATGGAGGTGAACACGTCGAGCCCCAGCTCTGCGGCAAATGCCTGGGCGCGGGGGGAAGGTTTCAAGTCGCACAGCACGATGTCATGCCCTGCGGCCGACCACGGCCGCGCATACGTCAGACCGACTTCACCCGCTCCGATAATTCCGATTTTCATTGTTCTGGTTTCCGCTTCAGTGGGCCGCATAGGCGCCTTTGTAAGTGCCGGCGGCGATTTGCGCCAGCATCTGCGCTTCTTTTTGCTCGGTGGCCAGGCAGCGCTGCAACAGGCTTTCTGCCTGTGCTGCCGGGAACGCGACGATGCCGTCATGATCGCCCACCACGATGTCCCCCGGCGAGACCAGCATGCCGCCGATGCTGACCGGCACATTGATTTCTCCCGGGCCGTTTTTATAGGGGCCGCGATGAAATCCTGCGCGGGCGAACATCGGGAATGTCCCCTTGCCGATGGTCGCCAGATCCCGAATCGCGCCGTCCACCACCACGCCCGCAGCACCACGTTTTTCGGCGATCGCCGCCATGATGTCGCCCATCAGCGCGCGGCTGATGTCGCCCCCGCCGTCAACCACCAGCACTTGCCCGGGGGTGAGGATTTCCAGCGCCTGATGGATCGCACGGTTATCGCCACAGGGGACTTTCACGGTCAGGGCAATGCCGGCCATGGTGCCTTCGATACGGTGAAACGGCTTGAGCCGCGCGCCAGGAAGACGATCCAGGCAGTCGCTGATGATGGAGGTCGAGGTGCGGGTGAAGGCCGCCAACAGGGCGCTGACTTCTGACGTTGAGGCGATGGCGTTCATGGATGTTCCTCAGTGGCTGATGTCCCTGAGGATAAAGACGCTGTTAAATAGAAAAAGCGATATTATTCTATGGAATTACATGCGTATAAGGAATGAATGTGATCACCCTTAGACAGCTCACCGCGCTGCACTGGATCGAACGCCTGGGGACGTTCGAGCGTGCCGCCGAACACCTGCACACCACGCAGTCCGCGATCTCCAAACGTGTGCAGGAACTGGAATCGACCACCGGCCTGCAGCTGTTCGATCGCTCCCAGCGCGGCGCACGGCTCACCGCCACCGGTGAAGAACTGCTGGTTATCGCCCGCGAGATGCTCACCCTGGCCGAGCGCATCACCTCGCTCAAAGATGGCAACCACGTGGTCACTCGACGGCTGCGACTGGGCGTGACCGAGCTCACCGCGCTGACCTGGCTGCCGCGCCTGATCTCAAGGCTGGTGAAGGATTTTCCGGGACTGATTGTGGAGCCTGAAGTCGACATGAGCCGCACCCTCCACGAAAAGCTCATGGACGATCTGGTGGACCTCATCATTATCCCCGACACGTTCACGGCGCCCGAGGTGACAGCCGTGCCGCTGGCTATCGTGGAGAACGCCTGGATGGCCGCGCCTGGCCTGATTGGGCATTCCGGGGTGGTGGGCCTGGCAGAGCTGGCCAAATACCCGGTGCTGGTGCAGGGCAAACGCTCGGGGTCGGGTTTGTTCGTCAACAAATGGCTGGGCGCACTGGGCATCGAGCTGCCCAAGACGCTGTCCTCCGACAGCCTCACGGCGATGCTTGGCCTGACCGCCGCCGGGCTGGGCGTGACCTATCTGCCACTGGAATGCTTTCGCCCGCTGGTGGACGAAGGGAAGCTGACGATCATCAAGACCGACCCCGAACTGCCGCCGGTGCCGTACATGGCGATGTACCGAAATGACCGGCCGTCGGCGTTCGTCACTGAAGTGGCGTCCCGCGCCGTGGAGCTGTGCGATTTCTCGCGACAACTGCAAAGCTGACAAGGCGCACGGGATCATGCTCGTGCGCCTTGTTCAATCAAGCGGGCAGGAGAATGGCCGGGCGTTTACCGGGCGCCTTGCTGCTCACTGAGGTCGGCAGGTTCATGAATGGTCAGCACAAAGACCAGCGCCGCCAGCGAGCAGGCCCCCAGGAACAGGAACACCGCCGTCCAGCTGTAGCTGTCCAGCAGCATGCCGGTGATCAGCGGCGCCATGGCCCCACCCGCCTGCCCTGCGCTGTTCACCAGAGAGGCCGCGACCGGGTACGTGGTGCGCGTCGTCACGCCCATCGAATACACCGAGAACGATGAGTAGCCGATGTTCAGCAAGAAGCCGGTGCCGAACAGCAACAGGCTGACGGACAGCAGATCATTGGGCGCGTAGACCAGCGCGACCATCATCAGGCACGTGGCCACGGCGCTGATCATCATGGTCGGTTTTCTGCGGCGGTCCAGAACGGTGTCCGACAGCCAGCCCCCGACGATGTTGCCCAACACGCCGCCAGCGAACGGCAGCGAGGCGACGAAGCCGATCTGCATCAGCTCGAAGTGCTTCACCTCACCCAGATACTTTGGCAGCCAGGCCAGCAGCACATTGACCACGCCGGTCATCAGCAAATAGCCCAGCCCACAGCCCCAGATGTTCCAGGACGCAAACACCGAACGCGAGGTGGCCAGCGGCGTCGTGTGTTTGTAACGCAGCAGCTTGTCCAGCGCGCCGAAGTTTTTAGGAGCCCGTACAGTACCGGTTTCGCTCTTGGTCTGGTCTTCGATGTAGGTGGCCTCGGCCTCGTTGACCCGCTGTCCGGAACGTGGGTCGTTGGGCACCAGCCACCACCAGATCAGTGCCATCACGATCCCCGGAATGGCGAAGGCGAAGAACATCGTGCGCCAGCCATCGAGCATGATCAGCGCAGCACCAATGGGCGGCGCGATCACCGCGCCCATTTTCGCCGCCGACAGAAACGCTCCCGTGGCCAGCCCTTTTTCACGGGCGGGAAACCAGCGGTTGATAGTGCTGAGCATCGACAACGGCAGCGCCGCTTCAGCGATGCCGAGGGCTGATCGGTAGATCTTCAGCAACCCGAAGTTGTGCGCCGTACCGATGAGCAGCGTGACCACAGATGTCAGGCCAATGGACACCGGCGCCACCAGACGCACGCCCACACGGCTGAGCAGAAAGCCTGCGGGAATCTGCCCCAGGGAATAGAACAGGAAGAACGCGCTGACCAGCATCCCTGCCTGGGCGTTGGTCGTGCCGAATTCTTTCTGGATGTAAGGCAGCGCGATACCGATGTTGGCCCTGTCGGCGGCCGCCAGCATGTAGACAACGACAATGACCGACAGGACTACCCAGCGATACTTTGACCTTGCCGTCTGCACGGCGGTGTCCGTGGTGGCGATTGCAGTCATGGCCCTTCCCCTTTTTTATGCTTATTGGAGTAGCCATGGTCGGCATTCTGCAAGGGTAGAAAAAGCGATAAATAAGAAACTTTATTCATTCCTTATCGGAATTATTCAGTCGATGTTCTTACGGGTTCAGCCCATCGCGCTGCTGCGCGCTCCAGAGTTCGAGGTTGGCGGTGACCAGCGCTTGCGGCAAAGCACTCGAGACGATCTTCTGCATTTCATCGTTGATCCTGTTCTGCAGCGGCGGTTTCAGACACTCGGAACCGGGGGACAGCGCCAGATACAGCCCTTCGCTGCTGATCGGCGGCTCCAGCGCCTTGACCTCGCCGTCGACCCCCAGTTTCTTGGCCAGGGCGATGCCCGGAAACTGCTCGAAGATCACGAAATCGTTGCGCTTGAGAATGAGCTTCTGGAACGCCTGGCTGGCCGTGGGAACGGCCTCCAGCGAAAGGTGCGTCCTGGCGTAATCATCGAAGGCCTGGCCGTAACTGTTGTTGACCAGGGTTCCGCCGCTGCGCCCGATCAAGTCGGACCACTGATGATAGGGGAACGCGCTGTCTTGCCTCACCCAGATCATGCTCGAGGTAAACAGGAACGGGGGGGTCACGAAATTCAGCGTCCGCGCCCGCTCGACGGTGAGGAAGTAACCGACCAGCATATCGATGCGGCCCGCCCTCACCTCTTCCTGCGCCCGCGACCAAGGCCCACCGTAGACCACCTTGATGTCCAGGCCCAGACGCGCGCCCAGCTGTTTGATCAGATCGGCGTTGGCGCCGATCAGTTGCTCGGGATTGTGCGGGTCTCGCCATAGGTAGGGAGGGTATTCGGCATTGCCGGTCGCGGTGAAGTGATCGCACGCATTTTCGCTCATCGCCATGCAGGGGAGCAGCAGCGTGGCCGCTATCGACGCGAACTTGCACAGACGATGCCCGATCATATTGAACCTCTGAAAAACCCCACCTGCGAGCGGTATGCCCATCGCCGACTGACACCCGGCGAAACAAGATGGATCACACGGTGACAAGCAGCAATCCCTTTTGGATCCCGTGTACGGGTCATTCGTGCCGAAAACGTCAAAAGGCGCCTCTGCACCTAAGACCCGAATGCGTGGGTTCGCCAGATGACGTCGGCAACTGCTACGGTTTCCCTGCATCACCGGCATACACGCCGATCTCGCCCCCTCCCCCTACATCGCGCAACAACCACCCCACGACCTTGCCCAGATCCGAGCGCTCGTCCGGGGCGCTTGCGGTCAGCAGGTAAAACCCGGCGTCGGTGTCCAGCACCTGGTCTGGGTCAAGTGCCCTCACCAACGCCCCACTCGCCAGCGCACCTGCCACCAGTACGTTGGGCGCCAGGGCGACGCCCAGCCCGCGTTCGGCGGCTTCGATGGCGAGGCTGGTCTGGGAAAACATCTGCACTGTCGAGGTATTGGGCAAACGGCTGGCGGCGAACCAGCGGCTCCAGTTGTCGTGGGAATCGGCGATCAGCGGAGCGCCGTGGGCGAGGTCTTGCAGGGTGTGCCAGCGATGCTGTTGCTTCACGCTCGGTGAGCACACGGCAATGATGCTGCCCAGAAACAAGGGGTGGACGTGGCAGCCTGGAAACGGCGGCGTGCCCCAGCGAATCGCCATGTCGACGGCATCCACACCGTGCAGCGAGCGTGCAGCATTGCTGGCGTCGATCATCACCGAAAGCTGGGGTTCGGCCTCGCTCAAACGGGCGAGTTTCGGGATCAGCCAGCGACTGGCAAACGCCCCCGTGGTGCTCAGGGTCAGCGCACGGGTGCCAGAGGTCGAACGTTGCGCCGTGAGCTCGCGGGTGGCCTCGTTGATCAGGTCCAGCGCCAGCTGGACCTTGGTCAGAAAATCTTCCGCCTCAGGTAGCAACTGTGTGCCTCGAGGCAGACGCTTGAACACCGGCACGCCGAGTTTCTGCTCCAGCAAACGAACCTGCTGCGCCACCGCACCGGTGGTGATGTGCAGCTCGTTCGCGGCAGCACGAAAGCTGCCGCAGCGGGCCGTGGCCTCGAAGGCCACCAGTTGACCGATCACGGCATGCCCCGTGCGCGTCAGGTGTGATTTGTCCATCGCAGGCCCTGCTCAATTACTGATAGCGCAAAAACCTGAGTATGTAGTTTTTCTACAGTCTCATACAAAAAACATCGCTAGTGCGGCGCGAAATCGTGACCTAGATTGAACCCATCTCGACCCTTCATTTCTCAAGAGGATTCGCAAATGTCCGAAGCAAAAGTGGCTTTGATCATCGCCGGTGGCAGCGGCATGGGCGCGGCAGCGGCACGTCGTCTGGCGGCCGATGGCTTCAAGGTGGGTGTGCTTTCTTCGTCCGGCAAAGGCGAGGCGCTGGCGCAGGAACTGGGCGGCATCGGCATCACCGGCTCGAATCAGTCGACCGATGACATCAAGCGCCTGGTCACTGCGGCGGTTGAGAAATGGGGCCGCATCGATGTGCTGGTCAACAGCGCAGGCCACGGGCCACGGGCGCCGATTCTGGAGATCAGCGACGATGACTGGCATCGCGGCATGGAGGTTTACCTGCTCAACGTCATCCGCGCCACGCGCCTGGTGACGCCGTTCATGCAGCAGCAAAAAGGCGGCGCAATCATCAACATCTCGTCGGCCTGGACGTTCGAGCCGACCGACATGTTCCCGACCTCGGCGGTGTTCCGGGCGGGTCTGGCGTCGTTCACCAAAATATTCACGCAGACTTACGCGGGCGACAACATTCGCATGAACAACGTGCTGCCGGGCTGGATCGACAGCCTGCCAGGCACCGACGAGCGTCGCGACAGCGTGCCGCTCAAACGCTACGGCAGCAGCGAAGAAGTGGCGGCGACGATTGCGTTTCTGGCGTCCGAAGGCGCGGCTTACATCACCGGGCAGAACCTGCGGGTCGATGGCGGCGTGACCCGGTCTGTGTGACACCTTAGAGCACCGTAGCAGTCCGGCTTGCCGGCGGTGGCGTCCTGAAAATCGCTACCGTCGGCAAGCCGGACGGCTACAGGGGTGTGGCGCTTTTGAGATCACGCCACTGCCCGTTTATACGACGCGCTTAAACCTCGCCCACCAACACATCGGCGATACGAATGCTCAACGCAGCGCCGGTGAGGGTCGGGTTCACGCAGGACGACGACGGCATGACGCTGGTCCCGGCGATGAACAGGTTCGGATGGTCATGGGTGCGGCAATTGCGGTCGACTACCGAGTCCGTCGGATCGTCGCCCATAATGGTCGTGCCCATGATGTGCTGACGGTTCTGGAACCCCGTGTCGGTGCTCAGAATGTCCGCATCAAGCAGCTTGGCGAACGCTTTGAAGTCTTCCAGCGCCTTCTCTTTACCGGCATGCCAGTAATCGGCAACGCTGTAGTAAATCTCCGGCACTGGCAGGCCGATCGCGTCGAACTTGGTCTTGCTCGGCGTGATGCGGTTTTCCGGCAGGGGCAGGGTTTCGAAGTCCACCGCCCAGTTCAATGAGCGCGCTGATTGCAGGCGAATCTGCTCGTCGAGCTGGGAGCCCAGCACGCCTTTGCCGATCAGCGTGGAGGTGATCTGCGAGGTCGGCACGGTGTTGCGCACCTTGATCTTGTAGCTCGGGAAATCCTTGCGGAACGCACCGTCGCGGCTGTTGAGGTACACCAGCAGCTGCGTCGGGCCTTCACCCGGCCACATGTCTTCCTTGGTCATGACGTTCATGCTGATGCCGGTGTGGTCCATCAGATTTCGACCGACCTGGTCCGACGAGTTGGCGATGCCGTTCGGGTATTTGTCCGAGGTCGACATCAGCAGTAGCTTCGGCGACTCGATGCCGTAGGCCGCGAGCACGAAGGACTTGGCCGTCAGTTTGTGCTGCGACTTGTCCGGACGCATGTACCAGACCGCTGTGATCTTGCCGTCATCACCCGCCTCGATCTTGTAGACCACCGAGTTGTCCAGGACCTTGGCGCCATGACGCTCGGCTTCGTCGATGTGCATAGAGCCGTCGTACTTGGCGGCAATCGGGCAGACCGGGTTGCAGTTGTTGTTGCCCGCGCACGGCGGGCGCTTGCCGTAAGGGCGGGTCGCGCGGCCGTTGGGTTCCAGAATCGGGTTGTAACCGCCCTTGCCCAGCATCTCCGAGAGGCGCTTGAACATGTAGCTCGGCTTGAGGCCTTCCATCGGGTAAGGAATCGAACGCGGCGGGAACGCAGGCCCCCCCTGCCCGCTTTCGTCCTGACCGTCGACGCCGGAGACGCCCAGTTCGGTTTCGGCCCGGGCGTAGAACGGCTCCAGTTCGTCGTAGCTGATCGGCCAGTCACGGCCACGGCCATACAGCGATTTCAGCTTGAAATCGTTGGGCAACATGCGCCACAGCGACGAGCCGAAGTGCCAGGTGGTGCCGCCCACGACGCGCAGGTAAGAGGTGTTGTATTTGACCGGGCCGACCTGCTGCAGGTAGTCGCCATACGTGGACGGCGCGTGGGGCAGGCTCGGGTAAGGGGAGCCGGCGCCCTGCAACTTGGCGTTGGCCAGCGAGAGTTTCACCGGCGCGTTGCGGAAGGTTTCCACCACGTCACGACGGTTCACCCGGGGACCGGCTTCGAGCACGATCACCGACTTGTTGGCTTTGGCCAGGCCCGTGGCGATCAGGCCGCCCATGACGCCGGAACCGATGATGACGACGTCGGCATCGAATTGATCGCTGCTCATGCTTTTGAATCCTGGATAGCTGCTGGTTTGGCGCCCCACGAAGCCGGGCCGCCACCGTAAGTGGGGATAGCGAGAATGCCGTGCGTTGGCTGGTACATCATGGCCAGCGAATAGGTGATCAATTCCGCCGTGGCGGGCTCACCGACGATGCCCAGGTACCAGGCCGAAATGATGCTGGTGGCGGTGGCCTTCAGCGATGCATCCGGGTCGCGCTGTGCTAGATATTCATCAACGTGCTTGTAGCCCTGTGCGGCGATCAGTTGCTTGAGCGCCAGCACATTGGTCGAGAAGTTCGGCGCACGCTTGTCCAGCGCTGCGTAGTAACGGGCGGCCAGCACCGGGTTGACCGGGCGGCTGACGAGAAACTGCGACAGGGCGATGAAGTCATCGTTGGAAACCTGCGCGGCCATCACCGATTGCCACGGCATCACGCTGCCCACCAAGGCGGTGAGGCCCAGTGCTACCGAGCCGCGCAACAGGTTGCGTCGGGAGAAGCCTTGCGAAGCGGGTTGCTTGTCTATCATTGAGCGGTCCATGGACTCAGGCTCCCTTGCGACGGCGGGCGATCAAGGCCATCACGATCAGGCCGATCAGCACACACACCAGGATGATTGCCGGGATCGTAAATTTCGCCAGCACGGCCAGCGGCGCCTTGGGGCCACCTTCGCGGGCCTGCGCCACATCGGCGGCGGTCACGGTTTTGTCAGCATTGCCATAGCGCGACAGCACGTAGTTGGTGACGTCGGCGATCTGCTGATCGTTGAGGCGATCGGTGAACAGCGCATCGGGGCCGAAAGCCGGCATGTCGATGGCCACACCATCGACCTCGCGATGCACGCCATAGACGATGGCGGCGATCAGGTTGTCGCTGCGGCTGGTGGCGGTGTTGTGGAACAGCGACGGGTATTCTTTGTTGCCCTGGCCGTCCGCCTGATGGCAGTTGGCGCAGGTGCCACTGAAGATGTGCCAGCCCGGATTGTCTTCCGGTTTGCCGCCGCGCAGGGTCAGTTCATCGTTGGACGCCTGGCCGTATTCATGACGGGCACGGGCTTCGCCGGTCTTGATCGGCTGGGTCTGCAGCAGATAGGCCGCGATGGCCTTGAGGTCTGTATCGCTCAGGTGCTGAAGGCTGTTTTCCACCGCTTCGGCCATTGGCCCGGCGGCCTGGGCCTTGCCTTCGACATGCCCGGTGCGCAGGTACGCGACGATCTCATCGGCCGACCACGCGCCAATGCCGCTGACCTTGTCCGAGGTGATGTTCGGCGCATACCAGCTGCCCAGCGCACCGCCCGCCAGCGCCTGGCTGTTATCAGCCGCCATCAGCACGTTGCGCGGGGTGTGGCAGGTGTCGCAGTGGGCCAGGCCATTGACCAGATAGTCGCCGCGATTGACCTCGGCAGATTTGGCCAGATCTGGCGTGAAGCGCTTGTCGCTGTGAAACAGCGCGTTCCAGCCGATCATCGAGGCGCGAATGTTGAACGGGAAATCCAGCGCGGTTTTCGGCGTCGGGGCGTCCACTGGCTGCACTTCGTGCATGAAGTAATCGTAGAGGGCCGCGATGTCGCTGTCGGTCATCTTCGAGTACGAGGTGTACGGCATGGCCGGGTACAGATGCGTGCCATCGGCCGTCACACCATCACGCACGGCACGGGCGAATTGCGCTTCGCTGTAGTTGCCGATACCCGCCGTTTTCGACGGTGTGATGTTGGTCGAGTAGATCGTGCCCATGGGTGAGCTGAGCGGATAACCACCCGCAAACGCCTTGCCCCCCGGCACGCTGTGGCATGCCACACAGTCCGCTGCCACCGCCAGGCGCTTGCCGGCTGAAGCGTTCTCCTCCAGGGCCTGGCCATAAGCCGTACCCCCCGTTATTGCCATCAGTGTGACCAGACCCAAAAAGGTCCGACTCACACGCCTCCCCTTACCCACGTAACGCAACATGATTCCTGCCTCAGGCGAATGCTTTTATGGTTTTTCACGGTTGGTTGAATCGCGGACACGCTGAAGCCATCACGCTGACGACAAGGGCTCAGGTGGTACGATGTCTTATAATTTGCGGGGAATATTTCACAAAGAATAACATCTTGCAACACATTCAAAAGGCGAAATGCCACACGCGCTTCTAGTTGCAAGCGAAAGCTCTAGAACAAGCCTTTTGATTAATGACTCTTCAGGAAAATTAATATCTTGTAACCCTTTAGTCACGTACAAGGACGCCGATAGACGTAGGACAACCGTTCGTCCGGTTCGGTTAATTTTCAACTTTTATTCCAACAACATTCGGCAGGACGTCAGATGCGCTGGATTCACGATGCAAAACTCTCGACCAAACTGATCAGCGCTTTCGCTGTGTGCGCATTCATTACCCTGGCCGTGGGCCTGTTGGGCAGCCGCGGCGTTTCACAGCTTTCGGACAACCTGAACCGAGTCTTCAGCACCAATCTGGTGTCCGTGACCAACACCGATCAGGCCAAGATCAAGGCCGTCGGCCAGACCCGCGACATGTACCGGCTTTACGTGGCCACCCAGGCCGGATTGCCACAAAACGTGAAAGACGAATTCATCGCCTCGATGAACGCCAACCAGAGCGCCAGCGAGAAAGCCTTCGCCACCTACCGCAAGTCCGAGCTCGCCGATGACGAACGAGCCGCCGGCGACAAGATGGAGCGCGACTGGCCGGCCTATCAGGCGATTGTTCAGCGCTACGTGGCGCTGATGAACGCTGGCGATGTGGAAAACGGTCGGGCGTTGCTGCTGGGCGATCTGCAGAAGGCCTATCGCGGGGTGATGGACGAACTGACCATCATGACCGACTCCAACAACCGTCAGGTTGGTGAAGGCTCGGTGGCCGCCGCGCAACTGGCCTCCGGGGCCGAAACGTCGCTGTACACCGGCATCGCCCTGGCCTTCGCAGCGGCCATTTTGCTGGGGCTGTTCATCAGCCGACTGATCAGCAAACCCATCGCATACGCCGTTGCCAGCGCCCAGCGCATCGCCGGGGGCGACCTCACCCAGCACATCGTCAGCAGCGGTCGTGACGAAGCCGGTCAGTTGCTCAGCGCGTTGGCCGACATGCAGCACAGCCTCAAGACCACCATTGCGCAGATCGCCAGCGCTTCGGACCAACTGGCTTCGGCCGCCGAAGAGATGGCAGTGGTGACCGACAACGCCAGCCGTGGCCTGGTGCGCCAGAACGACGAAATCCAGCAGGCCGCCACCGCCGTGACAGAAATGACCACGGCAGTCGAAGAAGTCGCCCGCAATGCGGTGTCGACCTCCGAAGCCTCACGCGCCACCAGCGAACAGGCCAGCAGCGGCCGCGACCAGGCCCGCAATGCGGTGAGCGCGATCAACAACGCCACCACGGAAATCGCCAACTCCACCCACATGGTCAAGGAACTCGCCGTGCAGGTGCGCGACATCGGCAAGGTGCTGGACGTGATTCGCGGCATCGCCGAGCAGACCAACCTGTTGGCCCTCAACGCTGCCATCGAAGCGGCTCGGGCGGGCGAACAGGGTCGCGGCTTTGCCGTGGTGGCCGATGAGGTTCGCGCCCTGGCCGCTCGCACTCAGGCGTCCACCGGCGAAATCGAAGGCATGATCAACCACGTGCAGAACAGTGCCGATCAGGCCGTGGGCGCGATGGGCAAAAGCCAGTCGCTGGTCAACGACACTCAATCACTGGCCCACGCCACCGGCCAGGCGCTGGAGCAGATCGCCGACGGCATCGCCCGGATCAACGATCGCAACCTGGTCATCGCCACCGCCTCCGAAGAACAGGCCCACGTAGCACGTGAAGTCGACCGCAACCTGGTCAACATCCAGGACCTGTCAACGCAAACCGCCGCCGGGGCGCATCAGACCAACGCTTCGACCCAGCAACTGTCGAACCTTGCCGTTTCGTTCAACACCCTGGTGAGTCGCTTCCGCCTCTGATCTCGCTGCAAAGGGATGCCCCACAGCGGGCATCCCCCGAATTTTCGGCAATTCCTTCCTATCGGACGCTGTTTTGCGTAGCCTTCGTACCCATTCCATTTCATCGGTTTCGAAAGGCATTTTTCCGCCCCTCCATGCGCAAAGTTCTTGGCATCCTCACTGCTACCGTGCTGGTGATTCTTCTCGTCAGCTACGGGCTGTGGACGAGCAAACGTCACGTCGGTCACTACCTTACCGACCTGCGCATCCAGGTGGTGATCAACGACGGCCAGCCTGCCGACCGGGGCAATCTGCTGGGCATCCAGCCCGAGCTGTTCCCTTCCGATTATTCGAGCACCAAACGCCTGCATCGCAAGCTGGCGGCCTACCTGCAACAGGCCCGCGACTACGGGCTGATCAACGACAAAACCATCGTCGTGCTGCCCGAACACGTCGGCACCTGGCTGTTCGCGATGGACGAGAAATCGCAGTTCTATCAAGCCACCACCATCGAAGAAGCCATGAACTGGCTGGCCTTCAGCAACCCGCTGCTGTTCCTTGATGCGCTGCTGCACGCCCGAGGCGAAAGCCGTCTGGACGACGCGCATCTGCGCATGAAGGCGCGCAGCATGGCTCAGGACTATCAGAACGTGTTTGGCGGGCTGGCCCGAGAATTCGGCGTGACGCTGGTGGCAGGCTCCATCGTCTTGCCCAGCCCTGAGGTTCAGGACGGGCAACTGCACGTCGGCAACGGCTCGCTGTACAACAGCAGCGTCGTATTCGGCCGCGACGGCCTGCCCATCGGTCAGCCGCAACGGCAACTGTTCCCCAGCTGGTATCAGCGTGGCTATATCCGCTCCGGCAAGGACGCCCCGCTGAACGTCATCGAGACCCCGGCCGGGCGCCTGGCGACGCTGATCGGCATCGACAGCTGGTACTCGGACAACTACGTGCGCCTGAACGCGGCCGGCGCCGAGCTGATCGCGATTCCGGCTTTCGTCGCAGGCAATGGCAGCTGGTCACAACCTTGGCGCAACGACAAGCACGAGGGCCTGGACCTGGGGCCCAATCCGCTGAGCGAGGGCGAAGCCTGGCGCCGCCTGACCCTGACCCCGATCAGCAAGGCCAAGGCCGGCATCAGCGTGTTCATGCGCGGGCAGTTCTGGGATCAGGGCAGCGCTGGGCATAGCTTCGCCAGCCGCGGCGGCCAAAGTGTCGCCGAGCAATCCGTCAGCGTCGCACCGAAAGGCGCGAAACCCGGCCACGGCGCGCGCCTGATCAACCTCTGGCTGTGACGATGAGCGCGCCTCGGGTACGTCTGGGTGATTTGTCGGTCGGTTTCGTCCACAGCCTCGCCGACGCCGTGCGCCTTCAAGGGCAAGACCCTCAGCCCCTGCTCGAACAATACGGCCTGGACGCTGCGCGTCTGGGCGAGGCCGGCGCGCGTCTGTCGATCCCTCGCTACATGCGCCTGGGTCACGCAGCGATCGAACTGACGGGCAGCCCGGCGCTGGGCCTGTGCATGGGCCAGGTGAGTCGCCTGAGTCAGGCGGGCCTGGCCGGCATCACGGCTGCACAAGCCCCGACGGTACGCGAGGCGGCGCGCACGCTGATTCGCTTCGAAGCCCTGTACGGCTCGAACTACCGCGGCCAGTCGAGCTTTCACGAAGACAGCGAAGGCGCGTGGCTGCGCTTCTACTCCATCAGCCCGTACAACGACTACAACCGTTTCGTGGTGGACTCGATCCTCAGCGGCTGGCTGCAACAACTCTCGACGCTGGCAGGCACCACCGTGCGGGCCGAGCGCGTCGATATCGAATTCGCCGCCCCCGCCTATGCCGATGAATACGCGATGTTGAGCGAGCACCCGGTGAGTTTCGGTGCACAGGTCAATCAGCTGCGCCTGAGCCAGAACAACCTGGCCCTGCGCAACCCTGACCACGTGCCGAGCACTTGGCGCCACCTCTTGCAAGTGTGTGAACGGGAACTGGAGCAACTGACGCGCACCCGCAGCCTGCGTGAGCGGATCACTCAGTTGCTGGGACCATTGTTGAATGGAGGGCGCGAGCCTGATCTTGCGGAAGTGGCGGCACGGCTGAAGCTGCCGACCTGGACCCTGCGCCGCAAACTGGCGGAGGAAGGCACGCGCTTTCGCGCGGTGCTCAATGACACGCGTCGGGATCTGGCCATGACCTACATCCGCGACACGGAACTGGCGTTTGGGGAGATCGCCTATTTACTGGGGTTTGCGTCGGCCGAAGCCTTCCAGCGCGCCTTCAAACGCTGGAACGGTCAGACTCCCGGGGAGTTCCGCCGCAGCCAGCGTCATTCGGACTGATCTTTTCTTGCAAGGTGTTGCTTACAGCTCGGTGGCATCGTCGGCGGGCTCGAGGGGATCGAGTTCGTACGCCTGATACTCCAGCAGCTCTTCCTGATAATCGTCCATCTTTCGTGCCCTCGTGGCTGGTCTCTTCGTTTCGGTCTTTTTTCCGTCGTTTCAGCGACTGCTTTCACTGACCACGAGCTTCACCCTAAAGTGCCCTCATGAACGAAACATGAAGGCCTGTTGAACATTAGACGAGGTGATGGCGGAAAAATTAACCGGCACTTCCCTGTCAACGCTCTGGGGCGGGACTCGTGGCCAGCAAGGGAATATTTAGCCCACGCAGGAAAATCGTGCAAGTGGTCAGGAAAATTCACCTACCTCAGTGCCCCACAGTACCGGTGGGTGCGCGCGCGGGCCAGGTCGTGAATTTACGCTTGACGACTTGAAGCGGCTCGCCATAGTCTTGGCCCCATGAACACATTCCTGCACGTCGTCAGCCCACGAATTATTACCGCCATTCCAGTCATGGCGGGCTAGCCGACGCGTGCACCCAACCCGCCCTAGAGGCGGGTTTTTTCTTTCTGTCTCCCGGGCCACGAACCTCGAACCAGGAGTCAGACATGATCATCATCCGCTCTTCCCTCGCCGCCGCTTGCCCACACCTGATCATCGCTGCGCCCTCAACGGGGACGACGCGATGAATCAGATGCTCAACAACGCCCCGGCCAGCAGCGAACTGCTCAACCACTACGCCCGCAAAATCCTCACCTCCCGCGTCTACGACGTCGCCGTGGAAACCCCGCTGCAAGGCGCCCGTCAGCTGTCCGAACGGCTGGGCAATCAGGTCCTGCTCAAGCGCGAAGACCTGCAGCCGGTGTTCTCCT
>Ga0213820_1000148_pt1 | contig 68086 bp, 60 predicted proteins | sample MC6MC0910MG_FD_179889 | JGI IMG/M metagenome (GOLD analysis project Ga0213820, IMG submission 179889) | Enriched soil aggregate microbial communities from Iowa State University, Ames, United States - MC6-MC0910-MG | ecosystem: Environmental > Terrestrial > Soil > Unclassified | place: USA: Iowa...
AAAATAACGACGCCTGCCTCTACGGCTACAATCCAGCCGGCCAGCTCAGCGATCGGACCGTCAAAGGCACCCTCACCCGCAGCTTCTTCAGTGGCGATCAACCGACCCACGAACAGACCGGCGATAAAACCCTGCGTCTGCACGGCGAAGGGGGTGGCCTGTTTGCTCAAACCAAACTCGCCGCCGGGGTGCATCAGGCGACAACATTGCTCGGCACCGACGCCCAGGGCAGCGTGCGCATCGAAGCCGACAACAGCATTCGCACCCGCCTGTACACCGCCCATGGTTCAGAAGCGGCCAACGACGCCAACAGTCTTTACGGTTACGCGGGCGAGCGTCGCGAAGAACTGACCGGCTGGTACATCCCCAGCGGTTACCGCCCTTATGATCCAATGGTGATGGGTTTTCTGGCCCCCGACAGCGACAGCCCCTTTGGTCAGGGCGGCTTGAATCCTTATGCGTACTGCGGCGGCGATCCGGTCAATCGTATCGATCCCTCGGGGCACAACTGGGTCACCTGGCTAACAGCGGGCATTGGTATCGCCTTGGGTGTGATCGGAACGGTCGCAACGTTTGGCGCCCTCGCCCCTGCGCTGGCGGGGGGCATCTTCACCCTGACCGGCATGATGGCTATCGGCGGTGCGACGATGAGCGCTGTTTCGTTGGGCACTGGCATTGCCTCAACCGTACTGGAAGCCACCGGCAAGGATGAAAAGGCCGCAAGCATTCTGGGCTGGGTTTCATTGGGTACGGGGATCGTCGGTGCCGGGTTGGAAATGGGGGCTGCCAAGCTTGCGCCAAAAGCAGCACGCACGATTGGCAGATCGTCCGCACGCACAAGCCAAAGCGGAGCCGCCCAGGCACGTTCTGCACCCCAAGGGCCCAACGCGGGCCGTTCGCGCGTTCTTTATGAGGCGCTTCCAGGGGACCACGATGTGGTATTCCATGAGAACGTCTGGGGGCTGGACATTGCCGCCTTTGAAACCCACGGCAGTCGCTTCGGCAAGGTGATGAACAGCTCAGGAAAAACACTATCAGCGTCCAAAGTCGCCAAGCAAGACATCGCCCCCGGGCTGGAAGCCATCAACTACCCGAAAGACAAACCAATCATTCTGCTTACCTGTCACGGCGGTAAGAGTGGCGCGGCTCAAAAGGTGGCCAACACCTTGCGCCGTCCTGTCCAGGGTTATGACAAACGCATCGAGATTTATCAGCCAGCTTATTTAGAGATACTGCTGGAACCCGCTGGAAAATTAAAAACGCACAACATTCCGTTGCAGGAAATTTCTGGCTGGAAACGATTCTTTCAAGGCAAAAGGGGGCCTTGGCCGGACTATCCCTCGCTGGAGCCAGCGACCTCCAGACTGTATTTTCCCAAGTAGCACCGCAGGTGGTTTCCGGCTCATAACGCTTACAGCATTCAGCCCAAGGCAGGCCTTAACCGCGCCGATCCAGCGCGTTGACCACCAGCCGATCCACCCAGCCCCACACCCGCTGCTTGATGCGGCTCCACAACGGCCGGGCCTGCCAGGTTTCCAGGCTCACTTCGGTGCTGACGAGAAAATCCCGCTCAAAGCTTCCCGCCACGGCGAGGGTCAAGGCCGGGTCCATGGCCTCAAGGTTCGCTTCCAGATTGAAGCGCAAATTCCAGTGGTCGAAGTTGCACGAACCGATGCTGACCCAGTCATCCACCAACACCATTTTCAGGTGCAGGAAACACGGCTGGTACTCGAAGATGTTCACCCCGGCCTTGAGCAGACGCGGGTAGTAGCGATGGCCGGCGTAGCGCACCGAAGGGTGATCGGTGCGCGGGCCGGTGAGCAGCAGGCGCACGTCGACGCCTCGGGCAGCCGCGCGGCGCAGGGCGCGACGGACTTTCCAGGTGGGGAGGAAATACGGGGTCGCCAGCCAGATGCGCTTTTTGCTGGTGTTCAGGGCGCGGATCAGCGATTGCAGGATGTCGCGATGCTGGCGTGAATCGGCGTAGGCCACGCGCCCCAAACCTGTGCCGCTGACCGGGGCTTTGGGCAAGCGCGGCAGGCCGAAGTTTTCTGCCGGACGCCAGGCGCGGCGGCTTGGGTTGGCGTGAAACTGGCGATCGAACAGCGCCTGCCAGTCGATCACCAGCGGGCCGCGAATTTCCACCATCACTTCGTGCCACTCGCTGACGTCCTGATCGGGGCGCCAGAATTCGTCGGTGACCCCGGTGCCGCCGACCACGGCCAGCGCCTTGTCCACCAGCAACAACTTGCGATGATCGCGGTAGAAGTTGCGAATGCCCCGACGCCAGTGCACGCGGTTGTAGAAGCGCAGGATCACACCCGCGTCCGTCAGGCGCGTGCGCAGGCTCAGGGTGAACGCCAGCGAGCCGAAGTCATCGAACAGGCAACGCACGATCACGCCGCGTCTTGCGGCATTGACCAGCGCCTGCACCACGGCCTCGGCGCAGGCCCCCGCCTCCACCAGGTACAGCTCCAGCTCGACCTGCTGCTGCGCGCCTTCGATGGCCGCGATCATGCGCGGGAAGAAGGCCGGCCCGTCGATCATCAGGTTGAACTGGTTTTCGTCACGCCACGGGAAGATCGCGCCTCTCATGCTCAGCGCGCCGTGAAGATCAGCACGGCGCCCACCGGCACCGAGAAACCGATGGCCGACAGATCCGCCACCCTGCGCAAACTCTCAAGCCCCGGCAACAGGCCAAAGTCCTCGGCGTGCAGCACCAGCGGCTCAAGGGTCACCACCTGAAAGCGCCGCTCGTCCAGGCGCGTGGCCAACAGCTGGGCACTGTAGCGTTGCGAGTGGCCATGCATCTGCACGTTCAGCGGCAGGCGCAGCTCCAGCTGTGCGCCGGGGGCCAGCGCGTTGATCGGGCGCATGTCCAGTTGCGCGGTGATTTTCGCTTCGGGGTACTGCTTGACGTCGAACAGTTGCCGACGCAGACGCTCGTCGCGCAGGGGGATGCCGGTGCTCACCGAATCCAGCTCGACTTCAAGCTCGGCCACGCCCTTGGGGTCGACCTTGCCGTGCAGATTGAGGAAGCGATGGACTTCGGAAATGTCGGCGTTTTTGTTGGAGATGAACGACAGGCGCGACGACTCGTTATCCAGATACCAGTTCGCCTGGGCAGGCAGCGCCAGGACGGCGAGCGAGGCCAGCAGCAGGCGAGAAAATGTGGGCATGAGAACTCCAGAGGCGCGGGTGGGGCAACCTTATCCGGCTGTCAGACCACAGGCAAATGGGGATGTTCGCCCTCAGGGCTGCGCTGGCAGCAATCGACAGCCCTGACGCGGCCCTTGCCACTGCGCCGTGCTCTCACGGGCCATGCCGGTGGCGGTGATGCGCTTGTCGTTCAGATTTTCGGTCAGGGTGCTCGGCAACCACTGCTTTACGTAGCTTTGACAGTAGTCCACCGGGTTGTTCATCACGTACCGGCACGAACAATATTCCTTGGCGGTGTAGGCGCTGATGATGGTCGGGAAGGCCTGCAACTGGACGCGCCAGACCCAGATCACGGCGAGCAAAAACAGCAGAATCAGAATGCCAACGCTGCTGAACGGGCGACGCCGGATGAAGCCTTTGCGCGCGGTCATTGGGCGCCCTCCCCAGCCACGGCTTTCAGGGCCCGTTTGAGCAACTGATTGTGGTCATAGCTGCCGTCGCGGTCGTCGGCGTAGCGCACGATCACCAAATTCGCGCTGGGGATCACATAAAGCGCCTGCCCCCAATGCCCCAGGCCTGCGAAGGTGTCCGGCGGGGCATCAGGCCAAGGGCCGGGTTTGCCGTCTGCGGCCTTGTTCAACCACCACTGGCCGCCGGGGGCTTCGTTGGTCGGGGTCCGGGATGCGAAGGGAGTGAGGTTGAAACCGACCCAGGCCTTGGGCAGCAACTGACGATCCTGCCAACGCCCGCCGCGTTGCATCAGCAGACCGATGCGCGCCAGATCCCGGGCAGTCATGTAGGCATAGGACGAACCGACAAAGGTGCCGGTGGCGTCGGTTTCCCAGACCGCGCTTTTGATGCCCAAGGGGTCGAACAGCGCGGTCCAGGGGTAATCGGGGTACGCGGCGTCGCCGACCATGCCTTTCAGCGCGGCGGCCAGAACGGTGCTGTCGCCGCTGGAATAGCGGTAGGACGTGCCCGGCGCGTTGGCGACCTTGTGCTCGGCGGTGAAGCGCGCCATGTCGTCGCGACCTCGGGTGTAGAGCATCGCGACCACTGAAGAATTGAGCGGTGCGTATTCGTAGTCTTCCTGCCAGTCCAGGCCCGACGCCCAGTGCAGCAGGTCCTGAATTTTGACAGCGGGGTGGGTGTTGAACGGGGCGTAGAACCTGGCGACAGGGTCGTCGAGTTTGAAGCGAGCTTCACCCAACGCCACGCCGAGCACCGTCGCCAGAATGCTCTTGCTGATCGACCAGGTCAGGTGCGGGGTCTGGGCGCTGGTGACGCCGGCATAGCGTTCATAGATCACCTCGCCGTTGCGGATGATCAGCAGCGCATCGGTGCGAATGCCCTGGTGGGTCTGCTCGTCCCGGGGCGGGAAGGCGTAGGCCTCCAGCTCCTTGAGCGCGGCACTGGACGTGAGGGGGTGGGCAGACCATTGATCGTCGGGCCAGGTGTCGGCGAAAGCCGGGCTGGCGAACAGCAGGAAGATGAACAGCAGACGGCGCATGAAAGGGTCTCGAATGCAGGGTGCGAGAAACCCTAGCAGGCATTGATGACAGGAGGTGATGCGCGCGCCTAGAACCCTGTCACGCAACCATCACCAAAGCTTAATGGTCATGACATCGGCCCTCCCTAGCCTGCATTCGTACAGCAATGCTTCGAATAATCAGTCGACCGGCCTGGACCAGGGCTGGCCCACGGAGACGCCACATGACTCAGATCGCCAGTATTCGAGACACCCGCTCCGAACGTCGCCTGCAGGCCGAGCGCCTGATCGGGCCTCACGCCATGCAGGAAGCACAGGCCTTGCGTTTTTGTGTCTTCAGCGGCGAATTCAACGCAAAACTCAAGGGCGCCGAGCTGGGCCTGGACATCGACGATTACGACGTACATTGCATGCACATCGGCGTGCGTGACCTGGGCAGCGGCAAGCTGGTCGCCACCACCCGCCTGCTGGACCACAAGGCCGCTAACACCCTGGGCCGGTTCTACAGCGAAGAAGAGTTCAGCCTGCATGGCCTGGGCCATCTGCAAGGCCCTATCCTGGAACTGGGCCGCACCTGCGTCGACCCGGCCTACCGCAACGGCGGCACCATCGCGGTGCTCTGGAGCGAGCTGGCCGAAGTGCTCAACGAGGGCGGCTACAGCTACCTGATGGGCTGCGCGAGCATCCCGATGCAGGACGGCGGCATTCAGGCCCACGCGATCATGCAGCGTCTGCGTGAACGTTACCTGAGCACCGAACACCTGCGCGCAGAGCCGAAAAACCCGCTGCCAAGCCTGGACCTGCCGAACAACGTGATCTGCGAGATGCCGCCGCTGCTCAAAGCCTACATGCGCCTGGGCGCGAAGATCTGTGGCGAGCCGTGCTGGGACGAAGACTTCCAGGTGGCCGACGTGTTCATCCTGCTCAAGCGCGACGAGCTCTGCCCGCGTTACGCCCGCCACTTCAAGGCAGCCGTGTAATGAGCACGCTGCGCAGTCATGCGCGTGTCATCCGCGTGCTGTGGGTCATCGCGCTGGGCCTGACCATCGCCGGCATCTTCGCCCTGATGGAACGCCTGCGCATCGGCGCCTCGATGGCCCGGCGCCAGCGCTGGACCAGCTGGTTCATGAGACGCCTGACGGCTGCCCTGCCGTTTCGTGTCAGGGTCAGCGGCCACATGCCGGGCCAGCCGATGCTGTGGGTCTGCAATCATGTGTCCTGGACCGACATCCCGCTGCTGGGCATGCTCGCCCCGCTGTCATTTCTGTCCAAGGCTGAAGTGCGCACCTGGCCTGTCGCCGGCTGGCTGGCACTGAAAGCCGGCACGCTGTTCATTCGCCGCGGTTCGGGCGACAGCAAGTTGATTCAGAAACAAATGGGTCAGCACTTGCTGGGCAATCACTCGCTGGTGATCTTCCCCGAAGGCACCACCACCGATGGCCGCAGCCTGCGCACCTTCCACGGTCGTTTGCTGTCGAGCGCGATTGAAACCGGTGTGGCCGTGCAGCCCGTGGCGATCCAGTACCTGCGTGATGGCAAGCCGGATCAGATCGCGCCGTTCATTGGCGATGACGACCTGCTCTCACACCTGCGTAGACTGTTCGCCAACGAGGTGAGCGAGGTGCACATTCAGTTGCTGGCTCCGATCACGTCTCAGGGCAAGGAGCGCGCAGCTCTGGCATTCGAGGCTCAGCAAACGGTGCAGGCAGCCCTGTTTGGCGACGCGAGCGCGTCAGATGAAGCCCCTCAAGCCGAGGCACGTCCGGCAGCCAGAGCGGCCTGAGCGAACGCCTGAAGCTCGGGATAGAATGCGCGAAAGTCCTCACGCAACGGCCGATAAAGCGCCTGCAGTTCCTGCATGGCGCCGGCCAGTCCCTCGGGGCGCGACAGCCGTCGAGCAATCCCCGCCAGCGCATTGCCCACCACGTCGAAATCCACGTAGGAACCCAGCCAGTCCTGCGCCGCCATGCGCGGTGCAATGTAGGCCAGGCGCTCCGGCAGGTTCGGCTCTTCGGCCAACACGCGATAGACCTTACCGGTGAATGCGTGCAGCGGCACATCCGAATACTGCGCCCAGTCCCGCGCCAGGCAATGATCAAAGAACACGTCGAGCACGATCCCGGCGTAGCGCCTGCGCTCAGCGGGGAAACGCCCCATGGCCTGTTTGATCACCGGGTGCGCGTCGGTGAACACATCGATACGCCGATGCAGGCGGATGGCGTCCTCGATGTCCGCAGGAAACCGCCCCGGCAACAGCCCTTTGACGAAATCGCCGTACAGGCTGCCGAGCAATTGAGCAGGCGTCTGACCGCCCAGGTGGAGGTGTGCGAGGTAGTTCATGAGCGGAATGTAACAGAGTACAACACGCCGGCGGCCCATATCGTTATAACCCGATATACCGATTCGTGCTTGGCTTAGCACCCATTCATATTTGTATATCGCGATTTATAGATATATGGTTCGCCCCATCGCGATACACCGCTACACCCACATTGAGAACGACATGCCTATCGACCTCGACGAGACAATAAAAGCCCTGGCGCACCCGGTTCGGCGGCAGATCCTTGCCTGGCTCAAAGACCCTGCGACCTGCTTCCCCGATCAACAACACACCTTCGATGGCGGTGTCTGCGCCGGTCAGATCGACCAACGCGCGGGCCTTTCGCAATCGACGGTTTCGGCCCACTTGGCGCAACTGCAACGTGCCGGGCTGATCACCAGCCAAAAGCACGGGCAATGGCATTTTTTCAAACGCAACGAAGACGCGATTCAGGCGTTTTTGCAGGAACTGGCTAAACAGCTCTGAGCTGATCGTGCCCCTGATTGTTTTCCGTCAGCGCGACAATGCCGAGCTGGCTGCTGTAGCGAACCGGGCCTCAAGAGTCGGCGCTGCAGCCTTGCGACAAAAGACTGCGGATTCACCCTTTACCCAAAGCATTGAGGAAATCCCCGATGACCACGATTTTTGACCCGATCAAGATAGGCGAGCTGGAGCTGGCCAACCGTATCGTCATGGCCCCGCTGACCCGCTGCCGCGCCGACGAAGGCCGCGTGCCCAACGCAATGATGGCCGAGTACTACGTGCAACGCGCGTCGGCCGGCCTGATCATCAGCGAAGCGACCTCGGTCACCCCGATGGGCGTCGGCTACCCGGACACCCCCGGCATCTGGTCCAACGATCAGGTACGCGGCTGGAGCAACATCACCAAGGCTGTGCACGCCGCTGGCGGCAAGATCGTCCTGCAACTGTGGCACGTGGGTCGCATTTCCCACCCCAGCTACCTGAACGGCGAAGCGCCGGTTGCGCCGAGCGCCATCCAGCCTAAAGGCCACGTCAGCCTGGTCCGTCCGCTGTCCGACTACCCGACGCCGCGCGCGCTGGAGCTGGCTGAAATCCAAGACATCGTCGAGGCGTACCGCGTCGGTGCCGAAAACGCCAAGGCCGCCGGTTTCGACGGTGTGGAAATCCACGGTGCCAACGGTTACCTGCTCGATCAGTTCCTGCAAAGCAGCACCAACACCCGCACCGACGCCTACGGCGGCTCGCTGGAAAACCGCGCGCGTCTGCTGCTGGAAGTGACCGACGCTGCCGTTGAAGTCTGGGGCGCAGGCCGCGTGGGCGTGCACCTCGCACCGCGCGCCGACGCCCATGACATGGGCGACGACAACCTGGCCGAGACCTTCACTTACGTAGCGTCGGAGTTGGGCAAACGCGGCATCGCCTTCATCTGCGCCCGCGAGCGCGAGCTGGACGACAGCCTGGGCCCGCGTCTGAAAGAGGCGTTTGGTGGGGTGTTCATCGCCAACGAGAAATTCACCAAGCAAAGCGCCAACGAGTGGCTGACCAGCGGCAAAGCGGATGCAGTGGCATTCGGCGTGCCGTTCATTGCCAACCCGGATTTGCCGGCGCGTCTGGCCAAGGATGCACCGCTTAACGAACCGCGGCCTGAGACGTTTTATGGCAAGGGGCCGGTGGGGTATCTGGATTATCCGACGCTGTGAGGCTTTAGGGGCTTGAGGCTCTGAATTGATACTTTGATGCCCTTCGGGCCTTTTCGCCACCAAGGCGAAAAGGCCCACAGGGCATCAGAGTAAAGGTCCCAAGCCAACCGCTATTGCGCCCTGGAATTGATCTGCTGCGAAAGATTTTGAATCTGGCTCTGCAACGTGTTCAGATTCCGCGTCATCTGCCCACGAAACGCATCGAACTCCTGAGTGCTCGCCCCTGAAGAAGCCCCTGCCGCCGGGCGATTGTCCTGCTCGCTCTTGAGCACGATCATGTCCTGCTCCAGCCGCTCGATCGCCTGACTGTTGTTGCTCTTCTTCAGATTCGCCACATCCGCGCTCAAGCTCTTGAGCTCGGTATCCAGTCGATCCTGCTGACTCTGCGCCGGCATAGACGCCTTCAACGCGGCCAACTCGTTGGTCACTGCCTTGAGTTGATCCTGCAACTGCTGATTGGTCGCCTGCTGCTGGGTCGCCTGAGCGGCAATCAACTCCAGACGCTTGTCCAGACCGCCCTGCAGCCCGGCCACGCCCTGCTGCTGTTTGCTCTGATCGGCCAGTTGGTCCTGCAACGCCTTGATCTGCGCCTTCAGCGCCTCGCCGCCGCTGTTGGCCACCGATTCGGTCGCCACCACCTTGCCGGAAATATCCTGCAAACGTCCGGCCGCTTCCTCACTGATGCGAGCGAAGCTTTCCTGCGTCGCGACCAGTTGCTGCTCCATCAACGACACCTGTTGAAAGCTCCACCAGCCCAGACCACAGAACGCGATGAACAGCGCGCCGATCAAGGCCCACAACGCACCGGTGCCAGGCGCCTTGACCTTGACCACCGGCGTTGTGCGCGAATACACCGTGGTGCGCTCGCGGGCGCCGGCGGTGGGGATGAAGTCGTCGTCATCATCTTTGGCGCTGAGGCTCGGGACATCATCGACGTCGTCGTACGGATCTTTGCGCATGCGTTTCCCTTTGAAAGCCGTTGAATCTTGAGGGCGGAGTATACCCGCCGAACGTTAGGACCATCGAACACGTCCGGCGTGTTACAGCGCCGTACCGTGCATCGCTTTCCACCAGCCGCAGAACTCGTCCAGCGCCGTCCAGACACTGACCTTGGGCTGGTAGTCCAGATAATACTGGGCGCGGCTGATATCAAGGGTGAAATCTCGGCTCATGACCTGCATTCCGATCCTGGACAGCGTCGGTTCAGGTCGGCCCGGCCAGAGCATGCACGCCGCCTCGTTGATCGCTGCGGCGCTGTAACCCAGCCCAAAGGAGCGATAACGCGTGACCGGCGGCAGCTCCATCTTGCGCATGACGTAATTGACCACGTCCCAGATCGGGATCGGCGTGCCGTTACTGATGTTGTAGGCCTTGCCCAAGGCCGACCCTGAGGCCAGCAGACTGCTGAGCAGCGCTTCATTGAGGTTCTGGATGCTGGTGAAGTCGACCTTGTTCAGCCCGTTGCCGATGATCGACAGGCGCTTTTTGCTCTGCATCTGCATCAAGCGCGGGAAGATGCTGGTGTCGCCTGCGCCCGTGACGAAGCGCGGGCGCAGGGCGATGACTTCCAGCCCGAACTCTTCAGCGCCGAAGACCTTCTGTTCGGCCAAATATTTGGTGGCGGCGTAATGATTGTGGAAGCGCTTGGGCACCTGCTCTTCGCGGATGTTGAGGTGCGACTGGCCGTCGAAATAAATAGAAGGCGATGACAGGTGCACCAGCCGACGGACCTGCTGTTTGAGGCAGGCCTCGACCACGTTCTCAGTGACCTGCACGTTGCCTTGGTGGAAGTCCTGGCGCTTGCCCCAGGTGCCCACCGCCCCTGCGCAATGCACCACGGCTTCGACGTCGTCGCACAAGGCCTGCACCAGCTCCGGATCGTTCAGATCACCCTGAATGAACTCGGCGCCACGCCGCACCAGATGCTCGATGCCTTCTGCGCGACGGCCGTTTACCCGCACGTTGAGCCCCTGCTCCAGGGCAAACCGTGCAAAGCGCCCGCCGATGAAACCACTCGCGCCGGTGACCAGAATCTTCATTTACCGCTCCACACTTTCATGAATCAGATAACACCCTTCGATCGCCAGTGACGCTCACTGCGCCTTCAGCGGCACCAGCCAATGCCCGGCTTTTTTCGCCAGGTGGTCGGTCAGTTGCGTCAACAGCTGCCCGCCGTTGCGCCAATGATGCCAGTACAAAGGCACGTCGATGCAGCGATCGCCGAACAATTCCACCAACCTGCCGCTGGCCATTTGCACGCGCACCTGCATTTCCGGCACCAGCCCCCACGCCATGCCCGCTTCGGTCATGCGCATGAAGCCTTCGGACGACGGGCACAAATGATGCTGAAAAGCGCCTTCGATCCCCAGCGATGCCATGTAGCGATGTTGCAGGTAATCGTCCGGCCCGAACACCAGCGCGGGGGTCAACGCCAGGGCCTGCGGGGTCACACCGTTTGGAAAATGCCGGGCGATGAATTCGGGGCTGGCCAACGCACGATAGCGCATGGCGCCCAGCAACAGGCTGCGCGCACCGGCCACGGGGCGTTCGCTGGCACACAGGCAAGCGGCCACCTCACCTGCCCGCATGCGCTTGAGGCCGACGTCCTGATCCTCGACCACCAAGTCCGTCAACAAGCGATGTTCGGCGCAGAAATCCCCCACCGCCTGCGCCCACCAGGTCGCCAGGCTGTCGGCGTTGAGGGCGATGCGCAGGCGTTCAGGGACCCCGCCTTCGTCCAGCGCAGGCACGACGCTTTGCAGATCGCGCTCCAGCAGGCGGACCTGTTGCACATGGTTGAGCAACCGTTGGCCGATTTCCGTCGGCGACGGCGGCGTGGCCCGCACCAGCACCGGCTGGCCGACTCGGGCCTCCAGCAGCTTGATCCGCTGCGACACCGCCGATTGCGACAGACCGAGCACTTGCGCAGCGCGTTCGAACCCGGCCTGTTCCACAACCGCAGCCAAGGCGGCGAGTAGTTTGTAATCGAACATCACTTTTCCTAATGAGCGATCAGGATTATTGGTTTTTCTTATACAGCTTCAGACCCGACAATCGCCACATCATTTCTTCGCGTCATCGTCATTCTGGAGCACGACATCATGTGGCAAAGCTACCTCAACGGACTGCTGGTTGCGTTCGGCCTGATCATGGCCATCGGCACGCAAAACGCGTATGTGCTGGCGCAAAGCCTGCGCCGTGAGCATCACCTGTCGGTGGCCGTGCTGTGCATTTTGTGCGACGTGGTGCTGGTGGCCGCCGGGGTGTTCGGGCTGGCCAATGTGCTGGCGCATAATCCGACGCTGCTGGCCGTCGCGCGCTGGGGTGGCGTGGTGTTTCTGCTGTGGTACGGCGCCAAGGCGTTGCGTCGCGCGTTGTCGCCGCAAAGCCTGCAGGAAGGCAACGGCAATGGTCAGCGTTCCCGTCGCGCGGTGCTGCTGACGGCGTTGGCCGTGACTCTGCTCAACCCCCACGTTTACCTCGACACCGTGCTGCTGATCGGTTCGCTCGGCGCGCAACAGACCGAACCGAGTGCCTACGTGGCCGGCGCCGCCAGCGCTTCGCTGTTGTGGTTCTCGACCCTGGCCATCGGCGCGGCCTGGCTGGCCCCATGGCTGGCACGCCCTGCGACCTGGCGGCTGCTAGACCTGATGGTGGCGGTGATGATGTTCAGCGTGGCGGTACAGTTGATGCGCTCGGCATGAGCAACTGACCCTCTACAAGCCGCGCGGTGATCACCAAACGCCTCTTGTCAAAACGTTCCATCGCTTCTTGCGCAAAGCTCTGGAACCTCTATCCCACACAGTTGTTGCGTGGTTATGGGCCGGACCCGGTGCTATGATCCAGCCCCTACGCCGCAAAGAGTAAAAACTCGCCGGCGTATTCTGTCTGGCCGTCCGTGATCGGCCTTGCGCTAACCGCAACCTGACCTGATTAGGAGAATTACCATGGCTTTCGAATTGCCGCCGCTGCCCTACGCCCATGACGCTCTGGCACCGCACATCTCCAAGGAAACGCTGGAATATCACCACGACAAACACCACAACACCTATGTCGTGAACCTGAACAACCTGGTGCCAGGCACCGAGTTCGAAGGCAAGACCCTAGAAGAAATCGTCAAGTCTTCCTCGGGCGGTATCTTCAACAACGCAGCCCAGGTCTGGAACCACACTTTCTACTGGAACTGCCTGGCGCCAAACGCCGGCGGCCAGCCTACCGGCGCGCTGGCTGATGCCATCAACGCTGCGTTCGGTTCCTTCGACAAGTTCAAGGAAGAGTTCAGCAAAACCTCCATTGGCACCTTCGGCTCCGGCTGGGGCTGGCTGGTGAAGAAGGCTGACGGTTCCCTGGCCCTGGCCAGCACCATCGGCGCGGGCAACCCGCTGACCAACGGCGACACCCCGCTGCTGACCTGCGACGTCTGGGAACACGCTTACTACATCGACTACCGTAACCTGCGTCCAAAATACGTTGAGGCGTTCTGGAATCTGGTGAACTGGAAGTTCGTCGCTGAGCAGTTCGAAGGCAAAGCTTTCACCGCCTGATGCTGCCTGCGCAAAAAAACCCGGCCTGGCCGGGTTTTTTTTCGCCTTCTGTTCGTCCTTTATGTATTGTCAGCCAGCGATAGCGGACTAATATCAGTTTCAGTCAGAATCGACGAGACGTCGCTCAAGTTCCGCCCTCTATTTACCGACACAGTACTGATAGCCCCAGTTTCCTGCATGGAATCGTTACCCGATTGAAACAGGTCGGGGGTGTTCAACACCTTGACCCCGAGCACTGCATTGCCAATGCTAGCAACCGTTCACCCGCTATCAGCATGGATGAAGGAATGGCCATTTGAAGCTGGAACTCAAGAACAGCTTGTCGGTAAAGCTGCTGCGTGTGGTGTTGTTTTCGGCGCTGGTCGTGGGCGTTGTGCTCAGTTGCGCACAAATTGTCTACGACGCCTACAAGACCCGCCAGGCCGTCGCCACCGACGCCGAACGGATCCTGGACATGTTTCGGGACCCGTCGACTCAGGCTGTCTATAGCCTTGACCGCGAAATGGGCATGCAGGTCATCGAAGGCCTGTTCCAGGACAAGGCCGTGCGGATGGCGTCTATTGGCCACCCCAACGAAACCCTGCTCGCGGAAAGAACCCGCGACCTCAAACCGTCCCCGACCCGCTGGCTGACCGACCCGATTCTCGGCCAGGAGCGCAGCTTTACCACGCAGCTGGTCGGCCGCAGCCCCTACAGCGAGTACTACGGCGACCTGCGCATCACCCTGGACACCGCTACCTATGGCGAAGGTTTCCTGATCAATTCGCTGATCATTTTCATCTCCGGGGTGCTGCGTGCGCTGGCCATGGGCCTGGTGTTGTATCTGGTCTATCACTGGCTGCTAACCAAGCCGCTGTCGCGCATCATCGAGCACCTGACCAGCATCAACCCGGATCGCCCCAGCGAGCACCAGATTCCGCTGCTCAAAGGCCATGAAAAGAACGAGCTGGGCCTGTGGGTCAACACCGCCAACCAGCTGCTGGCGTCCATCGAACGCAACACCCACCTGCGCCACGAGGCTGAATCGAGCCTGCTGCGCATGGCACAGTACGACTTCCTTACTGGCCTGCCCAATCGCCAGCAGTTGCAGCAGCAACTGGACAAGATTCTGGTGGATGCCGGTAAGGTGCAGCATCGGGTCGCCGTGCTGTGCGTGGGTCTGGACGATTTCAAAGGCATCAACGAGCAATTCAGCTATCAGGCGGGAGACCAGTTGCTGCTGGCGCTGGCCGATCGCCTGCGCAGCCACAGCGGCCGTCTTGGCGCACTGGCACGCCTGGGCGGCGACCAGTTCGCGCTGGTTCAGGCCGATATCGAACAGCCCTACGAAGCCGCCGAACTGGCGCAAAATATCCTCGACGACCTTGAAGCGCCCTTTGCCGTAGACGGCGAAGAGATCCGCCTGCGCGCCACCATCGGTATCACGCTGTTCCCGGAAGACGGCGACAGCACCGAGAAGTTGCTGCAAAAAGCCGAACAGACCATGACCCTGGCCAAGACCCGATCGCGCAACCGCTATCAGTTCTACATCGCCAGTGTCGACAGTGAAATGCGTCGTCGCCGCGAGCTGGAAAAAGACCTGCGCGAGGCCTTGGTGCGCAACCAGTTCCACCTGGTTTACCAACCGCAGATCAGCTACCGCGACCAGCGTATCGTCGGCGTCGAAGCGCTGATTCGCTGGATCCACCCCGAACATGGCTTCGTGCCTCCGGATCAGTTCATTCCGCTGGCCGAGCAGAACGGCACCATCATCGCGATCGGCGAATGGGTGCTCGATCAGGCCTGCAAACAGCTGCGCGAATGGCACGATCAGGGCTTTACCGACCTGCGCATGGCCGTGAACCTCTCGACCGTGCAGCTGCACCACTCCGAGCTGCCGCGGGTGGTCAACAACCTGCTGCAGATCTACCGCCTGCCGCCGCGCAGCCTGGAGCTGGAAGTCACCGAAACCGGCCTGATGGAAGACATCAGCACTGCCGCCCAGCACCTGCTCAGCTTGCGTCGCTCAGGCGCGTTGATTGCCATTGATGACTTCGGCACCGGCTATTCGTCCCTGAGCTACCTCAAGAGTCTGCCGCTGGACAAGATCAAGATCGACAAGAGCTTCGTTCAGGACCTGATCGACGACGATGACGACGCCACCATCGTGCGCGCCATCATCCAGCTCGGCAAAAGCTTGGGCATGCAGGTCATCGCCGAAGGCGTGGAAACGGCCGAGCAAGAGGCGTACATCATTTCCGAAGGCTGTCACGAAGGTCAGGGCTATTTCTACAGCAAACCGCTGCCCGCGCGGGAATTGCTGTCGTACCTGAAACAGGCGCAGCGCACCCATATCGGGGTTTTGTAGCGCCTGGCTGATCTGCAGGCGCTGACCTGCATTTCCTGTAACAGCTTGAAATATCTCCCTGCCCGCATCAGGGCGTTTTGCCTTTACACAGAATGCAACTCTTTCGCATTATGTCGCGGCTTTTTATGGCGTTCGCCACCGTTCACACACCTCTCGACGCAGGATTTCGTCATGATTCGTACGCCCCTGGCTACCGCCAGTCTGCTGGCCATCGCTATCGCTCTGGCCGGTTGTGACCAAGGCAAGGACAAGCCCGCTGCCGCCGCTCCGACTCCCGCTCCGGCCGCCGCCGCGCCAGCCCCTGCCGCCGCACCCGCAGCCGCCCCGGCGCAGACCAGCGATGCCGCGGCCAAAGCCGTGGTCGCCAACTACGCGAACATGGTCTTCGCCGCCTTCAGCGACGCCGAATCCACTGCGAAAGCCCTCAGCACCGCCGTCGATGCCTTCCTCGCCAAGCCCGACGATCAGACCTTGAAGGCTGCTCGCGACGCCTGGCTCGCTGCCCGCGTACCGTACATGCAGACCGAAGTGTTCCGCTTCGGCAACACCATCATCGACGACTGGGAAGGCCAAGTGAACGCCTGGCCGCTGGACGAGGGCCTGATCGACTACGTCGCCAAGGACTACCAGCACGCGTTGGGCAACCCGGGCGCAACTGCCAACATCATCGCCAACAAGTCCGTTCAGGTCGGCGAAGACAAGGTCGATGTCACAGAAATCACCCCTGAAAAACTCGCCAGCCTGAACGAGCTGGGCGGCTCCGAAGCCAACGTGGCCACCGGTTACCACGCCATCGAGTTCCTGCTCTGGGGCCAGGACCTGCACGGCAACGGCCGGGGGGCCGGCGAACGCCCTGCCAGCGATTACATCGAAGGTCCAAGCGGCACTGGCGGTCACAACGACCGTCGTCGCGCCTACCTGAAAGCCGCGACCGACCTGCTGGTCAGCGATCTGGAAGAAATGGTCGGCAACTGGAAGCCGGGCGTGGCCGACAACTACCGCGCCACACTGGAAGGCGAATCCGGCGAAAGCGGCCTGCGCAAGATGCTGTTCGGCATGGGCAGCCTGTCTCTGGGCGAACTGGCGGGCGAGCGCATGAAGGTGGCGCTGGAAGCCAACTCCAGCGAAGACGAGCACGACTGCTTCAGCGACAACACCCACAACTCGCACTTCTACAACGGCCTGGGGATTCGCAACGTTTATCTGGGCGAATACACCCGCGTAGACGGCAGCAAGGTCAGCGGCCCGAGCCTGTCCTCGTTGGTGGCCAAAGCCGACGCCGCGACCGACGCCACCCTGCGCGCCGACCTGGATGCCACTCAGGCCAAGCTGCAGGCGATCGTCGATCACGCCAACAAGGGCGAGCACTTCGACCAACTGATCGCTGCGGGCAACACCGCTGGCAATCAGGTCGTTCGCGACGCCATCGCAGCACTGGTCAAACAGACCGGTGCCATCGAGCAGGCAGCGGGCAAACTGGGCATCACGGACCTGAACCCGGACAACGCCGATCACGAGTTCTGATCGACGCTGTCCGGCGTTCATCAGAACGTTTGCAGAGCACTGAGAAAAGGCCGACCCATTCGTGGGTCGGCCTTTTTTTTGCGCGTGAAAACACCCTGAAAACCCTATGAAATGGGCGGTTTCTGAAGACCGATCCGTAAGTTCTGTAGGGCATTTCCTGTTCACGCCTCGCCGGATTGAACGCCTCTTATTCGCCACTGATCATGTGCACTTTCCAGACCCCATCCCATCCAGGAGGAGACAGACCGTGCCCAAGAGCAACAAGAAACGGCGTCGCGTCAGCAAGCTCAAAGCCAACGATTACGGCATCCATCTGTTGTGCGGTTCCAAGGGTCCCAGAGCCTGGAAAGTGACGATCTATCGCGATGGCAGAACCTTCAACCGGCTGTTCTCATTCTCTCGCTACGGCGGACGCGAAGCGGCGCGCAAGGCCGCCGATGCCTGTCGGGATCAACTGATGCTCAAGCACCTGCCCAAACTCAGCCGGGACATTCGCCAGCGCGTCATCGCCACCAACACCAGCGGCTATCCCGGCGTGCATTACCGCTGCTACACCGGCATCGCCTACTGGGTGGCGCGCACCACCTTGCGCAACGGCAGCAGCGTGACCAAATCCTTCAGGGTCGACCATTACGGCTACGAGCGAGCCAAGGAGCTGGCCATCCGCGAACGCGAGCGACAGCTGGATGGTATTGGCGACTACCGCTCGTTCAAGGTCATTGAAGGCGAGCGGCGTTTGATGCAGTTAATGGTGGCCAACCCGGCGCTGGAAATCGTCGGTATCTAATTGCCGAAAGCAAATTGGTTACAACACGTTTCGAGAGGCGCTTACAACCGCAAATCCCTCTTATTCGTCCAACACGGGGCTGGTAAGCTTGCTCGCCCCGATTTTCCCCCTTTGCAGGATGTGTATGACTGCGCGGTTCCGTATTTCGCTTGTCCTGCTGATGGCTTCGGCCCTTGGCGGGTGCGACGACGCCCCGCGTTTTACCGCCGCCGAGCCTGGCGAAGCGCAATCCGGTGGCGCCGCGACAGTCAATCGCAGCGACCGCAACGCCTTCTCCCTGCCATCAGGCAATCTGTCGCCAAGCCGCCGTCTGGACTTCAGCGTCGGCAACAGTTTCTTCCGCAATCCTTGGGTCATTGCCCCGTCGACCACCACCGCGCGCGACGGCCTGGGCCCGCTGTTCAACACCAATGCCTGCCAGAACTGCCATATCAAGGACGGTCGCGGCCACCCGCCCGAGCCTGGTGCGGACAACGCGGTGTCGATGCTGGTGCGCCTGTCGATCCCCGATGAGCCCGCCTTCGCCGAGCGCGTGAAACAACTGGGCCTTGCGCCTGAGCCGGTGTACGGCATGCAGCTGCAGGACATGGCGATTCCCGGCGTGGCGCCCGAGGCCAAGGTGCGCGTCGGCTACGACTCGATGACCGTGCATTTCCGCGACGGTACGCCCGCTCACCTGCGCCGCCCTACCCTGCAGATCACCCAGCTCGGCTATGGCCCGATTCACCCGCAGACCCGCGCCTCGGCCCGTATCGCACCACCGATGATCGGCCTCGGTCTGCTTGAAGCGATCCCGCAAGAGGCGATCCTCGCCAACGCCAACCCTGACGACAAGAACGGCACGGGCATCACCGGCACGCCCAATTGGGTCTGGGACCAAGCGCAGCAAAAAACCGTGCTCGGCCGCTTCGGCTGGAAGGCCTCGCAGCCCAGCGTCAATCAGCAGAACGCTCACGCGCTGGCCGGTGACATGGGCCTGACCTCCAGCCTCAAACCCGTCGACGACTGCACACCGGCGCAAACTGCCTGCCGCGAAGCACCCAATGGCAAGGGCCCGAACGGCGAGCCGGAAGTCAGCGACAACATCCTGCGCCTGATCACCTTTTACACCCGCAATCTGGGGGTGCCTGCGCGGCGCGACGTCAGCGATCCGCAGGTGCTGCAGGGCAAGAACCTGTTCTTCAAGGCCGGTTGCCAGCAATGCCACACGCCGCAATTCACCACTGCCGCCGACGCCCCGGAGCCGGAGCTGGCCAATCAGGTGATCCGCCCCTACACCGACCTTTTGCTGCACGACATGGGTGAAGGCCTGGCCGACAACCTCAGCGAGTTCGGCGCCAGTGGCCAGCAATGGCGCACCCCACCGTTGTGGGGCATCGGCCTGACCCAGGAGGTCAGCGGGCACACGCAATTTCTCCACGACGGCCGCGCGCGCAACCTGATGGAAGCCGTGCTGTGGCATGGCGGCGAAGCCTTGCCGGCGCAGCGTCAGGTGCTGGCGTTCGACGCCCAGCAGCGGGCGGCGCTGTTGGCGTTTCTGAACTCTCTATAACCGTTTTTCAAAAAGATAAGGAGCCGGGCATGTTCCGTCCCAAGCTGTTGTTCACCAGCCTCGCCGCGCTTGCGCTGGGTGCCTGTGCGCCGTCGGACCCGCAGGCCGTGACGTCTGCAGCCATCGCCAAGCAGGTGATCCTGCCGACCTACAGCCGCTGGGTCGACGCCGACCGGCAACTGGCGGTCAGCGCGCTGGCGTTCTGCCAAGGCAAGAGCGATCTGGACACCGCCCGCGCCGATTTCCTCCACGCACAAAAAGCCTGGGCCGAGTTGCAGCCGCTGCTGATCGGTCCACTCGCCGAGGGCAACCGCTCGTGGCAGATCCAGTTCTGGCCCGACAAGAAGAACCTCGTCGGTCGTCAGGTCGAGCAACTGATCACCGCGCAGCCGCAGATCACCGCCGACGCGCTGGCCAAATCCAGCGTCGTGGTCCAAGGCCTGTCGGCCTATGAATACATCCTGTTCGATGCCCAGATCGACATGGCCAGCGCCGAGCAGAAAGCCCAGTACTGCCCGCTGCTGACCGCCATCGGCGAGCGTCAGAAGACCCTGGCCGAGGAAATTCTCTCCAGCTGGAACAGCACCGACGGCATGCTCGCGCAGCTGAGCAAATTCCCCAACCAGCGTTACGCCGACTCCCACGAGGCCATTGCTGAGTTGCTGCGCGTGCAGGTCACGGCGCTGGACACCCTGAAGAAAAAACTCGGCACGCCGCTGGGTCGTCAATCCAAGGGTGTGCCGCAGCCGTTCCAGGCCGAAGCCTGGCGCAGCAAGGCGTCGCTGAGCAGCCTGCAGGCGAGCCTGGCGAGCGCTGAAACGGTCTGGTCCGGTGTCGATAACAAGGGCCTGCGCGGCCTCTTGCCGGCTGAGCAGAAACCGCTGGCTGACAAGATTGACGCTGCCTACGCAGAGAGCCGCAAACAACTGGCAGCGCTGAAACCGCCGCTGGTCGAGCTGCTGGCCACCGAACAGGGTCGCCAGCAGTTGAATGCGTTATACGACAGCCTTAACGTGGTTCATCGCCTGCACGAAGGCGAACTGGCCAAGGCGTTGGGCATCCAGCTCGGTTTCAATGCCAACGATGGTGACTGATATGTTGCGACGTCAGGCTCTGGCTCTCGGCAGCCTTGTCCTCAGCGCCTGCACCCTGGGCGGCTGGACGCTGTTCAGGAAGAAAGGCGAAAGCCCGCTGCTGTTGTCCGCCCGCGACGACAGCAGCGGCCAGCACTACGCCGTGGGTTATCGCGTGGACGGCACGCAGGTGTTCGCCACGCAAGTTGCCCAGCGTTGCCACGACATCATCAATCACCCCGAACTGCCGATCGCGCTGTTCGTCGCCAGACGGCCAGGCACCGAAAGCTACCTGATCGACCTGCGCGATGGCCGTCTGCTGCAGACCATTACGTCGCGACCGAACCGGCATTTCTATGGCCACGCGGTGATCTACAAGAGCGGTGAATGGCTGTACGCCACCGAGAACGACACCAGCGATCCGGGTCGTGGCTTGCTCGGCGTTTACCGATTCGTCGGCGAGCGCCTGGAACATGCGGGCGAGATTTCCACCCATGGCATCGGGCCTCATCAGGTGTCCTGGATGCCCGATGGCGAAACGCTGGCGGTCGCCAACGGCGGCATTCGTACCGAAGCAGAAAGCCGCGTGGAGATGAACCTCGACGCCATGGAGCCGAGCCTCGTACTGATGCAACGCGACGGCACGCTGCTGAGCAAGGAAACCCTGTCGCAACAGATGAACAGCGTGCGCCACATGGCGATAGCCAACGACGGCACTGTCGTCGCGGGGCAACAGTTCATGGGGCCTTCTCACGAGTCCGCCGAGCTGCTGGCGATCAAGCGTCCGGGGCAGCCGTTTCAGGCATTCCCGGTAGCCGAACAGCAGCTGCAGGCGATGGCCCATTACACTGCCAGCGTCGCGATTCACAACGATTTGCGCCTGGTGGCCTTAACCGCGCCACGGGGCAATCGTTTCTTTATCTGGGATCTGGACAGCGGCGCGGTGAAGCTCGATGCACCGCTGCCTGATTGCGCCGGAGTGGGAGCGGTGAAGGACGGGTTTGTCGTGACCTCGGGACAGGGCCGCTGCCGGTTCTATGATTGCCGTCAGAGTGCGCTGATCCCGCAGCCACTGGAGTTGCCTGCGGGGTTGTGGGATAACCATTTGCATTTGGTTTGATGGGGCTGGCAAGTAAACCGCGACACGATTAACGTGCTCGCCTGATTCGTCGGTTTTCCAAGGAAGTGGAATATGTTGCGTCGCCGCATGTTGATCATGTTGGGGGTTGTGGTGATCGTGGTGCTGGCCCTGGGCGGGTATAAGGCATTTTCGGTTTACAAACAGATCCAGCAATTTACTGCCCCCAAACCACCGGTCAACGTGGCTGTGGCGGTTGTCGAAGCGCGGCCCTGGCAAAACCGCCTGCCCGCCATCGGCAGCCTCAAGGCCTTGCAGGGCGTGAACCTGAGCCTGGAGGTTGCGGGCACGGTCAAGGCATTGCATTTCGAATCCGGGCAGAAGGTCAAGGTCGGTCAGCCATTGCTGCAACTGGACAGCGACGTGGAAAAAGCCCTGCTGGGCACCGCCGAAGCCGATCTGGGTCTGGCGCAAGTCGACTACGCGCGCGGCAGCAAGCTGGTGGGCGATGCAGCGATTTCCCGAGGCGACTTCGACAAGCTCGCCGCGACCCAGAAAAAAGCCGCCGCCACGGTCGCGCAACTCAACGCGTCACTGGCCAAAAAGCGCATCCTCGCCCCTTTCACCGGCACCATCGGCATTCGTCAGGTGGACGTCGGCGATTACCTCGCCAGCGGCACGGTCATCGCCACGTTGCAGGATTTGAGCAGCCTCTACGCCGACTTCTTCGTGCCCGAGCAAGTGCTGCCCAAACTCTCTATCGGCCAGCAGGTGCAGGTCACCGTCGGCGCCTACCCGAATGAAACCTTCAACGCCACCATCAGTGCCATCAACCCCAAGGTCGAGGACGCCACGCGTAACGTGCTGGTGCGCGCCACCCTGCCCAACGCGGATAGCAAACTGCTGCCCGGTATGTTCGCCAATTTGCAGGTGATTCTGGGCAAGGACAGCCAGGAGTTAGTCGTCCCCGAAAGCACCATCACCTATACGCTGTACGGCAATTCGGTGTACGTCATCACGCCGAAAAAAGCCGCCGACGGCCAGCCCGAGAAAAACGACAATGGCGAGCCGCAGTTGATGGTCGAGCGTCGTTTCGTCGAGACCGGCGAGCGTCGCGGCGGCCTGGTGATCATCCGCAAGGGATTGAAAGTGGGCGAACATGTCGTCACCGGTGGCCAGTTGAAACTGGACAACGGCATGGCCGTCGCCATCAGTGCCGATCCGGCAGCCCCCGTCGAACAGAGCGACCAGCCCAAGGTTGACTGACCCTGGAGACTGTTCGAAGGAGCTTGCAATGGCATTTACCGACCCGTTCATCCGCCGTCCCGTGCTCGCCAGCGTGATCAGCCTGCTGATCGTGCTGCTGGGCTTTCAGGCGTTCAGCAAACTGACCATCCGCCAGTATCCACAGATGGAAAACGCGCTGATCACCGTCACCACCGCCTACCCCGGCGCCAACGCCGAGACCATTCAGGGCTACATAACGCAGCCCTTGCAGCAGAGTCTGGCCAGCGCCGAAGGCATCGACTACATGACCTCGGTCAGTCGCCAGAACTTCTCGGTGATCTCGATCTACGCGCGCATCGGCTCCAATAGCGACCGCCTCTACACCGAGCTGCTGGCCAAGGCCAACGAGGTGAAGAACAAGCTGCCTCAGGACGCCGAAGACCCGGTGCTGAGCAAGGAAGCCGCCGACGCCTCGGCGCTGATGTACATCAGCTTCTACAGCTCGGAGCTGAACAACCCGCAGATCACCGACTACCTGTCGCGGGTCATTCAGCCCAAGCTGGCGACCCTGCCCGGCATGGCCGAAGCCGAAATCCTCGGCAATCAGGTGTTCGCCATGCGCCTGTGGATCGACCCGGTCAAGCTCGCGGGCTTCGGGCTGACCGCCAACGACGTCACCGACGCGGTACGCAAATACAACTTCCTCTCGGCCGCCGGCGAGGTGAAGGGCGAGTACGTGGTCACCAGCGTCAACGCCACCACCGACCTGAAATCCCCGGAAACCTTCGCCGCCATTCCGCTCAAGACCGTGGGCAACAGCCGCGTGCTGCTGGGCGACGTGGCGCGGGTCGAGATGGGCGCGGAAAACTACGACACCCTCAGCTCGTTCGATGGCACGCCGTCGGTCTACATCGGCATCAAGGGCACGCCCAGCTCCAACCCGCTGGACGTGATCAAGGAAGTGCGGCGGATCATGCCGGAGCTGGAAAGCCAACTGCCGCCGAGCCTGAAAGCCTCCATCGCCTACGACGCCACGCTGTTCATCCAGGCCTCGATTCATGAGGTGGTGAAGACCCTGATCGAAGCGGTGCTGATCGTGATCGTCGTGGTGTTCCTGTTCCTCGGGGCGCTGCGTTCGGTGCTGATCCCGGTGATTACCATTCCGCTGTCGATGATCGGCGTGCTGTTCTTCATGCAGATGATGGGCTACTCGATCAACCTGCTGACGCTGCTGGCCATGGTGCTGGCGATCGGCCTGGTGGTGGACGACGCCATCGTGGTGGTCGAGAACATCCATCGCCACATCGAGGAAGGCAAGACGCCGCTCAACGCCGCCCTCGAAGGGGCGCGGGAAATCGCCATGCCGGTGGTCTCGATGACCATTACCCTGGCGGCGGTGTATGCACCCATTGGCTTTCTCGAAGGGCTGACCGGCGCGCTGTTCAAGGAATTCGCCCTGACCCTGGCGGGCGCGGTGGTGATTTCCGGGATCATCGCGCTGACCCTGTCACCGATGATGTGCGCCCTGCTCCTGCGTCACGAAGAAAACCCCAGCGGGCTGGCGCACAAGCTCGACCAGATCTTCGAAGGCTTGAAAGTGCGCTATCAGCGCCTGCTGCACGGCACGCTGAACACGCGCCCGGTGGTGATCGTCTTTGCGATTCTGGTGCTGTGCCTGATCCCGGTGTTCCTCAAGTTCACCCAGTCGCAACTGGCGCCGGATGAGGACCAGGGGATCATCTTCATGATGGCCACTTCGCCGCAGCCGACCAACCTCGACTACATGAACAAGTACACCGATCAGTTCATCAGCATCTTCAAGGCGTTCCCCGAGTACTACTCGTCGTTCCAGATCAACGGTTTCAACGGCGTGCAGACTGGCGTGGGCGGCTTCCTGCTCAAGCCCTGGGATGAACGCAGTCGCACGCAGATGCAGCTGCTCCCCGAGGTTCAGGCCAAGCTCGAACAGATCACCGGCCTGCAGATCTTCGGCTTCAACCTGCCGTCGCTGCCGGGCACCGGTGAGGGCCTGCCCTTCCAGTTCGTGATCAATACACCCAACGACTACGCCGCCTTGCTGGAGGTCGTCAATCGCATCAAGAAGCGCGCGACCGAATCGGGCAAGTTCGCCTTCCTCGACCTTGACCTGGCCTTCGACAAACCGGAAGTGGTAGTCGACATCGATCGCGCCAAGGCTGCGCAGATGGGTGTGTCGATGCAGGATCTGGGCGGCAGCCTGGCGACGTTGCTTGGCGAGGCGGAGATCAACCGGTTCACCATCGACGGGCGCAGTTACAAGGTCATCGCGCAGGTGGAACGGGCCTATCGCGACAACCCGCAGTGGCTGTCCAACTACTATGTGAAGAACAACGAAGGCACGATGCTGCCGCTGTCGACGCTGATCAAGGTCAGCGACCGTGCCCGCCCGCGTCAGCTCAATCAGTTCCAGCAGCTCAACTCGGCGATCATTTCGGGCGTGCCGCTGGTGAGCATGGGCGAGGCCATCGAAACCGTTCGGCAGATCGCCATTGAAGAAGCCCCGGCCGGCTTCGCCTATGACTACGCCGGCACTTCCCGCCAATTCGTGCAGGAAGGCAATGCGCTGTGGGTGACCTTCGGCCTGGCCCTGGCGATCATCTTCCTGGTGCTGGCCGCGCAGTTCGAGAGTTTCCGTGACCCGCTGGTGATTCTGGTCACGGTACCGCTGTCGATCTGTGGCGCGCTGATTCCGCTGTTCCTCGGCATCTCGACGCTGAACATCTACACCCAGGTGGGGCTGGTGACATTGATCGGGCTGATCAGCAAACACGGCATCCTGATCGTCGAATTCGCCAACCAGCTGCGCCGCGACAAAGGCCTGAGTGCCCGGGAGGCAGTAGAAGAAGCAGCAGCGATTCGCCTGCGGCCGGTTTTGATGACTACAGCGGCGATGGTGTTCGGCATGGTGCCGTTGATTCTCGCGACCGGCGCGGGGGCTGTTAGCCGTTTTGATATCGGTCTGGTGATTGCGGTGGGGATGTCGGTGGGGACGCTGTTTACGCTGATTGTGTTGCCGTGTGTTTATACGTTGCTGGCTGCGAGGGATGGCTTACGGACGCTACATTGATCCCAGAGGTTGGCTTGGGATTCTTACTCTGTTGCCCTGTCGGGCTTGCCCGCTAATGGCCCGAAGGGCATCAAAGTAAGCGTCCGGAGCCAACCTCAATGCTGCGGCCCCGTCCCCTGTGCCAGCCCGAACATCAACAACAGCAGATCATGGTCCGGGCGCACGGGCGATTGGGCCTTGGCCACTCGCGGCAGGGCACATTGGCCCTCACCGTGGACTGCGCTCAGAATCTTCGGCCTGGGTTGCTCCCAGGCCGCCATGGCGATGGAGGCGACGCCCAATGCCCCGATTAAAAACAAACCTCGAGCGACTTCTAACTTCATCGTTCTAAACCTTTGATGGGGCTGCCAAACGCCGTCTCGTAAAAGTAGACGAGCTTGCTCCAGTCCGCTGCGGCAAACGACGAATGGCGACGCAGTTGTTTCATGTCGTGTTGCGCTGCGCCGTAGGCGGTCAGACGCTGGCGACACTTCTCAAGATCCAGCAGCGCCACCTCAGGTCTGGCGTTTGCGCCTTCCCCGACCACGCGTACGAAAACGTGCTTGATATAGATGCAGCTGTGCTGCCAGCGCCCCTTGTGCATGCGGGCCAGGTTTTCAGCCAGTTCCTTGAGCATCTGTTCGTACAACGCCTCGCCGTACTGCTCGCGACCCCCGGCCTTGAGCCAGTTTTCGAACTCGTCGAAGCCATCCAGAGAAGCGGTCACCAGCAAAGCGCGCCATTCGTTGTGCTCATCACGCTCGGCCCCGCAGAACACAATACGCGCTACATTGACGTTCAACTGACGCAGCCCTTCAAGGGCATCACGCTCGCGCAACACTGTCGGGCGACCGAACGGGTGAAGCCAGCTGCGGTAGATGTGACCGACCTGCCGCTTGACGTACAGCAGGCGGCCATTCTCCGATACGACGCGTTGCACGCCACTCTCACCACCACGGCGCACGTTGGGTTCTTCCACCCACTCGCCCTTGGTGTTCCAGAAATAGGCAAAACGGTCCTTGGCGGGAAGGGTCAACTCTGCTGCGAAATCCACGGCCATCCTGTTACCTCTTACGTAATAGATACACACGCCACATGGCGTACAACGGCAGGAAATCCAGACGCTCCTGGATACGAAAGCCTGCCTGTTCGAATTCGGCTTCTACTGTGTCCACCGGTAACACGAAGCGGTTCTGGTAACCCTCCTGGTGGCGATTACGCTCAGCGCGTTTGCGCTTCCAGGCTTTGAAGTTGCCATCGACCCAGAGCGAAATGATCACACTGTCTCGAGTTACACGGTGAAACTCTTTCAACAATACCGCTCTGTCCTTGGCCTCACCGATGTGATGCATCAGACGCATGCAGAAAATGCTGTCCACTGCGTTATCAGGCATGTCGATGGCGAATGCAGATGTCTGCAAGGGTTGTACCCGTTTCACCACATCCGCAGGCTGCGACTTGCAGGCGGTCTTGACCATGGATGCCGAATTGTCGGCCCCGATGATCACGCGATTGGCCTTTTCCGCCAGCAACGGCCAGAAACGCCCCGCACCACAAGGGAGGTCCAGCACCAGCCCGGGCTCGCCGGCCAACGCCAGCGCACGACGGGCCAGCTGCTTGTCGCGACGATCAGACAACCGTCGAGCCAAACCGTCCCTGTGTTTGCGTAAATATTTTTGTGCGTGCGCGTCGTCGTACTTGCGCGAGAAATCCAACTCGATCCGCTTGCTCATGGCCGTATCTCCTCAAGGTGATACGGCCAAAATTAAGTGGATTAACGTCATCCTCAGGTCACGCAAATGTGAAAAAAACGTCCCTTGATGGGAACAAATGTTACGAGGTTTTTCCAGAAGATGGGGCTAGCATAGGGCCACAATCTTGAAGATGACAGCAAACTTTACATTGCCTATACATTGCAGGGCTGCTGTCTGTACCGATTGTCAGCCAGTCACCTTTTTGAATAGGACTGTAAAGCGGCAACCGTTGGGCTCCATGGTGTCCAGGCTCACCGTCCAACCCTGGTTCTCACAGATCCGCTGCACCAGCGACAGCCCCAACCCAAGTCCCTCGCCGCGCTTTTCGTTGCCACGCACGAACGGCTGGAACATCGCCTCGCGCTTCTCCACCGGAATGCCGACACCCGAATCCTCAACCGAGAACCCGTCGGGCAACAAGGTCAGTCGGATAAATCCGTGATCGGTGTAGTGCAAGGCGTTACGGAGCAAGTTGCCCATTACGGCGTAGAGAAAGGTCGCGTTATAGGTCTCTTCGCCAGCGGCTTCGGGGTGATATTCAAGTTGCAGGCCCTTGGTCTCGATCGGCTCACGCCACAGCGTCAGCAATTGCTGCGCCGCGCCTTGCAAGGTCAAACGCGGGTTCATCCCGGCATCGTCGCGCTGGGTGCGGGCCAGCATCAGGAATGTCTGCACCAGATCGCGCATTTCCTCACAGGCGCGCCCTACCCGCTCGACCTGCGCCCGGGCCCGTTGGTCCAGCGCCGGATTCTCCAGCAGCAGTTCGCAGGAGCTGGCCAGCACCATCAACGGCGTTCGCAACTCATGGCTCACGTCACTGGTGAACATCCGCTCGCGGGTCAGGGCATCGCGCAGACGACCGAGCGTGGCGTCGAAGGCCACTGCCAGCTCACCCACCTCGTCAGCGGCGTAATCCGGCGCCAGCGGCGGTGCCAGGCCCAGTAATTGATCGCGATGACGCACCTGGCGCGCCAGCCGCACCACCGGTGCCATCACCCGACGGGCCAGAATCCAGCCCAGCACCACGGCAAGCGCCAGGGCCAGCACAAAGCCCACCAGCACGACCGCGAACAGCACGCGCTCGCGCTCTTCGAAATCGCTCTGATCCTGCAGCAGGACGTAATGACGGCCATCGACCACTTCGACCATGGCGTGATAGGACAGCGGCCCACGGAACACCTCGTGGAAACCCGGCTCCAGATGACGCAGGTCCTTGGGCAGCTCGAAATCCCCCGGGCCGCCGCTGAAATAGAACAGCTGATCAGGCTCGGGGCGATGGCTCCAGTCCTCAACGCTGTCCATCAGCAACAGACGCGTCAGGTCGCCGCCAAGGCCCGCCGAAATCAGCTTCTCTTCCACCAGATGCACTGTCGCCACAATGCCCATGGCGAAAGAACCGGCAACCAGCGCGCTCATCAATGCAAAGGCGATGATGATGCGCTGGGCGAGGCTCTGCTTAAACTCCATCGCGGCCCTCGGCCAAGCGATAACCCACACCGTGCACCGTCTGCAGCAAAGGCTTGGCGAACGGCTTGTCGATCACCTGACGCAACTGATGAACGTGGCTGCGCAGGCTGTCGCTGTCCGGGCAGTCGTCGCCCCACAGGGCTTCTTCGAGGATTTCGCGACGCAGCACATGAGGGCTCTTTTGCATCAACACAGCCAACAGCTTCAGGCCGACCGGGTTGAGCTTGAGCATGCGCCCTTCGCGGGTCACTTCCAGGGTGTCCAGGTCGTAGATCAGATCGGCCACCTGCAGCGTGCGACGGCCACCGCCTTGAGCGCGACGCAGCACCGCTTCGATCCGCGCGGCCAGTTCCGACAGGGCGAAAGGCTTGAGCAGGTAATCGTCGGCACCCGAGCGGAAGCCTTGGAGGCGGTCGTCGAGCTGGTCGCGCGCGGTGAGCATGATCACCGGCGTGTCGCGGCGGGCGTCTTCGCGCAGGCGCTTGCACAGCGTGTAGCCGTCGATGCCCGGCAGCATGATGTCGAGCACGATCAGGTCATAGTGTTCGGTGGCCGCCAGATGCAGCCCGGACAGGCCATCTTGCGCGCAGTCAACGGTATAGCCCTTCAAACCCAGATAGTCGGCCAGGTTCGCCAGGATGTCGCGGTTGTCTTCAACCAGCAGAATTCTCATGGGCGCATGTCTCCATAGGCGGTCGTCGGCATGACCTGGGCACACCTTGGGCGTGTGCACTCGATGAGGTCAGAGTTGGCGGCAGCTTACGGCCAAGTTCGCCCGAGGGCCAGCATCGGCGCGCATAACGTTTTTTTCACTCGCGATTCACGGCCCGGCGACAGCCTCCCGAGCAGACTGCCGAATGCTCTCGGTCCGCCCTCCTCGCCATCACACGGGATTCACCATGTCTGAAGTCTTCGAACGGCCCACCTCGCGCCCGATCAACCTGTGGGTTTACCTCGGCATCCCCGCTATCACGGCCATCACCCTCTTGTTTCTGGAGCTGACCTCGCTGGACATGGACATCGCCAAGCTGGCCTACGACCCTGCAAACGGCGGGTTCATCGGCCGACACAGTTATTTTCTGGAAAACATCCTGCATGACCGCGCCAAACAAGTGGTGATTGCCTTGGGCGTGCTGTCCTTTATCGGTTTTGTTGCGTCGTTCTTCGTGGGACCGTTGAAAGCCTGGAAACGCGAATTGGGGTGCATGGTGCTGTCGATGGCGCTGTCGACCAGCTTCGTTACCCCGGTCAAGGTCGTGACATCCGTTCAGTGCCCGTGGAGCCTGACCGAATTCGGCGGCCAGGAAACCTACAGCGAACTCCTCAGCCCGCGCCCACCGACCGACAAGCCAGGCCGCTGCTGGCCAGGCGGCCATGCGGCGACGGGTTTTACGCTGTTTGCGCTGTTCTTTGTGTTCCGCGATCGCAAGCCGCGCTTGGCCAAGGCGGGCCTGGTGTTGGCGTTTGGCTTGGGAACAGTGTTTTCAGTCGGCAGGATGTTGCAGGGCGCGCATTTCTTCTCTCACAACATCTGGACAGCGGTGTTTTGCTGGTTGATTTGCCTGGGGGCTTATTACGCTGTGCTTTACCGGCCGGTGGGCAAGAAGGACGGCGCGTTGCAAGGTGAGGCGGTTTCTGGGTAGATAGACCGGGTTGTTAGCTTTTGGGTTGGCTTTAGATCGCTACTCCGATGCCCGCCAGGGCTTCAAGGTAACCATCCCGAGCCAACCTCTACCCATAAAAAAACCCCGCCGAAGCGGGGTTTTTTGTGCATCCGGGTCAGGCCGACTTACATCATGCCGCCCATGCCACCCATGCCGCCCATGTCTGGCATGCCGCCAGCTGCAGGCTTGTCTTCTGCCACGTCGGCGATCATCGCTTCGGTGGTGATCATCAGACTGGCAATCGAGGACGCCGCCTGCAGAGCAGAGCGAGTCACTTTGGCCGGGTCCAGGATACCCATTTCGATCATGTCGCCGTATTCGCCGGACGCTGCGTTGTAACCGAAGTTACCCGAACCCTGCTTGACCTTGTCGACCACAACGCTTGGCTCGTCACCGGAGTTGGCAACGATCTGACGCAGAGGTGCTTCAACAGCACGACGCAGCAGAGCGATACCGACGTTCTGATCAGCGTTGTCGCCTTTCAGTTCGGAGATGGCCTGCAGCGAGCGAACCAGCGCCACGCCACCGCCAGGTACCACGCCTTCTTCGACGGCTGCGCGGGTTGCGTGCAGGGCGTCTTCAACGCGGGCTTTCTTCTCTTTCATTTCAACTTCGGAACCGGCACCGACCTTGATCACTGCAACGCCGCCGGACAGCTTGGCCAGACGCTCTTGCAGTTTCTCTTTATCGTAGTCCGACGAAGTGTCGCCGATTTGCTGACGGATCTGAGCGATGCGACCGTCGATGTCGGTTTTAACGCCCGCACCGTCGATGATGGTGGTGTTCTCTTTGTTCAGCACGACGCGCTTGGCATTACCCAGGTGTTCCAGGGTAGTAGTTTCCAGGCTCAGGCCGATTTCTTCGGAGATCACGGTGCCGCCGGTCAGGACAGCGATGTCCTGCAGCATGGCCTTGCGACGGTCGCCGAAGCCTGGCGCCTTGACGGCTGCGACTTTGACGATACCACGCATGTTGTTCACAACCAGAGTCGCCAGGGCTTCGCCTTCAACGTCTTCGGCAACGATCAGCAGCGGACGGCCGGCTTTGGCAACGGCTTCCAGCACTGGCAGCATTTCGCGGATGTTGGAGATCTTTTTGTCGACCAGCAGCAGCAGGGGGCTGTCCAGCTCGGCCACCATGGTGTCCGGCTTGTTGATGAAATACGGGGACAGGTAGCCACGGTCGAACTGCATGCCTTCAACGACCGACAGTTCGTTTTCCAGACCCGAACCCTCTTCAACGGTGATGACGCCGTCTTTGGTCACGCGGTCCATGGCTTCGGCAATGATGTCGCCGATGGAGTTGTCGGAGTTGGCCGAGATGGTGCCGACCTGCGCGATGGCTTTGGAGTCGGTGCAAGGCTTGGACAGTTTTTTCAGCTCGGCAACGATGGCGATGGTCGCCTTGTCGATGCCGCGCTTCAGATCCATCGGGTTCATGCCGGCAGCGACGGCTTTCAGGCCTTCGTTGACGATGGCTTGAGCCAGAACGGTAGCGGTGGTGGTACCGTCACCGGCGTCGTCGTTGGCACGGGAGGCAACGTCTTTGACCAGCTGCGCGCCCATGTTTTCGAAACGGTCTTTGAGCTCGATTTCTTTGGCAACCGATACACCGTCTTTGGTGATCAGCGGAGCGCCGAAGCTTTTTTCGATGATGACGTTACGGCCTTTCGGGCCCAGGGTCGCTTTTACCGCGTCAGCCAGGACGTTTACACCCGCCAGCATCTTTTTGCGGCCAGCGTCGCCGAATTTAACTTCTTTAGCAGCCATGATCGTTATTCCTTAAATACTTTGTAGTAACGGGAAATGCGGGGTATCAACTCAGCCTTCGACGACCGCGAGAATTTCGTTCTCGCTCATCACCAGCAGGTCTTCGCCGTCTACTTTCACAGTGTTGCTGCCGGAGTAAGGGCCGAACACCACTTTGTCACCCACTTTCACGGCCAGCGCACGTACTTCACCGTTGTCCAGGATGCGACCAGTGCCGACAGCGATGATTTCGCCACGGTTTGGTTTTTCAGCAGCCGAACCTGGCAGCACGATACCGCCAGCAGTCTTGGTTTCTTCTTCGCTGCGACGGATTACGACGCGGTCATGCAGAGGACGAAGCTTCATTGTCGATCTCCTAATTATGGTTGTTGAACGCCCGGTATTGGCACCGGGTGGTTAAAGCATCCGGGCTTGCCGGTTGCGGTTCGCAGGCGAACCGCAGAATACGGTCTGACGAAATGCGCCAGAAACCTTGCGGTGACCCATACATAAGGGCGGGCAAGCTGATTACAAGGCTTGAGCAAGAAATTTTTTACGCAGCGTGCTGTCGTGAAAACGCACACGGCACCCGAAGGTGCCGTGCAGGTCTGTGGCCGCAATCACTTTTTGTCGACAGGCTCGTACTCGCCCTCGATCACTTCACCCTCGATCACCTCGGGCTGACGAGCGCCAGGGCGAGTCGCACCCGGATGGCCTGTACCGGCGGAACCTGCCGAACGTAGGTCGTCGGCGAACGCCCGCTGACGGGTGGCTGACGCTTCGGCGCGCTGACGCACCTTGTTCGCCAGCAGACGACGGGTGAACGGCATCAGACAGATCAGACCCAGTACGTCGCTGATGAAACCGGGTAGCACCAGCAGGCCGCCGCCAACCGTCATCATCAGGCCGTCCATCATCTGCTGCGCAGGCAACTCACCTCGCGCCAGACTTTCGCGGGCGCTGATGGCCGTCGCAAGGCCTGCGACGCGAATGACGAAAAACCCGAGCATGGAACCGGCAACCACCAGCAGGAAGGTCGGCAGAAAGCCGATCGACATCCCGACTTTCACCAGCACGAACAGCTCGAGCACCGGAAAAAGCAATAAAAGCAGTAGAAAAGCGCGCATCAAATAGTTTCCTCAACGGAAGAAGGCTTCCAGTAGACACTAGGTGAAGTCGCAAAGTCGTTAATTCAAGCCTCTGTCGCTTCAGCGGTCGGCCATTTTTCCGCGTGAGCCAGCTGAACCAAGGCCTGGCGCACTTGTGTCGGCGTATTACAAGACTCGGCGAAGGCCAGCCAGTGCAACGTTTGAGCAATGCGCAGGTGCATGCCTTCGCTGTCGATACCCACCAGAACCGCAGGCTCGGTCTGCGGCAAACCGGCCAGCTCGACGTAATGCGCGATGGCTTTGGTATGGTCTTCGTTCATGTGCTCGACCATGCTGGTCTCGGCCGCCCCGGCAAACGGATTGGCCAGCGCGACGTCATCGAGCCAGTGGATCGCGCCAAAACCGCCGATGAAGCGATAACGCACAGGCACCAGCACCCAGAAGTCGAAATCGTGGGCACTATGGTAGCTCTCGGATTCGGGAAAATAGCGGTAGTAACGCTGGGCGGCGGATTCGATGGCGGCTTCGTCAGTAAGCTTCTGCGCTTGGGCCATGACCGTCACGCGGCCCACGGCCTGAACATCGTCAGCTTCGCGCTCGCCCACGATCATCGAGCACTTCGCGTCCTTTTGCAGATTGTGGGTGTGCTGGGCGATGCGGCTGATCAGGATCAGCGGGCGACCCTGATCGTCCAGGCAATACGGCACCACCGAGCCGAAGGGATAACCGGGCATCGACTTGGAATGAGTCGACAGCACGCCGCGATATTCCTTGAGCAACAATTCTCGGGCTTGCCGGTTGGCTTTGGCGCTCATGGTGGGGCTCCTGAACAGATGAAATCGACAGATACGAAGGGCGCGCAGCAGCGTGCAGCGATTGAGGCCACACGATAATCGTTATCGCGAAAGGGTGCCAGATTGGAGAGTGGTGACGATTTTGCGGGGATTTTGCGTAAAACTTTCTGACTCAACGCGGCCCCTGTAGGAGTGAGCAAGCGCACTCCTACAGGGGCCAGGCACAGGGTATATGAGTGACCAGCCTGTCGCGTCAGCTACATAAGAAGCGGTTACCAGGCCACACCAAAACCTGCGGTGTAGCGGGTTTTGTTCAGGTTGCCGTCGTCGGAACCGCTGATGACGTCTTTCTCGGCCTTGACGTTGAGCGAGGCCCATTCGGTGACCTTGTAGCGCAGGCCGATTTCGGTATCGAGGCTGTAGTCCGCCACGTTGCCAATGGGTTTACCCAGCTCGCCGTTGGTGAAGAACTCGACCTTCTTGCCGATCAGGTAGCGGTTGTAATCCCAAGTACCCGAGACCGAGTAGAAGTTGTCCTTCTCGCCGTTGGAGTATTCAAAGTCCGTGCGGTTGAGCAACGCGCCGACCTTGAATGCCCCAAGCTCGTCATCCCAGAACTGATAACCCGGACCGGTACCGACAGTGCGCTGACGACGCAGGTCTTCGATGCCGTCGTGTTTGTACGTCAGGCGGCCGTCCCAGAAAAACTTGTCGGTGATGAAGCGGTCCAGCGAGTACTCGGCGTTCCAGTTGTTGGTGGTGGTCGTTTCGTCCTGAGTCTCGCGATTGAACTCACCCTTGGCGTTGTGGCGCCAGCGACCGTGGGTCGCCGAGGTCTTGAAGGCCAGGTTGTAGTCATCGGTGTCGGTGTCGGCGCGCTGGAAGTCGAGGGCGGCGTCGATATTGCCCTTCCACACAAGATCCGTGACCACAGGCTTGGGCTTCATGATCTGCTGGATGCTGGCCAGATCCACCGTCTTGGGCGCGTCGCCGTTGGCCAGGGTGACCTTACCGTCATCGGCGGCATGCAGCGATTTGGAAATCTCACCGGTGTAGGCATCCTGTTTGACGAGCAGGTGCTGGTCACTTTCCAGCGTCTTGACTTCTTTCCAGTCCAGCGGAATATCGCCTGCGTATTTGGTGTTCAGCAGCAGCTTGCCGCCGTCGAAGACCTTGATGGTCCCGGTCAGCTTGTCGCCGTTCTTCAACCAGACGGTATCGGCGAGCAGCGGGGTTGAAGCACTGGTAATGGCGAGGCACAGCAGGGTTCTGGACAACATAAGCAACGACAGGGCTCTGGTTGGCGGTAAATCGGGCATTATCCCTCGGGACAACTTCGAGGCAATCCGTGGACCGCCGACACAGGAATCACTGACAGTAGGAATTTTCCCAAGTTCCTTATCGAAAATTCCCGTTGGCCCTTCAAACAGGAACGAAACGTTGATCGAACACACCTCCCTGACAGACGACCCGAGCGGACAGACGCCCGCAGAGGCCCGGCGCACGGCGCTTTATCTGACCCTGCACCAGATTCCCGAGGGCAAGGTCATCAGCTACGGCCATCTGGCGGAGCTGGCCGGTTTAGGACGGGCGGCACGTTTCGTGGGTCGCACCTTGAGCCAGTTGCCCGACGGCAGCACCCTGCCCTGGCATCGGGTTCTGGGTGCCGGTGGACGCTTGAGCCTGGCCGCCGGAACCGTTTCCGGAGAGGAGCAACGGGCGCGATTGCGGGCCGAAGGGGTGACCATCCGTAACAATCGTGTGGATATGGAGCGTCATGGCTGGCGCCCGACAGAGCACAACGGTTAGAGTGCGCGCTTTGTTTACGTAATCTGAGGCAGATTCCAGCCCATGCCCCGCAAAACCTGGCGCGCCGCGCTCGCCGCTTATGCCAGCCCTTCTACATTTGTGCTGCTGCTCCTCGGATTCGCCGCGGGCATGCCTTATATGCTCGTGTTCTCCACGCTGTCGGTCTGGTTGCGCGAAGCCGGTGTCGCCCGTGAAACCATTGGGTACGCGAGCCTGATCGGCCTTGCCTACGCCTTCAAGTGGGTGTGGTCCCCGCTGCTCGACCAATGGCGCCTGCCGCTGCTCGGCAAACTGGGCCGGCGACGCTCCTGGCTGGTGCTCGCTCAGACGCTGGTGACCCTGGGCCTGATCGGCATGGGCTTCTGCGATCCGCAGCAGCATCTGTCCTGGCTGATCGCAATCGCGGTGGTCGTGGCGTTCTCGTCCGCGACCCAGGACATCGCCATTGATGCCTATCGCCTGGAAATCGCCTCCGACAGTCAGCAAGCCACCCTCGCGGCCAGCTATATGGCGGGTTATCGCGTCGCCGCCCTGCTCGCCACCGCGGGCGCGCTGTACTTTGCCGAGGGCTTCGGCTCCTCGGGCTTTGCCTACAAACACTCAGCCTGGACCGGCACCTACGTGCTGTTCGGCCTGCTGATGGTGCCCGCGCTGATCACCACGCTGATCATGCGCGAGCCTCCCGTCGCCCTGCGCACCCAGATGTCTGCGGCGCGCTACGGCTTCGCCCACCAACTGGCCTCGGTGTTCGTGCTGATCATCCTGCTGGTGTCGGTGCCGGCGATGTTCACCCAGCTGTACAACACCGATTTCGCCAGCGTGCTGTTCCAGGACGCCACCTGGAAAAGCCTGCTGATGGAGGACCGCGCGTTCCTGCGCGCCATCCTCTACACCCTGCTGACGGCCGCGTGCCTGTCGTCCATGGGCCGACGCGGCCTGGCGCCGGTGCTGACGCCAATCAACGATTTCATCCTGCGCTATCGCTGGCAGGCATTTCTGCTGTTGGGGCTGATCGCCACCTATCGCATGTCCGATACGGTCATGGGCGTCATGGCCAACGTGTTCTACATCGACCAGGGTTTCACCAAGGACCAGATCGCCAGCGTCAGCAAGATCTTTGGTCTGGTGATGACGCTGGTGGGCGCGGCGTTCGGGGGCCTGGCCATCGTGCGCTTCGGCATCCTGCCGATCCTGTTCATTGGCGGCGTCTCGTCGGCGGCGACCAACCTGCTGTTCCTGATGCTGGCCGACATGGGCCCGAACCTGAAGATGCTGATTGTCACGATCTCGCTGGACAACTTCAGCTCGGGCCTTGCGACGTCAGCGTTCGTGGCCTACCTGTCGAGCCTGACCAATCTCAAGTTTTCTGCCACCCAATACGCGCTGCTCAGCTCGATCATGCTGCTGTTGCCGCGTCTGATCGGGGGGTATTCAGGGGTGATGGTCGAAAAACTGGGCTACCACAACTTCTTCCTGGCCACCGCACTGATGGGCGTGCCGACCCTGTTCATGATCGCCCTGCACTGGGCTCAGGAGCTGCGCAAGGAGAAGCCTGCCGAGCCTGAAAAGCCCGTCGAAGCATCGAAAACCCTGTAGGTCAGATGACTGCAACAAAAAGCCCCGATCTCTCACGAGTCGGGGCTTTTGTCGTTCAGCACTCACGCTTAACGCTGAGTCGTGGCTTCCTGCTGATCCTGCACCACACGAATCACCCGCTGCGGGAACGGGATGTCGATGTTGGCGGCACGCAGACGGTCGCGGATTTCGGCGTTGAAACGATTGGAGACTTCACCGAAATCGCCAGTCTTGGTCCAGACCCGCAGGGATACGGTGATCGAGCTGTCACCCAACGCAGCAACGACAGCCTGCGGCGCCGGATCCTGCAGCACGCGCGGATCGTCTGCCATTTCCATCAGCACAGCCAGCGCCTGCTTGAGGTCGGCTTCGTAGTCGATGCCCACGTCAAAGGTGATCTTGCGGGTCGGCTGGCGGTTGGTATTGGTGATAATGCCGTTGGACAGATTGCCGTTGGGCAGGATCACGGTCTTGTTATCACCAGTGCGGATAATGGTGTGGAAGATCTGAATACTGTCCACAGTGCCCGATACGCCCTGCGCTTCGATCCAGTCGCCGATGCGGAACGGGCGGAATAGCAGAATCAACACCCCACCCGCGAAGTTCGCCAGGCTACCCTGCAATGCCAGGCCGATGGCCAGGCCGGCCGCACCGATCGCGGCCACGAACGATGTGGTTTCGACACCGATCATCGAGGCGACGCTGACGATCAGCAGAATCTTCAGGATGATGTTGGCCAGACTGCTGATAAAGCCCTGCAGGGCCAGATCCACGTGACGCATCGCCAGCAGTGCGCCGACCTTGGAGGTCAGCTTGTTGATCAGCCACCAGCCCACCAACAGCACCACCAGCGCCAGCAGCACCTTGCTGCCGTACTGCATGACCATGGGAATCCAGGCCTGGGAAGCCTTGACCAGGTGATCGACCTGGCCGTTCAAATCCAAATCCATTTATTTCTCCTCGCGGTCGCGAAAACGGAAGACAGAAACGCCGAATGCCCGATGGCACCAGCGTTTCAGAGGGAGGGACCTGCACTCCGACGCGCACAAACCGATCAGGTTCCCGACGCTGAGGCAAATCGAGTGGCAATCAATCGCGGAAGTTGTTGAACTGCAGCGGCATGCCGAATTCGTGACCGCGCAGGGCCGCGATGGCCTCCTGCAGATCGTCACGCTTCTTGCCGGTCACACGCACCTGCTCGCCCTGAATGGCAGCCTGGACCTTGAGTTTGGCTTCTTTGATGTGAGCGACGATCTTCTTCGCCAGCTCCTTGTCGATGCCTTCCTTGAGGGTGGCTTCCTGCTTCATCACCTTGCCGGAGGCATAGGCGTCCTTGATTTCCAGACACTGCACGTCGATCTTACGCTTGATCAGGGCCAGTTTCAGAATCTCGATCATCGCTTCGAGTTGAAATTCGGCTTCGGCGGTCAGATTGACGGTCAACTCCTTTTCCTTGAATTCGAAGCTGCCTTTGCCTTTGAGGTCGTAGCGGCGGTCCAGCTCCTTGATCGCATTGTCGACGGCATTCGTGACTTCGTGTTTATCCAGTTCGGACACTACGTCGAACGAGGGCATGTAGATTCTCCAATTGATACGGCGCGGCTCGACATGTAGATGGAGCACGCCTGACTTGACGGTATGAAAGCCCGCTCATTATAACGAGACTTTTCCCCTGTTCATGTGAGCCTGCGATGTCGTTTTTGTTTTACCCTTTCTGCGTGCTCACTGACCTGCGGCGCCCCCTCTCTTGAAACCGACAATATGGCACGTGCTGGGCGCCGGCAGCCTGGGCAGCCTGTGGGCTACGCGACTGGCTCGCGCAGGGTTGCCGGTGCGTCTGCTGCTGCGCAATCGCGAGCGTCTGCAGGCCTACGAACGCCAAGGCGGACTGACCTTGAGCGAACAGGGTCAGCGTCAGACATTCGATATTGGCGCACAGCTTGTCGACGATCCCGAACCGATCCAGCGCCTGCTGGTGGCCTGCAAGGCCTACGATGCAGAACAGGCCGTCGCCAGCGTTGCGCCCCGCCTGACGTCTGGGGCCGAGATTCTTCTGTTGCAGAACGGTCTTGGCAGCCAGCAGGCCGTAGCGAAAACAGTGCCTCAAGCGCGCTGCATTTTTGTCTCCAGCACCGAAGGCGCGTTTCGCGATGAGGATTTCAGCGTGGTCTTCGCAGGCCAAGGCTTCAACTGGCTCGGTGACGGCGAGCAGCACCTGCCCCCCGACTGGCTCGAAGAGTTGAAACAGGCAGGCATTCCCTGTGAATGGACCGCGGACATCCTCGACCGTCTGTGGCGCAAACTGGCGCTTAACTGCGCGATCAACCCGCTCACGGTGCTGAAGGGATGTCGTAACGGCGAGTTGCTGGAGCACGCCGAAGAGGTCACCGCATTGTGCGATGAGCTGGTTCAGGTGCTGCAAGGTTGCGGACAGCCTCAGGCCGCGGCGGGATTGCACGAAGAAGTGAGTCGAGTGATCACTGCTACAGCGGCCAATTATTCCTCGATGTATCAGGATGTCGCCCAAGGGCGCAGGACCGAGATCAGCTATTTGCTGGGGTATGTGTGCGACGCTGCGGTGCAGCACGGCATTGAGGCTCCTCTGATGAACGCCCTGCGCGAGCGACTGGTGCGGCATCTGACATCCAAAGGCCTGCCTGCTCTGTAGTAGCCACAGCCTGCTGGACTCTACAGAAGCGGTGCGCCACAGCATCGGTTTTGCATCGCGGGTTTGCTCGCGCCCCGAACAGCGCTAACCTCCACTTTCTTATCTGTCAGTGACTCTGCCCCATGCCATTGCGCCAGCGCCTCGAAAACCTGCCGGTCGGCCAGAAGCTGTTGGCGGCCCTGCTGGTTCTGCTGACCACCGTTCTGCTGGTCGCCAACCTGACCTTCATCAGCGCCGCTTACTACATTTCCCAGGAAGCCATGGCGCCGCAGGCCCTGCAGACCATCGGCCGCCTGATCAGCAACCCCGGGCTGTCCGAGCAGGCCCTGTCCTCGCCCTATGGTGCCCAGGCGCTGCTCAAGGAGCTGAAAAACTACGGCCCCCTGCGCGCCGCCGCCGTCTACGACAGCAACGGCAATCGCCTGGCGCAGATGCAACAGGGCGACAAGCTGCGTCTGCCCGACCACTACCGCAATCTGGAAAGCTGGCGCATCACCGAATTTCGCAACACTCAGGTCGTCCCGGTCCCCAAACAGGGGCAGGCGCCGGGTCATTTGCTGTTGGTGGCCAGTAGCGAACTGCCGACGGCCTTCTACACCGGCACACTGACTGCGAGCCTGGGCATCCTGGTTTTCAGCGTGCTGCTATGGGCAGGCGTGGCCCGGCAGATCCGGCGCTTCATCACCGAACCCATTTATCAGCTCGAAGAACTGTCGCGTCGTGTGACGCGTGAAGAGAACTACGCTCTGCGCGCAGGCCCCGGCAATCAGGACGAAATCGGCTCGCTGGCCGAAGCCTTCAACACCATGCTGTCGCGCATGGAGGCCCGCGAGCAGCAGCTCAAGCGCGCCCGCGACGAGTCTCAAGACGCCTACGATCAGGCGCAGGGGCTGGCCGAAGAGACCCGCCACACCAACCGCAAACTGGAACTGGAAGTGCAGGTCCGTAGCAAGATCGAGAAAAAACTCACCGGTTTTCAGAATTATCTGAACAGCATCATCGACTCCATGCCCTCGGCGCTGATTGCCCTCGATGAGCAGCTGTACGTCACCCAGTGGAACCAGGAGGCCGGCGCCCTCTCCGGCACGCCGCTGGACGAAGCGCTGAACCAGCCAATTTTCCTGGCCTTCCCGCCGATGAAGGCGTTTCTGCCGCAGATCAAACAGACCGTCGAACGCCACACGGTGACCAAGATCGAACGCGTCACTTGGGTCAAGGACGACCTCACCCGCCACTTCGCGCTGACTTTCTACCCGCTGACCGGCGGCGCCGGGCGTGGCGTGGTGATCCGTATCGACGACATCACCCAGCGTCTGTCGCTGGAAGACATGATGGTGCAGTCGGAGAAGATGCTCTCGGTGGGCGGTCTGGCGGCGGGCATGGCCCACGAGATCAACAACCCCCTCGGCGCGATCATGCACAACGTGCAGAACATTCGCCGGCGCCTGTCGCCGGAGCTGCCGAAGAATCTGGAGCAGGCCGAGCAGGAAGGCATCGAGCTGTCGGCAGTGAATCAGTACCTCGCCGCGCGGGACGTGCCGCAGTTGCTCGACGGCATCCAGCAGGCCGGCGCGCGGGCGGCGAAGATCGTCAGCCATATGCTCAGTTTCAGCCGACGCAGCAACCGGCAGATGGCGCCGTGCGATCTGCCCGCACTGATCGATCAGGCGGTGGAAATCGCCAGCAACGATTTCGACCTGACCATCGGTTTCGACTTCAAGGGCCAGAACATCCTGCGCCAATTCGACCCGACACTCGGCCCGGTTCCCGGCACCGCCAACGAGCTGGAGCAAGTGCTGCTCAACCTGCTGAAAAACGCAGCGCAGGCGATTCACCAGCGGGACCACGAAACTGAGCCCGGACGCATCATTCTGCGCACGCGCCTGAACCCGCCATGGGCGGAAATCCAAGTCGAAGACAACGGCGTCGGCATGCCCGAAAGCGTGCGCAAACGTATCTTCGAGCCGTTTTTTACCACCAAGGAGGTCGGCCAGGGCACAGGGCTTGGGCTTTCGGTGTCGTATTTCATCATCACCAACAACCACAAAGGCCAGATGGAGGTGCACTCCACCCTCGGCCAGGGCACCTGTTTCACGTTGCGTCTGCCGTTGGCGGGCAACCCGATGAACGTGCCCGCCCCGCAGATCATTGGTCAGAACGACCGGGAGTAGAACCATGGGATTTCGCTTGTCGAAAATTTACACGCGCACCGGCGACAAGGGCGAAACCGGTCTGGGGGATGGTCGGCGGGTGCCCAAGGATCATCCACGCATCGAGGCCATCGGCGAGGTCGACACGCTGAACAGCCAGCTGGGTTTGCTGCTGGCAGGCCTTGAAGGGGTGGCCCACGCCATGCCGGCGATGCAGGAGGTGATCGATGTGCTGGCGCCTTGTCAGCACCGTTTGTTCGACCTCGGCGGCGAGCTGGCGATGCCTGAGTATCAGGCGCTGAACACGACGGAAATCGAACGGCTGGAAGCCGCCATTGATCAGTGGAACGAAGAAGTGGGCCCGCTGGAGAATTTCATTCTGCCCGGCGGTTCGTCACTGATCGCCCAGGCCCACGTTTGCCGCAGCCTGGCGCGCAGTGCCGAGCGGCGCTGCCAGCATCTCAATGCCATTGAGCCACTGGCCGGGGTTGGGCTGGCGTATATCAATCGGTTGTCGGACTTGCTGTTTGTGGCGGCGCGGATCATCGCGAAGCGCCAGGGTGTGGCGGAGATTTTGTGGCAGCCTGCTAAAAAACCGGAGTGACACACCTTTGCCGGGATGAACGCGATCCTTTGTGGAAGCCGGCTTGCTGGCGAAAGGGGTGTGTCAGTCAACATTTCTGTCTCTGACCTGACGCCTTCGCCAGCAAGCCGGCTCCCACAGGGGACGGGTCAAGCCGGCATATTTACGCAGGCCAACGATTAGGCTCACTCAAACCCTTTCGGCCAAAACGCCCGAATCCCCGCCACGCCCTGCGCGCCGTGTTCCCACGCCTGCTGGCGCTCCGCCGGGCCAACGCCACCCAGCAGATAAACCGGTTTGCTGAACCCTTCGATCAACGCCCTCGCCTGCTCCCAGCCCAATGGCTGAGCGTCGGGGTGAGTCAGGGTCGGCTGAACCGGCGACAGGGTGACGAAATCCACACCCATCTGCTCAGCCAGAGACAACTCTTCAGCGTTGTGGCACGAAGCCGCCAGCCAGCGCTCCTCCGGGAATGGACGACCTTTGCTGGCGTACTTGCGCAACTGCTCGCTGGTCAGGTGCCAGCCGGCAGACGGGAAGTCACCCAGCCACTCCAGCGGGCCCTTGAGCATCAACTGCGCCTTGCCTGCACAGAGGCCCACCGCATCCACCGCGACGTCGCGGTACTTGGGGTCGTAGCCATTGGGCGCGCGCAGCTGGATCAGCTTGATGCCATCGGCAATCGCCTTCTGCATGCCCTTGAGCAGTTGAGGCGTTTCCAGCGCATCCGGCGTGATCAGGTACTCGCCCGGCAAGCGGGCAGCCGCGACGATTGGCTGATTCGCCGCAGGAAATTCGTAACTGGCCAGCTCCCGGTTCGACACCCAGGCCAATGGCTGGCCCTCGGCGCCGTGGGGCTCGCCGGTAAAAGACGAGACTTCCCAGACATCCAGTAACACCTGTTTGTCCGGGTAGTCGTGCTGGATCTTGATCAATGGCCGCGCCTTGGCGACCACGATGCCCAGCTCTTCCTTCAGCTCGCGGGACAAGGCCGCCTCGACGGTTTCGTCGGGCTCGACCTTGCCACCGGGAAACTCCCACAAGCCGCCCTGGTGCTGCTTGTCAGCGCGCCGGGCAATGAGGATCTTGCCGTCGGTGCCGCGAATGACCGCGGCGGCTACATGGATGCGTTTCACGTTTAGCCTTCCTTAAAAACTGACCATTGTGAAAATCAGGTGCGGTATTCCGCGTTGATCTTCACGTACTCGTGGGACAGGTCGGTCGTCCAGATGGTTTCGCTGCAATCACCACGGCCCAGCTCGATGCGGATGGTGATTTCCTCTTCGGCCATCACCGCCGAGCCCTGCTCTTCGGTGTAGGTCGTGGCGCGTGCGCCTTTGCTGGCGATGCACACGCCGCTGAGGAACACGTCGATCTTGCTCACGTCCAGATTCGGCACGCCTGCGCGGCCCACAGCGGCCAGGATGCGGCCCCAGTTCGGGTCGGAAGCGAACAGTGCAGTCTTGATCAGCGGCGAGTGAGCGACGGTGTAGCCGACGTCCAAGCATTCCTGATGATTGCCGCCGCCGTTGACTTCAACGGTCACGAACTTGGTCGCGCCTTCGCCGTCACGCACGATGGCCTGAGCGACCTCCATGCAGACCTCGAACACGGCTTTTTTCAGGGCGTCGAACAGCGGGCCACGAGCTTCGGTGACTTCCGGCAGGTCGGCCTGGCCGGTGGCGATCAGCATGCAGCAGTCGTTGGTCGAAGTGTCGCCATCGATGGTGATGCGGTTGAACGACTTGTTGGCGCCGTCGCGGATCAGGTCTTGCAGCACGCTCTGGGAAACCTTGGCGTCGGTGGCGATGTAGCCGAGCATGGTGGCCATGTTCGGACGAATCATGCCCGCGCCCTTGCTGATGCCAGTGACAGTGACCGTCACGCCGTCGATCTGGAACTGACGGCTGGCGCCTTTTGGCAGGGTGTCGGTGGTCATGATGCCGGTGGCCGCAGCCGCCCAGTTATCCACAGACAGGTCGTCCAGCGCGGCTTGCAGTGCGCCTTCGATCTTTTCCACAGGCAGCGGCTCGCCGATCACGCCGGTGGAGAATGGCAGCACGGCGCTTGCGTCGACGCCGGTCAGCTCGGCCAGTTTGGCAGTGGTGCGCTCGGCAGCCACCAGACCCGGCTCACCGGTGCCTGCGTTGGCGTTGCCGGTGTTGGTCAACAGGTAGCGAACGGTACCGCCCACGCGCTGCTTGGAGAGGATCACGGGGGCTGCGCAAAACGCGTTCAGGGTGAACACGCCAGCCACGCTCGAACCTTCGGCGCAGCGCATGACCACGACGTCCTTGCGCCCCGGGCGCTTGATACCGGCAGAGGAAATGCCCAGTTCGAAACCGGGAACCGGGTGCAGCGTCGGCAGAGGACCAAGACCAACAGCCATGAAATGCGCTCCTTGAAAAGTAGTCATGCCGCCCGGCATTCCCGGTGCGGCGCGATATTGAAAAACGCCGCGACGGCTGGGCCGGTCGCGGCGTGGTGTTACGTCAAAGCCTTGTTCCCAGGCGCTGTGAAAACGTAGCGAGCGCAGGCAAGACAAGGAAAAAACAGGCGAGGACGCGGAGTCTACTGGTTGTAAATGAGCAGTCCGAGCCTGTTTTTGACGCAGTATTGTCAAGCGCAGTAGTTTTCACAGTGCCTGGTTAATTGATCTGGCCATGGCAGTGCTTGAATTTCTTGCCCGAACCACACCAGCACAGCTCGTTGCGACCCAGTTTCTGGTCGTTGCGAACCGGCGACAGGGCAGCGGCGGCGACAGCGACGTCATCGCCCTCCTCAGCCAGTGCGAGCGGCTGATCCAGACCCGGTGCTTCGGCGTGCTGGAACTGCATGCGCTGGGCCAGCTCTTCGGCTTCGCGACGCAGGCGCGCCTCTTCTTCGGCCGGGTCTTCGCGGCGAACCTGGACGTGGGACAGCACACGAATGGTGTCGCGCTTGATCGAATCCAGCAGTTCCTGGAACAGGGTGAAGGACTCGCGCTTGTATTCCTGTTTCGGGTTTTTCTGAGCGTAGCCGCGCAGGTGGATGCCGTGACGCAGGTGGTCCATGGTCGACAGGTGGTCTTTCCACAGGTCGTCCAGAACGCGCAGCAGGATCTGCTTCTCGAAGGTGCGCAGGGCTTCGGCGCTGGCCTGGTCTTCTTTCTCGTTGTAAGCCGACAGAATGGCTTCCAGCAGTTTCGGACGCAGGTTTTCTTCGTGCAGGTGATCGTCTTCGTCCAGCCACTGCTGAATCGGCAGCTTGACGCTGAAGTCGCTGTTCAGAGCGGCTTCCAGACCGGCCACGTCCCACTGCTCTGGCAGCGACTGCGGCGGAATGTGCGCGCTGATGGTGGCGTCCAGGACTTCTTCACGGAACTCGGCAATGGTGTCACCAATGTTCGCCGCAGCCAGCAGGCTGTTGCGCATGTGGTAGATCACCTTACGTTGTTCGTTGGAAACGTCGTCGAACTCGAGCAGTTGCTTACGAATGTCGAAGTTGCGGCCTTCGACCTTGCGTTGTGCTTTCTCGATGGCGTTGGTCACCATGCGGTGCTCGATCGCCTCGCCGGACTGCATGCCCAGCGCCTTCATGAAGTTCTTCACCCGGTCAGAGGCGAAGATGCGCATCAGACTGTCTTCCAGCGACAGGTAGAAACGGCTCGAACCGGTGTCGCCCTGACGACCGGCGCGACCGCGCAGCTGGTTGTCGATACGACGGGATTCGTGACGCTCGGAGGCGATCACGTGCAGGCCACCGGCCTGAATCACTTGCTGATGACGCTTCTGCCAGTCGGCCTTGATCTGTGCGATCTGCTCTGGCGTCGGGTCTTCCAGGCTTGCAACTTCCACTTCCCAGTTGCCGCCCAGCAGGATGTCGGTACCACGACCGGCCATGTTGGTGGCGATGGTCAGGGCGCCCGGACGACCGGCCTGCGCGATGATTTCAGCTTCTTTTTCGTGGAACTTGGCGTTCAGGACCTTGTGATCGATGCCTTCTTTCTTGAGCAAGTTGGACATGTGCTCGGAAGTTTCGATGGTCGCTGTACCTACCAGCACCGGACGCTGCTCGGCCAGGCAGGCCTTGATGTCGGTGATGATCGCCGCGTATTTCTCTTCGGCGGTCAGGTAGACCAGGTCGTTGAAGTCCTTACGCGCCAACGGTTTGTTTGGCGGAATGACCATCACGGCCAGAGCGTAGATCTGGTGGAATTCGAACGCTTCGGTGTCGGCGGTACCGGTCATGCCGGACAGCTTGTTGTACAGACGGAAGTAGTTCTGGAACGTGGTCGAGGCCAGGGTCTGGCTCTCGGCCTGAATGTTGAGGTGCTCCTTGGCTTCGATCGCCTGGTGCAGGCCTTCGGACAGACGACGACCCGGCATGGTACGCCCGGTGTGTTCGTCGACCAGCAGAATGCCGCCGTCCTGAACGATGTACTCGACGTTGCGATGGAACAGCTTGTGTGCACGCAGACCGGCATAAACGTGGGTCAGCAGGCCCAGGTTGTGTGCCGAGTACAGGCTCTCGCCTTCAGCCAGCAGGCCGACTTCGGTGAGCATTTCTTCGATGAACTGGTGACCGGACTCGTTCAGCTCCACCTGACGGGATTTCTCGTCGATGGAGTAGTGGCCCTGTTTGGTCACCTGGCCTTCCACTTCCTCGATGTGCTGCTCGAGTTTAGGGATCAGCTTGTTGATTTCGGTGTAGAGCTTGGAGCTGTCTTCGGCCTGGCCGGAGATGATCAGCGGCGTACGGGCTTCGTCGATGAGGATCGAGTCCACTTCGTCGATTACGGCAAAATTCAGCTCGCGCTGGAATTTTTCTTCCAGGCTGAACGCCATGTTGTCGCGCAGGTAGTCGAAGCCGAATTCGTTGTTGGTGCCGTAGGTGATGTCCGAGCCGTAAGCGGCGCGTTTTTCTTCGGGCGGCTGGAATGGCGTGACGACGCCGACCGACAGACCGAGGAATTCGTAAAGAGGACGCATCCAGTTGGCGTCACGACGGGCCAGGTAGTCGTTCACGGTTACAACGTGCACGCCCTTGCCGGACAGCGCGTTGAGGTACACCGCCAGTGTCGCCACCAGGGTTTTACCTTCACCGGTACGCATCTCGGCGATCATGCCTTCGTGCAGCGTCATGCCGCCGATCAGCTGAACGTCGAAGTGACGCATCCCCATGATGCGCTTGCCCGCTTCACGGCAGACCGCGAAGGCTTCAGGCAGGAGCTTATCGAGGGTCTCACCTTTGGCGAAGCGGGCCTTGAACTCTTCGGTCTTGGCGCGCAGCTGCTCGTCCGAAAGGGCCACCATTTGCTCTTCGAAGCTGTTGACGATCTGGACCGTCTTGAGCATGCGCTTCACTTCGCGCTCGTTCTTGCTTCCGAAAAGTTTTTTTAACAAAGGTGCAAACATATCGACAGGATCTTCCACACATAGGGATGGAGGGCGGCCCCGTGAGTCGCCCGTGCAGCCCTCATGGCCGCATGCGAACGAGCATTCTACCCGGAAATGGTGGTGAGGAAAGTGGCGTTATTCCACGATGCTGGCACAGCAATGTTACGGGGCAGAAGTACAATAGGGGCATTTCTTCGGACTTCAACCCATTGAGGGAAGAAGATTCATTAATGTTTTTTCACAAAACTTCAGGCCATGCATGCATTAAACCCATGCCTTCAGGGCCCGATGCCGCTTTCTGATAACATCACGGGCTTGTATCAAAAGGCAACACTCATGGTATTTCGTCCTTCACCGGCTCGCCCACCGGCCGTTCTTTTGCGCGACGCCCGGCCGCTCAAAGCGATCTTCAACCACGCCCAGCGCCTGGCGCATTTGCAGCGTCTGCTGGAAAGCCAGTTGCAACCGGCTGCGCGGGCGCATTGCCATGTGGCGTCGTGGCGTGAGGGCACGTTGCTGTTGGTGGTGACCGATGGGCATTGGGCGACGCGTCTGCGTTATCAGCAGAAGCGCTTGCAGCGCCAGTTGGTGGGGTTCAAGGAGTTTGCCAATCTGACGCGCTTGCAGCTCAAGGTGCAGCCGCCGGTAATGCGCGGGGCGACGGTGGTTCAGGCGCGGGACCTGTCGGCGGCGGCGGCCGAGACGTTGAATGAGACGGCTGAAGGGATCAGTGATCCGAAGTTGAAGGCGGCACTGGAGCGGTTGGCGGCGCATGGGAAGGCTAAAGACGCGGCCAGTTAGGCTTTGGGCGCGTCGTTTGATGGATTTATCCATCATCACGGTGGCGCTGACAGGATTCAAAATAAGCGTTCTCTTTTGATTTTGATCTCTGTGCGCGATAGATCATACGACACCCATCGCGACTTGGGTGCAGGCCGAACGCAGGCGACGCGGAGTGGGCCGAGCGGCATGGATGCCGCGAGAGCGCCGTCAGGACATGGATGTCCGTTCGGCGCGGGCCCACGGAGCGTCGCCGGAGCTGAGGGAATCCGACGAAGTCGGACCAAACCAGGAGCCAGGACACTTGGTTACTTGGTGTCTTTTCAAGTAACTCGCCGCAGGCGAAACACTTCTGCCGTTAGGCAGAGCCCGCTGTAAAAGCGGAACCCATATCCGAGCCACCCCCAAATAACGGATATGCCCCCAATCTCAGCCCCCAACAACCAAATAAAAAAGGCCACCCAAAGGTGGCCTCAAATATTCAAACAGAGAAGAAAAGACTGTTACACCGCCGCGACAGGGCGCATGTACGAGATCGGTGCGGTACTGGCATCAGCGAAGGTCACGACTTCCCAGGCGTCTTCCTGGGCGATCAACGCACGCAGCAGACGATTGTTCAGACCGTGGCCCGACTTGAAGCCCTGGTACTCGCCGATCAGGCTGTTGCCCAACAGATACAGGTCACCGATGGCATCCAGGATCTTGTGTTTGACGAACTCGTCTTCATATCGAAGGCCGTCTTCGTTCAACACGCCGTCCTTGTCCACGACGATCGCGTTTTCAACGCTGCCGCCCAGTGCAAGGTTGTGCTTGCGCAAGTACTCGATGTCTTTCATGAAGCCAAAGGTACGCGCACGGCTTACTTCTTTTACGAACGAAGTACTGGAGAAATCCACACACGCCGTTTGCGTGCGGTTTTTCAGGTACGGGTGGTCGAAATCTATTTCGAAGCCCACCTTGAATCCTTCAAACGGCACGAACTTGGCGAATTTGCCGTCTTCTTCAACGCAGACTTCTTTCAGAATGCGTATGAATTTCTTCGGTGCGTCCTGTTCTTCCAGGCCAGCTGATTGGATCAGGAATACGAAGGGACCTGCGCTGCCATCCATGATTGGAACTTCGGAGGCAGAGAGTTCAACGTAGGCGTTATCGATGCCAAGGCCAGCCATGGCCGACAGCAAGTGTTCTACCGTATCGACCTTCACATCGCCGTTGAACAGCGTGGTGGAGAGCGTGGTGTCGCCAACGTTCAGCGCGTGTGCGTTGATCTGGACGACCGGCTCGAGGTCGGTACGGAAAAACACAATGCCAGCGTTCACAGGTGCAGGTTTGAGGGTCAGGTAAACCTTTTCCCCCGAGTGCAGGCCGATACCTGTGGCACGGATAATATTCTTCAGGGTGCGTTGTTTAATCATGGCATTGGCCGCTTCAGCGCATATCGCGAATTAGTATCAACAAAGGCTGGCGATGATAGCAGACCTGGCCTTTGCTGAACACCAATCACCCTTATACCCCTGATAGAACTCATCAATCAGCCTGACGACGCAGGAATGCTGGAATGTCCAGGTAATCCAGATCGTCTTGCGGATTCATTTTTGCCGCAGCAGTGGCGCCTGCGTGAGCCTGATTGCGCATCACGGTAGGACGGTCCAGATCGCGGTAGTTGACCGAAGGCTGTTCCTGACGGACGGCTTGTTGCTGCACAGGTGCGGCTTGAGCGGTCTGCATGGTGTTGTCGATGACCTTCACAGGCTTCTCGATTTTTGCACCCAGGCCAGTGGCAACCACGGTCACGTGCAGCTCGTCGCGCATGTCCGGATCGATAACGGTACCGACCTTGACCATGGCGTGCTCGGAGGCGAACGCTTCGATGATGCTACCCACGTCGGAGTACTCACCCAGAGACAGGTCAGGACCGGCAGTGATGTTGACCAGAATGCCGCGGGCACCCTGCAGGTTCACGTCTTCAAGCAGCGGGTTGCGGATGGCCGCTTCGGTCGCTTCGCGCGCACGGTTCGGACCGCTGGCCGCGCCAGTGCCCATCATCGCCATGCCCATTTCGGACATCACGGTGCGTACGTCGGCGAAGTCGACGTTGATCATGCCTGGACGCTTGATGATGTCGGAGATACCGCGAACGGCACCGGCCAGTACATCGTCTGCCTTGGCGAATGCCGACAAGAGGCTTGCGTCTTTGCCCAGGATGGTCAGCAGCTTCTCGTTGGGAATGGTGATCAACGAGTCGACGCTTTCGGACAGCGCGCGGATGCCTTCATCGGCGATCTGCATGCGCTTGCGGCCTTCGAACGGGAATGGACGGGTCACGACCGCAACGGTCAGGATACCCATTTCCTTGGCCACTTCGGCGATGATCGGCGCAGCACCGGTACCGGTACCGCCACCCATGCCCGTGGTGATGAAGACCATGTTGGTGCCCTGCAGAACTTCCGCAATGCGCTCACGATCTTCCAGCGCGGCCTGACGACCGACTTCAGGGTTAGCACCTGCACCCAAGCCCTTGGTCACACCGGTACCCAGTTGCAGAATGGTACGTGCGCCAATGTTTTTCAGTGCTTGAGCATCAGTGTTGGCGCAGATGAACTCAACGCCTTCGATGTTGCTCTTGACCATGTGATTGACTGCGTTGCCGCCGCCACCACCAACACCGATAACTTTGATTACCGGGCTTTGTGGGATGTTGTCTACGAGCTCGAACATGTTCCCTCTCCTTCACTTCTCTAGTTTTTTATCGCCTACTGCCGCCTACCACTTTTGAATCCTAGAAATTCCCCTGGACCCAGCGCTTGAGGCGCTCAAACACGGGTGCCTTAGGTTCATCGCTATAACTGCTACCGGGGTTGGACAAGCCCGAAAGCGAGATGCCGTCCGACTGCTTTTGCAGTCCGTACAGCAACAGGCCAACGCCAGTGGAGTAAATCGGGTTGCGAACGACGTCCGCCAAACCCTTGATGCTGTGCGGCACGCCGAGGCGCACCGGCATGTGAAAGATTTCCTCGGCCAACTCGACCGCGCCTTCCATTTTCGAGGTACCGCCGGTCAGCACGATGCCGGCCGGGATCAGGTCTTCGTAGCCGCTGCGACGCAGCTCGGCCTGGATCAGGGTGAACAGCTCGTCGTAACGCGGCTCGACCACTTCGGCCAGCGCCTGACGGGACAGTTCGCGAGGTGGACGGTCGCCCACGCTCGGCACCTTGATGGTTTCGCCGGCGCCGGCCAGTTTGGCCAGGGCGCAGGCGTAACGGATCTTGATCTCTTCGGCGTACTGCGTCGGGGTGCGCAGGGCCATGGCGATGTCGTTGGTGACTTGATCGCCGGCAATCGGGATCACCGCGGTGTGGCGAATGGCGCCTTCGGTGAAGATCGCGATGTCGGTGGTGCCGCCGCCGATGTCTACCAGGCACACGCCCAGCTCTTTCTCGTCGTCGGTCAGCACCGAGTACGCCGAAGCCAGTTGCTCAAGAATGATGTCGTCGACTTCCAGACCGCAGCGACGCACGCATTTTTCGATGTTCTGCGCAGCGTTGACCGCGCAGGTCACCACGTGGACCTTGGCTTCCAGACGTACGCCCGACATGCCGAGAGGCTCGCGAACGCCCTCCTGGTTATCGATCACGTAGTCCTGCGGCAGGGTGTGCAGGACGCGCTGGTCAGCCGGGATCGCCACTGCCTGAGCCGCGTCGAGAACGCGCTCAAGGTCAGCAGAGCTCACTTCGCGGTCGCGAATCGCCACGATGCCGTGGGAGTTCAGGCTGCGGATGTGATTGCCGGCGACACCGACGAACGCCGAGTGAATGCGGCAGCCGGCCATCAGTTGCGCTTCTTCTACAGCGCGCTGAATCGACTGCACGGTCGACTCAATGTTCACCACCACGCCCTTCTTCAGGCCGCGTGAAGGGTGGGTGCCGATACCGACGATTTCCAGCGTGCCATCAGCCGCGACTTCGCCTACCAGCGCCACCACCTTGGAGGTGCCGATATCCAATCCGACGATCATTTTGCCGCTTTGCACGTTTGCCATGGGTCCTGCCTCTTATCAATTCTTCGCGACGGCGGGTTTGTCCGTCGTTGGCGCTGGTGCCTGCTCACGCCAGCCAACGGCCAGGCCGTTGTTGTAACGCAGGTCTACTCGCGCAATGTTCGTGATCTGTTCTTTAAGCGTTTTTTCGTAGATGGCGATAAAGCGGCGCATCTTTTCCACCAGATTGCCTCGTCCCAACAGCAGCTCCAGGCCAGGGCCTGCATTGCCTGCGCCGGTGGTGAGGAACCAGCTGCCTCGCTCGCGCAGTTCCAGACGAGCGATGGAAAAGCCCAGCGGGCGCAACATCTGACTCAGAACCTGGTACTGCTGCATCACCTGCTGTTGAGCCCGCCCGGGCCCGAACAACTGTGGAAGGTGTTCGTAGTTGGCCAGCTCACGCGGGGTGAACGCTTGACCCTGGTTGTTGAGCAGGGCCGAATCGCCCCAGCGCGCAACCGGCAATTGTTCTTCCAGGCGAATCACCACCTGATCCGGCCAGACGCGGCGGACCTCGGCGTGGGCGATCCACGGCATCTGCTCAAGCTCGGTACGCATGCCGGCCAGGTCGATGTTGAAGAAGCTGGTGGCCACATACGGGGCGATACGCTGCTGCACGGCCTGCTGGCTGATGTAGCTCAGGTCGCCCTGAACGTTGATCCGCGAGATCGGCCGGTCGGCGTACGGCAGCAGGCGCTGGGCCGCTTCGTAGGTACCGAAACCGAACACTACCAGCAGCACCGGCCACATCAGGCTGCGCAGGAAGCCGAAATTGGGCCGTGGCATGCGCGCCGACAGCGGCTCCTTGGCCACCATACGGCTGGCGCCACGCGGCACCGGCTTGCGGCCGCCGGAAACGGGTTGCTGATGACGTAGCATCGCGCCGTGCATGATCTACCCCCGCACCTGGACACTGTCGGCCAGAATCGCCAACACCAACTGTTTGAAATCCAGACCCGCAGCGTTCGCCGCCATGGGCACCAGGCTGTGATCGGTCATACCGGGCACGGTGTTGACTTCCAGCAGCCAGAATTTGCCGTCGGCGTCCTGCATTACGTCGGTACGCGCCCAACCGGCAACGCCCACGGCTTCGCAGGCGCGAGCGGTCAGCGCCTTGAGCTCCTGTTCTTTGCTTGCATCCAGGCCACACGGGATCCGGTACTGGGTATCGGAAGCCAGGTACTTGGCGTCGTAGTCGTAGAAACTGTGCGGGGTGCCCAGGCCAATCGGCGGCAATACCTGCCCACGCAGCGAGGCGACGGTGAACTCCGGACCTTGAATCCATTGTTCGACCAACACTTGCGAATCGTAGGTACTGGCGGCATTCCATGCGGCGATCAATTCATCGACGCCGGTCACTTTCGCCATACCGATACTGGAACCTTCATGGGCGGGTTTGACGATCAAAGGAAAGCCCAGTTCCGTCGCCGCAGAAATACAATCGGCCTCGCTGCCCAATACCGCGTGACGCGGGGTCGGCAGGCCGAGGCTCTGCCAGACCTGTTTGGTGCGCAGCTTGTCCATCGCCAGTGCCGAGGCCAGCACGCCGCTGCCGGTGTACGGGATTTCCAGGCACTCGAGCAGGCCCTGCATGGTGCCGTCTTCGCCACCACGGCCGTGCAGCACGATGAACGCGCGATCGATCTGTTCACTGACCAGTCGTTGCAGGAAATCGTCGCCCACGTCGATCCCGAAAGCATCGACGCCCGCGCTCAGCAGCGCTTCAAGCACTGCGTTGCCGGATTTGAGGGACACTTCCCGCTCCGCGCTCTTGCCACCGAAGAGTACGGCCACACGACCGAAGCCTTTGGGCTCCAGGGTCGAGAGCAGGGAGACTGGCGCGACGGCTGTCATTTCAGCTTACCTTCGGTCGAGGCCACGACAGCGCCCGTGAACAACGGGCTCTTGAGCAATTGCGGAGCAAGGCCGCCGATGTCGCCCGCGCCCTGGCACAGCAGAATGTCGCCGGCACGCAGCAGCGGTTTGACCAGCGGGGCCAGCTCGACGCCGCGCTCGATGTAGATCGGGTCCAACTGACCGCGCTGACGAATGCTGTGGGCCAACTGACGGCTGTCCGCCCCCGGAATCGGCTCTTCACCCGCCGGGTAGACTTCCATCAGCAACAACACGTTGGCGTCGTTAAGCACCTGCACGAAATCGTCGTACAGATCGCGGGTACGGCTGTAACGGTGCGGCTGGTAGACCATGACCAGACGGCGGTCCGGCCAGCCACCGCGCACGGCATTGATGACCGCAGCCACTTCGCGCGGGTGGTGACCGTAGTCGTCCACCAGCATTACGTTGCCGCCTTCGACCGGCAGCTCGCCGTAGACCTGGAACCGACGCCCCACGCCCTGGAAGCCCGACAGGCCCTGAACGATGGCTTCGTCAGTGATGCCCTCGTCAGTGGCGATGGCGATGGTTGCCAGCGAGTTGAGCACGTTGTGGTTGCCCGGCATGTTCACCGAAACATCCAGCGGTTCACGGTCGCGACGCAACACAGTGAAATGCGTACGCATGCCTTCCTGACGCACGTTGATCGCGCGCACGTCGGCGTCTTCGTTAAAGCCGTAGGTCATGACCGGGCGCTTCACCGAGGGCAGGATGTCGCGCACGACTGGATCGTCCGTGCACACCACCGCCAGACCGTAGAACGGCAGGTTGTGCAGGAACTCGACGAAAGTTTTCTTCAGTTTGTTGAAGTCGCCTTCGTAGGTCGCCATGTGGTCGGCGTCGATGTTGGTAACCACGGCCACCAACGGCTGCAGGTGCAGGAAACTGGCGTCGCTTTCGTCGGCCTCGGCGATCAGGTAGCGGCTGGTGCCAAGCTGGGCGTTGGTGCCCGCAGCGTTCAGGCGGCCGCCGATCACGAAGGTCGGGTCCAGACCGCCAGCAGCGAACACCGAAGCGATCAGGCTGGTGGTGGTGGTTTTGCCATGGGTGCCGGCGACGGCGATGCCGTGGCGATAGCGCATCAGCTCGGCCAGCATCTCGGCGCGTGGCACCACCGGAATACGACGCTCAAGGGCGGTCGCCACTTCCGGGTTGGAGGTGTTCACGGCGCTGGACACGACAAGCACGTCGGCTGCAGCGGAGTTTTCGGCGCGGTGGCCGATGAAGATGTGCGCGCCGAACGATTCGAGACGTTCGGTCACTGGCGAAGCCTTGAGGTCGGAACCGGACACTTCATAACCCAGGTTCAGCAACACCTCTGCAATGCCGCACATGCCCACGCCGCCGATCCCGACGAAGTGGATGCGACGGATACGACGCATTTCCGGTTGTGGCATCGCGCGTTGATTCTCAACCATGGACCACCTCCAGGCAGACATCGACGACGGTGTTGGTGGCATCCGGCTTGGCCAGTTGGCGGGCCGTGGTAGCCATGCGTTTCAATTGTTCGGGTTGCATCAAAACCTCTTTCAGGCGAGCGGCCATTTCGGCGGCGCCCGTTGTCCTTTGTGGCATCACGAAGGCTGCGCCTTCACGGGCCAGATATTCGGCATTGCGCGACTGGTGGTCGTCGATTGCGTGGGGCAGCGGCACCAGCAACGACGGCAGACCGGCGGCTGCCAGTTCACTGATGGTCAGCGCGCCTGCGCGGCACACCACCAGATCCGCCCAGCCATAGGCTTGGGCCATGTCCTTGATGAACGGGGCGACCTGCGCCTCGACACCCGCCGCGCGATAACGCTCGGTGGTGATTTCATCGTGATTCTTGCCGGCCTGATGAAACACCTCAGGGCGCAGCTCGGCTGGCACTTGCGCCAGCGCTTCGGGCAGCAATTTGTTCAGCGGCTCGGCGCCCAGGCTTCCGCCCAGAATGAGCAGCCGTGGCTTGCGCCCTTCCAGCGCCTGACGCGGCGTCTCGAAGAACAGCTCGGCACGCACCGGATTGCCGGTGGTGCGACGTTTGGCCGAGGCCGCGAAGGTCTGCGGGAACGCCTCGCACACGCGAGCAGCGAACGACGCCAGGCTGCGGTTGGCAGTCCCGGCCACAGCGTTTTGCTCGTGAATGATCAACGGCACACCCGACAGCTTCGCCGCCAGCCCGCCAGGACCGGTCACGTAGCCGCCGAAACCGACGACGCACACAGGCTTGAGCTCACGCACGACCTTGCGCGCTTGCAACAAAGCCTTGAACAACATGAACGGCGCCTTGAGCAGGGACAAACGCCCCTTTCCGCGCAAACCGGTGACGTTGATCAAGTGCAGTTGCAGCCCCGCCGCAGGCACCAGTTCGTTCTCGATGCCGCGCGGCGTACCGAGCCAGTGCACGGTATAGCCGCGGGCCTGGAATTCACGCGCGCAGGCCAGTGCCGGGAATACGTGTCCGCCGGTGCCGCCTGCCATGATCAAGACATTACCGACGGCCATGGTTCGGCTCCTCGGCAAAATCGCTCTCGTTGAATTCGGCTTCTTCACTGCCCATGTTGTTGCGCGATTCCCATTCGATGCGCAACAGCAGGCCAAGGCTCGCACAGCAGATGATCAGCGAGCTGCCGCCATAGCTGAGGAACGGCAGGGTCAGACCCTTGGTCGGCAGCAAGCCGACGTTCACGCCAATGTTGATCAAGAACTGACCGATCCACAGGAACGCCAGGCCATAAGCGGTGTACGCGGCGAAGAACTGCTTGGCGCGCTCGGCCCACAGGCCGATGTACATCGCACGGATACTCACGAACATGAACAGCGCAACGGTGGCCAGCGAACCCACGACGCCCAGCTCTTCGGCCAAGACCGAGAACACGAAGTCGGTGTGCGCCTCAGGCAGGTAAAACTGCTTCTGCACGCTGTTGCCCAGGCCGACGCCGAACCACTCGCCACGCCCAAAGGCGATGAGTGCCTGGGTCAGCTGATAGCCGGAACCGAACTGATCGGACCACGGGTCGGTAAAGGTGATCAGACGCGCCATCCGGTAAGGCTGAGCCTGCACGAGCACGAACACCGCGCCGACCGCCAGGGCCACCATCAGGCTGAAGCGGAACAGGCCGACGCCGCCCAGAAACAGCATCGCTGCTGCCGAGCCCATCATCACGACGGTGGCACCGAAGTCAGGTTCCATCAGCAACAGACCGGCCATTGGCAGCAGCACGATGAACGGCTTGAAGAAGCCCATCCAGCTCTCGCGCACTTCGGTCTGGCGACGAATCAGATAACCGGCGAGGAAGATCACCACGAACACCTTGGCGATTTCCGACGGCTGCACGTTGAACATGCCGAAGCCGATCCAGCGCATCGAACCGTTCACCTCACGCCCGATACCGGGCACGATCACCATGACCAGCAGGCCGAAGGCGCCGATCAGCATCAGCCAGCCCAGACGCTGCCAGGTCGCGACCGGAATCATCATGGTGGCGACACAGGCGCCAAGGCCCAGCACCAGATAGATGAGGTGGCGGGTCATCATGTACAGCGCGTTGCCCGATTGCACGGCGGCCACTTCCGACGACGCGGAAGTGATCATCACCAGGCCCAGACCCAGCAACGCCAGGCAGCCAGCGAGCATCGGGAAGTCGACGTCGACGCCACGGCCGCTGATGATCGGCGACGGGTAAGGCTTGATCACGCCAAAGATCATGACAAGTCCCCCACGGCCTGGGCGAACAGACGTCCGCGCTCTTCGAAATTCTTGAACATATCCAGGCTTGCGCAGGCCGGAGACAGCAACACGGCGTCCCCTTCCTGAGCCACTTCGGCAGCACGTTGCACAGCTTCTTCCAATGTCTTGACGCGAATCAGGGGGACCGAGTCGCCGAAGGTCGCAGCGAGCAGTTCAGCATCACGCCCCAGCAGCACGACCGCGCGGCAGTGAGTGGCGACCGGCGCCTTGAGTGCAGAGAAATCCGCACCTTTGCCATCGCCGCCAGCGATCAGCACCAGCTTGCCGTTGATGTCGGCGCCCAGGCCTTCAATGGCCGCCAGCGCTGCACCAACGTTGGTGGCCTTGGAGTCGTCGTAATAGTTGACGCCCTGACGCTCGCGAACCCACTGGCAACGGTGCACCAGCCCTGCGAAGTTGCGCAGCGCCTCAAGCATCGGCTCGAACGGCAGACCGGCCGCGTGGCCCAGAGCCAGTGCGGCCAGGGCGTTGGCCTGGTTGTGTGCGCCACGGATTTTCAGCTCGCTGGCCGGCAGCAGATTCTGGAACTGGAACGCCAGGTACTTCTCGCCGTTCTCTTCTCGCAGACCGAAGCCATTGATGTCAGGTTTGTTCAGACCGAAGGTCCAGCACGGCACGCCTTCGCCGATCAAGGGTCGCGACAGGGCGTCCTGACGATTGACCACGACCTGACGCGCGCCACGGAAAATCCGGTGCTTGGCCAGGTGATAAGCCGGCAGGCCGCTGTAGCGGTCCATGTGGTCTTCGCTGACGTTGAGCACGGTGGCGACTTCAGCGCCGAGGTGATCGGTGGTTTCCAGCTGGAAGCTCGAGAGCTCCATCACGTACAGCTCGACGTCGTCGCTGAGCAGGTCCAGCGCCGGTGTGCCGAGGTTGCCGCCGACCGCCACGCGCTTGCCGGCGGCTGCAGCCATTTCGCCCACCAGAGTGGTGACGGTGCTTTTCGCGTTAGAGCCGCTGATGGCGACGATGGGCGCCTTCGCGTTACGCGCGAACAGCTCGATGTCACCGGACAGTTTCACGCCACGCGCTGCCGCCTGCTGCAACGCAGGGGTCGCCAGCGCAAGGCCGGGACTCACGTACAGCTCGTCGGCGCGGCAGAGGAATTCGACGTCCAGCTCACCACAACGCACTTCCACCTGCGGGTAGTCACGACGCAAGGTCGCCAGTTCCGGAGGATTCTCCCGCGTATCGGCCACAGCAAACGCCACGCCCCGGTTCGCCAGGAAGCGAACCAGGGACATGCCGCTCTTGCCGAGGCCGACAACGATGCGGAAGTGAGAAGAAGCGATCAGTGACACTCTGTCTTACCTCAGTTTCAACGTGGCAAGGCCGATCAGCACGAGAATCACGGTGATGATCCAGAAACGGACGATCACGCGCGGCTCGGGCCAGCCCTTGAGTTCAAAGTGGTGGTGGATCGGTGCCATACGGAAAACGCGGCGGCCGGTTAACTTAAACGATGCAACCTGAATGACGACTGACAGGGTCTCCATCACGAACACACCGCCCATGATGAACAGGACGATTTCCTGACGGACGATCACCGCAATGGTGCCCAGGGCCGCGCCCAGCGCCAGTGCACCCACGTCGCCCATGAAGACTTGTGCCGGATAGGTGTTGAACCAGAGAAAGCCCAGGCCCGCACCGATCAGCGCGCCGCAGAACACGATCAGCTCGCCTGCGCCCGGCACGTAAGGGATCAGCAGGTATTCGGCGAACTTCACGTTACCCGACAAGTAGCAGAAGATGCCCAGCGCGCCGCCGACCATGACCGTTGGCATGATGGCCAGGCCGTCGAGGCCGTCGGTCAGGTTGACCGCGTTGCTGGAGCCGACGATCACGAAGTAGGTGAGGATCACGAAGCCGATGCCCAGCGGAATGCTGAAGTCCTTCAGCATCGGGATCAGCAGCGTGGTCTCGACCGGCGATTGCGCAGTCATATAAAGGAAGATTGCAGCGCCGAGGCCGAATACCGACTGCCAGAAGTATTTCCAGCGGCTTGGCAGGCCTTTGGAGTTCTTCTCGATGACCTTGCGGTAGTCGTCGACCCAGCCGATGCCGCCGAACAGCAGCGTGACGATCAACACCACCCACACGTAGCGGTTGGTCAGGTCAGCCCACAGCAAGGTCGCGATGCCGATGGCGGACAGAATCAGCGCACCGCCCATGGTCGGGGTGCCGGATTTGGACAGATGGGATTGAGGGCCGTCGTTGCGGACGGATTGGCCGATCTGTTTGTTCTGCAGGGCACGGATCATCCATGGACCGAGGCAAAGAGAGAGCGACAGTGCAGTGAGCACGCCAAGAATCCCGCGCAGGGTCAGGTACTGGAAGACCGCGAAGCCTTTGTAGAACTGTTGCAGATACTCGGCCAGCAGCAGCAGCATTAATGTTTCTCCAAGCTGGTTGCGCAGAGAGCCGCCACGACGTTTTCCATCGCGGCACTGCGAGAACCTTTGATCAAAATGGTGGTGTTTTTATCTTGCTCGGCGCCCAGCGCCTCGATCAGGTCGGCCTGACTTGCAAAATGGCGGGCATCCTGCCCGAAAGCCTTGACCGCATGGGCCATCAGCGGACCGACGGCGTACAGCGCATCGACCTTGCCGGCGGCATACGCGCCGACATCCCGATGGCCCTGCTCGGCCCAGTCGCCCAGCTCGCCAATATCGCCCAGCACCAGCACCTTGCGGCCCGGAAAGCTGGTCAGGATGTCAGTGGCCGCCGCGACAGACGTCGGGTTGGCGTTGTAGGTGTCGTCGATCACGCGAATGCCGTTGGTCGCCAGTTGCGCCACGGTCCGGCCCTTGACCGGCTGAACGTTGTTCAGGCCCGTAACGATGCCTGGCAGCGACACGCCCAACGCGTGCGCAGCTGCAGCAGCGGCCAGTGCGTTGGCGACGTTGTGCGCGCCCAGCAGATTCAGTTGCACCTGCGCCGAGCCGCTCGGGCTGTGCAGGGTGAAGGCCGGGCAACCACGGGCGTCCATGCCCAGGTCGCTGGCATACAGATCCGCTTCGCTGTCTTTGGTCGAGAAGCTCAGCACCTGACGCGCGCCCGCTCGGGCCAGCCAGATGTCGAACGCCTTGTCGTCACGATTGAGCACTGCGGTCCCGCGCGAATCGAGGCCTTCGATGATCTCGCCCTTGGCTTCGACGATCTTTTCCGGACCGCCGAACTCGCCCACGTGCGCAGTGCCAGCGTTGGTCAGCACCGACACATGAGGCTTGGTCAGGCTCACGGTCAGGGCGATTTCGCCCACATGGTTGGCACCCAGCTCGATCACGGCCGCATCGAACTCCGGCGACAGTGTCAGCAAGGTCAGCGGAACGCCCAGCTCGTTGTTCAGATTGCCTTTGGTCGCCAGCACCGTGCCGCGCGTGCGTAGAATGCTCGCGAGCATTTCCTTGACGGTGGTCTTGCCGCTGGAACCGGTGATGGCTGCGACGGGTTTGTCGACGAACGCATTGCGGTTCATTGCGCCCAGCTGGGCCAGCGCCTTGCGGGTATCGCCGACGATCAGTTGCGGCAGGGAACTGCCTGGGATTTCACGCTCGACCAACGCGCCGACTGCGCCTTTGGCAGCGACCTGATCAAGGTAATCGTGGCCGTCGAAACGCGGACCGGTGAGCGCCACGAACAATTGCCCTGGCGTGATTGCGCGGCTGTCGATGCTGACGCCACTGAAATGAACGTCCTCGCCAACACGACGGGCGTCGAGCGGCAGCAGCAGTTCGCTGAACGAAAGCGGCTTAATCATGTGCAGCCTCCCATGCGTCCAGTGCCTTGGCGGCTTCTTCAAGATCGGAAAACGGATGGCGCTCGCCGTCGATTTCCTGGTAATCCTCGTGGCCCTTGCCGGCCAGCACGATCACGTCGGCGGCATCGGCCTGGGCGATGATCTGAGCGATGGCCTGAACACGACCGGCGACGAACGCGACGTTATCCACAGCGGCGAAGCCTGCGCGGATATCGTCGAAAATGCGTGCCGCGTCTTCGGTACGTGGGTTGTCATCAGTGACCAGCACTTTGTCCGCCAGTCGCTCGACCACTTCGGCCATCAGCGGACGCTTGCCGCGATCGCGATCACCGCCGCAACCGAACAGGCAGGTCAATTGGCCTTTGGCGTGTGGGCGCAATGCCAGCAGCACTTTTTCCAGCGCGTCCGGGGTGTGGGCGTAATCAACCACCACCAGCGGACGCTTGCCGCCGCCCAGACGCTGCATGCGCCCGACCGGGCCTTCGAGGCTCGGCAGCACTTTAAGAATTTCGTCCAGCGGGTAATCCAGCCCCATCAGCGCACCGACCGCTGCCAGCACGTTGCTCAGGTTGAAACGGCCCAGCAGGCTGCTGCGCAAGACGTGATCGCCCTGCGGCGTCACCAGCGTGGCGCGCACGCCGTCGTCGTCAAAAAGCGCATCGCGGCAGAACAGATACGCGCTGCTGTCTTCCTGGCTGTAGGTGATCAGGCGCGAGTCGTGTGGACGGGCAGCCAGATCGCGACCGAACTCATCGTCGATGTTGATCACGCGGCAGCGCAGGTCATCCCAAGCGAACAGCTTGGCCTTGGCCGCGCCATAGGCTTGCATGGTGCCGTGGTAGTCCAGATGGTCGCGGGACAGGTTGGTGATCACCGCCACGTCGAACGCCAGCGCCGTTACGCGGCCCTGGTCGAGACCGTGGGAGGACACTTCCATGGCAATGGCCTTGGCCCCGGCCTTTTTCAGGTCGTAAATGGTCGACTGCACGGAAATCGGATCGGGCGTGGTGTGAATCCCGCTTTTCAGCTCGCTATAGAAGCCGGTGCCCAGGGTGCCGATCAGGCCGCAATGCTCGCCCAGCTTGTCGAGCGCCTGGGCGATCAATTGGGTGACGCTGGTCTTGCCGTTGGTGCCCGTGACACCCACCAGATTCATGCTGCGGCTCGGATCGCCGTAGAAACGCCCAGCAATGTCGGACAACTGCGCCGCCAGGCCCTTCACCGGAATCATCGGAATGTCGGTGATCGGCAGGACCTTGGCGCCTTCGACTTCATACGCCACAGCAGCAGCGCCGTGGGCAATGGCGTCGGTAATGTGATCGCGACCGTCGACCTTCAGACCCGGAATCGCCAGGAACAGATCGCCCGGACGCACCTTGCGGCTGTCCAGGGTCAGTTCACGAATCAACAGGTCACGGTCGCTCTGGGCGAAGATTTTGCTCAAATTGAAAGACATCAGCCGCGCCCTCCTTTAACAGGGACGACCAGAGGCGCCGCGTTGGCTTGCTGCTCAGGCGGGACCGGCGCGAGGTTGTCCGGGCGCACGTTCATCAGGCGCAACGTGCCCGACATCACTTTGCTGAACACCGGCGCCGAAACCAGACCACCGAAGTAGCCGCCTTTGCTCGGCTCATCGATCACCACCACGATGGCGTAACGCGGATTGCTCATCGGGCCGAAGCCTGCGAACAGCGAGCGGTAGGAGTTTTCGGCGTAGCCCTTGGTGCCAACCGACGTTTTACGCGCGGTACCCGACTTGCCAGCCACGTGATACGACGGCACGCGAGCACGGTAAACGCCGCGCGGGTCTTCGATCACCTGCTGCAGCATGCCTTGCAGGGTTTTCGCGGTCGCTTCCGGAATCGCCTGAGTGGACTCGGCCGGCTTGTCGGTTTTCAGAATGGTCAGCGGCACGATCTTGCCGTTGTTGGCCAGCGCCGAGTAAGCGTGAACCAGTTGCAGCGCCGTCACCGACAGGCCGTAGCCGTAGGACAGCGTTGCCGTCTCGGCCTTGCGCCACTCGCGGTAGTTCGGCAGGTTGCCCACGCGCTCGCCCGGGAAGCCCAGGCCGGTGTACTGGCCCAGGCCGACGCGCTGCATGGCACGGAAAATCGCTTCGCCCCCAACGTCGAACGCAACCTTACTCATGCCGACGTTACTGGAGTTGATCAGGATGCCGGTCAGGTCGAGGATCGGGCCTTCAGTCTTGGTCACGTCACGGATGGTGTATTTGCCGATCTGCAGGGTGCCCGGGTACACCTCGACCTTGTCGCTGGGTTTCCAGCGGCCACTGTCCAGGGCTGCGGTCATGGAGATCGGTTTCATGGTCGAGCCCGGCTCGAACACGTCGATGATTGCGCGGTTCCGCATCGCAGCCGGGACCATGGTGCGGCGGTTGTTCGGGTTGTAGGTCGGCTGGTTGACCATCGCCAGCACTTCGCCAGTCTTCACGTCCATGATCACCAGGCTGCCGGCCTTGGCGTCGTTTTCCTGGATCGCGTTGCGCAGCTCGCGGGTCGCCAGATATTGCAGGCGCAGGTCAATAGACAAAGCCAAGGTCTTCCCGGCCTTGGCGTTTTTCTTCACTTGAAGGTCTTTGATCAGGCGACCGCGCCGGTCCTTGATCACTTGCCGCCGACCAGGCACCCCGGCAAGCCAGTCGTCATAGGCCAGCTCAACCCCTTCGCGACCGTGGTCGTCCAGGTCGGTGAAGCCGACCATGTGCGCCGTGACATCACCTGCCGGATAGAAACGACGGAATTCTTCCTTGCCGTAGACGCCGGGCACTTTCAGATCGAGCACCGACTGGCCCTGCTCCGGGGTCAGGCCGCGCACCAGATAGATGAATTCCTTGCTGGCCTGTTCGTTCAGCCGATCAGCCAGGGCCTTCGGGTCTTGCCCCAAGGCTTGTGCCAGTTGCGACCACTTGCTCTTGTCGGCCTGCATCTCGGACGGGTTGGCCCAGATAGTGGTGACCGGCGTACTGACGGCCAGCGGCTCTCCGTTACGGTCGGTGATCAGACCACGGTGCGCAGGAATCGAGACGTTGCGCAGGCTGCGCGCATCGCCCTGTTCAATCAGGAAGCGATGATCGATGACCTGCAGGTCGACGATGCGATAGGCAATTGCCGCCACCAGCACCGACAACAGGCCGACCACGACGCGGAACCGCCAAGGGTAGAGTGCCCCTTCGAGTTTCATCATGGCGACACCATCCGGATATCGGCGGCGTTCGGAATACGCATTTTCAGTTGTTCGGTCGCCAGCGCCTCGATGCGGCTGTGGGCGGTCCAGGTGCTTTGTTCAAGAATCAGACGGCCCCACTCGGCCTGCGCCTTGTCGCGAACGCTGAGTTCGGCGTACAGCGAGTTCAGCAATTGACGGTTCCAGTGTGCGCTGTAGGAAACGGCGATTGCCGACACAAGGACGGCAATGAACAGCAGCAGCATGAAGAAGCTGCCGCCTGGCAATGGCTTGAAGAAACCGCGGCTCACCGGAGTTTCTCCGCAACACGCATCACGGCACTGCGCGAGCGAGGGTTGGCGCGGGTTTCTTCGTCAGAGGCGAACTGCGCCTTGCCGATCAACCTGATGCGCGGCTCGAATGCCTGATGGCGGATTGGCAGGTTGCGCGGCATGTTGTCTGCCTCGCCCTTGACCAGCTTGCGCATGAACAGTTTGACGATGCGATCTTCCAGCGAGTGGAAGCTGATGACCGCCAGACGGCCGCCCACTTCCAGAGCGTTGAGCGCGGCTTCAAGGCCGGTTTCCAGATCGCCCAGTTCGTTGTTGACGTGAATGCGCAGCCCCTGGAACGCGCGGGTTGCGGGGTTTTTGCCCTTTTCCCACGCAGGATTGGCGACTTTCAGCACTTCAGCCAGGTCACCGGTGCGCTCGAAAGGCTGGGTTTCGCGACGCGCAACCACAGCACCGGCCATGCGCTTGGCAAAGCGCTCTTCGCCGTATTCCTTGAACACGCGGGCGATTTCTTCAGCGGGTGCGGTGTTGACGAACTCGGCAGCACTGACACCGCGGGAGGGGTCCATACGCATGTCGAGCGGGCCGTCGTTCATGAAACTGAAGCCGCGCTCAGGGTCGTCGAGTTGTGGCGAGGAAACGCCGAGGTCGAGCAGGATGCCGCTGACTTTTCCGTCAATGCCGCGTTCCAGAGCCTCGGACCCCAGCTCGGCAAAGCTGCGCTGCACAATGACAAAGCGGCCGTCTTCGGCCGCCAGCGCTTGCCCGGTGGCAATCGCTTGAGGATCTTTATCGAACCCGAGAAGTCGACCGTTCGGCCCGAGATTCTGCAAGATGAGCCGGCTGTGTCCGCCCCGCCCGAATGTGCCATCCATATAGCAGCCATCGGCGCGCACCGCGAGAGCCTCGACGGCTTCTTCGAGCAGTACGGTGATGTGGGTAAAGCCGCTATTCATAGTCACAGGATCAAATCACGCAGTTCATCAGGCATCGCGCCCGGTTTTTGAATGGCCGCAAGGTCCGCATCAGCAAGTGCGTTCCAGGCGTCCTCATCCCACAGTTGAAACTTGTTCAGCTGGCCTACCAGCATCACTCGCTTATCGAGCTTGGCGTACTCGCGCAAACGAGGCGGCACCAGGAAACGTCCACTGCCATCGAGTTCCAGATCTACTGCGTTACCGATCAACAGTCGCTGCAGGCGACGGTTTTCTTCACGAAATGTTGCCAACTCACGCAATTTAGCCTCGATCAATTCCCATTCAGGGAGCGGATAGATGCACAAGCATGGGTCGACGGTATCAATGGTCACGATCAATTGGCCGGCGCTGCGCGAATCGAGCTCGTCACGGTACCGGCTCGGCATAGCGAGACGGCCCTTTGCGTCGAGATTGATTGCGTTTGCACCACGGAACACAGGCGCTTTCTCCGAATATTATCTTTTTGCGCTCAAAAAACCCACTTCACGCCACTTTCCGCCACTTGCGCACACTATAGGAATCCGCCCACCACACCGTCAAGGCGACTTCTTAAGGAAAACCCTTACAGGACGGAGATTTAGGAGGGGTAACAGAGAACTTCGGGGAAATTTCGGACAATTCCTACGGATAAATCCGATGCAACTCAAAAAGATGAGGCTCGAAGTTAAAGTAGTTTGTGAGGTTTAAGATTTTTTCGGTATTACGACGAGGGGTTGTACGAGGAAAAACGAGGGGGGTGGGGAAAGGTGGAGAGTCGATCTGTAAGCCGGGTTCTGTCGAGGACAGTCATTCCTCTACGATGGCCATCACTGGACATCTTTAGCAACCTACCCGGTTCCAGCGCGGGCCACGCCTTGGAACCCTATTT